>Ga0209381_1000233_pt1 | contig 152836 bp, 96 predicted proteins | sample DewCreD2012metaG_FD_184111 | JGI IMG/M metagenome (GOLD analysis project Ga0209381, IMG submission 184111) | Hot spring sediment bacterial and archeal communities from British Columbia, Canada, to study Microbial Dark Matter (Phase II) - Dewar... ...
CCGAGTCCCCTCCCTCTGGTCGTAAGAAGTCAGAATCCGTTCCCTCAGGTCCACCGAAAGCGTTCGCCTGCCCGAACGCTACCACCGGCATTGCCGAGTGGCTACAGTATTATTTAACACGCTCTAGTAAATCCGGAGCAGTTTCCTCTGTCACGCGTAGAGAAAGTTTTTCAACAGAGGCAGGAGAACGTCGAGCGCCCAGCACGCTCCAAACGAGATTGTTGAAATAGCAGTTGTCCCGAAGGCCCCGCTTGCTCACGGTTTCGCGGTGAAGGCTTTCACCTCGGCCCAGGCTTGCATCACCTCCCGCAGGGACTCCAGGTAGCTCAACTGCACCATCGCCCAATCGCGGCGCACCGGCAGAATCTCGGCCAGGCTGATGTCGCCGGCGGCGTAGCGCGCTTCAGCGGCTTTCAGCACCGTTTCGGCCCGCGAGAGGATTTCGGTCTTCAGCGTGCCGCTGTTCGCCAGCGCGGTCGTCAGTTGCAGATGGGACTCGCGCAGCCGCGCGGTCAGTTCGTTTTGCGTCGTGCGCGAGCGCGCTTCGGCGGCGACCACTTCGGCTCGGGCCTCGCGAAGCTTGCCCTGGCTGCGGTTGAACAGCGGCAGCGGGATGCTCAGGCCGACATCGAAAGTGTTCTGCTGGCTCGATTCCAGCCGGTGATAGAGAACCTCCACTTTCACATCAGGAATCCGCTCCGCCTTGGCCAGGTCCACGCGCGCCGCACGGGCGCGGAGGTCCGCTTCCGCGAGCTCGGATTCTGGCTGGGCAGCCAGGTTCGCCGCCAAGGCCTCCAGGGTTGGAATCTCGAAGGTCGCTTCCAGTGTCCCGCTGAGCGACTTGATGGCCAGCGTCGCGTCGCCGATGGCCGACGCCAGCGTGATCAGCGCCTGCTCGCGCAGCGCCTCCGCGCGCTGCGACTCGACTTTGGCGCGGGCGAGTTCCATTTCCACCCGCGCCAGGTCTTCGCGCAAGGCATCCCCGGCTTCGACACGGGCCTGGGTGGTCGCCACCGTCTTTTCGGCGTTTCGCTGAATCTCGGTTTGGGCCTGGTAAGCTTGCTCCTGATACAGCGCCGTGGCGAACGCGCTGTGGACACGCCGGTGAATGTCCCGGTGTTTTACTTCGAGCCCGCGGGCGCGGACCTCGCGGTCGAGCAGTTCGGCCTGACGCGCTTTCGAGAGTCGCCGGCTGAGCGGGATCGTCTGTCCGACGCCCGCTACGTATTCTTTTTCGCTAGGGGCGCTGCCGCTGAACGGGATCTGTTGCGCGCCGACGATGGCTTCAGGATTCGGGAACGTGCCTGCCTGCTTGGCTCGCCATTCGGCAGCCTCGATCATCGCCCTGGCTTCGGCCAGTTGCGGATGGAGGCTCTCGGCCATGTCCAGGGCTTGGTCAAGAGTCAGGTTCTCGAGTTGCCTGTTAGCAGCCCTTGCTTCGGTGGCTGCCGCCGTCAGACCGGCACCGCTCACCGCGACGACGACAACTAGAGTCACAATTTGCTTCTTCATACGCGCCTCGTTCAATCCACTTTCACCGGTCGCCCAAGGCGCAGGTAGAGCGCCGGGACGACCACCATGTTTAACAGCATCGAAGTCAGCAACCCGAACAGGATGACAATGGCCATCGGCGTTTGGATCTCGTTGCCGGGCTTGCCACCGGACAGGGCCAGCGGAATCAGCGCCAGGCCTGCGGCCAGCGCCGTCATCAGAATCGGCGCGAGCCGTTCCAGCGCGCCGCGGAACACCGCCTCGCGCAGGTCGGTGACGCCTTCTTGCTCCTGCAAATGCCGGATATGTGTGACCAGCATGATGCCGTTGCGCGTGGCGATGCCGAACACCGTGATGAACCCGATGAGCGAGGCCACGCTTAGCACGCCGCCGCTCACGAACACGCCCGCTACGCCGCCGATGAGCGCCAGCGGGAGGTTCAGCATCACCAGCGCCGCGTCCCGGCCCGACCCGAACGCCAGGTGCAGCAGGAACGCATTGCCGATGACCACCGCGATGCCCAGCAGCAGCAGGATACGGCTGGCAGCAGCCGCGCTCTCGAATTGCCCGCCGTATTCCACGCGATAGCCGGGTTGCGCCTCGATCAACGGCTTGACCAACTTCTGAATGTCGCGCACCACCGAGGTCACGTCGCGCCCCGCCACATTCGCGGAGACGACAAGTTTCCGCTCCACCTGCTCGCGGCTGATGGTGTTCGGCCCCGTGTCTTTGATGACTTGCGCCAGTGTGTAGAGCGGCACTTTCGCCCCGCTGGGCGTGTCAATGAGCAGGTCGCCCAGCGTCTCCGTGTTCCACGGTGGCGTGATGGGACCCGACTCCGGCAGCGGTGGGTCGGCCAGACGCACCACCAGGTTGAAGGCGTTTTGCCCCTCCAGAATCGTGCTGACGTGTAACCCTTGGATGGCCGCCTGGAGCGCGCTGTCCACTTCGCGGACGTGCAGACCTTGCCGGGCCAGCGCCTGCCGGTCGAACTGCACCCGCAACACCGGCACATCCACCTGCGGCTCCGTGCTGAGGTCCACCACGCCCGGCACCGTGCTCATCGCCTGCCGCACCCGCTCGCCCAAGGACCGCAGCTTGTAGAGGTCGGGACCAAACAGTTTCACCGCAATGCTCGACCGCGTGCCCGAGAGCATGTGGTCAATCCGATGCGAAATGGGCTGCCCGATATTGATGGTCAGGCCGGGGATGCCGGCGAGGTCCTGCCGCAACGCGGCCAGGAACTCCTCTTTGCTGCGGTCTTTCATTTGCAGCGACACCTCGATCTCCGAGGCTTCCACGCCCAGCGAGTGTTCATCCAGTTCCGCGCGGCCCGTGCGGCGGCCCACGTTGACCACTTCCGGGTGGTTCAGCAGCGCCTGGTCCACCAAGTGCGCCAGCTTCTGGGACTCCGGCAAGGCCGTGCCAGGCAGCGTGGTGGTGGTCAGCGTCAGCGAGCCTTCGTTGAACTCCGGCAAGAACGACCGGCCCAGGAACGGCGTCGAACCGAGCGCGATCAGGAACAACCCGACCGCCGGAACCGTCACCCGCCACGGGTGGTTCAGCACGGGCCGAAGCAGGCGGCCGTAGCGTTCCTTGAGCCAATGCACCAGACGCGGTTCCGCGCCACGCTGCACCGCCTTGCTGCTCGGCAGCAGCAGCGAGCAGAGCGCGGGAGTGACAGTCACCGCCACCACCAGCGACGCCAGCAGGGCCACCAGATAGGCTTCACCCAGCGGCTTGAGCAGTCGGCCTTCCACACCGGAGAGAAAGAAGATCGGCGTGAACACCAGCGCGATGATGAGCGTGGCGAACACGATCGAGCGCCGGATTTCCACGCTGGCGGCCAGCACGACCTCCAGCGAGGGCCGTCGCTGTCCTTCCGGCAGGAGGGCGTTCTGCCGCAGCCGTCGGAACACGTTCTCCACGTCAATCACGGCGTCATCCACCAGCGCGCCGATGGCGATGGCCATGCCGCCCAAGGTCATGGTGTTGATGGTCTGCCCGAGCGCTTTTAGGGCCAGCACTGCCGCCACCAGCGACAACGGAATGGCCAGAACGGTAATGAGCGAGGCCCGGAAATTCGCCAGAAACAGCGCCACCACCACGATGACCAGCAGCACGCCTTCGAGGAGCGCCTTCTCCACATTGCGGATGGCCACTTCAATGAAGGTGGCTTGCCGGAAGACATGCCGGTTGAGCTTCATTCCGGCGGGCATTTTTCTTTCGAGGTCGTCCAGCGCGGCATCCAGGTCCCTGGTCAAGGTCAGCGTATTGGCTCCCGGCTGCTTCGACAAACCCAGCAGCACGGCCGGCTGCCCGTTGGCGCAGGCTTCGCCCCGGCGCGGGGATTCCCCGACCCGCACTTCCCCCAGGTCTGCGATCCGCACGGGCACGTTGTTGCGGAGGCTCACTACCGTCTCGCTGATGTCGGCCAGCGAGCGGAACCGGCCCACCCCCGTCACGAGATATTCCGAGCCGCGTTCGTTCAGGAATCCCGCCGAGATGTTTTCGTTCGAGTCGCGCAGCGCCTCGACAACCTCGTTTATGGTCACGCTGAGCGCGCTCATTCGAGCAGGGGACAGGACGACCTGAAACTGCCGCTCGCCGCCGCCGGTGGGGGTCACCTTGGCGATGCCGGGCACCGCCAATAAACGCCGCTTGAGCACGGTGTCCGCCCAGGTATGTATCTCCGTCGGCGTGTGGCGGTCTGATGTCAGGGCAAGGAACATGACCTCGCCCATGATGGATGTTTCCGGCATCAGCATCGGCGGCTCGACCTCCGGCGGCAGTGTGGCCACCACCGTCTGAATCTTCTCCCCGATGATTTGCCGCGCCCGATACGGGTCCGTGCCCCAATCAAACTCGGCCCAGATGATGGACACGCCCACCGCCGTGGAGGACCGCACGCGGCGCACGCCCGGCGCGCCGTTGAGCGCCGATTCCAAGGGCAGCGTAACCTGGCTTTCCACCTCGAGGGGCGCCATGCCGTGGGCCTCGGTGATGACGGTAACGGTGGGTGCGGTGAGGTCCGGGAACACGTCCACCTGCATCCGCAGCGCCGTATGGGTGCCCAGCACCAGGAGCAGCACGGTCGCGACCAGCACCAGCGCGCGGTTGCGCAGGGCAAATTGAATGAGTCGGTCGGTCATAATGGGATCACAGCGATGGAAGTGAGGCTGGCGGGTGTTTGCGGCGCAATCGGAGTCCAAAGTGCCACGGGGGAAGGTCAAGTATTGGGCCTTTAGCCTCCAGGAACCCTGTTTGTTCGCCCCAAGCGATGATCTGTTCCGGTCGGGGACGAATCTCCATGCTCGGCCCCCGTGGCGTTGCCGGGTCATGCCGCCAATGGATGACCAGGACCATGCCTCCGGGCCGCAGCACGCGAGCGGCTTCCTTCAAGAGCCGCACGGGCTCTTCGCCGTGAAGGATGTTGAAAAGCAGACAAGCATCCTGGCTGGCTGCCGCACACCCAAAGCCTTCGACAAGGACATCGCGCACAGCGGTGACGACGTTGCTCACCTTCGCTTCGTGCGCCCGCTGGCGGGTGCGTTCAACCATCGCGCCTTCTATGTCGCAAGTTAGCAGCCTCCCGGAAATACGCTGCGCCACCGGTAGTGTGAACGTGCCATAGCCGCAGCCGAGTTCGACCACATCCTGAAGCCGACCATCAATTCGCAGCCGGTCCAGAATCAACGGCACGTCGAACAGGGATTCCCAGTAGGCTTCTTCCGGCATTCCACTTTCGCGCAGTCTCATGGTGCTTCCTCAATGCGCGTGGCCATGCGCGGGAATCGCGCTGGACATCGAAGCCAGCTTCACCGCGTAGGCCCCCTTGGTGACGACGCGTTCGCCTTCATTAACCCCCGAAAGCACTTGCACCCAGCCCCCGTCCTTGATGCCCAGCGTCAGGTCCCGCTTCTCGAAAGTCTCCCCGCTCAGTTGCACATACGCGATGGGGCGTCCGCCCTCCTCGACAATCGCCTCGTTCGGGAGGGCGAGCGTTTCCTCCGCTCGCGCCGTTTCCACATACAGGTTCAGGGATTGCCCCACTCGCAGGCGCTGGTCCGAGTTCTTCGCCTCATACACCAGCGACACCGTGCGCGTGGCGGTATCCACCTGGATTCCCAGGAACACCAACCGCCCACCACCGTCCCCGGTGATTGGGATGAACCGCCCTGTTTCCCCCGGCACCTCGTAACTCGCCGCCTTCGATGCTCCCAGGCGCGTGACGCTCGCTTCGGGCACCTGCGCTTCGATGAAGACGCTGGCCGCGTCCAAGACCGTGAACACCGGCTTGTCCGTCGTGATGTATTCGCCCACCGCCGCGCCGGACTGATTGATGATCGTCCCGGCGATGGGCGAACGCAGTTCGATGGCCGGCAGGCTCGCGCCATTGATGAAGCCTCCCACGTTCGTGCTTGTCTGCCGGTAGGTGGCTTGCAACGCCAGCGCCGCGTCATACTTCGCTTGGGCCGTCTTCAGCGCGAACTCCGCTTCCTGAAGCTCGCGTCCCGATTTGGCTTCCGCCTTGGCCAGTTTCTCGATCCGCCTAAACGCCACTTCCGCCTGTTCCAGCGCCAGCTTGCTGCGCACCACTTCCCCTTCCGCCTCCACAAACCGCGCGCCCACTTCCGAGAACGACGGCTGAATCAGCGCCAGCACCTGGCCCGCCTCCACCTTGTCACCCACCAGCGGCATGGGCTTGCCCATCGGCAGCAGCAGCCGGCCTGCGACGGGTGGCGTCACCTGGGCGAGCGAGCCAGGACGCGCCGTTACCGTCGCCGGCAGGCGCAGTTGCTCCACGAGCATGCGTTTCGTGACCGGCTCCGTGCCCGCACCGGTCTTCCACTGCTGCTCCTTGAGGAAGCTGATGCCGGACGGAGGCTCGGGCACCTCCGCGTGCTCAACCTCATGGGCGTCGGCAAACACCTTCACTGGTGGGAAGGCGATGATCTTCTCGCCGCTCTCCGTCGGCACCGCGAGCGTCACGCTCCAGTCGCCTGCTTTTGGAAACGTCAGCATGGCCTCGTAGATGCCCGCCCGCGTGGGGGTCTTCTCCACATGCTCGATCGGCGCCTCCTGGCCGAGCCGCAGGACAAACCGGACCGGCCCTTCCCGGCGCGGTTCCAGCGACTTCAAGTCTGTCACGTGCGTCACAAACTTGGTGGGTGTGCCGGCCACCACCAGCCGATGCTCGGCAAAGACCTCATGCCGCTCGCCAAAGACCGTGATCTGCGCCGTCTTGGCTTCGTCCGGGTGGCTGTGATCATCATGGTTTTCACCGTTTCCGTGCTCGTGGCGGGAACACCCGTTCATCAACCCGAGAACTGCGCCCGCCGCTACGAGGCAGGCACACCGCTGCATCCAATTCATCTTCATATCCAAAAAGCTTTCTTCGCGCTCTTGTAAGTTGCCCAGCAGGGCTGCCGCGGAAGCGCACGACGCGGCGGTTAAAAGAGGGACAAAACCGTCAGGCAGAACAGAATTCGCCCGACGCCAGAGCCAGTCCGGGAAGGACTGTCAGGAAAGAAGAGAAGGCGCGCGGACCGGAAGCGCCGCGCGGAAGAAGAATTGCCAGGAGCGGGGAAGCTCCGGCGGGGAAAGCCCCGAGAACTCGACCATTTGCACCGGCGGGCAGGTCCTTTCCGCCTCGGCCCACGGCATCGGCTGCACCGGCACCAACTCCGCTAACGGCGCTCGCGTCGGCTGAGTTACCTTGAGCTTGTGCTGGGCGGCTGGATGCCGCTCATGATGTTCATCGCCGTCATGGCCTTGTTGGTCCACCGAAGCGGCACCCACCGCCAGTCGAGTTGGCACCCATGCATCCGCATCATGCGAATGCGGTTCCAACCAGAGGTGGATCGGCGTGTAAACGATGTAGAGGACCAACCAGAGGACCGTGCAAAAACACAGGACGGCGCAAGCCGTTCGGCGGTTGCGTCTCGTCCCTCGCGCGTGTGTTGCCCGGCTCATCGCGGTCAAAGCCAGATGGGTGGTAAACTACCCTTTCCCTGTGGGTGTGCAACTCCGTTTTCTTTGGCGCTGCGCCGCATCACGAGCTGCCGCTTGGCGTACTCCGCGCGGGAGAAGCCAGAACACGGCACCACAGCCTTCTGCGGTTCATTTGCTTTGCTTGGTCGGCTCGTGCCACAACCCATATCGGCTTGTTACAGCGTTTTACCTCTCGTCTCTGACAATGTGATCCGGGTGAAAAACCAGCCGTCCGCGAGTTGCCGCCGATCATTGTCAGTTACCATTTGCCCGCTACGTGACGATTCAGTCTTGCTTTCGAGCACCTCTCTGACCGTCACGGCTTTGCTGGGATTGTCTCGCCCGGGAAAGAGGCGCGGCCGTCAGCGAGCATTCGGAAACCGCCAATCGTTGCGCTTGCTACGGTTTCCGAACGACCCCATTTCTTGAAGCTGACGCCTGTTTTGACTCGACGTTGTGGCAGCCCAAGCCCAGCCTTCATTTCCCGATGAAAGCTGTGTGGCGAGGCCTGCCTTTGTTTTGTGCCGCCTTGATGCTCGCCGGGTGTGATTTAGCGGTGGCCGCAGCGCCCGGCGCACCCTCGACCGCCAAGGTGCCGCTGATTAACATTACTGACCTTTACCATCCGCCGCAGGACCCCGGCGACAACTTCGATCTGATCGCCGCCTACGCGCTGCCGGAGGTGGACCTGCGGGCGGTGATCCTCGACGTCACTGACGGCTTCCGCAAACCCGTGGCCGACGTGCCCGGGATGCATCCCGACCCGGATGGACCGCGCGACCCGGGGTTCATTCCGGTGACGCAACTGAACTTCATCTTCAACCGCTCGGTGCCGTGTGCCGTCGGTCCGTTCACGCAGATGAGGTCGCCGGAGGACAAGATGCTGGATGTGCCGGCGTTTCAACAGCAGGGGGTGGAACTCATCCTGCGCGTGTTGCGCGAGAGCACCGAGCCGGTGGAGGTGGTGTCGTTCGGCTCGGCCCGGCCGATGGCCGTGGCCTTCAATCGTGAGCCGGAGCTGGTGGCGAGGAAGCTGCGGCGCCTGCACCTGTGCGCGGGCTCCACAGAGCCTGGCTTTGTGGAGTGGAACGTGCAGTTGGACCCGCGGGCCTTTGTTCGGTTGCTGCGCTCCAAGCTGCCCATCGCGCTCTATCCGTGCGCAACGAGGGACGGGCCGTTCGCCTACAGCCCGCACAACTGTTACTGGAGGCTGCCGGACCTGCGGTTTGTGGAGCGGATGCATCCGGCGCTCAAAGCCTACCTGGCCTTTGCCTTCGGCCGATTACCGCGGGCAGACTTCCTGCGCGCGGTCGAGTCGGAGGCTCCGGCGGTTTGGATGCCCGAGCAACTGGCTCGTCCGCACAACGTTTGGGAAACGGCGGTCTGGCTCAACGTGGCCAACCGCAAGCTCGTACGGCGGGCCGACGGCTCGCACCGGATGGTGCCCGTGGTTGAGGTGCGCTCGGACGACACGGTGTTACCGAACGAGTTGCGTCCCTGCCGCGTGGAGGTAGAAGACCCCGGCGAGGTACGCTTCAAGCTGACCCCCGAGCCAAGCAACATTCTCATCTACGACCGGGGTGATCCCAGACAAAACGAGGCAGCCCTGCGCGACGCCCTGTCGGCCTGGTATGTATCCATCCGGCCCTGAAGAAGTTGCCATGCGCACTTCGCTGTTCACCCTGTTCGCTTTCGTCTATGCCTTTGGCAGCCTCACTGCAGACCTCGCCTACGCTCCCGCCCCACCGGACAATCCGCTCAGAGGCTTCGTGCCGTATCTGCGCGCGGACCCGACGTGCCCGCACAGCCTGGAATGGGATTACACGCCGCTCTCGGACGTGATGACCGGCCCGACGAACTTCAACTGGGCGCCTTTCGAGGCGAAACTCAACGCCGCCGCGTCGTGCGGGCACCAGTTCTACGCGCGGTTCTATCTGGAATGGCCCGGCAGAAAGACAGGCGTGCCGCAATACCTGATTGACGCCGGTGTGAAGCTTCGGACTTGGACCAACAGGAACACCCAGCCGTGGCCGCCGGCAGTGGACCACACCCCGGACTACGAAGACCCGCGTCTGCGGGCGGCGCTGACCAACTTCATCCTTGCTTTCGGCCGCCGCTACGACGGCGACCCACGCTTGGGCTTCGTCGGTCTGGGCCTGCTGGGCACCTGGGGCGAGTGGCATACTCATCCCAACCGGCACTGGTTCGCCTCGAAGACCGTGCAACGTGAGGTGATGGACGCTTACGAAGTCGCGTTCAAGAAGACCAAACTCGTAGCGCGCTATCCCGCCGGCCCGAACGATCCGGTCTATGCCGACAACAGCCGGCGGCCCATCGGGTACCACGATGATTCGTTCGCCTGGGCCACGGTGCACAGGGGTCGGAAAGGCGATGAATGGTTTTTTTGAGACCCGCCTGCGCACGGCCGATGCCCTGGACAAATGGCGGACCCAGCCCATCGGCGGCGAGGTGCGACCGGAGGTCTGGAAGTGCCTGTTCGACGAGCCCTCGTGCGCGCCCAGGGGACAGGAGTTGGATCGCTGCGTGGAGGTGACGCACGTCTCCTGGCTTTGCAAGGAAGGGGTCTTTCGCGGCCAAGTTCAAGGCGCCGCGCGCGAGCGAGCCATTCGTGCCGTCCAGCGGATGGGCTACGAACTGCACGTCGTCCGCGCCGGAATCCAAACCGCCGGTGGCCACCTGGCGGTCACGCTGACCGTCACCAACACCGGCGGGGCCCCGTTCTACTACGACTGGCCCGTGGCACTGGCGCTTCTGAATGCGGCGAAACAGCGCGTGGCCACTTGGCAGACGAATTGGCGACTTTCCGCCGTCCTCCCGGCGAGGCGGCCGCGTCCAGGCGCTTCCAGGGCGCAATCCCGGCGCTGGCCGCCGGCAATTACACTCTCCTGCTGCGCGTGGCCAATCCGTTGTCCAACGGATTGCCGCTCCGTTTCGCCAACGAAACCCAGGATCAGCACCTGCCCGGCTGGCTGACCCTGGGCGAATGCCGCGTTCCCTGAGATCTTCCTTGAGGCCATGAAGCACCATCGCCTGCATCACCTGCTCCGCCTCGGAGCGGTGCTGCTTTTGTCTCCCGGCGCGGCGGAAAGCGCAGGGCCACCCGCAGCAATCGCCGCAAACCGACGCGCCCTGGTCATGGGAATGCCCGGCTGCGTCGCGTTCTGGGACTTTGTGAAGCGCGAGTCGGGCGGGCAACGGCGATTTACGGCCCACGTGCCTTCGGGCGCGACAAATGACTTTCCGCTCGATGCGGGCAATTACGTTCGCGACTACTGGGGTGAAGGACGCGAAGCCAGCTACAGCGATTTCCCGCAGCTCGGTCGCGGGCCGTTTGGCAACGCCATCCGCATCGTGAAAGAGACCGAACCGACCTTTCGTCCCTTCCTGTATGTGCCGCGCGACCGGCTGCAAGGCACGCCGCTGGACATCAAAGGACCGGGCCGATCTGTGAGCGTGGTGGTGTGGGCCATCCGCGAGAGCGGCAACCACGCGCTGGCGGGCATCTGGCACGAGGGCACGGACCTCAAGCAGCCTTCCACGGAAAACATCCGCCGGGTCGAACGCGGCCAGCGACAATACGCGCTGTTTGCCGGGTTGAACATCGAGGGCAGCGCCTGCGGACATGTTTCGGAAAACGGCGCCGGCTCTTTCCTGAACCGCTACGCGTTGCACAAGTGCAACTCGGCCGGTGTGTCGCCCGCCGTGCCGGCCGATTCCCCGGCAGAGGTGTTGGACGCCGCGTGGCAATGTTTCGCGATGACGTTCGACAACGGGCAGAACGAACTGACCGGCTGGCTTAACGGTGTGGCGGGCGATCGCTGGCTGGAAAACCCGAAGAACGACCGGCTGATCTCCTCCGCGTATCGCGCCTACATGCAGGGGCACTACGCCCGCACGCCGGAGCGCGAGCCTGACGAAGACCCCACGTTTTCCAAGGACCAGTATTACAACCCGCCCGAGGACACGCTCGTTGCCTTGACCGTGCTGAGCGAAACCGAGGAGGCGCGCATCGAGGTCCGCGAATATCGCTACACCAAAGTCCGGGTCACCCTGCGCAAGTCGGCCGAAGGCACTTTCGTCGAAACCAGTCGCGACCTGGTGGCGCTGCGGCTGAACCCGTGGTGGTTTCCGCACGACATCTACACGCCGCCCGATGACGGCTCCGGCGGACCGTTCACCATCGGCCGGGTCATTCACAGTTCACGCGGCGTGGGTTTTACCGGCTGGATCGGCGGCGTGGCCGTCTTCAACCGCGCCCTGACGGAGGCCGAGTTGCGGCGCCTGGCCGAAATTCGCGCCGCTGTTGCCCTGCCAAGCGAATGAAGTTGTCGAAGGTTCCAACCGAGCCGCAAGACGGAGCTCCGAACCGGAAACATGCCCACGCACGGTGGGATCTTCTGCGTGCGCTGCCATCGTTCGAATAATCCCTCAAGGTTTGAGCTGTCTCGACAGCACGCGATTGAAGCCACGGACCACACTTGACGCCGGGGCAAGGCTGTCCACGTTTCCAACGTGAACGCACCATTGGTCAGGGTGGGTTTGGTATGCGGGCTGTTGCTGCTGTGCGCTGGTTGGGCCGACTGGCCGAAGTGGCGCGGTTCGCAGGGAGATGGCATCTCGCCCGAGCCGGGGACCTTGTCGGCCTGGGACGCCGGCGCGGGACCCCAAGTGCTCTGGCGCGCCGAGGTACACACCGGTTTTTCCGGCCTGGCCGTGGGCGGCGGGCGGGTTTTCACGCTGGGCAATTCGAACGACTGGGACGTGGTCACAGCGCTGGATGCCACCAACGGAAAAACGTTGTGGACGCACCGTTACCCGGCCCGGTTGGACCCGAACCTTTACGAGGGCGGGCCGGGCGCCATGCCCACCCTGGAGGGGGAACGGCTCTACACGCTGAGCAAGTGGGGAGATCTGTTCTGCCTCGAAGCGGCCTCGGGTCGGGTGCTCTGGTCCCGGCATCTCACCAATGACCCGGGCGTGGCGCTGCCCTACTGGGGATTGGCCAGTGCGCCGCTGGTGCTGGGTGAACGATTGTACGTAAACGCTGGCGGACGCGGGCTGGCGCTGGACAAGCGGGACGGGCGGATCATTTGGGCCAGCACCAACGGCTTGAACGGTTACTCGACCTGTGTGCCTTATGACCATCGCGGTACTCCCGCACTGGCCCTGCTGGCACACCGCGAGGCGGTGGGCGTGGCCCGGGACGACGGGCGTCTCTTGTGGAGCAAACGCTGGTTTACCCAGTACGACATGAACTGCCCGGACCCGTTGCCGGTTGGCGGCGGAATTTTGCTCACCGGTTACAAGCGCACTGCCGAATTTCTGCGCTTTGAGGCGACCGGACCGGTAACCCAGTGGCAAAGCCTGGGCTTGTCCACGCACCTCAGCCCGGGGGTGGTGTGGGATGGCCACCTGTACACTTACGTTGGTGACGCGGAACGCACCGGCGCCTTTGTCTGCGCGGACCTGGCCACGGGCACCTTGCGCTGGCAGCAGAGCAACGTACCCCCCGGCTCGGTCATCGGGGCGGGCGGTTGCCTACTGTTGCTCGAGGGTAAAGGGCGCCTGATTCTGGTTCAACCGGACCCGACCGGTTACCGGGAGCTGGCGCGGGCACAAATCTTGCCCGAGGGCCGGGCCTGGACTTCCCCCTCCTTTTCCCGGGGCGTCTTGTATGCCCGCAACGCCCGCGGCCAGGTCGTGGCCGTGGCCCTGCCCTGGACACCTCGCGAGGCAGCCCGTCCGCGGCTCGAAATCCAACGCGTGGAGGAGGACGTTGAATTGAGCTGGCCCGCGGAGAGCAGCGACTGGGCGTTGGAGCAATACCTGCCGGCCCGCGCCGGGGAAGGTTGGCATACGCCCCCGCCGGAAGTCGGAGAATTAACGCCCGGTCGCTACCGCACTCAACCGGTCGAGCAAGCGGCCTGGTTCCGAGTGCGCCTTCCTTGAGCACGGTGCTCGTGTCCCGTCAACGGCTTGATCCTCTCCAAGGGCGCATCGGCCGGGGGCTGAGTGCACAGGCCGCGAAGGAATTGCCCGCCGCAAATAAAAGAAGCTCGTCCCGAACCGGTGCATGGCTGCGGAACACATCACGGATGGCGGCTCTTTGACGTGTCGTCTGGGTGCGGTTCCGGTAGGCCAGGGCTTGCAGTGTCCGCAGGCCAAACCACAGTTGAGTTATCGCCGGCCGCGCCGCATGCTGCCGGCATGATTACCGCCACCTTTCCCACGGCCCGGGCGGCACTCCAAACGGGCGACTCGTTGCTCCGCCACGAGCGCGGTCCTCGGCCGGTGCGCCCGGCGGGCAAGCCCGGCGTCAGCCTTTAGCGTCCACAGGAGGGGACCGGGGCATGCGACTTTCGCGGTTCGATCTGGTGGTGTTTCTCGCCTTCTACGCCGTGGTGTTGGGGGTGAGCCTGTGGAAGAGCCGGCGCGAGCGCAGCGCGGAGGATTACTTCCTCGCCAGCCGCAAGCTGCCGTGGTGGCTCATCGGCATCTCGATCGTGGCGGCGAACATCTCGACCGAGCAGTTTGTGGGCATGGCCGGCCAGGGCGCCGGGGCGGTGGGGCTGGCAGTAAGTAACTGGCAGTTGGTGGGCTCGGTGGGCATCGTGCTCATCGCGTTCACGCTGCTGCCGCGCTTCCTCAAGGCGGGCATTTACACGATGCCGGAGTTCCTTGAATACCGCTACAACCCCGCCACACGCGCGGTCATGGCGGTGCTCACCGTGATCATCTATGTGGGCGTGCTGCTGACCGCCGTGCTGTATTCCGGGGGCCTGACGCTGCGGACGATTTTCGACATCCCGCTCGACCAGGGTGTCTGGCTGATCGGCCTGCTGGCGGCCCTGTACACCACCTGGGGCGGTTTGAAGGCCGTGGCTTGGGCGGACCTGTTCCAAGGCCTGGCCCTGCTGGCGGGCGGGCTGATGGTATTCGGGTTGGGACTGCACGCCTGCGGCGGCTGGGCCGCGTTCACGGCGGCCAACGCGGACCGCCTGCGCATGGTGTTGCCGGCCGATCACGCCGGGCTGCCGTGGACCGGCGTGCTGTCCGGGATGTGGATTGTGATCCTATATTACTGCGGGTTGAACCAGTTCATTGTGCAACGCAACCTTGCGGCGCGCACGCTCCGGGACGGGCAGTTGGGCGTGATCTTCGCGGGCGCACTCTGGCTGCTGGTGCCCTTTGCCATCGTCATGCCGGGCATCATGGCCCACCAACTTTACGGCGCGCACCTGGCGCGGCCGGACGAAGCCTTTCCCACACTGGTCAAAGAACTCATCCCGCCGGGACTGCGCGGCTTCATGTTCGCCGCGATCGCTGGCGCGGTGGTGAGTTCGCTGGCCTCGATGCTCAACTCCGCCGCGACCATTTTCACCCTGGACGTGTACCAGCGCCTGCTGCAACCGCGCGCCTCCCAGGCCCGGCTGATCTGGCTGGGTCGGGGCCTCACGGCGGCTTTTGTGACCGTGGCCTGCCTGGTCGCCCCGGCGCTGGACGATCCGAAGTTCGGCGGCGTGTTCCAGTTCATCCAGCAATTCCAGGGCTACATCTGGCCGGGGGTCGCGGCGGTTTTTCTGTTCGGGATTTTCGTGCCACAAGCGCCGGGTAGGGCGGGGGTGGTCGGGTTGTTGGCCGGGCCGGCGCTGTACGGGCTGTTTCAGCGATTCGCACCGGACATGCATTTCCTGATCCAGGTGGGCGTGGTGTTCCAACTCGTGCTGGCGGTGATGGGGCTGCTCACCTTTGTCTGGCCGGCGACTTCACCCAAGGCGTTGCCCGAGCGGTCGGGGATCGAGTTGCAGACGGCGCCGTCCGTCAAGATCGCCGGCGTGGCAGTGATCGCCGGCGTGGCGCTGTTCTACGCGGTGTTCCGCTGAACCACGCCGGGCGGCAGGATGCCACCCTCACGACGGTCAATACGGCTGCCGCCTACACCGGGTGCCCACCCCGGGGTCCGTGGGCGGTGTGAAAAGCTGAGACGCACCCCTTGGCGGCCCCAAGCCGTCTTTGGAGATTGGCGGAACGGCTGCGCGCCCGTAGGGTGCGGACGTGCATTTCTCCCCGAGCCTGCCTGCTTGGCGCGCCCTCGCGCTGGGGCTTTTGATCGCCTGCCATCCGGTGTTGGCCGACAAGCCGGCCACAGCCGGGGTGCCTCGTTCTGATGCGCTCCGCGCGGAGCTTGTGGCGCCACCCGATTCCGCCTCCCGCTCGTGGGTTTATTACTACATCTTGGACGGCAGCCTGACCCGCGAGGGCATCACGCCGGTCTTCGAGGCCATCCGCCGCGCCGGCCTGGGCGGGATGATCCTGATGAAGGTGGACATCGGCATCCCGCGCGGGTCGGTCGCGTTCATGAGTGGGCCCCGGCGGGAACTGTTTGTGCACGCCGTGACCGAAGCGACGCGGCTCGGTCTGGAAATCACTCTCAACGCCGGCCCCGGCTGGACCGGCAGCGGCGGGCCGTGGGTCAAGCCCGGGCAATCCATGCAGCACTTCGACGCCAGCGAGACGCGGGTGCGCGGACCGGTCCGGTTTGACGCCGTCCTGCCGCCGCCCCCGCCCCGCCAGTCGTTCTTCGGCGAGGGCGCGCTGCCGCCGGAGATCGAGAAGGCGCGGCGGGAGTTTTACCGCGACGCGCGGGTGCTCGCCTTTCCCACGCCACAAGGCATGCGCCGCCTCGCGGACATTGACGAAAAGGCACTGTACCTGCGCGTACCGTATTCCTCGCAACCCGGCGTGAAGCCATTCCTGCCCGCGCCAGCGGAGCATCCGGCGGCTCCGCTTGCCGAATGTGTCGCCCGCGAGCAAGTGGTGGATTTGACCGACCTTTTGGCTGCCGATGGCCGGCTGGCGTGGGATGTGCCACCGGGCGAATGGACGATCCTGCGCTTCGGCCGCACCACCACGGGACAGAATACCTGGACAGTGCACTGGCAGGGCTGGGCCTCGAGTAGGACTAGTTCGACCGCGCGGCGCTGGAAGCTCACTTCAACGTGTTTGTCGCGCCGCTGCTCGCCGCCGGCAGGCGGCGGCCCCGGGCCGTACGCGGCTGGACCATGCTGCACATTGATAGCTGGGAAATGAGCGCGCAGAACTGGACGCCCGGTTTCGACCGCGAGTTCCGCCGGCACCGCGGCTACGACTCCACGCCTTACCCACCCGCTATGATCAGGCACGCGGTCAGCACGCCCGACCTCGCCGAGCGTTTTTTCTGGGACTGGCGAATGACGACACAGGAACTGGTGTTCACCCACCTCGCACTGGTCAACGGGCTGTGGACAATCCGGTTTCAGCCCGGGCGTGGCGTGCCAGCCGAACCTCGCTGCGGGGTGTTGTTTGACTGGTCCAGACACACCAATTCTGGTGTCCGGCATTTTTCCGACCCGGCCCGCTACGCGACGCAGTTGGACTGGCCGCCGGCGGCCGGCCACCCGGCAGGCGCCTCCCGGATTGTGCTGGATCTGGGCCGCATGGCAGCGATGGCGGACATGAGGCTCCACGGCCGCGACCCGGGCGTGTTCTGGACCGCGCCGTGGCAGGTGGATGTGACGGATGCGTTGCAGTCGGGACGTAATCCGCGCGGAATCGCGGTGGCCAACCTCTGGCCCGACCGCCTCATTGGCGATGCGAGTCTGCCGCCCGCCCCACGGGTGACATGGACGACTGGGAATCCATTCCACCCGGACTCCCCGCTGCTGGACTCCGGGCTGCCTGGTCCGGTGACGCTCCAGACGATGCGCCTGGCTGAATGACCCACGCCCGACGCAAGCCAGCTTTTGCGCTCACACCATGATGCGACGACCAAACATGTTCATCTTCGGAGCCAGACTGCTGATGGCAATCCTGCCGGCGGCTGGAGCGGTGGCGGATTTGCGTCCGGTGGACCCGCGTTGCGAATACGCGGTGAACCCAGTCGGCGTGGACGCCCCGCGGCCGCGGCTGTTCTGGAAGCTGGAAAGCCCCCGGCGCGGCGCCCGGCAAACCGCGTATCAAGTGCGCGCGGCAACCTCGGCCCGGGGACTGGAGGCCGGCGAGGCCGATTTGTGGGACAGCGGCAAGGTGGAATCGGCGGCTACCTGCCACATCCGGTACGCCGGCAAGCCGCTGACCAGTTCACAGCGAGTTTTCTGGCAGGTGCGGGTCTGGGATCAACAGGGTTTGGTTTCCCCTTGGAGCGAGCCCGCGCGATGGACCACGGGCATCATGGCGGCGCAGGATTGGCGGGCGAACTGGATCAGCGCCGGCGACGGCAAGGTCACACCCGGCCGCGGCCTGCCGCTGTTCCGCAAACACTTTCTTGTCGAACAGCCGGTCACACGCGCGGTGGTTCATGTCTGCGGGCTGGGGCAGTTCGACCTGTTTCTGGACGGCCGCAAACTGGGCGATCATTTCCTCGATCCCGCGTGGTCGGTTTACGAAAAGACGGTGTACTACACGACGTTTGATCTGGGCGACGCGCTGGCCCGGCCCGGCGAGCACGTCTTCGGCGTCATGCTGGGCAAGGGCTTCTACAACACTGTCGGCGACCGCCGCGTGCATGGCGTCAACGCGGACCGCCCGCTCAAACTGATCCTGCAGGCGCATCTGGTCTTTGCCGATGGCCGCGAGCAGGTCATCATGAGTGACGCCTCGTGGAAAACGACTGAAGGCCCGGTCACGCACAGCGCAATTCTCGGCGGCGAGGACCATGACGCTCGGAAACTTCCGTCCGGCTGGGCTGAGCCGGCGTTCGAGGACTCGGCATGGGCCCCCGCCAACGAAACGTCGGGTCCGGGCGGCGCCTTGCGCGCCGCGTTGGCGCCGCCCATGAAGGTTCATGAGGCCCTTTCGCCGGTCCGCGTGGACGAACCGCAGCCGGGTGTCTTCGTGTACGACTTCGGTCAGAACGTCTCCGCGGTGCCGCGCTTGTACGTCCGCGGTCGGGCCGGCCAGAAGGTGAAACTCACCCCCGCGGAGCAGCGTCACGGTATGACGCCGCGGCGCAACGACGGCCGCGGCTTGGTGAACCAGGCTGGCGTGGGCCAGCCGAACTACTTCGAATACACACTGCGCGGTGGCGACACAGAAAGCTGGACCCCGCAGTTCAGCTACACGGGCTGTCAGTACCTGCAGGTCGAGGGTGCGGTCCCGACCGGGCATCCCAACCCCGAAAACAAGCCGGTGCTTGAAGCGCTCGAAACCCTCCATGTCCGCAACGCCGCTGCCACCGTGGGCCGGTTCGAGTGCTCGAATCCCCTGTTCAACCGCATTGACCGGCTCGTGGACCGGGCGGTGCGCTCGAACCTCGGCCACGTGCTCACGGACTGTCCGCACCGCGAAAAACTCGGCTGGCTCGAGGTGGCATACCTGATGGGGCCGTCTATCGCGGGCCGGTATGATGTTGCGCGGTTTTACGCGAAGATCGCGCGCGATGTTGCGGATTCGCAACGTGAGGACGGCCTGGTACCAACCGTGGCTCCGGCATACCCGAAATTCGAAGGCGGTTTCGCCTACACGCCGGAGTGGGGCGCCGCCGCCGTCGTGGTGCCCTGGCAACTGTACGAGTGGTACGGCGACCGCGAAACACTCGCGGCGGGTCTCCCGACCATGCGGCGTCTGGTGGATTTCATGGAACGGACCGCAAAAGACCTCGTGCCGCGGGCGGGCCTGGGCGACTGGTACGATTACGGCCACGGCAAGCCGGTGGGCGCGTCTCAGTTCACCTCACCCGAACTGACCGCAATGGCCACGTTTTGCCGGTGCGCGGAAATCGTGGCGCGCGCCGAGGCCCTGCTCCAGCACTTCAGCCATCCGAAGGAGCCCCGCCACTATGAAAAGCTGCGTGCCCGGATTGCCGGGGCGTTTGAGCGGCGGTGGTTCGACGGCACCAACGGCCTGAAACACGCCGGCAGTCCGCAGACGGCCAACGCTATGGCGCTGTGCCTGGACCTGGGCAAACAGTCGCCGGCATACCCCCGTTTGCTCGAGCAGATCGTCGCGGACATCCGGGCGCGCGGCAACCAGCAGACCGCCGGCGACATCGGCCACTGGTACCTGCTCCAAGCCCTGGTCCGCAACGGACGCTCGGATGTGATCTTTGACCTGACGGCGCGCACCAACCTGGGCAGCTACGGTTTCATCGTGGACAGCAGTTGGACCTCGATGCCGGAGGCCTGGGACGCGGACACGGGCGCCTCGATGAACCACTGCATGTTGGGCCATATCCAGGAATGGTTCCTTGGCTGGGTCGCCGGTGTCCGCCTCGAACCGGTGCCTTCGCCACGCGGCGAGGCGTTCCTCATCGAGCCCTGGCCGGTGGGCGACCTGACCTGGGCACGCGGGGAGTGGGAATCCCTATGGGGACGTATCATCAGTGATTGGCGGATCGAGGAGGGCCGTTTCCGCTTGAGCGCGACCGTGCCGGCCAACACGGTGGCACGGGTGCGGCTGCCCGTACGGGAAGGCGACCGCGTGCTGGAGGGCGGTCGGCCCATTGGGCAAGTCAGCGAAGTCAGACACCTTGGCCCCGCCGCGCACGAACGTCAGGAGTATCTCGTGGAGGGCGGCGTATACCGCTTCGAGGTAATCCCACGATAGCCGCCGCCGCCAATTTCCCGCCGGCGAGGACTTGGCCCCGCGGGGCGGGCCGGACGATTGCCACTACCGCGGCGGCGCGGGGTCTGGCATACTGGCCGCGATGAACGACTGGATCACCAACTATGTGCGGGCGCAAAAGGCCGCGCTGGACTCGATCTCCGTGAACGCGGTAGCCCGCCTGGTGGAAACACTGCGGCGCGCGCTCGCCGAGGACCGGCAGATTTTCGTCTTCGGCAACGGCGGCAGCGCCGCCAACGCCTCGCATTTCGCCACCGACCTCGGCAAGAGCGCCTCGGACAAGCTGGGCAAGCGCTTCCGCGTTTTGTCGCTCAACGACAACGTGAGCTGGCTGACCGCCATCGGCAACGACTACGCCTACGAGGACGTCTTCCTGCGCCAGCTCCAGAACTACGCCCGCGCGGGCGACGTGGTGCTGGCGTTGAGCGTGAGCGGCAAATCGCCGAACGTGGTCAAGGCCGTCGAGTGGGCGCGGCAGAACGGCCTGACGACGATCGCCCTGGTGGGCGCGCGGCGCGGTCCGCTGGCCGAGGTGGCCGAGGAGGTGATCGCCATTGACTCCGGGCATTACGGCCGCGTCGAGGACGCCCAGATGGGCATCTGCCACATGCTCTGTTACGCCTTCATCGAGGGCGAGGCCACGCTCTGAGAGCCGGGGCGGGCGATAGCGAGGCCGGTTCATGCCCGTCACCGATCACATTCGCCGCAAGCTGGCGCAGGTGCCGCACCGGCCCGGCGTGTACCTGATGAAGGACCGCTTCGGTACGGTCATTTACGTCGGCAAAGCCCGCGATCTGCGCCGCCGCGTGAGCCAGTACTTCCAGTCTTCCCGCCGCCAGGGCTGGGACCTGAAGTTCAACGCGCTGGTGGACGCGATCCACGACTTCGACTGGCACGTGGTTCGGAGCGAGCCGGAGTCGCTGCTGCTCGAGGGCAAGCTCATCAAGGAGTTCCACCCGCGCTACAACGTCAGTTTCCGCGACGACAAGCGGTTCCTGCTGATTAAGGTGAACCTGAACGACCCCATCCCGCGCTTCACACTCACCCGCCTGCAGGTGCCGGACGGCGCGCGGTATTTCGGCCCGTTCGCCAGCGGCGGTTCGGCCCGGCGCACGCTGGCGCTGGTGCGGCACCGGTTCAACCTGCGCGGCTGCCGCGTGCTCACCCCCACCGAGGCGGACTACAGGCACTGCCTGTACGCGCACCTGCGCGTCTGCACCGCGCCGTGCATCGGCAACGTCACCCCCGAGCAGTACCGCCTGCAGGTTATGGCGGCATGCGATTTCCTCGACGGCCAGTGCGAGGAAATGGCGGCGGAGCTCGAGGTTCAGATGCGGCGCGCTGCCGCCGAACTCGACTTCGAGAAGGCGGCGGAGCTCCGCGACCTGCTGGATGACCTCAAGCGCACCACCCAGCGCACGGAAAAATTCGAGCGCATCCCGTACACGCTGCCGGTGTCGGTCAACCCGGAGGCGGACCTGCGCGCGCTTGGCGAGGCGCTGGGCCTGCCCCAGCCGCCCGAGCGCATCGAGGGCTTCGACATCTCGAACATCAGCGGCACGTTCAAGGTGGCGTCGCTGGTCAGCTTTTGGCGCGGCCGGCCGGACCGCGCGAATTACCGGCGCTACAAGATCAAGACCGTGGAAGGCCAGGACGACTTCGCCTGCCTGGCCGAGGTGATCCGCCGGCGATACAGCCGCCTCCTCGCGGAAATCCGGAATCCGGAATCCGAACCCCGGAGTCTGGAAAGCGGCGAGGCCAGTCCGCCGGATTTGCAACGCGCCTTGGACGACATCAGCGCGCGATTTCGCGGGCAGCCGGCCCGGGCGGATCAAGACGCCGCGGCTGCGGGCAGCGAAACAACGGCCGGTGTCCTTCACGATCCGGCATCCGGTCCGTTAGACGCGCCCGGTTCCTCGCCGCGGCCTCCCGCGCACCGCCGCCTGCCCGACCTCATCCTGATTGACGGCGGCAAAGGCCAGTTGAGCGCGGCCTGCGCCGAGTTGGAAAAGCTGGGGCTGAGCCGCGTTCCCGCGATCGGTCTCGCGAAGGAATTCGAAGAGATTTACCGGCCCGGCGAAAACGAACCGTTGCGGTTGGGACTCGATCACCCCGCCCTCAAGTTGCTCCAGCGTGTGCGTGACGAGTCGCACCGCGTCGCCAACAGCTACAACGCCCAGCTTCGGCTGCGGAAGATCAGCGAGAGTGTGCTGGATGAGTTTCCCGGCATCGGCCAGACGCGGAAGGCGGCGTTGTTGAAACGGTTCGGCTCCGTCCAGCGGTTGCGGCGGGCGACCGTCGAGGAGATTGCCGCAGTGCCGGGCTTTGGCGGCGAAATGGCGGCGAAACTAAAAACGTTTCTGGACGCGCGCGGTACCGCGCCGGCGGCCGGCCCGGCCTGAGCCCGAAAACCGGAGCGCAGCGGGCGAGATCGTCCGCGCCGCGTTACTCAACCTGCCAGTTCAACGAAATTCCGGAGCATCCGCATACCCACGTCCTGGCTTTTCTCCGGATGGAACTGCGTGGCGAAGACGTTGTCCCGCCAGACGGCCGAGGCGAAGGTTTCGCCGTACTCGGTGCGGGCGGCCACGATGCGGTCGTCGGCAGGGCGGGGGTAAAAGCTGTGGACGAAGTACACGTGACTGCCGTCGGCCACACCGCGCAGCAACGGGCAGTCGGGCCGCACGATCTGGAGTTCGTTCCAGCCGATCTGCGGCACCTTCAGCCCCGGTTGGTTCGGGAAACGCACCACCGGTCCGCGGAAGATGCCCAGGCCGGCGGCGCAACTGTTGAACTCCTCGCTCCGCTCGAACAGCGCCTGGTAGCCCACGCAGATGCCCAGGAACGGCCGGCCCGATTCGATGAAAGCGCGACAACCCTCGAACAACTCCTGGCGGCGCAAAGCGTTCAGGCAGTCGTCGAAAGCGCCCACGCCGGGCAGGACCAGCGCGCGCAGGTCGCGCAAGCCACCGGGATCGGCCACCAGCCGGACCTCCGCGCCGACGTGCCGCAAGGCCTTGTGGACGCTGCGCAGGTTACCGGCGCCGTAATCAATAAGCCCAATCACGTGGCCAGCATAGGCGGCCGGGCAGCGGTTTCAACCCGCGGCCAGCCCCGCGGCCGGGCGTGGCCGTCATCCCGGCCGGCAGACGTGCTGCGTGCTTGGCTTGTTTCCGGCCCGCAGGCAAAAATATCGGCCGTTCGAGAAGACGCCGGATCGTGCCCAGCGCCCGCGCCCGCGCCTGAAGACTGCGGCGGAGGGGCGGGCGGTCGCCGGCGGATGATCCATATCTTGTGACCGCCAACGAACTCAGCGTGCGCCGCGCGACCGTGGAGGACCTCGCCGTTCTGCGCGGGCTGTGGCAGTCCGAGCGCCTGCCGGGCTACGAACTCGAGAAGCGGCTCACGGAGTTCCATGTCGTGGTGCGGCCGGACGGGCTGGTGATCGGCGCGGTGGGCTTTCAGGTGGCCGGTGCGCACGCACTGGTGCACAGCCTGGCCTTCACCTCACCGGCGCTGGCGGCGGAGGGCCTGCCGCGGTTGTGGGAGCACCTGCGCGCGCTGGCACAGACGCAAGGCGTGGCGCGGCTGTGGGCCCAAGGCCCGGCAGCGGCCTGGCCGAAGGCGGGATTCGCGGCCGCCACGCCCGCCCAGTTGAAAAAGCGGCCGGCGGTGTTCGGCCCGGCGCGGGGCGCCTGGCACACGCTGGCCTTGCGGGATGAAGCCGCGGTCAGCCAGGCGTGGGAGAAGGAATTCGCTGCGTTACAGGAAGCTCATCAGGAACAGGCTGAGCGACTGCGCCGGCAGGCAGCCTTTTGGAAACTGCTGGCCTGGAGTATGGCCGCGCTGTTTTTCTTTGGCGCCGCGTGGCTGCTGGCGGTGCTGCTGCGCAGCGCGCCGCGCACTCCCCGGCGCTGAAGAGTTGGGGCTTTTGCCTTTGCGGGCGGCCGGCCTGTGCTAGTTTGCGCCGCCGATGAATTTTTTCGCCACCATCACGCCCGCCGCAATTTTCGACGGGTTGTTGACCTACGTGTGCCTGATCATCCTGCTCACGTTCCACGAGTTTGCCCACGCGTGGACCGCGTCAAAATGCGGCGACGACACGGCACGGCGTCTGGGACGGGTTTCGTTGAATCCGCTGGTCCACATGGAAATGGTGGGCACGGTGGTGCTGCCGCTGCTGGTGGTATTTCTCAGCGCCGCGGATTCGCAATTGGCGAACTTCATCATCGGCTGGGGCAAGCCCGTACCGGTGAACCCGTACAACCTGCGCCGCCGCCGCGCGGACGACACGTTGATAGCCCTGGCCGGTCCGGCAATGAACTTCGTGCTGGCCTTCGTGGTCTTGCTGCTGGCGCGGGGCTTTGCCCTCGCGGGTCTGGAAAGCGGGGTCGAGGTGGCCGTGCGGATGGCGATCATCAGCCTGGTGCTTTGTTTCTTCAACCTGCTGCCCATCCCGCCGCTGGATGGTTCGCACGTGCTCAAAAACTTCATCGGTATGCCGGACGCGACGTACCTGCGGCTGTGCCAGTTTGGGTTCATCATCGTGATCCTCACATTGCAAATCCCGCCCGTCCGCTGGCTGCTGGGTTTCGTGACGCAGGTCACGTTCGTTTCGTTTGGCCGGGTGGTGGGGCTGGTCTGAGGGAGGGGCAAAGTCAGCCACCGCTACGTTGCCCATGACCTTATGGCGCCGACGCAGCGGCCCCCGTCCGGGCAGATGAGTTCTTCCATGGTTTGGACCTTGCCGCGGTCCGGTCAGTCCAACTGTTGGACGGCGGGAGTCTGAATTTTCAGCCGTGAACTTGGCTCGATCACGTCCTGGAAATCAATCATGATGACGGCCCCTGCGTACCGCGACTTCGCGTGACGCCGGGTTTCCTTGCCAAAGCGCGCCTGGTTGCCTAGCGTGCGCGCCCAGCAATGACCACCCGGTCCGCCCAACGGCGCCTGGCCAAACCCGCCCGACCCGGTCGGGCAAGTTGATTTTGCCCCTTCCACAACAACCCAACCCGGATCCCCGAGCCTCGAATGAATGCCTCCTTCCGCCTGAAGCTGTTCGTGATGATGGTCATCGAGTTCATCATCTGGGGCGCGTGGCTGCCGCTGATCTATGGCTACCTGCCCAGCCTGGGGTTCACACCGTTGCAGCAGTCCTGGATTCTCAACGCCTTTCCCATTGCCGCCATCGTGGGCATGTTTTTCAGCAACCAGTTTGCGGACCGCAATTTCGCCGCGGAGCGGTTTCTGGCGTTCAGCCATCTGGTTGGCGGCGGGGCGATCCTCGCGCTGGCCTTCATCAAGGCCAGCCCGGCGGCGCTGGAGCATCTCAAACAGCATCCGGACGCCGTGTGGAATCCGCTGGCGCCGTTCTGGCCGTTTTTCGGGCTGATGATGCTGCACTGCCTGCTCTACGTGCCGACGCTTTCGATTTGCAACTCGATCGCGTTCGCGCACATGAAGGACTCGCAAAAGGAATTCGGCCGCATCCGCATGGGCGGCACCATCGGCTGGATTCTGGCTGCCTGGCCGTTCACCTTCATCCTGGTGGACTGGGCCAAGGTGGAGGCGGCCCAGCCGGAGGGTTTCACCGCGTGGCTCGGCACGGTGCTAAGTTCCGGACTAACCGGACCGTCCTTGCAGGAAGCGACGCGCTGGACTTACATCGTGGCAGGACTGGCCTCGTTCGTAATGGCCGCGTTCAGTTTCACCCTGCCGCACACCCCGCCCAAGAAAGCCGGAGAAGCCGGTGTGGAGAGTCTGGCATGGCTGGAGGCGATGAAACTGCTCAAAAAGCCTTTCGTGCTGGTGCTCTGGCTGATCACGCTGGTGGATTCGTTTCTGCTGTACAGTTACTTCAATTGGACGGGGCCGTTCCTGGGCACGGCGCAGGCGGCGGGCGGTCCGGGCATTCCCGGCAACTGGATCATGCCGGTGATGAGCATTGGCCAGGTCATGGAAATCCTCACCATGCTCATCCTGGGTGTCACCTTGAAGCGGCTGGGCTGGCGGATGACGATGGTGTTCGGCATCCTGGGGCACACCGCCCGGTTTGCCATTTACGCCTTTTTCCCGCAAAGCCCGGCGCTCATCGTGCTGGTCCAGCTCATCCACGGTGTCTGCTACGCGTTCTTCTTCGCTACCGTGTACATCTTTGTGGATACCTATTTCCCGAAGGACACGCGAGCCAGCGCCCAGGGTCTGTTCAACATGATGATCTTCGGTTTCGGGAACATCGCGGCCAACCTCGTCTGTCCCTGGCTAAAACAGTCTGTGTACACCTCCGGCGACGTCACGGACTACCGGTCGCTGTTCCTGGTGCCCACCGTGATCTCGGTGTTGGCCGCGATCTGTCTCGCCCTGTTGTTCCGGCCGCCACCCGCGCCCGCGGCAGCGACGGCGGAAAGCGCCCCACCGGCGCATTGACCGCCTGATCCGCGCATTTTTCAGAACCTTCAACCGCATTCGAACCATGATGCCCAACCGACGCACCTTCATCCGCAATGCCCTGCTTGCCACCGGGAGTACCACCCTGGCCACGGTGGCCACGCCGCGGCTCCTCGCCGCCGAGAACAAGCTGCCGTTCATGATCTCGCTGGCCGAGTGGTCTCTCCACCGCAGCTTGTTTGCAAAGAAGCTCGACCACCTCGACTTCCCCAAGGCCGCCCGCCAGGACTACGGCATTGAAGCCATTGAGCTGGTGAACCAATTTTTCAAGGACAAGGCCCGCGACACGGAGTACCTCGGCGAGTTCAAGAAACGGGCCGACGGCCTCGGCGTGAAAATCTTGCTGATCATGGTGGACGGCGAGGGTGCGCTGGGCGAACCCGATGCCGGCAAACGCAAACAGGCGGTCGAGAACCATTACAAATGGATCGAAGCCGCAAAGTATTTCAACTGCCACTCGATCCGCGTGAACGCCGAGACCCACAGCGTGGGTACGCCGGAGGAACAGGCCGAACGCGCGGCAGACGGGTTGCGACAGCTCGCGCAGTTTGCCGCCAAGCACGGCCTCAACGTGATCGTGGAGAACCACGGTGGCCTGTCCTCGCACGGCGCCTGGCTGGCCGGTGTGATGAAAAAGGTCAACCTCCCCAACTGCGGCACACTGCCGGACTTCGGCAACTTCCGGATCAAGGAAGGCGAGGAGTACGATCGCTATCAAGGTGTGGCCGAGCTCATGCCCTTCGCCAAGGCGGTGAGTGCCAAGAGCCACGACTTTGACGCCGAGGGCAACGAGATTCACACCGATTACCGGCGGATGATGAAAATCGTGCTCGACGCCGGGTACCGCGGCTACGTGGGCATTGAGTACGAGGGCAGCAAGCTCAGCGAACCGGAAGGGATCCGGGCCACCAAGGCGTTGCTCGAACGCGTCCAGAAGGAAATGCGCTGGGCGTGAAGTCGCGGATGGCCGGTGGCGGCGCCGGTGACCTCGCCCGTCGCCGTCGCACGGGCGACTCGTCCATGGCCGTAGCGGACGTGCAGGTCCGACCAGCCCCGGTCGCCTTTGCGTTTGCTGGCGCGGTGCCGCGGGCGTTATGCTTCCCGGCGATGTGGGCCTTGCTCAGAGAGTTCCTCCAGTTCCTCCGCCAGGAGAAGAAGTGGTGGCTGGTGCCGCTGGTGCTGATCCTGGTGGCCCTGGCGGCGCTGCTGGTCTTCGGGTCCAGTTCCGGCATCGCGTGGGCGATTTACCCCTTCATGTGACCCATGCCCGGCGGGCCGCACATCCTCGGCCTTTCGGCCTACTACCACGACGCCGCGGCCGCGCTGGTGAGCGCCGGCCAAATCGTGGCCGCGGCCCAGGAGGAACGCTTCAGCCGGCGCAAGCACGACGAACGTTTTCCGGAGCACGCCGTCGCCTGGTGCCTGCGTCAGGCCGGCCTTGAGGCGGGACAACTGGATGCCGTCGTGTTCTACGACAAGCCGATCCTGAAGTTCGCCCGCCTGCTCGAGAGCTACCTGGCCGTGGCGCCGCGGGGCTGGCGCACCTTCCCGCAGGTGCTCCCCGGCTGGCTCGGAGAGAAACTCAACCTGCGCCGCACCATTCGCGAGGAACTGCCCGGGCTGCGGCCCGACTGCCCGATCCTGTTCACCACCCACCACCAGGCACACGCCGCCAGCGCGTTTTATCCCTCCCCGTTTGCCGAGGCCGCCATCCTGACCGTGGACGGCGTGGGCGAATGGGCCACGACCACCCTCGGCCGCGGGCAGGGCACCCGGCTGGAGTTGCTCAAGGAAATCCGGTTTCCGCACTCGCTGGGGCTGCTCTACACGGCCTTCACCGGCTACTGCGGTTTCCGGGTCAACTCCGGCGAGTACAAGCTCATGGGCCTGGCCCCGTACGGCGAGCCGCGCTTTGCGGACCGCATCCGCACCGAGCTGCTGGACCTCAAGCCCGACGGCTCGTTCTGGTTGAACCTCGACTACTTCGCCTTCCTGCACGGCACCACCATGACCAACGAGCGGTTTCACCGGCTCTTCGAGGGGCCGCCGCGCCGGCCCGAGGAACCGGTCGAGCAGCGCCACATGGACGTGGCCCGCTCGGTACAGGTGGTGACCGAGGAAATCATGCTGCGCCTGGCCCGACACACCCGCGAGGTGACCGGACTGACCCGGTTGTGTCTGGCCGGCGGTGTGGCGCTCAACTGCGTGGCCAACGGGCGCATCCTGCGGGAAGGCCTGTTCGAGGAACTGTGGATTCAACCCGCCGCGGGTGATGCCGGCGGAGCCCTGGGCGCCGCGTTGGCGACCTGGCACGAGCATTTTGAGGGCGAACGGGGACAACCGGGCAACGCGGGTGCGGTCGCCGGCATCGATGCTTCTGACGCCATGCGCGGGGCACTGCTCGGGCCGGAGTTCAGCGACGTCGAAATCGAGCAGACGCTTCGCGAGCACGGGGCGGTGTGGGAACGACTCGACCGCGACGCATTGCTGGACCATATGGTGCAACTGCTGGCGGCCGGGAAGGTGGTGGGTTGGTTCCAGGGGCGGATGGAGTTCGGCCCGCGCGCCCTGGGCAGCCGCTCGATCCTGGGCGACCCGCGCTCACCGACCATGCAGTCGGTCATGAACCTCAAGGTCAAATTCCGGGAGTCCTTCCGGCCGTTTGCGCCGGCGGTGCTCCGCGAACGGGTCGCAGACTACTTCGAGCTGAACACCGACTCGCCCTACATGCTGCTGGTGGCGCCGGTGCGCACCGCTCTGCGCCGGCCGGTTCCGGCAGGTCTGCGCGGGCTGGACCTGCTCAAGGCCGAACGCTCGAGCCTGCCCGCCATTACGCATGTGGACTACTCGGCACGCATCCAGACCGTGGACGCGGAGCGGTTCCCGCTGTTGCACGCACTGCTGCGCCGCTGGGAGGCCGCCACCGGCTGCGCGGTGCTGGTGAACACCTCGTTCAACGTGCGCGGCGAACCCATCGTGTGCACGCCCGACGACGCCTACCGGTGCTTCGTGAACACCGAGATGGATTACCTGGTCATTGGCAGTTTCGTGCTCGACCGGTTAACCCAACCGCGCCAGCCGGTGGCGCGCCGTGTGGCGCCCCAGCCGGATTAAACCCGCCATGAAACTCCGCCTCCGGGAAGACCCGCGCGAGTGGCGCAAGTTCGGGCTGAGCACCGCGCTGGTGCTGGCGCTGCTGACCGGGCTGCTGGTCTGGCGCGGCTGGATTTCCGGTCCCGTCGCGGCCGGAGTCCTGAGCGCCCTGGCGGGGCTGGCGCTGGTGGCGCTGGCGCGACCGCCCTGGCTGCGCCGGCCCTACCGCGCGGGGATGCGGGTCAGTCACGCCCTAGGCCGGGTGGTGGCGCCGGTGCTGCTGGGGCTGATTTTTCTGTTGGTGGTGACGCCGCTGGGCCTGCTGTTGCGCTCGCTGGGCAAGGACCTGTTACGCCTCCGCCGGGAACCCGGCGCGGAGTCCTACTGGCAACCGGTCACCGGCTCGCGGGACCTGACCAAGATGTTTTAGCTCGAAAGCCGAAATGGCCGAGCACGGTACGGCCCGCCTGCCCGCCCCGATTGTTTAACCCGGAAGCCGGGATTCGGCGGGTGAGCGTACGCGCCTCCGCGCGGGTTTACGCGCCCTCGCGAAAGATCATTTCAGCCCGTTCCCCTCCGGCGCGGCAACACTCTCGCCACGGGCCTTCAAGGCGCGGCGATGGCCGAGGTGTCCGGCGTGCCGGGCGGGGCATCACCGGTGCGGACGATCTCATAGGTGCGCTCGACCGGCTTCTTCAAGTGGGCGATCCGGGTCTCGAGTTCGACGATTTGCGGGTCCAACGCCGCGGGTTGGCCGGCCGCGCGGTCGCGCTGCCGGGCCCACCAGGCTTCCCAAGCCCGGTTCTTTTTCATGATGGCTTGGCGCAACTCCTCGGCCTGATCCCAGGAAGGCCCGCGACAGATGACTTCGTAGCGGTGCCAGTCGGCGTGTGTGCCGGTCAGGACCGCCCGGCCGTCCACGCGGAGTTCGTACTGGCCGGGCTTGAGCCCGCGCACCTGGATGTAACAGTGCGGCTGCGATTCCTTTTCCAGGTTCATCTCGACCAGCGGATTGGGCGTGGGCAGGCGCTCCTCGGTGAAGATCACCCGCACGTAATCGTCCGCGCGGGTGTGGTTGCGGATGCGCGCGCCAAAGCCGCCGTTCCGCCAGGAACCGTCGGCCATGAGGCCAAACCGCCAGTTGTTGCCCGGCCAGCGCAACCCGCGGTCGAGCGCGAAGCTCAGCCGACGGGCGCCAAAGGGCGTCGGCCGCACACCGTCCTCGGTGAGCCGGGGTCGGGGAGTGCCGGATTCGGCCGCGCGCAGGCCGGCGAGCGCTTCGCTGCGGGACAGGCCGAAGAAGTCCACGAATTCCGCGTTCCGGTTCGTGGCGGCCACCCACGCCGCCGCGGCAAAAGGCAGCATGGCGGCGATGCGGTTGGTGACCTCCGCGTACGTGGCGCCTTCGGGGGGATCGAAGCTCAACGGGCTCAGGATCAGCAGCCGCGGCGGGGTGCCGGTGTTCAACGACAAAATGCCTTCCAGCAGCCGGTGATACACGTTCGTGAAGGCGGGCAGGGCTTCTGACCCGCGCCGCGCCGCCGCCGTGCCGTAGCTCAGCACCACCAACGACGGTTCCAGGGTGCGTACTTCGGCCAACAACGGCGCCAGCCAGCCGGAATCCGCCGCTGCCGGCTCGGGGTCGGCGTCGCGCAGGCGGTTGTGCGGACTGCGCGACAGATTCCGGAACGTGAATGTGCTCGCGGGGTAATGGCTGTCCAGCCGGGTTTCGAAGTAGCCGTAGTCCGCCTCGGCTTCGAGGATTGCGTCGCCGAGGAACACCACGCGCTCGCCCGGCTTCAGGGTGAAAGGCGGGCGCATTTGCGCGCTGGCTACGCCGGGCAGGACCACCGGGCCGCTCGGTCGCGGCTCCGGGGGGCGCAACACCGCCGGCTGATCTTCCGCGCCGGGCGGCGTTGGCGGACGCGGTGTGAACAAATCCGCGACCGGGTCTTGCAAGGGCTGGGCCAATACATTCCAGTTCAGTAACAAGCCCGCCACCACCATTTCACAACAGTAACGGCGCATAACGTGGCGCAGATTAAAGATGGAACCATTCCGGGCGGGCAAGGGGGTAAAACAGTTCTGGATGTAGCCGGTCTGGCTACATCGGATGCTCTGTACAGAAGGTTTGCCTGCGGCGTCCGGCACAGCCGACGCTTTGTGCCGACCAGTCCAATAAATGGGCAATTTCCGCCAAGATCGGTAAAGCCGCAGGGTTGCGCGCCTTCCAAACTTTCATCATGACCCCGGGCGGAACGCCCCGCTGTGCGTGTGGTGTTGATACCACGGGCCCGGTCATGCCCTGGCGGCGTGGTGCCGGCCGGCGTGACCGCGCGGGCCGGGCAGCGCCTTCGCGCGGGGGCGCGGCGAGCCGATGAACCCGCCATGACCTCCCGCAAGCTGGCCTTCCTGTACGGCCCTGAGGTGGAATCGCTGCGCTACCCACCGGACTGCCCGTTCAAGACCGAACGGGCCGGCCTCACGCGGCGCCGGCTGGTATCCTTCGGTCTCCTGGGCACGCCGGATCGGCGTGAAGTGACGCCCCGCCGGGCGTTGCTGTCCGAGTTGGAGGCCATCCATACACCCCGTTACCTTGAAGAATTGCAGCGCGCGGCGGCGGGCGAACTGAGCGCCGAGGGTTTGCACATGGGATTGGGCACGCCGGACACGCCGGTTTTCAGAGACCTTTTCAATTACGGCGCCTGGGCGTGCGGTGCCGGGCTTGTGGCGGCAGACCTGTTGCTGGCCGGCGAGGCGGACATCGCTTTCAACCTGTTGGGCGGCTTCCATCACGCGATGGCCGAGCGCGCGGCGGGCTTCTGTTACCTGAATGACGTGGCGCTGGCCTGCCATCACCTGGCCGCGGCCGGCCGGCGGGTGGTTTGTCTGGACGTGGACGCCCACCACGGCGACGGCACGCAGGCGGCGTTTTACCGGCGGCGCGACGTGCTGACCATCTCGCTGCACGAAAGCGGCAAGACCTTGTTTCCCTGGGGCGGGTTCGAGGACGAAATTGGCGAAGGTCAGGGGCGCGGCTTCAACGTGAACCTCGCGCTGCCCGCCGGCACGTACGACGCGGCTTTTCTGGGCGCGTTCGAGGAGGTGGTGCCGCCCTTGCTCCGGGCTTTTGACCCGGAAGTGGTGGTGCTCGAACTGGGCATGGACGCGCTGGCGGGCGACCCGCTCACCCATCTGACCCTGACCAACAACGCCCACGCGGCAGTGCTGGAGCGGTTGCTTGCCTTGCGGGTGCCGCTGTTGATCGCCGGCGGCGGCGGTTACCACGTGGAGAACACCGTCCGTGGCTGGGCGCTGGCCTGGCAGATTTGCGCGGGCGAAGCCGACGAGCACGATCCCAGCCTGGGGCTGGGCGGCGTGATGCTGGGCAGCTCCGAGTGGGCGGGCGGCCTGCGCGACCGCGAGTTGCCCGTTGACCCTGAGCAGCGACGCACTGTGGACGCCGCGCTTCGCGCCTCGGTTGACGCCGTGAAGCGAAACGTTTTTCCTCATCACGGTCTTCCCGTGATGACCGCCGCGTCGTGTGGCCCGGCCGTCACCGTGTGAGGAGACCCGTAAATCAGCGAACACAAACCACAAACCCGACCAGAAAACGAACATGAGCGAACAACCCAAGACCGTCTCCACCAGTTCTTTGCTCCAGGAAACCCGCACCTTCCCGCCTTCGCCGGAAGTGGTGGCGCGGGCATACATCAACGCCGCGCAATACCAGGCGATGTACGACCAGTCGGTCAACGAGCCCGACAAGTTCTGGCTCGAACAGGCCCGGACCCTGGACTGGGTGAAGCCCCCGACCGTGGCCCGCCGGTACGAGTGGAACACCGCCGCCCGCAAAATCCAGCACACCTGGTTCGAGGACGGCGTGCTGAACGTGACCACCAACTGCCTGGACCGCCATCTCGTCTCCAGTGGCGACAAGGTCGCGATCATCTGGCAGGGCGAACCCGAGAACGATGTCATCAAGATTACCTACCGGCAGCTCCACGAGCAGGTCTGTAAGTTTGCAAACGTGCTCAAGTCGCTCGGCGTCAAGAAAGGCGACCGCGTGAGCATTTACCTGCCAATGATTCTCGAGCTGCCCATTGCCATGCTGGCCTGCGCCCGCATCGGCGCCATTCACTCGATTGTCTTCGGCGGATTCAGCGCGGACGCCCTGGCCGGTCGCATCAACGACTCGACCTGCAAGCTGCTCATCACGGCCAATTGCGGCCTGCGCGCCGGCAAGACCATCCCGCTCAAAACCATTGCCGACGAAGCTTGCAAGTCCACCCCCAGCATCGAGAAGGTCGTGGTCGTAAAGCGCAACGACACCCCGTGCAACCTCGTCGCCGGCCGCGATGTGTGGTGGCACGAGCTCATGGCCGCCGCCAACGCGGATTGCCCGGCCGAGCCGATGAACGCCGAGGATTACCTCTTCATGCTCTATACCTCCGGCTCTACCGGCAAACCCAAGGGCGTTGTGCATTCCACCGCGGGGTACCTGTTGCACGTTGCGCTCACCACCAAATACGTCTTCGACATCCACGAGGGTGACATCTTCTGGTGTACCGCGGACATCGGCTGGGTGACGGGCCACAGCTACATCGTGTATGGCCCGCTCTGCAACGGCTTCACCAGCGTCATGTTCGAGGGCGTGCCCACGTACCCGGACGCCGGGCGGTTCTGGCAGATCGTCGAGAAGTTCAAGGTCAACCAATTCTATACCGCGCCCACCGCGATTCGATCCCTCATCCGGCTCGGCGAGGAATGGCCGAACAAATACGACCTGAGCTCGCTCAAGGTCCTCGGCTCGGTGGGCGAGCCCATCAACCCCGAGGCCTGGATCTGGTACTACCGCGTCATCGGCAAGGAACGCTGCCCCATCGTGGACACCTGGTGGCAGACCGAGACCGGCGGCCACCTCATCACCCCGTTGCCCGGCGCGCATGTGCTCAAACCGGGAAGCGCCAGCCGGCCGTTCTTCGGGGTCGAGCCGGTGGTCCTGCGTGACGACGGCACCGAGTGCGCTCCCAACGAGGGCGGCAAGCTCTGCATCAAGAAACCCTGGCCGGGCATGATGCGCACCACTTGGGGCGACCACGACCGGTTCATAGACACCTACTTCACGATGTACCCGAACATCTACTTCACCGGCGACGGCTGCCGCATTGACCCGGACGGCGACTACTGGTTGATGGGCCGCATTGACGACGTGGTGAACGTGTCCGGCCACCGCATCGGCACCGCCGAGGTCGAGAGTGCGCTGGTCAGCCATCCCAAGGTGGCCGAAGCCGCCGTGGCGCCCATGCCCCACGACATCAAGGGTCAGGCGCTCTACGCCTTTGTCACGCTCAAAGACGGCATCCATCCGAGCGAAGAATTGAAGAAGGAGCTCATTGCCCACGTGCGGAAGGAGATCGGGCCGATCGCCGCTCCGGACAAGCTGCAGTTCGCGCCCGCGCTGCCCAAGACGCGCTCGGGCAAGATCATGCGCCGTATCCTGCGCAAGATCGCCGAAGGCCAGCCCGATCAAATCGGCGACATCACCACCCTCGCCGACCCGCACGTGGTCGAGGTACTGGTGAAAGAGCGGCAGTAAAGCGAGAGAATCACCCCGGCGCCTTCGGGCGTCGGGGAATCAAAGCCGCCGGGGTGGGATGCCCCGGCGGCACCCTTGAAAACGTTTCGTGAACTCGGACCCCAACAATCCGGAAGCGCCCCGGGCCCCCCGCCGCAAAGGTATCGCGCCGCGGACCGCCCGCGCCTGAGTCGGCGAGGAAAACGGCCTTGACGCGTGTCCTGCCCGGCGGGGGGCAGGCGCCATGTCTTGCCATGGCCAATTCGATCGCCGAAACCTTCCCCACTGCACCGACCGTACCTGCAAACCGCGGCTGGATCGTCACCTTCGCCGGTACCGGCATCAACCTCGCCCTCGGCGTGCTCTACACCTGGAGCCTGTTCAAGGGTGCCATCGAAAAGGAGTTCGGTTGGAAGGGCGACCAGCTCAATGACCCCTACGCGCTGTGCTGCCTGGTCTTTGCCTTCGTCATGATTCTGGCCGGGCGTTGCCAGGACAAATGGGGTCCACGGCTGACCGCCTCGATCGGCGGCCTGCTGGTGGGCGCGGGCATGGTGTTGATTTCCCAGACCCGGAGCTACGCGCTCTGGTTGCTGGGCTTTGGCGTGATGGTCGGCGCGGGCATCGGCTTTGGCTATTCCTCGGCTACGCCGCCGGCCTTGAAGTGGTTTCCGCCCAACAAGACCGGCCTCATTGCCGGGTTGGTTGTGGCCGGCTTCGGGCTGGCGCCGGTTTATCTGGCCCCCACCTCCCAGTACCTGCTGGCGCACTTCGGCCTGCAAAAGTCCATGCTGATTTTGGGTGTGGCCTTCGTGGTGATCGTGTGCGGTCTGGCGCAGTTGCTGGTCAACCCCCCGCCCGGGGTCGTCACCGGCCCGAAGCCCGCCGCCGGAACGTCACCCGCTGCGGCGGCCGTGAATGCCGTCCCGGCGGAAATCCTGCGCCAACCCACCTTCTGGCTGCTTTGGAGCATCTATTTCATCGGGGCCGGGGCCGGTCTGATGGTCATCGGGAGCATCAGCGGTATGGCCAAGAACAGCATGGGCGACCTGGCCTTCCTGGCTGTGGCCATTCTCGCCATCGGCAACGCCGGCGGCCGCATCCTGGCCGGGACTTTGTCCGACCGCATCGGCCGCCGCCAGACGCTGGCGCTGGTGCTGGCCTTTCAGGCGGTGTTGATGTTTGTGGCCATTCCGGTGACCGCGTCCCGGAGCACGGCCGCCGCGGTGGTGGTGCTGGTGGCGGCGCTCATCGGCGCCAACTACGGAGCGAACCTCTCACTGTTCCCGTCGTTCACCAAGGACCTCTGGGGACTCAAGAATTTCGGGATGAACTACGGGGTGTTGTTCACGGCCTGGGGCGTGGGCGGGCTGGTGCTGCCACGGCTCCAGCAGACACTCACCGCCCGCAGCAGCGGTAGCTACACCACCTCGTTCATTACCGCCGGGGTACTCTTGTTGTTGGGCGCGGCACTGACTTTTCTAATCAAGCCACCGCCGCCCAAAACTGCCCCGGCTTGAAGTACCGGGACGGCATCAGCCCGACTCCAACGCCCGCTTGGACGGACGGAAGGGATTTTGACCATGAAAACACAACCTGCCTGTTTCAACTTGGTTTGGCTCAACGGCACACTGGCCCTGGCCGGTCTGTTGCCGGTTACCGCGCCAGCTGCCTCCACCAATCTCACCTTCAAGGCCGAACTGACCTTGAAGGAGACCTTCGACAGCAACGTGTACCTGCAGGATTACGAGCCGTCCCCCGCGGTCCCCAACGCCGCGCGAGCTTTCCAGGAATCCTGGGTGACCACGGTCATGCCGCGCGTGGCGCTGGACTGGCGGCCGATGACCGAGTTCGGACTGGCCTCGTCTTACTCCCCTGAAGTGGTGACCTTCCACGACGAACCTTCCGAAAGCCATGTGGCGCATCGCGTGGGTCTGACCTTTTCGGGCACGGTCAAGGACATCAAGTGGGAGCAGTTCAATACCTTCACCTGGATTGATGGGAGCACCGAGGGGCTGACCTTTGGCATTATTGACCCCGTCAGCGGCAAGCCCGTGGGCGCCCCGGCCATCGGCGGGATTCCGCTCCGGGACCGACGTGAGGCGTTGATTTACCGGAACGGCTTTGGCGCCTTCCATCCGCGCGGCAATTTCTTCTTCCGCCCGCGTTTCTCGACCTACATCCACGACTTCCGCACCACGGTGCGCGACCCCCGCCAGTACCCCTTTTACCAGAACTACGTGGACCGCGACGACCTGAATGTGGGCATAGACTTCGGCTACCGGGTGGCAAAGGAAGTCCACGCCGTGCTGGGCTATTGGTTCGGCTACCAGATGGAACCGCCCCTGCCCGGCTCCACGGTGGACTACTCGAACCATTACCACCGCGTGGCCGGCGGCCTTGAGGGGCGGTTGACCCGCTGGTTCAAAATCAACCTCAATCTCGGCCCCTCCTATCACGACTTCGATCACGCCACGCCGCCGAACTTCGACGGCCACCTGGTGCTGCTGTACGTGGATTCCTCCGCCACGCTCACCCCCACGCGCAAGGACACCGTGAACCTGATGGTGAAGCAGTACATGCAACCGGCCTTCGGCGCACCTTCGGCCTACGAGGACATCACCTACGACGCCGTGTGGCGGCATCAATTCTGCGACCATGCCGCGTTCAAAACCGGGTTCCGCATCTACGCCGGGGACTGGCTGCATCCCGTGCAGCGGGACGACTGGATATACACCGTCAGCGCCGGACTGGACCTCACCTTCACCAAACACCTCAGCGCCGGCCTGGCCTACTCGTACGACTGGGTGGAAAGCAAAATCCCCCACACCGCCGGTCGCGAGTTCACCCGGCACCTCGGCTCCTTGAGCCTGCGCTACGCCTTTTAATCCAAGGGAACCTGGAAACCGGATACTTGCCTCCAAGCTGTTGTTTCTACCCGACCGAAGTCCTCGTGGCGACAGCCAGCGCGGCCGCCCTCTCACGGGTGGCATTCTACCGCCCCACCAAGGCGCCAACCACTATGACCACCAAAGCCCTTTCGCGAGCGGTGCTTCAACCCCTTGCCTCGGTAATTGGAATAGGCCAGCCGCGCTGAAGCTTTGGCGACTTCAACCCCGTGTGGGGAATTTCTCCCCCTTGTTTCCCTTCGTACCCTTGGTGTTATTGGAGGTTCCAACCAAGACACTCAGGCCGCCGGGTGGGAAGCCCGGCTCACCGGCAGGCGGGAGGTCCGCCGCTGACCCAGTTGCTCAACCGAGCCGTCGCCCTCGCCCGCCGGCTGCCTGCTTACTCGACTTTGATCCGGTAGAACAAGTTGGCGGAGTTGGTTGCGCCGCGATCCACCCAAATGTTCTCAGGCGGGGTGGCGGGAACGCGCTCGGCCAGCGGCTCGAACCCGCCGGGCAGCGTTGCCGAGCGCAACACCGTGTAGCGCCGGCCCGGCACCGAACCCCAACGCAGTTCCACTGCCCGGTCGTTCTGGTCAAGGGCCAGGGATTTGATCCAAAGGTACGACTGCGGGTCGCGCGGGTCGGTACCGGCGCGGTATTCGGCCCAGTTGCTCATTCCATCCCCGTCCTCATCCGCTGCGGCATCGGTGGCCAGGTCCGGGTTGAACCCATGCTCGCGTTCCCAACCATCAGGGACCCCATCGCCGTCGGTGTCCAGGCCCTCGCCGTCACCGAGTACGCGCGCTGAAAAGGCCATTTCTGATGCCAACCCGGCGCGGTCCACGGCGCGCACACCATAACGCAGGAAGCCGTTGAGCCCTGCCGGCGGTGGCGTTTCCTGGAAAAGTTCCGTGCGCGGGCCAACCTCCCGCACTTTCTCAAAGTTTCCCCCGGCCTGCAGGCTGCGCCAGATTTCGTAACCGGTGACGTCGCGGTCGTTGAAACCGTCGTCCTCGGACAAAGTCCACGAGACCGTGGCCACCCCGTTGGTATCCAGGCTCAGCAAGACCCCGGTTGGCGGAGCGGGCGGCTCTTCTCGTGTGGTCAAATCCGTCATCACGACCGGTGCACTTTCGTTCCCCGCCTCGTCCACCGCGGTCACGGCCACGGAATAGTTGGTTCCCGCAGCCAGGCCCGCCAGGATCAGGTTGGTTGCGGTCGTAATCACCGGGGAATCCTGCCCCTCCACGGCCGCGCTCCCGTCCCACGGCGGACCCGGCTGGCCGCTGCGGTAGTAAACGCGGTAAGCGGCCAGGTCTGAAGCGGGGCTGGGATTCCACGTCAGCCAGATTCGGCTCTGTCCCGCTTGCGCCGCGAGTCCGCTTACGGGCGCGGGCGGGATGGCGTCCTCCAAGGGCAGGGTGTACTCGCCGAAGGCGTCTCCCGCCAGACTGTTGACCCGCAGGTTTGCGGTGCGCCCGCCGTTGGGGGCGCGCACGGTGAAGCGCAGCGCCGCGTTGGTCGCGGCCAACTGGGTCCCGGGAGTCTCCGGCCGCAGATCCGCTTCCAGCACGGTGCCCCCGCTGACTTCCACCGTAAACAACCACGGCCCGTTCAAGGGCGCGCCGGTGTTCAAAACCAGATTGGAAGCCACGAAAGTCACCGTGGACTGGCCGTCGGCGGTCAACCGGTCTGAGCTTGGCCTCAACTGCAACTGCCCGGTTGGCAGGGGCGGAGCCAGGGCAAAAGTGCCCCAGCGGGTTACCTCCGTCGTCACCCGGTTGGCGCCGGCATCCACCGTGCCGCCAATCAGTTGCCATTGGTTGGTCCCGTCTTCCAACCAGAACACCTTCAACTGTGATTCGTCCAGGCCCACGACGTCCGCATCTTGGTATTCCAAGGTGAGCCGGGCCGGGCCCGCCAGCGTGTTCGTGGCATGGAACCGGAAAAAGCCACTGACCCCGTAGCGATAATTGCCCGCGCCCGCCGGCGGGAGGTAACCGTCCTCGCCGCCCGGACCGTGCAGCGCTACCCGGAAGGCGCCGGGACCGCCCGGCAGGAAATGCATCGCCACCACCTCCGTCCCAGCCGCCAATGCCCCGACCGACACACTGAGCATCCCTTTGGCCGCTTCGCTCCCTGCGGCAACGAGGGTTTGACCGGTTTCAAGCACGCGCGTGGCCACCCGTCCCAGGGCTTCGGCAATGGCGCCAGCGGCGTTCTGCACCCAGCGCCCCTCAAGGTCCAAAGCGCTCTCCTGCGGGATCAAATTCGGGTCCGGCTTGGGACCGGACTGGAGCACCAGGCGCTTGTTTCGCCAGATTTTGCCGCTTTCCACCGGCCACTCCGCGCCTTTTTCCATCTCGCCCTCCAGCTCAACCTCCAACCCGCCTTTCAACACGTCCAACCCCAACCCCGGCGTCACGTCGAAGACATCGGCCAGATGAATCGTTTTTTCGTACTTCAAGGTGCGCCCTTCATTCAGCGCTGCGGCCAGCAGACCGCCGACCAGCGCGGCCGGCTGGTCCAGCCGGAGCACGCCGCCCCGGCCCGGATCTTCGAGGAGCGCCCAGACAGGTGCGAGGACCTTCAGCCGGTTCCACAACCCTGCCTCGGGAAGGTCAAACGACACGGTTTCCCGGAACCGGCTGGCGTTGTATCGTTCCCGGCCCGACTCTCGGGGCAGATGTTGAAGCCAACCCAGCAATAAAGGCGAGAATTCGTCCACGCCCTCGGCGCTTGTTTCCAGCAGCACGCGTTTGGGCTGCAGGGTTTGGCGATCCAAAACCAAAGCCACTTCAAAGCTTCCCATCCTGCCTGCGTTCAACAAATCCAAAAGGCTAACTTCAGTAACCGCCACGTTTCCAACCCTGGGTTTTCTCTCCGGCAACCAGTTCAACCCAAACTCGAGGTTGATTTCGCCGCCAAAGCCCAGTTTCACCAGATAATAATCCCGCTCGACCCCAAGCTCCGGCTCTTCCACCTTGTGTTGCTCTTCGATGCCGAATGAAGCTGAAACTGCTCCCGACAACTCGGCTGTGGGCAGGAGCTTCCAGGTTCTCCCCCAGGGGAGTTTTAAATTCGCATCTGCAAGGGTTTTCTCACCACCGAGGATCAACCTCCCACCCGCTGTGCGCAAGTGGGTACCCAGAAACAGTGGCTCGACGTGATTGTACACATGCCAGTAAAGACCGTTGGCCATTCCCGGAGCCACCAGCAGCAAGTCACCCAGTGCCAAATGGAGCTTCAACAGGTTTTCGACGCCGCCGGAGTGGAGCGTATCGTCGAATCCGAACTGCTGGTACAACTCGCTGGCCGCGTAGAAATACACCTCTTTCAACTTCCCTCCCACTTTAAACCCCAAGAGGTTAACGCCGACACTCAATGAGTCCTCGACTCCCCCTTGGGCATGCCGGATACGGCTGATCAGTTCCTGACCGACCTGCCCGCCTTCCATTTCGTGGCGAATCTCGGATTCAAAAGCTACTGCTCCCCGGCCGCGGTGCTTCATTATTTTACCGCTCCCCTCGAACCCCGCCCGGTGACGCCACACACGGCTCCATTCCGGCTGCACCAACCGGGCCCAAAACCGCGTGGCCACCTCGCCCTGGACCAACACCTCAAACTGCCGCAGCGTGCCCGGCTGCGTGCCCACCGCCTCCGCCGGGATGCCAATCCGCACGAGGCCGTCCAGGTCCGCCTGCCCGGCCACCAGCCCCGCCCAGTCGTGAGGGGTGTCTCCGTCCAGGTTCCATTGTGGGACTTCGTCTCCCCACCGCTGTCGGACCACCACCCGGACGCCTGTGGCGGGCTGCCCGCTCCGGGTCAGGAGCCGGTAGTAGCGATACCCGCGCCCGCCCACCGGCACCTCCGTGGTGTCCGGGTTGACCGGCGGCGAGAGCTCGCTCAACTGGAGCGGCCCGCCCCGGGGCCGCAACCGGACCGTGCCCACGTCCAGATGGTAACCACCCACCAGATTTACTCCGCTGACCATTTCGGTCCCGTAACCCTCGGCCGAGACCAGCAACAGGTAGCCCGCCTTCAGGGGAACTCCGCCGATCTGAAAGCGCCCATCCAGCCCGGTGGCAACCCGTTTGCCCAGCGGTTCCAAGAGCACGGTGGCGCCGGCCAGCGGTCCCAACTCCCGGCCCGCGGCATCCAGCGCCTTGACCAGCCCATGCACCGTGCCCAGCCGCAAATCCAAAGCGAACCGCCCGGACACCGCGGTGGCCGTGCCGTACGCGTTCACGACCGTCAGCCGCGCCACGAAGCTGCTTCCATAAGTCCCCGGTGCCAGGGTCTTCCCCGCATCCCAGGTGAACCGCCGCCGCCCGGGAGCCACCCCCGCCCCCACCTCCCCGCTCAGGGCGTCAGCCGCCGGCAGAATGTCAAAGTTCACCCCACCATCCCGTGAGAAGGCCACACTCACGGCGGCGTAGGGATGCACGCTGGATGACCACTCGTAATTCACCTCAACCAGGGTCGTGCCGGGCATTTGTCGGGCCAACACGTCCCGGACCACCAAGTCCGCGGGCCGATATTGCGGTGCCTCAAGCAACCAGTTGGAGTAGTCCACGCCGTCGCTGACGCGCACTCCCTTGCCATTCGGGTTGTACCATCCCCCGCGCGCCCGATCATCGGAATCATCCAAAGGACCGCTGGGGTCCCCCCAATAATTGAAACGTGCAACGACCACTTGCTCCGGTGTTTCGTTCACCACTCCGCTGCCGAGTTCTCGAAAGCTGCACCCGGAGATATCCATGTTGCAGCGCGACGCATAAACGCCGGTTTGACACAGGCTGATCCGGCAGTGCCGTAGGACGTGGGCCGCCCTCGAACAGGTCACCCCGGTCTGGGCATACCGCACCACGCAGTGCTCCAGCACGCTGGCCGGCTCCCCCAGCGGCGGTTCCAAGAAAATCCCCTGCCAGTATCCCGTCTGATTGTTGAGCGGGATAAAGTATATCGGCGCCCCTGCCGTCCCCACCGCCCGCAACTGCCCCCGAACCTGCAAGCCCCCCCCTTCAGACCTAACCTCCCACGGCGTAAACTCCACCACCACCCCCGGCTCGATCGTCAGGGTCGTCATTTCGGCCACTGCCACCAGGCCCGGCCCCACCACGTACCGAGCCCCCAGGCCCACCCCCATCAGCCGCTCCCGGCTCCAGACCGTGTCCCAATCTATCGTGCCCCCGATCCGCACCCCGTTGTTGCTGTTGTTGGTCACCGTGTTGCCCCCGCCCTCCACCGTGGCGTCCCCGTCCCACACCAGCGCGTCCCCACAACCGCGGATGGTACTCTGCTCCAGCCGCACTCTGGCCGAGCGGCCCAGGCGCACTGCCGCGCCCGATTCCTCCAACTGGCAATTCACGATTGCCAAGGTGCCTCGCTCCCCCAGCTCCACCCCCGTCTGACACTGGCTGATCTGGCAGTGCTCGATTGCCAAGGTATCTCGCTCACTGATTACCACCCCCCTACCGCACTGGCTGATCCGGCAGCGCCGCAACACGTGGACCGCCCTTGAACAGATTACCCCGGTCTGGGCATACCGCACCACGCAGTGCTCCAGCACGCTGGCCGGCTCCCCCAGCGGCGGTTCCAAGAAAATCCCCTGCCAGTATCCCGTCTGATTGTTGAGCGGGATAAAGTATATCGGCGCCCCTGCCGTCCCCACCGCCCGCAACTGCCCCCGAACCTGCAAGCCCCCCCCTTCAGACCTAACCTCCCACGGCGTAAACTCCACCACCACCCCCGGCTCGATCGTCAGGGTCGTCATTTCGGCCACTGCCACCAGGCCCGGCCCCACCACGTACCGAGCCCCCAGGCCCACCCCCATCAGCCGCTCCCGGCTCCAGACCGTGTCCCAATCTATCGTGCCCCCGATCCGCACCCCGTTGTTGCTGTTGTTGGTCACCGTGTTGCCCCCGCCCTCCACCGTGGCGTCCCCGTCCCACACCAGCGCGTCCCCACAACCGCGGATGGTACTCTGCTCCAGCCGCACTCTGGCCGAGCGGCCCAGGCGCACTGCCGCGCCCGATTCCTCCAACTGGCAATTCACGATTGCCAAGGTGCCTCGCTCCCCCAGCTCCACCCCCGTCTGACACTGGCTGATCTGGCAGTGCTCGATTGCCAAGGTATCTCGCTCACTGATTACCACCCCCCTACCGCACTGGCTGATCCGGCAGCGCCGCAACACGTGGACCGCCCTTGAACAGATTACCCCGGTCTGGGCATACCGCACCACGCAGTGCTCCAGCACGCTGGCCGGATCCCCCAGCGGCGGACTCAAGTCAATCCCGCCCCAATCTCCCCCCGCGGGATTCCCCGAGCCCGTGCGCCCGCCCACTGAACGGTCGTTCAACGACGTGAAGTAGATCGGCGCCTCCGCCGTCCCCACCGCCCGCAGTTGCCCCCGCACCCACAACGCCGCTTCACCGCCATACTCCCTCGTCGCAAACTTCACCACCACCCCCGGTTCGATTGTCAGGGTCACGCCTGGGGCGACACCAATTTGACCATACACCAGGTAGGGGCTGCCGCCGGCTGACCAGACTGTGTCTGTGGTGATGGATTCACGGACCTCGGTGGCGGCATCGAGTGCGGGTAACACTGAAACCCACAAGGCAAGATAGAACGGTGCGTTTTTCATGCTGGCACTGCTCCTTTCTTTGCATCCGGGGAAAGATTGTGCCTTAGTTTGATCGCCTGGATTTCCCTCCGTCAAGCTCTAGATCTGAGCAACTACAGCTATGCGGTCTCAGACTTGTGTGGCGAGGCTGGTGGTTTGGTGACTTGTGGAAGGCAGGAATTTTGAACGGGGCCAGTGCCCCGGGTTTTCGAGCCGGTGCCGCGACGGTCGCGACGCAGTGCGCCCCCACCTTCCGGAACGGTAAGGCGCCGCTGCGTCGGCGTTGCTTTTCCGGGCGGCAAGACGCCGCCCTCCACGGCAGCCAGGATGGCTGCCGCTACCGTAGCGGCGGGCCTCCGGCCTGCCGTGGAGCCGGGCTTCCAGCCCGGCGGGAGGGTCGGCGTCCGCGCCGACCGTGTCCGGCCGGCGCGGACGTTGGTGCTCCCGAGTTCACAGTCGCGACGCGGTGCGGCCCCACCTTCCGAAACGGTAAGGCGCCGCTGCGTCGGCGATGCATTGCCGGGCGGCAGGATGCCGCCCTCCACGGCAGCCAGGATGGCTGCTACCGCGACGTCGTGCAGGGCATCCAGCCCGGCGGCCGGTGGTCGCCCGCTCCGGACTTGAGGCACCCCCCAGCGAATGACACCTTGGCTGCCCAATCGGAGCACCTCTCGGACCACGCGGGATTTTTCATTCCCACTTCTCCGCGTGACTCCTTTCTGCCCGCGCGGTCCAATGGGGTATGCTCGACGAGACGGACGCCCCGGCTCTGTTGACCCGCCTTTTGCAGCAGGCCGAGCAGGCCGGCGCCAGTGACCTCCACCTGCAGCGCACCCCCGAAGGCGCCACGGTCAGCTTCCGCCTCGACGGCGTGCTCACGCCGGTGACCGCCCTGCCGGCGGCCACGGCCGAACGTCTCTTCGGCCGCATCAAGTACCTGGCCCGGCTCAAGACCTACGACGACTCCCTGCCCCAGGACGGCCGCATTGACCACGCCGACGCTGGCACCGCGCAGGACCTGCGTGTGGCCACGTATCCCACCGTCACCGGCGAAAAAATCGTCCTGCGCCTGTTCAACCAGACCGCCGTCCGCCGGCTCGCCGAGCTGGAGCTGTCCGCCGCCGCCGTGGCCGAACTTGAAAGCTTTCTGCGCGGCACCACCGGACTGCTGCTGCTGACCGGCCCGGCCGGCAGCGGCAAAACCACCACCATCTACGCCTGCCTGCGCCACCTGCTCGAGCTGGGCGGCCGGCACATCATCACCGTCGAGGACCCCGTCGAGCAAATCCTCCCCGGCGTCATGCAAACCGAGGTGCACGAGGCCCGCGGCCTCACCTACGCCGTGGCCGCCCGCCATCTGCTCCGGCAGGACCCGCAGGTGCTCGTGCTGGGGGAAATCCGCGACGACGAGACCACCGCCCTCGCCGTGCGCGCGGCACTGACCGGCCACCTGGTCATCTCCACCCTCCACGCCGGCTCGTGTCGCGGCGTGTTCGAGCGGCTGTTTGTCATGTGCCCGGACCGTTATGCCGTGACCGCCGCCACCGCCCTGGTGGTCAACCAGCGCTTGCTGCGTCGCCTTTGCCCCGCCTGTGCCGGTGCCGGTTGCGACACCTGCACCCGCACCGGCTACCGGGGCCGCGTGCCGGCCGTCGAGTGGGTGCGCGTCACGGATGCCCTCCGCAGCCGGCTCCGCGCCGGCGACCTCGAGGCGGTCAAGCCCGAGCCAACCCTGGCCGAGAGCGCGCGTGAGCTTCTGCGGCGGGGCCTGTCAGATGCTCGTGAATATGAACGCGTGCTGGGTCAACCGCCCGGTTGAGCGGCCGAGCTTTCCCCGCCCGGCCGGTTCTGTGAAAAGCGATGAGCCGCCGGGCTGGAAGCCCGGCTCCACGGCGGGCCGGAGGCCTGCCGCTACGGTAGCAGCGGTCGTCCCGGCTGCCGTTGCGGGCGGTATCTTGCCGCCCGGAAGGAGTTCAAATCACTCGCGGAAGCGACGACCGCTCGCATCACCCGCACCACGACGGCACGTTGCGACGAACCTCCGTCAGGCCCGGCTGGCCGGACTCGGTTCGCCAGTTCCACGCCTTCGTTGCGACAGCACTCCGCGCCCATGAACCTCGACGAGTTCGCCTTTTTCAACCGCCAGTTGGCGGAGATGCTGCGCAGCGGCCTGCCGCTGGAGGGCGCGTTGCGCCAACTGGCCGCCACACTGCGCGACGGCCGGCTGCGCGAGGAAATCCAGCAGCTCGAGGCCGACCTGGCCCGGGGCACGCCCCTGCCGGAGGCGCTGACCCGGCGCCGTTTCCCGGACCTCTTCGTCCGCCTGGTGCGCTTGGGCACGGCCGGCCACGACCTGCCCGGCCTGCTCACCCTGCTGGCGGACTACTACCAGCGCCGCCACGCCCTGGCCACGCGCCTGCAAGCGCTGGTGTTTTACCCCGCGACCGTGCTCGTGGCCGCGTCGGCGCTGTCGCTGTTCTTCGTCTGGTTTCACCACGTCATCCTGGCCGGCGCGGCGCGCGAACTCCTCGGCGACGAGCTAGGTACCTTGCCCACCGCGTTGGGGGGCTGGTTTCCGCCGCTCTGTCTGGCGGGTCTCGGCGGGCTGGCGCTGGTGCTGGCGTTGGTCCCCGCCTCGCGCCGCTGGCTGCGCTGGAAACTGCCCGGCTTTCGTGAAGCCAACCTCGCCCAACTGGCCGCCGCGCTGCACCTGCTGCTGGCGCGCGGCAGTCCGCTCGACGACGCCCTGGCTCTGGCTGCCGAACTCGAGGGCGCCTCGCCCGCCGGCCGCGACCTCGCCCGCTGGCGTCAGCGCCTGGCCGCCGGCGAAGGGCGCCCCGCTGAATTCGCCGCCGGCTCGCGGGCGTTCCCGCGGTTGTTCGTCTGGCTGATCAGCCAGGCGGGGTCGAACCTGGCTGACGGGTTACACCGCGCGGCGGAGTTGTACCAGGGCCGCGCCCGGCATCGCATCGAGATGCTTTTGCATGCCGGCCTGCCGGTGGCGGTGCTGTGCCTGGGCGTGTTGATCCTGGCGCAACTGACCTCCACCCTGTCCGTGCTCATCCGGTTGATCAACCAGTTGGGCGGAGTGGAATGAGCCATGATTCAACCCCTGCTTGACGGTTTGTGGAACGGGTTCCTGAGCCTGGGCGGGGCGCTCGGGGTGGAAGGGACCGTGTTTGCGGTGATCGTGGCGGTGCTGGTGCTGGGGTTCCTGCTCGGGATCGCTTACGCCCTGTACCGGGCCTTCGGCATGCCAATGCGCCGGCATGAGCGCGCCCGCCTGCTGCTGGACCTGATCGAGGTCGGCCTCGAGCGCGGGCAATCGCCCGAGCACACCCTCGGCGAGGCGGCCGCACACCGGGAACGCGCCCTGGGCCGGCCGGTGCGGCGGCTGGCCGCGCGGCTTCGCCAAGGTGAACGCCTCGGGACCGCGCTCGAACACACCCCGGGACTGTTGCCGCCGGCTGCGGTGGCCATGATTCAGGCCGGGGAAGCCCTGGGCGATCTGCGGCCGGTGATTCCCGCCTGCCGGCGGCTGCTGCGGGACGGCGTCGAGCACGTGAGCCTGGCGCATCATTATCTGGTGCTCATCGCCTTTGTGACCACGCCGGCGTGGGTGGGGGTGTTTGGGGTGCTGAGCGTGTGGGTGCTGCCCAAATTGCGGCAAGCCTTCGAGGTGGACCTGGGCGCAGAGTGGTCGGGACTGCTGGAAGGGGTGTTGACCTGGCGCATGCCCTTGTTGGTCGTGCAAGGGGGCCTGCTACTGGCGCTCTGGACCGGGGTGATCCTGTACTGCGGCGGGCCGCGGCTCCTGCACTGGCTGGCACGACGCCTGCCCCCGGCCTGGGAGCGTTGGCGCACCGCGCTGCCCTGGAACCGCCGCCGCGTGCTGCGCGACTTCGCCACCCTGCTGGCCGTGGCCCTTGACGCGGGCCTGCCCGAAGCCCGCGCCCTGGCCCTGGCCGGCGGTGGGACCGGCAGCCTCCGCTTCCGGGCACTGGCAGAGGCGGCGCAGGCGGACCTGGCGCGCGGCGTGAAACTGCCCGAGACCCTGGCCCGGCTGGACGAATCCGGCGAGTTCCGCTGGCGGCTGGCCAATGCCGTGTTCGGCCGCGGCGGTTTCCAGGCCGCGCTGGCCGGCTGGATCGAGGCCCTGGAAGCGCGCGCCTTCCGCGACGAACAACTGGCCGCGCAAGCCCTCACCACCGGCCTGGTCCTGTTGAACGGGGTGCTGGTTGCCCTGTTGGCCGGGGGAGTGTTCCAACTGCTCGTGAACCTGATTTGGACCGGCGTACTATGGTGATTCGCCCCAACCACTCCGCCGCCCGCCGACGGGCCCGCGGCTCGCTCAGCGCGGAACTGACCGTGGCCCTGGGCGTGCTCGTGGCCGCGGTGCTGCCGCTGTCTGTCGCGTTGCTTCACGACCAGACCGCGCTGCGGAGTCGGTACTTTCGCGCTGTGGCCCTGGAGATCGTGGACGGGGAAATGGAAGCGCTCGTGGCCGGGGAATGGCGGGCGTTTCCGCCGGGTCGCCAGCCGTATCCGGTGCGGGCCGAAGCGGCGCAGAACCTCCCGCCGGGCACGTTCATCCTCACGCTCACCAACGACCGCGCCCGCCTGGAATGGGTGCCCGAGTCGCGCGGTGCGGGCGGGTCGGTGGTGCGCGAAGTGATCTTGAAAACGACGCCCGATGCCGCGTCTCCAAGGCCATGAAGTCGTCCCAGCCAACCCGTTTTTGCACGCCGGCCCGCCGCCAGCGCGGCACCAGCTTGATCGAGTGCCTGGTGTACATCGGCGTGCTCTTTGTGGTCCTGGCCGTCGCCGGCGCGGCCTACGCCCGGGTGCTCGACCACACCCGGCAGGTGCGACGCGTGGCGGCGGACATTGCCCGCGCGCTCGACGCGGGCGAACGCTGGCGGGCGGACGTGCGCGCCGCCACGGCCCCGCCGCGTCTGGTGACGGAAGGCCCGAGCCAGGCCCTGCACCTGCCGCAACCGGACGCCGTGGTGGTGTACTTGTTCGACGGCTCGAACGTCGTGCGCCGCGCGGGCGTTGATGCGCCGGGGCAAATTTTTCTGCCCCGGGTGAAGGCCTCGCGCTTCGTGCCCGACCCGCGCCGGCATGTCACGGCCTGGCGCTGGGAGGTGGAACTGCAGCCCGGCCCGCGGCCCGGCCGGACGCCGCCGTTGTTCAGCTTCCTCGCCGTGGCCAACCCGAAGACCGCTCCATGAACCTGGTTCGCACCCGGCTTGTTCCCCCACGCCCCGCTCTCGCAGGACAGCGTGGTTTCGCGGCGTCGGTCATCGTGCTGGCGCTGGTGGCGGTGATGGCCGCGCTGCTGTTGAGCACCTCGCGCACCGTGGCCGCGCTGGATCGGGAATTGCGCCTGGTCGAGCAGCATCAGCTACGCAAGTACGACTACCGCGCCGCGACCAACACGCCGCCGGTCCGCCCGGCTCCCGCTGCTGCACTGATTGATCCCGAGCCGACGCCGTAAGCCGGAATGGTCCGGAAAGTTGACTGCGGATTACAGGATTTCGCCGGTGAGAAAGGACTGAAGTCTGGTTCTCTCCGGTAGGGCGGTTCTCCCTTTGCAAGCAGCCTTCCAAAACCATCGCAACCCATCTCCCAGCCTCTCCCATTCGTGAAATTCGCCCGTTCCGTGATGCCTGTTCAGCATCCTTCCGGCAAGCTGCGCGCCGCGTTTCACCTGGTCGGGGTTGCCGCGGCTTCCGCAGTTGGCGGGGTCAGCAGGGCGCAGAAGTCTTTGATCTGGGTGTGAGTCCCCAGCAGCAGGAGTTCGTCGCCCACCTCGAAATGGTCGTTGCCGCTCGGCGCCAGGTTGCGGCGCTTGCCGCGCCGGATGCCGCCGATCTGCACCCCGGCCCGACGGATCAGATCGAGTTCGCGCAGCGGCCGGCCCGCCAGCGGACAACCTTCCGGCACGCGCACGGATTCCATCGTGAGTTCGTCGAAGTCGGTGGCAGGCGGCTGCGGACTGGCGGCGGCGCCCAGTTGGCGCGCGGCCTCGGCCAGTTGCTCGGCCGTTCCCAGCAACAGCAGCTTGTCCCGGGGAAACAACACCGTGTCCGCTCTGGGATTGGCAATGCCGTAGCCCTGCCGGTCAATGCCCACCACCGAGCATCCGAAACGCTGGCGCACGGCCAGTTCGCCGAGCGTGCGCCCGGCCAGGGCCGAGTCGCTCGGCAGCGTCACCTCCTCAATGTCCAGATGCCAGTCGGCGGTCGGGTCCGGCAGTGCCACGGACCAGGCGGAAGTGGCCGTGGGATGGCTGGCGCGCTGGAACTGGCGGCGCAGTTCGATCTCGAACCGGCTGTGCAGATGCACGAAACGACGCCAGAACAGCGCCGTGACCACTCCCAGCAACACCAGTACGCCGCCGGCGGCGCCCAGCAGAGACCAGCCCGACGGTAGGAGTGCCAGCAACCAGACCGCGAGCACGACCAGAGCTACCGCGCGCAACGCGGCCTCCAGCAGCGGCCGCAACCGCGCCTGGCGGGGCGAGCCGGCGGTGGCGCTTTCCGCCAGGATCATCGCCAGCGCCGAAATGTTCCGCCACAGCGCGATCAAGGGCACCAACAGCACCAGCCCGAACCCGCACCAAAACAGAAACGGTAGCGCCCCGGGCAGCAGCCAGTCGGTGCCCACCACCTCCCGCGCGCGCAGATAGGCCGGCCGCGCGAACAGCAGCAGCGCGGAGACGAACAAAACGTGCAAGGCCACCTGCGCCAGCCGCTTCGAGGTCAGGCGCCAGAACAGACTGCCGCCGCTGCGGCTGCGCAGCCGGGTCAGCCAGTCATGATAGAACCCCACCCAGGCGCCAACCTGCGGCGGCAGCTTCCGGCTCAGATGTTCGCTGAACTGCTCGCCGCGGCGGGTCAGAAAAGGCGCGCCCAGCGAAGTCAGCAGCGAGGCGCCCACGGCTGCGGCAAACAGGCCGGGCGGCGTCACCCCCGCCGAGACGCCCAGTTGCGCGATGATGAAGGAGAATTCGCCCAGCGGCGTGAGGGCCAACCCGGCCTGGAGCGATTCGCGGCTGGTGTTGCCCACCGCCATGAGCCCCAGCGCGCAGGCCGCCGGACGCAGCAACCACGCCAGCGCGATCACCAGCAGCATGAGCGGCCAGGCTTCCGTCAGCAGCCGGAAATCCACCTGCATGCCCACAGCCACGAAAAAGACCGCGCCGAAGATCTGGTACAGGCCCTCGAATGTCCGTTCGAGATCGGCCCGGAACCGGGTGCTGCCCACGATGGCCCCGAACACGAACGCGCCCAGCGCCAGCGAATAGCCGGCCTGCACCGCCCACCATGCCAGCGCCAGCACCAGCCCGGCCACCAGCAGCGTGCGGATTTCCGGGGCGGCGTCGCGGCTCACCCGCGCCAGCAGCCGCGGCGCCAGCAACAGCGATGTCAGTGCGAGAAACACCACAAACGCGCCCAGTGCGCCCAGCGTGGAAAGCACGGACGCCTGGCCGGTCCCGCCGAATTGCACCAGCGAGGTGAGGAGGGTGAGCATGGCCACCGCCACTGCGTCTTCCAGCACCGTCATGCCCAGCGCCAGTTGGCCGGGTCGCTCGTGGATGAGGTTCAACTCCTCCAATACCTTGCCGATGATGGCCGAGCTGGACACCATGAGCAGGCTGGCCAGGAACAGACTGGCGGTGGTGCTCCAGCCCAGCGCCCAGCCCACGAGTCGGCACCCGTTGAGCACGAGCAGCGCGCCGATGATTGTGGCGGCAATGACCGAAAAGCCGAGGTTTCGCAGTCGGCTCAGGCTCAGATTGAGCCCGATCCAGAAGACGAGGAATACCAGACCCAGTTGCGCCAGGGTCTCCACGCGCTCGAGGTCGGTCACCAACGCGAAGGGCGGTGTGTGGGGCCCGACCACCGCGCCCGCCACGAGGTAGCCCACCACGATAGAGAGCCGCAACCGCTGACAGAGCCAAGCGGCCCCGCCCGCGATCACCAGCACGATCGCCAGGTCCCGAATGAACTGAATGCCGGCCACACAAGATTCATGGCAGGCGCGCGCGCTGATGGCACGCCCAATTCCCGCGGCGCCGGCGGCTTTGCGCCCGGGATTGTCCGCCGGGCCGGCGGTCGTGGGACGGGTTTCTCGGAGGGACGACCTTGGGCTACCCGAGACGGAAAGCCTACCAACTGTGGCGCAGCAGCGGCTTTACCATGACGTCTTGGCACCCCAAGCGGTACTCGAGCCAGTTCGCGCCAGAAAATCGCTTAACTTTACGTGTGACACACTGCTCGCCTGGAGTTCTGAAACGGTTATTGGACTTGACCGAACGGCGAGAAAATCTGATTCTGCATACATGGGTTTGGCAATCCACTACTAAGGGAAGAATCTTCGGGGGCCTGCCAGGCCAGAGCCATCAGAGCTGTATTCCCAGTCTTCCGTAACGAAGTCCCAGACTCCCAACGCCTGTCTTCCATGAGCACATCCAGTTCTAAGAAATTCATCGAGATGGTGGTTTTGGGTGCGGTGCTTCCGGGTTACGGAACGGAGTCATCAGTCAGGTTGAGTGGTCCTGAGCCGGCGGTGCCGGTCTTGAAGGCTGGACTGCACCGACAGGAGAGGCGGTGGCGCTGGTTCAGGGAAACGAAGCTAGCGGGCCAGCCTGGCCGCAGGGGCTCGGGTCTTCCTTGCCGGCTGGCGGTCTTGCTCCTGGCCATCATTTTGCCGTCTGCGGAGGCGGCGGAAGGGCCGTTCTTGTTCACGGAGGATTACACCATCATCGCAGGCGACCCGACGTTTGAGGGAGCCGACTTGGAAGTGCAAAGCTGCACCCTGACGGTTCTGGGGAACCACAGGTTCGGAGCGGTAACTCTCCAGAAGTTCGGGCCAACAACCCCGGCGATGGAGTTCGAGGGCGAGCAGTTGACCGTGAACACCCTCGAATTGAAGGCGGATTCCAAGGTGACGTTGGCCGGCGGCGCGGTTCTCGACGTGAAGGGCGACCTGGAGTTGCGTGACACTGCGGTCGTGGTGGTGCGCAGCCGGGACAACGAGCGTGACGCGGACGGCGCCTGGCGCGGCGTGGGCGGACGCATCACGGCCCGGCGCGTGCGGGTTGCGGAGGGCGCTTCGATTTCGGCCGACGGCGAGGGGTACCCGGGTTGCTACGACTGCATCGGACGAGGACCGGGTGCCAGCCCAAACCGGACAGGCGGAGCCGGACATGGGGGTTTCGGCTCCGACGGAGGTGTGGTGTGCGGGTCCGCCGTGGAGCCGCTTGCGCTTGGGTCCTCGGGCAGCGGCGCCTACGTGGACGGCTGGCACGCGGGAACAGGGGGCAACGGTGGCGGCGCCATCCACCTGGTCGCGACCGAGGCACTACACCTCGATGGACGTATCAGTGCCAGCGCTACCGACGGCTCGGGGAAAGCGGGTGGTGGCGCGGGTGGTTCGCTGTGGGTTGAGACGGGCGTGCTGACGGGGGCCGGCGGATTTCAGGCGTTGGGAGGTTCGGGGGTCAATGGGGGTGGCGGCGGGCGGATCGCCGTGTATTACCACGATGCCCGCGAGTATCGCGGTTGGACGAATAATTCGGCAGCGGCGGGAGCGCCGGGTGGGCAGGCGGGAACAGTGGGCTTCTTTGATCGCTCGAGCGGAGCCGGGTCACCCGGATTGATCCTGCCGGCAGAGCGGTTTGCCTATCCTGCGGGCGCCTCGGTGACGCTGGGCGCGATCACGGTCGGCGTGCCAGGTGGCATGAACACGGGGTTCGAGCTCGGGGCGGAGGCGCGCTTGCGGGCGGTCAGTCTGTCCGTCCGAGAGGGGCGGAGTGTTGAGACCGGAACCGACGCGGCGATTGAGCTGGATGCGGACCTGGTCCTTGATCCGAATACGCTCCTGAACCTGGGGGGCGGGTGCAGTCTCAAGGCCGGCGGCACCGTCCAACTCGCCGGGACCAACAGCGTGGTGGTGTTCCAAGGCAAGAACACTGACGGGCAGGTGAACGGTGTGTGGGCCGGCAAGGGCGGGCGTTTGGAAGCCCGGACGTTGCGGGTGGCCGCAGGGGCGCGGCTCACGGCCGACGTGCAAGGATATCGTGGGGGCACGGACCGGTGGGGCCAGGGACCGGGTGCCAGTGCGCAGAAGACGGGAGCGGCGAGTCACGGGGGGATGGGCGTGGGCGGAGGGATGACGTACGGCTCCGCCCTGGAACCAATCGAGCCGGGTTCCTCCGGCAGCGGTGTGTATGTGGATGGCTGGTTCGCCGGCACCGGCGGGCATGGGGGCGGAGCCATCCGGTTGGTGGTGACCGAGGCCTTCGATCTCGACGGGTTCGTGACGGCCAACGCCGGCGAAGGCCGGGACAAAGCGGGCGGCGGCGCGGGAGGTTCCATCTGGGTCGAAACGGACCGGCTCAGCGGCACTGGGGCGTTCACCGCGACGGGCGCGCCCGGACCTTACGGAGGGGGTGGCGGCGGGCGGGTGGCGGTCTATTACCGCGATGCCCGCGGGTACACGGGGTGGTCGAGCTGCTCGGTGCGTGCCGGATCAGACGAGGCGCAACCCGGGACACTGGCGTTCCTTGACCTGGCCGGCGGGCCAGAAGCGCCGGGTTTGGTGTTGCCCGCCGAGCGCTTCGCCACTGAGGCCAACGCGATTTTGCGTTGGGGTTCAATTGTTGTCGGGACGCCCGAAGGCACACCCGGCACCGGGTTGTTCGAGACCGGACCTGGATCGCGTCTCGCGGGAACCAGCCTGCTGGTCCTGCCCGGGCGGCACGTTGAAGTCGAACCGGGCGCCGTGTTGGAAATCCGCAGCGACATCACCCTGTCTGCGGCGGCCCAATTGACGCTTGGCGGGGGCGGACGCGTCAGCGCAGGCGGTCGTTTCGCTCTGGTCGGGCCGGACAGCGTGGTCCGGGTTCGCAGTCGAAATGTGGATGGACCGATCGGGGGAACTTGGCAGGGGGAAGGCGGGCGGATCGAGGCCGGTGACCTGATTGTGGCCGGGGGCGCGAGCATCACCGCGGATGGGGAAGGGTACCCGGGCAGCTACGGCGCCTGGGGATTGGGTCCGGGAGCCAGCACGGCTCCCACCGGTGGGGGAAGCCACGGGGGCTTGGGCGCGGCGGGGGGACCGCTCACCGACGCGGAATACGTGCCGGTCGAACCCGGGTCTTCCGGTGGCGGGGTGTATGTGGACGGTTGGCACGCCGGCACGGGGGGCGCTGGGGGCGGGGCGATTCATTTGATCGTCACAGGCCTCTTCGACCTGCAGGGCCGGGTGAGCGCCAACGGGCTTGACGGCTCGGGGAAAGCAGGGAGCGGGGCGGGTGGCGCCATCTTGATCGAGGCCGGCACGCTGCGCGGCGCGGGGAGCATTTCCGCGAAGGGCGGGAATGCCGGGAACGGTGGCGGCGGGGGACGGATCGCGATCTACACCTGGAACCAGAACGCACTCACTGCCGCGCAGGTCGGCGTCCAAGGCGGCAACGGGGCGCTGAACGGGACCGTGGTGATGCGCTCGACGCCCTGGTTCGGTTGGGAGCCGGAGCCCCGTCCCAACGCTCACGGAACGGAGCGGCTCCGCTGGGCGGGGTTGGGTGTGGATGTGACCCGGGTTCGCGCGGATGTGGTGGCGTACCGGGATTGGCTCGAGTTCCCCATAGTTCGGGGCGCTCCGAACTTCGCCCAGGCCTTCTGGGACACGACATCTGTCGCCGACGGCATCTACACCGTTCACGTGGTGTTTCGTGAGGCCAGCGGGTTGGTGCGCGGCGAACTGCAGCGGCGCATGACGGTGATCAACCGCACGGTGTGGCATGGCGGAACCCTGGCCGCGTCAGAAACCTGGGCTCCGAACGCTGTGCACATCGTCGAGGAGGACATCCGCGTTCCCGATGGCATGACCCTGACGTTGCCCGCGGGAACCGTGGTCAAAATCCTGCCCGGCCGGTCGTTTACCGTCGCCACCGGCGGCACGCTCGCGGCCGTGGCGACGAACGGATTGCCCGTCGTGTTCACTTCCCTGCGCGACGATTCCGTTGGGGGCGACACGAACCTCGACGGCGGCGGGTCATCTGCCGTTCCGGGCGAATGGGGCGGGCTGCGGGCGGAAGGCGGGACGCTGACGCTGACGGGAGACGTGCAGCTCCGCTACTCGAGGGTCACACACGGTGGCACGCTGACCGCCAGCGAAACCTGGGCCGGAGATCAACTGCACTTGGTTCGCGAGGATTTGATCCTGGCCCAAGGCGTTACGTTGACCATCGAACCCGGTGCCCTCGTGAAGCTCGCGGCGAAGAAGGGAATCCGGGTTTCGAGCGGTGCGCTGCTCTCGGCTCGAGGCCGGGTGGCAGCGCCCATCATCTTCACCTCGGAGCGTGACGACACGGTGGGTGGCGACTCGAACGGGGACGGCACGGCCACGACACCGCAAGCGGGCGATTGGAGTGCGCTGTTTGCGGACGGGGGCGAGATTCGCCTGGACCATGCCCAGGTCCGCTATGCCGGTGGCACGGCGAGCGGGAGCTACGAATTCGGGGCCGGGTTGTTGCGCGTCTCGAGTGGCGGCGCGCTGCGCGTGAATGCGTGTGTGCTCGAGGAATCACCATTCGAAGGCATCCACGCCGTTGCGGGGGGCGACATTGCCCTCACCAACACCGTAATCGCGGAGACGGACCGGGCGCTCAACGCCGACGGCGCCCAGGCGACACTGGTGAACTGCACCTTGTTCCGCAACCGCATCGGCTTGTGGCCGCACGGCGGGGTGATCCGGGCGTTCAACTCGATCATCAGCCATTCGCTCGAGACCGGTGTCGTGGGAGCGACGGAGATGCGCTTCTGCAATGTGTGGTCGCCCGCAGGAGTGAACGGGGCGTTCACGCCCGGCACCGACGGCAACGTGTCGGTGGACCCGCGTTTCCGCGATGCCGACCGGGCTGATTTCCGCCTCGACTATCGTTCCCCTTGCATTGATGCGGGAGAAACCAGCCTGGCGCCGAGTGCGGATGCGATGGGTGCGCCGCGGAATGACGACCCGCGCACGGCGAACACCGGCATGGCCGGAACGGACGGCGCGGTGGCGGACCTGGGTGCCTTCGAGTTTGTCGAACTGGCGGCGTCCACGCTGGACCTGGTGGCGGAGCAGGTGTTGGGCCCGAGTGACGTGACCGCGGGCCAGCTCGTGACCGTGACCTGGCGTGTGCGCAATGTGGGGGCCGGCGTCGTGGAAGGCGGCTGGCATGACGCCATCCGTCTGGTCCCGGTGAGCAGCGCCGAGCCGTCCGCCGAAACCGAGGTCGCGCTGGTGGCCTCGAACGCCACGCTCGGTCCCGGCCAGGCCGCCGACTTCAGCGCGGAGGTACGGGTTCCCGGCGGAATGGAAGGCGTGTGGCGTTGGGAGGTCCGGGCGAACGCCCGGGCCGAGGTCTTCGAAGGCAGGCACACCGCCAACAACGTGGGGGCCGCTGACGCCCCCACGATGTTGCGCGTTCCGGCGCTGGCCGTCGGCGAGACACGGACCGCCACCTTCGCGGGACCGAATGTGCCGTTGTGGTTCAAGGTCGAGCCGGCGGCGAACCAGCCGGCGGTCGTGACGCTGGAAGCCGTTTCGGCGCGGGGCCGGGTCATGCTGTACGCCAGCGAGAACCGCGTGCCCACCGAGGTCAGTCATGACCGGCGGAGCGCGGAGTGGAACGCGACCCGGGTCCGGCTCGGGCTGTCGGCGGCGAGTGAGCCGCGGACGAGCTATCTGCTTGTGGTTCCGGACGGCCTGGATCCGGCGCAGTTGACGTACGTGGTGACGGTCGCGGAACCGCCGTTCCGGCTCGAGTCCCTGGGCCTGAGCCAGGTCGGCAACGTGGGCCGGGTGACGATTCCGCTCAACGGCACCGGCTTCCGCTCGGGCTTGCGCGCGTGGCTGGGGCCGGTGTCGGGGACCAACCTGCCTGCCGCCACCGTCAGCGTGCTGGATTCGACCCGCGCCGAGGCGCGTTTCGATCTGAGCGGACTGGCGCCGGGCGTGTACCACGTCGCGGCGGTCCGGGACGATCTGACCTCGCCGTTGCCCGCCAGCCTCACGGTGCGGCCGGGTATCGGCGGCCAGTTGATCACCCGGGTCGTGCTGCCCAGCGCGGCGCGCAGTGGCCGACCCTTCACGGGCGTCGTCGAGTACGAGAACGCCGGCGACGCGGACCTCGTCGCACCGTTATTGTTGCTGCGCGGCGTGGGAGGGAATTACGCGTTCTGGCGGCCCGAGGAACGCGAAGGCACCAACGCCTTTCTCCATTTCCTCGCCGTTGCCCAGGACAGCCCGAGGCCGGGCATGTTGCGGCCGGGAACGACCTTCACCTCGAGGTTCCGAGCCAGAGTAACCGGGGCTGAAGTGGCCCGCATTGAAGCGGGCGCGTTGCTTTCCGACAACGCTCGCTCGATGAACTACGCGGCGCTGATGGCGTCGATCGCCTCGACCAACCCGCCCCCACGCTGGCGCGAGGCCTTCGACCGCGTCGTGGCGGCCGCCGGCCCAACCGCCGGCGGGTACGTGCGCGAACTCGCGGCCGCCGCGACCCGCGCGCGGCGCTTCGGCCTGCGACTGATGGACGAACCGGACCTGCTCCGCTTCCTCGTCCGCGAAGCCCTGACCACGCTCGACGCGCCGGTCGTTGCGGGCCGGCTCTTCCTGGGCGACACGAACACCGTCCTGCGCGCGAAGACGGTCACCCTGCGGCCGACGGACTGGCTGACCCGGCTCGGGACGAGTTCGAACACGGTGCTGCAAACCACGGCCTGGTACGACGGCCGGTTTGGTTTTCCGGAGGTACCGCCTGGTTTCTGGCGGTTATCGGTCGAAGGTTACCTGCCGTACGACGCCATGACCATCGAGGTCACGACCAATGCTCAACCCGAGCTCACGAATCTCGTCGTGATCCTCGATTCCCGCGCCGCCCGGATCGCGGGCGACCTCATCGACGCCGTCACGGGACAGCCCGTCCGGGGCATCCCCGTCAGCGCCCAGCTTGAAAGCGGTGCGATCTGGGCCGGCGACGTTGCTGACGACCAGGGGCATTACGAGCTGACGGGGCTCCCGCCGGGCCGCTACCGCCTCGAGGTGCAGGCCCCCGGTTACCGGCCGGAGCCGCCTCGCTTGGTGGAGTTGCGGGAAGGCGAACAGGTCAGGGAGTCGTTCATGCTGTCGCGCGAGGGAGGGCTGGTGTACGGGAAGGTCACCGCGCCCGCAGGAACAGCCGTGGCCGATGCGGTGGTGGTGACGGCCTGGCGCGGGTCGGCCGCGGAACTGGGCGGTTGGCTGGGCAGTTCCGCGCGGACGGATGCCGAGGGCCGCTATGTGCTCGGAGGACTGCCACCCGGCATCTACCAACTGAGCGCATCTGCCCGAGGTGTCGGATCGTCTTCCGCCATCCGCCTGGAGATTCGCTCTCAGACCGACGCCGGACGCTTCGATCTCGTCCTGAGTCCCGGTTTCGCGGTCAGTGGGGTCGTCTTGGACGAGGTCTCGGAAGCGCCCATCACCAACGCGCTGGTTCAGGTGCCCGCGCTGGCCGGACCGGGCGGCGCCGTCCGTACGGATGACCAAGGCCGGTTTACGCTCCCCAACGTCCGCCCGGGCACCGTCCAAATCACAGTCTGGGCCTGGGGATACGAGGCCGGCTGGGCTGCCACGGAGGTCGCCAATGAGCCCGGGTCACCTCTGGTCGTCCGCCTGAGCCGCAGCCGGGCCCCCGCCGCGGGAGGCCGGACGCGGGGGCCGAAGCTGGCAAAAACGATGTCTATGCAGAATCCGGAGAATGGTCATTACATCGTGAATTGGGACGTCCTGGGCCACGAGTGGTGGCAAGCAGCCCCGGAGTGGGATCCCGTGACGCAGCCAGGGCTGATGACCCAAATCCCGCCCGGAGGACAGGTGTTCTACGTCATCCCGCCGGCCTGGTTGGGCGAGTACATGGAACCGCTGATTCGCGAGGCCGAGCAGCGCCTGGAGGCGTTGCTGGCAGGCCTCAGTTCGGAAACCCGCACCTGCGCTGAAATCGCCATCGAGTCCGTCGAGGCGGCCGTGGACGCCATGGACCACGCGCACGACGAATGGGTGACCCAGAAGAACAGCCTGTTCGACAACCCCGACTGGGTCGGCAACCGTCCGGACCAGGTCGTGCATCCCCTGAGCCCGCTCGGCCTGACCGCAGCCGCCCACGGCACCCTGGTACAGGTCCTGGGCAATCTGCACCAGGGGCTGATGGCGATGCAGACGAACAGCGCCGTCCCCCTGAGCCCCGCGACGGACGCTTTGCTCCAGAAACTGACAGCCTCCGTCTCGGCCAGCGGCGCGCAGGCCTTCGCCGCCAATTTCAACACCAACACCGTGAAACAACTCGAAGCGATCCAGACCGACCTGGCCGTCATCGAGAGCTACTTCGAGACCGAGTACACCGGCCCCGACCGTGCGGAACTCCTCGAAGGACTCCAGTACACTTGGGAGCACTCCCCCAAGCCCGGCATCCAAGTGGCACTGGACAACGCCCAGCAGGTCATCAAGGGCGATGGCGAGATGGGCGGTGCCTACCTCTCCTTCATGAACGCCTCCTGGGCCTTCGAATATGGTCGCATGGACTTCGAGAACGCCTGGGGTCTCCTCGAAGAAAAGCTCAAGAATTGCAAGAAAGAGGGCGGCGATGGGGATGGCGACGGTGACGGTGACGGCGATGGCGACGGCGACGGTGATGGCGACGGTGATGGCGACGGTGATGGTGACGGCGATGGCGATGGCGATGGCGATGGGGATGGCGATGGGGATGGGGATGGAGGGGGTGGTGGAGGCGGGGGCGAGGGCGGAGGCGGAGGAGGGGGTGGTAGCGGTGGGGATGGCGATGGAGACGGTGACGGCGATGGGGATGGCGACGGCTCGTGGGGCGGCGGTGTGCCCGATGTGGACCCGTCCAGCCACGACTCGGCCGACATCCACGAGTCGCACGACCCAAACGATAAGGTCACCGTCGGCGCCGGGCCAGCAGGGTACGTTCGTGACGACGAGACGCTGGTCTATGTGATCCGGTTCGAGAACGTGGCGACCGCCACGGCGGCCGCCCAGGAGGTGGTCATCACCGATCCGTTGGCCAGAGAGCTGGACTGGTCGAGTTTCCAGTTGCTCGAGATCGCCTTCAACGGGGTGGGGATCGAGATTCCGGCGGGACGACAGCGGTATCGCACGCGGGCGTTCGTCGCCAGTGATCCGAACCCGGTCGAGGTGGTGGCCGAGTTGAATCCCGACACGGGAGTGGTGCGCTGGCGCCTGACCAGCGTGGACTGGTGGACCGGGCAGTTGGTGGAAGACCCGCTGGCGGGTTTCCTCCCGCCGAATGATGCCATGCATCGGGGCGAAGGCCACGTGAGCTTCCGCATCCGGCCGCGGGCTGGATTGCCGTTGGGAACTGTCATTCGCAACCAGGCGCGCATCGTCTTTGACGTGAATCCGCCGATAGACACCCCGGTCGTGGCCAACACACTCGACGGCATCGCCCCCAGGAGCCAGGTGAATCATCTCCCGCCGCGGAGTGCGGCGCCTCTCGTCGTGACGTGGCAAGGCTCGGACGGTGGCGGTTCGGGACTGACGGGCTACGACATCTACGTCTCGCAAGACGGGGGCCGCTATCGTCCGTGGCTGCAGGGGACGAGGACGGAGTCCGCGGTGTACCCGGCGCGGCCCGGTTCACGCTACGCCTTCTTCAGCGTGAGCCGCGACCTGGCCGGCAACCGCGAGGACTTCCCGTCCGGGCCTGACGCGATCACCGAAGTCCCCACCGTGCTGGGCATCGCCGTCGGAGCACAACACATCACACTGACCTGGCCCTCGGTGCCCGGACGGGTTTATCGGATCGAACGCGCGGCCAGCCTCGGAGAACCGACGGAATGGACCCCAGTGCTTCCCGAAGTGCAGGCTGGCGGGTGGGAGACGACCCGCGAGGTTGGCGCCGAGTTGACCGGGCAATCGTATTATCGCGTGGTGAGCCTGCCGGGTCCGCCTTGAATCGTGTTCGGGAGCGGTTGGCCGTTGACAGCAGTGCCCCGACCTTCTGGCAGGGATCCGAAGCCATTCAAGCCCGATGACGCCCCCATGCACGGGCTGCCCATCATTAGGGACAAGCCGGACTTCCTTGATACGGAAGTCGATTGCGGGATCCACACTAAAGGCGGTTGGTCACATTGAAACCAGATCGCTTAGCAAGACGCGTGGCTGGGGACACACTCTCATAGACCTTGAGAATTTGGCATAGCAGGAAAGCGCTTTGCTATGTGTCGGCTTCAAAGGTGTTTTTTTCATTGGCAAATCGGCTTTGGAGTCAAGGGAGAAGGCGGAAATGATAATTGCCCGTCCCCGGTTCCCGATCACTTCCCACATCGAGAGTGTAACGGCCCCCGCGCTCCAAGGTGATGCGGCCCGAGCTGCCGCCACTCAGGTAGCGGTCAAACAGCACCGTTCCGCCCTCGTCGGTCAGTTTCCACGAAACGAAGGTTAACCCCTCGTCGTAACCGAGCAGTTCCAGGTTGACGCTCGATCCCGCCGGGGCGGTGAAGGTGTAAAGGTCATGCGAGCCGCGCGCCTCGATGCGCCCGGCACCCGCCGCTGGTTGATCCGCTTGGACGACGGCTCCAATCTCGAGGGCAAAGCGCTCGGGCGGGGGCACCGGCGTGGACTCGATTACAAACTCGCCGGTGTCCCGATCGTTGGGACCCCCGATCACGAAAGTGTAAATGCCGGGTTGATTGAACGTGACCGCGCCGAGGGTCTGAACTCCGAGAGTGCCGCTGGCGATCACTGAAGCGTCCGGCCCCAGTAGCGACCACACCACTTCCGGCGCCGTTTTCCACCACAGACTGAACTCGGGCAGCTTGAAGAACAGTCGTTGCCCGGCGGCGGGTGTGAAACTGTAGCTGTCGGTGACACCGAGTTGGTCAATGTTGCCGCGGATGGCGAACGCAGGTTGGCTGGCGGCATCCACGTGGAAGACCTTGCAGTGCCAGATTTCGCCCTGCGCGAGGTGGTTCCCGGCCGTGTCGGTAATCGCACGGCTTAGACGCACCTGATACCGGCCTGCGGGGAGGGCCGTGCTGACCGGGAGCGTGAGCCACAGGGTTCCGGGAGAGTAACTCGGCGCGGCGGCCCACACCTGGTCATCGGCAGTGTCCGCCTGCTCGTCGGGGCCGAGGCCGATCAACTGGAGGGAATCCGGCGTGAGGGAGGCGGGATCCAGAGGTTCAGTGAAGCGGACGCTGACGCTGCGCAAAGAGGTTGCCCCAAAGGTCCGTCCGCTGATGGACGGGGGCGCGGCGAGTTGCGGTGCGATCAGGTCACGCAGGATGGGGATGACCAGCGACGAGGACCAGCCGGAGTCGCCGTTGCGCGCCACCGCCCGCGCGCTCACTGTGATGCTGGAACGATCCGGTTGCCACCGCGGTGCGGTCACGGTGAACTCATACGGGTAGTCAGCGTCCCCCGCGACCCGCAGGCCATCGAGGTAGAGTTCGACCTGGCGAAGCGCTGAAACATTGTTCACGCGGACCTGAAGTGCGACCGCCCGGCCCTCGAGCAGGCCTTGAGCGGCGCGGTCGCCGCCGATCAGGTCAACGGTCGGCGGCACGGACGGCGGCTCGACCGTGCGGAAGTCCGCCACCATGAGCCCGGCATCGCCGAGAGCCATGAAGGCCCGGCCATTCCGGGTGACCGCCGCAGTCGGAGCTTGTGGCGTGGGAATCCGGGTTTGGAACAACGGACTGCCATCCGGGCCCACGGTGAAAACGTTGACTCCCCGGCCCATGACGTTCGGCTGATCACCGGCGGTCGGTCCTTCCGCCAGAACGAGGAAGTCATTGTTGGCGAAGGGCACCGTCATCCGCCAGGTGAGATTCCAGTTCTCGTGGGTATTTCGAAGCACCAGCGTGTCCGGAGCGGTGAGGTCAAACCGGTCCAGACCGAAGCTGCGGGTGACCCACAGACCGGCCGTGATCGGGGCCAGTCGCTGCGGCGGCGGCCAGGATGACACCTCCGCCCGGCGCAGGTGCCGCAGTTCGCCATGCTCGAGGGAGAAGATCTCGATGCTGTCACTGGTAAGGGCGTACACGAACCCGCCCAATGACATGAGGTCTAACAACCGGAATTCCGGCAGCTCAACCTCGCTGCGAACCTGACCGGTGAGGAGGTCCGCTGCCAGCAATTTATACTCTCCGGCTGGCGCGGCCAAAGCGTGGCCAGCCATCGCCAGCACGGCATTCCGGCTGCCTGCTTTGAGCGGCACAACGTGGGCCAGTTGCGGCCGGTCCGGGATCGCCAGGTCCACCAGGGCGAGTCCGGAATTGCCACACGCCACCGCCGCCCACCGATCCCACACCGAGAGACGTTGGGCGGGCCCCGGCGTGGCGACCCGTCCCAACCGGGTCAACGTACCGTTGGCCATTGGCCGCCAGGTCCCGAGGCCGCCGGCGTCTTCGGCCGTGACCAGCCAATCCCCGGCGAGCACCAGGTCACGCGCGGGGCCCTCCGTCCGGGCCACAGCCAGCGGCCCCCCTTGCGCCGGCCGGCTCGCCAGAGGATCCAGCCCGCTGAAAATCTCCTCGAAGTCGGAAAGCCCGTCGTCATCGGTATCCGTGTCGGCCGGGTTGGAGCCGATGACGGCTTCAATGTCGTCCGGCAATCCATCGCCATCCGAATCAGGGGCTGTGCTGGCACGGAAGTACGGCGGGGCTATCGGTGTGGGCATGCCGGCGTTTGCCGACCGGCCCCCGAACCAGGCAAGCAGGCCGGTGGCGGGATCGAACGTTCGGACTTCGATGGGACTGTCCGGGGGAACAATGACGGACCAGAAACCGTCCTGACTCGACCGGCGGCGAATCGGGGCGTTGGTGGACAAGGGAAAAGTCACTTGAACGAAATCGTAACCGTAATCGGCCCGACCGGGCGCTTCGGGCAGACCTGTGCCGATCAACGGGAGTCGAAGCGAGGGACGGCGCGGATCGTTCGCCGCCAGGACAACTTCGCCCCGGATCAGCCCTTGGCGGCCGGGACGGAACTCGACATCGAAGGCCAGTTCAGCTCCCGGGCTCAGGACCAACGGCTGGGCCGGGGTGGGAGGGGTGGTCAAGTTGACGATACGAAACGGCAAAGGTTGCTCGGCGCTCTCCAGGTGCAGATCCGTGATTTGCAGTGGCAAGCCGCCGGCATTCCGCAAGGTCAAGAACCGAGGTCGTGATTGCGGGAGGCCGCCGGGAATCGCGCCCCCCAGGTTGTTGTTTGGCAGGTCCACCCACAGTGCCGGACCGCTGGAGGCGCCGCGGCCGACCAGCTTCAAACGGTATGCGCCGGCCAGGGCGTCGCTCTGGATCAGCAACCGCGCTTCGACCGGGCCGACCGCCGAGGGATCGAAAGCGATGGAGAGCGGGAGGGCCCCGCCCACCGGCACTTGCGTTCCCGGTGCCACCGGGGTGAGCGCCCAAGAGCCCGACGGAGCATCCAGGGTCACTGCAGCGAGGTTGAGCGGGCGATCCCCGATGTTGATCAGTTCCAGGCTTCGAGTGGTGGAAGTGCCACCTGGTCCGTCCACCTCAACCTCCCCGAAATCGAGCGGGCTGTTCACGAATCGTCGTTCCGGTCCGGCCACCAGCCAGGCCACCGGCCCGCCAAAGTGGGGCGCCGTCAACGCATTCGGATCCCGCTGCGGCGGCTCCGCGTCGAAATCGCCACCGGCCAATTGGAATTGTCGGTAGTAGTCAACCGCCCGCTGCCCCGTGTCTTCATCCCACTCATCGCCCAACGCCACACGCAAAGGGGGAATGGAAAGACTGAAACGCCGGACACCATCGGTATCTTCGCCCTGGGCCATGATGTCCTTGCGGGCCGTCTCGAGATCGGCGCCCACGTGAACCGGCTTTGACTTCTCATTGGTACCGGTGGTGTGGGTAAGTCCGACGGCGTGGCCGATCTCGTGGGCGATGGTTTTACCCAGCGTGCGAATGATGTCCTCGGGCGAGGCAACCGGGGTGCTGCCGAGGTAGTTTCTCAGGTAAATGTCAATCTGCCCGGCCGGCGACTGATTGAGCACCCGGCTCAAGCGGTAGTTTTGTTCCGTGGCGGAGTATTGTGGACAGTGTTTGAGCAGTTCGAGGAACCCGCCGTTGTTGTTGGCGTCCACCAAATGCGAATTCCCAAACACGGCGAGTGGTTTGTCTGGGGGTGTTTGGAAATTGTTGAACAGGATGGCATCGGCGTCGGGCGTGGCCACGAACGTGACCCCCACCGTCGCCGCGGCCAGGCGCGCCACCCCATCGTCCAGGCTTGCCTGAACGATCCCGGCCCGTTTCCCGGACGTGTTGATCAGTTCAATCTTGGCCGGCGTCAGGGCGCTATTCGGATTGTGCGTTGCCAGAAACTCCAGTTCCCGTTCGAAGGCCTCCGTATCCACGAAGACCTTCTGAAACTTGGTCAGCGCTGTGAGCCGCAGAGTTCCCGCTGGTTTGTCTTCCGGCGATCGGACCTCGACCTGAGCGGTGACTGTGCCCTGGGCACGGGTCGGTCTGAAAAGGAACTGCGCGTTGGGTGAATCCGCGACGGAAAAAGCCGGGTGTCCACTGGCGACGAGCTTCGGCGCGAAGCTGCTGTGCGCCGGGCCCTCGATCGGTCGAACTCGAGTGACCCCGGGCATCGTGTCGGGAAATGCCACCACCCCGTCCCCATGGTTGTCATCCGCCGCGTCCAAGAAGCGGTAGAAATAGTGGTGGCTTTCGCGCAGCACTGTGTGCGTCTTGGGGTCGGAGATCTTGAGAGTCAGGCGAGCGGCATAGAGGCGGTCTTGCTTGATGCTCCAGACATCGCCGAGTAAAGGCTTGGCTCCAATCACCAAACGAAGCTGCGGCCCGCCCGGATACAGCTCGAATTCCTGGTCTTGAGCGCCCGGGCTCAGAAATTGATCCTTTTCCCCCTCCCACGTCATGCTGACATGGACCGGTTGATACTCGGTGTAACCACACAGCAAAGAACTCAGACTCACCACTGCCGGCAGCCGATTGGCAAAAGACAACTCGGTAACGGCATTGTCATCATAGAACAGGACCGCTTCCGGTGCCTCAATCTCGAGTTGAGGCGGAAGCGGCTTCCGGTCCCCATCGCGTGGCGGGCAGGGCGGCATGGTTTGCGAGCCACCTTGCACCCCGTGCCAGCCGGGCTGGAGGACGCCCACGCCGGGGTCGGTCTCCACGAACTCGCCGTCGGCCGTCACCGTGGCCGGCCCCACGATCTCCCAGTAGCCCTTGTCGTGGTCGAAGCTCCACAGCGCCGTCTTCGCCCCGGGCGGCAGCCGCACGCCCGTCACCGGGTCGGGCAGGTTCGGGAAACGCACCGGCACCGGCGCCGCGAAGTTCCGCGGGCCGTCGGTCTGGATGGTGATGACCAGCGGGAAGTTCAGCCCTTCGGGCAGCGGTTCCGGCAACCGGTCCGGCGGCACCGGCGCAATGCCCACCCGCCCGCCGCGGTTGCCGTTGTCGTCGAAGAGCGCGCCCGGCGGCACCAGGATTTGCACGCCCGCCAGCGCCGGATTCGCCGCCACCACCTCGGGCACGAACGTCACCGGCGTCGGCTCGGTCGGGCTGACCGGCTGCAGGCTGCCGGCCTTGATCAGCGGCAGGTAAATCTCGCCCGTGCCGCCGGCCAGGTTGTCCGTGCGGCCCGGCACCGCCTCCCACGCCTTGCCCACGAAGGGGTAGTAATCGCCGTGGGGCCAGGCGCTGCCCACCGCCGTGCGGCCGTCCACATGCACGAAGAACCGCCCCGCCGGCGCCGGCTCGAGGCGGAAGTTGCCCTGCGCGTCGGTCACCGCCCGGAGCGTCTCCTCCTGGCCGTCCACGGTGACGATCACGCCCTGGAGCGGGCGGTTGAGCGCGTTGGTGCCGGTGTCCGGACCGGGCACCAGTTCGCTGGCGAACACCCGGCCGATCACCGCCGTGCGCGGCACCGGCAGGTTGTTGAGCGTGGTGAAGGTGACGACGCCCACGCCGCCCTCGACGCCGTCGGCGTCGGCGTCCACCGCCTTGCCCTGCGCGTCGCGCACCTTGTCGCCGTCGAAGACCACCCGCACCCGCGTCGCCCCCGGCAGCGGCTCGAGGTAGAACAGCGTGGCGGTGCGGCGGTCGGGCGCCAGCTCCGTGCGCGTGAGCACGCGCCGGCCGGCGGCCTCGGCGAAAAAGGTGTTGAGCCCCAGCACCGCGTCGGCGGCCAGCGGCCGGGTGAAGCGCAGCACCGTCTCGCGCGTGACGGCCACGCCGTCGTCGCCGTCGGCGGGCGAGGCGGTGAACTGGGCGACATTCAACGGCGCGTCGTCGCGCACCAGCGGGTCGGTGCCGGCGAGCAGTTCGGTGACGTCGTCGCGGCCGTCGCTGTCGGTGTCCAGCGCGGCGGTGCGGGGGAGCTGCTGGACGCGGAAGAACCCCGCCTGCGCCGGCGCGGCCACGGTCAACGGCCCGGCCAGGCCGACGGCCACCGGCGTGTGGATGGCGGTGACGTTGTCCCCGCGCAGCAGGCGGTAGTAGCTGGCGGCCTCGGCCGGGAAACGCAGCTCCAGCCGGTTGCCCGCCCCGAGTCGGATCTCCTCGATGCGGAAGTCGGCGGCGCAGACGGAGAGGACGACCAGGTGAATCCACGCGATGGTGGCGAGCCTGATGAGGAAACGGCTTTCGATTTTCATGACATCAGATTTTTGAGGAAGTGGTGAGGCTCACGGCCGCTCGACCACGCCGCCGTTTTGCTCGGTGATCGGGCAGTTGACGAGGGTGGTCAGCGACGGGACCTGCACGCGGCCGTTGTCGCTGGCCGTGATGCCCGCCGGGAAGGGCGCCTCCGTGCCGGTCACGCTGGTCAACGCCGGCGCGCGCAGCACGCTGCCGTCGCCGCTGGCCTCGAGTTTTACGCGGTTGTTCAGGGTGGTGAGGGCCGGCAGTTCGAGCCGGCCGCCGCTGGTGGCCTCGAAGCTCAACGCCGGCACGCCGAAGATGTTCCAGTCCACCGGGCCGGTGGCCGTGACCATGTCGGGCAAGGTCAACCGGCTGTCGGTGCCCAACGCCTGGAAGGTCGTGCCGCCGGAGGCTCCGTCGTAATTCACGAAGCCCGGCAGGGTGATCACGGCCCCGTCGCGCGCGGTGAAGCGGAAGTTTGCGCCCTGCACGCCACCGGTCGGCACGAATTGCGCGCCCGGGCCGGAAAGCGTCAGCGCGCCGTTGTTGCCAAGCGTGAGCACGGCCCGCGTTTCCAGGCGCCCCGACACCTCCAACGTGCCGCCGTTAATGGTGAGCGCCTGCTCGAAGGTGGCCGAGCCGTTGACGATGATGTTGCGCGCGGGAATTTCCACCGGCTCCGAAGCGCTCAGGTCGCGCAACACTGTCAGGCCCGCGCGGCTGGTGGTGGTGAGCGGCAGGGCTGCGCGCAGGCTCTTCACGGTGGCGCTGGTGTTGAGCGTGACCTTTGGCTTCGCGCCGAAACGTTGCAGCACGACGTGGTCATCCTGCGACGGCAACCGGCCGCGGAGCCAGTTGGTCGGGTTGTCCCAGTTGCCGTCGGCGTCGGAAATCCACACGGCGCTGCCGGGGGGCGCGTCCAGCAGATCGAAAGGGATGCTCGTGGCTTGGCTGGTGGCGTTGCCCGAGCGGTCCTTCACCGCGCCGGCGTCGAGTGTGAGCCGGCAGCGGCCGGCAACCAGATTGGTCTCAATCCCAAAAACCACGACCGCGCCGTTGGCGGTCACCTCCGCTAGGCCAAATTCGGAGTCATCCCCGCCGCCGGGGGCGGCGTCGGCACCGAAATGAGTCAGGCGCACCTTCGCGGTGTCCACGGGCAGCGTGTCCACCGGCTCGGTGAAACGGAGCACGAACGGACGACCCAAAAACGCCGCGCCGCCGGCGGCGGGCAGCGACTGAACCAGGATGGGCGGCTCGGTGTCGGCCACCAGGTTCAGCGTGGCCGGCGTGGAGGTGCCGACGTTGCCGGCGCCGTCCGTGGCGCGGAACTGCACCGTGACGCTGCCGCCGGCAGTGGCCGGCAGGTCGAGGCGGAAGTTGACCGGGTAGGTGGCCTGCGACTGCACTGGCGCGCCATCCACGAGCAGCTCGACGCGGGTCAGATGCACATCGTCGCGGATCACCGGGGTCAGTTCGAGCGCGGCGCCGGCGCGGACCTGCACGCCGGCCTGGGTGGCGTCCAAGTCCAGCGCCGCGGGGTCGAAGGTGATGGCCGGACCCTGCCGGTTCAGATCAGGGTCGGCGAAGTTTGCGAACGTGAGGCCGCGGCGGTCATCGGCCACAACCGCGAACCCGTGAATCACGCCCACGTCGCGCACTATTCCGACCGTGGTGATGCCGAAGAGGAAGGTGGTGGTGTTGGCCGGGTCCGAGGCAGCGTAAATGGACAGCGAGGCAGTGGCGGATGGATTGCCGTCAGGCGTGCCGACCGTGAGCGCGAGCATCCGCGGCCCGCCGGACAGGGCCAGCGAGCGCACCGCGCCGGTCGTCGCGGGCGGCACGCCGATGAACCGCGGTGCTGCCGGATCGCTCACGTCCGCCGTGACCACGCCGCGCTTCTTGGACACGTAGAGCGTCGTGCCGTCGAGGACCAGATGCGCGCGGCCGAGCAGTTCCGGCGAGAAGTCGCCCGCCAGCCGGCCGAGTCGGACCGGCTGCGGCACGGTCACGTCGAAAATCTCCAGACCGGAAAGGGTCGCCACGTAGGCGCGCCCGCCCACGACCCGCAGACCGGTCGAGAAATCCTGCGTGGCGAACCGCCCGACTTCGAGGGCCGAGGCCGCGTCGTAAATGCGCACTTCCTTCAACGCGAACTGGCCCAGCGCAACAAAGAATTGCCCGTTCCAGTGATCAATCGCCACGGCCGGCAGCGAGTAGGCTTGCAGCAGTCGCGGCGCGGCCGGGTTCGAGACGTCCACGAAGTGCAGCAGGCCGCGTTCGCCCGGGATGACTTGCTCCGGCGATCCCACCAGGCCCACCACTTGGTGATCCGGGGCGTAGGTCACGTCGTGGCTTTCGCCCGACAAATCCAGATCGCCCAGCCACACCGGCCGCAACGGATCGCGAGCGTCCACCACGGCCAGGCCGCGCTTCCCGTTGGCCACAAAGACCAGATCGCCGTCCACCTGCAGCCCCAAGGCCACGGCATCCCGCGAGATGCCGGTGGTGGAACCGCCCAGCGGGAGGTTGGCCACCACCGCCTGCGGCAGGGCGAGTCCGTCGAGCGGGTTCTGGCCCTCGCGGACTTCCGCAAAGTCGGAAGCGCCGTCGTTGTCGGTATCGGCGGCGTCCGGCCGGGTACCGACGATTTCATCCACGATGTCGTTGAGGCCGTCGCCGTCGGTGTCGGGGCCGTTCACGCGGGCCAGCAAGCCGAGCGGCAGGGTGTAGCGGTCGCCGGCCGCGCCCGACCGGAAATGCGTGGTGCCGACCTCCAGTGTCTCCGGGTCGAGGTAGGTCAGGAAGTACGGCGTGTCCACGCCGGTGATGAGGTTGTCCAACTGCCCGTTGGGCGAGGTGCGCCCGCGCCGGACTAAGCCGGTGCGCAGGTCCACCAGGTGGTAAAGCAGTTCGTGACTCCGCACCGGGCCGTATCCGCCCGGGCCGTTGGCTGCCGGACGCGCCGCCGCCGTGGCCGGACCCGCCCCGCCCGCGGCGCCGCGCAGGCCCTCGTCGTTGACGCGGGTGATTTCGGCGAGCTGCCCGAGCAGGCCGTCGAGCATGGTTACCCAGCCGGCGGCTTGGGCGGCGGTGGCGGCGTTTTGCAGCGCGGTGACTGCGTTCTCGATCGCCGCCTTTTCGGCCGGCGTCATGCCGCCCTGGGCGAAGCGGTCAAAGCGGTCCAGCAACGCGGTGATGGTGCCGACAGGCAGGCCGTTGGGCGCCGGCAGGGCCAGCAGCGCGGCGCGTTCGGCGGGAGAAATCCGCGCGGCGTCCTCGCTCGCTGGATCCAGCGCGGCGACCAGCGCGTTGCCGAAGGCGGCCGTGTTCATGGGGTCAGCAGCAGCGGCCTCCATCCATGCCGGCGAGCCATAGATGGCCACCACCACATCGCGCGAGGCGTTGAGGAGTCGGTCTTGCAGGGCCAGATCATCGTCGCCTGCCGGCTGAGGCCCGGCCAAGCGGACGGACTTGACCGATTGTCGGGAACGCTGCGGTATTGACTGGCAGGCCGCCAAGTCGCCTACCGCGGCGCCCAGCTCGATCGAGCATTGCAGCGCGCCAGCATAAAGCCCCACGCCGGGGATGCAGCCGGCCACGCCAAAAAGTCCGTTGTAGGCCAGCGAACCAGCGCAGCTCTTGGTGGGATCCGAACAATCCGAGTAGGTCGAAGCGGCGGCCATGCCCAGGCTGATCCCGCAGCCAATGGCCGGGGCAAGCTCAGCCAGCTCCAATGCCGCGCCAAAGGCGCAACCGAACAACGCATCTTCAAGGTCCTCTTGCTCCTGCTGGCACGGCCCCGGCCCGCCGGCTCCGCCCCCGCCGCCCGTGCTGCCCGGCGAACTGCCGTGCCAGCCGGGTTGCCGCACGCCCACGCCGGGGTCGGTCTCCACGAAGTTGCCGTCGGCCGTGACCGTCATGCTGCCCTGGATTTCCCAGCGACCGGTGTCGTGGTTGTAGCTCCAGAGCGCCGATTTCGCGGCGGGGGGCAGCTTCTGGCCGGTGACCGGGTCCGGCAGGTTCGGAAAGCGCACCGGCACCGGCTCGCCGAAGTTCGACGGGCCGTCAGTCTGGATGGTGATGACCAGCGGCATCTCGAGTCCCGGCGGTAGCGGCGAGGGGATGCGGTCCGGCTCGACCGGAGCGAGGCCCACGCGGCCGCCGCGCGTGCCGTTGTCGGCGAAGAGCGCGTTGGGCGGCACCGTGAGGCTCAGCCCGGCCAACTCGGGATGCTCCGCCAGCACCGCCGGCGGCAGCGTTACTGTGGTCGGCTGCGTGGCGCTGACGGGCTGGAGCGTGCCGGCCTTGACCAGCGGCAGAAAGATTTGGCCCGTGCCGCCGGCCAGGTTGTTCGTCCGCCCTGCCACGGCCTCGAAGGTTTTGCCGACAAAGGGATAGTAATCGCCGTCGGGCCACTGGCTCTCCCACGCTGTCCGGCCGTCCATATGCACGAAGAACCGCCCCGCCGGGCTGCGGAGGCTGAAGAAGCCGTTTTCGTCCGTCGTGGTGCGCAGGGTTTCCTCCGCGCCGTCCACGGTGATGGTCACGCCGCCCAGCGGGTGGTTGGTCGTGCCGCCGCCCGGCAGCGGCACCGGTTCGGAGGCAAACACGTAGCCGATGACGCGCGTGCCCGGCACTTCCGCGACCGGCGCGGTGAGAAAGCTGAGGGTGCGAGTGCCGCCCGGCGCGCCGTCGCCATCGCCGTCCACGGGTCCGCCGCCGGCGTCCTGCAGACCGTCGCTGGCAAAGGTGACGCGGATGTGCGCCCCGCCCGGCAGCGGTTCGAGGTTAAACAGCGTAGCAGTGCGGCGGTCAGCGGACACCTCCACGCGGGAGAGCAGCCGGCGCGCGCCGAAGTCGGCGTAAAGGCGATCGTTGCCAATCTGCGTGCCAGCGGCCAGGGGCGCGGAGAAGCGCAAGAAGGTCTCGCGATTCACAGACACGCCTGCCTCCCCCTCGGCGGGCGAAGTTTCAGCCACGCCGGTCAGGCCGGCCTGGCGCAAGCGGAAGAAACGCGTTGCTGCTGCGGGCGCCAGCGTTACGGTCCGCAGGTCACCGTTGGCCATGGGAGATTCCGCCGTGGGCTGCCAGGCGATGGGCGGGGAAAGGCTCGGGGCGGACTCGAGCACCCAGCCGGGCGGCTGGTGGGTCCAGCGGATTTCAACCTGGTCATCCGGACGGACGGCGATAGAAAGAAGGGGTTGAGCCACCGTCGGAAGCGCAGAGAGAATGCCGGCAAAGAATGAGTGTAGGCAGAAACGGACAGGACTTCGGGTTCGGTCCATAATAGCCGCGAGAAGTTATACTGGACAGCGGCACTGTCCAATCCGGGTCGCGGCTTCTGGGGGTAAATGTAGTCGGCGCTTTTGTCCAATGGCTCAGGTCACCGGAGTTTCCAGCGGCGGCTGGGGAAGTCTCGATATGGCAGAGTTTTGGGGCGACCAGTTCCGGGCGGGGATTATCCCGCGGCGGCGTCCAACATGGCCTTGCCCTTGGCGCAGGCGTCGTACGGGTCCGGGATTTCCCAAGAATCAATCATGGCCCAGCCGCGGAAGCCGCCCTCGCGCAGCAGGCGCAGCGACTCGGGGAGGTTCGCGTGGCCTTCGCCGCAGGGCAGGTGCTTCGAGGTGCCGCCGTCGCGCAACGTGCCGTCGGTGTCGGTGAGGTGCAGATAGCCGATGTTCGTCACGCCCACACGCTGGAGGAGTTCGTGTGGCCGGCCGGTTGAGCCATTCATCAGGTCGAAGTGGCTGGGGTCGTAAATGACCTTCAGCGCCGGATGATCGGCCTGGCGGTGGATGCGGAGCAGGTGGTCGGCGGTGTTGAAGACGAAGGGCGGCTCGATCTCGAAGGCCGCAATCAGCCCCAAATCGGCGGCGATCCGGCCCACTTCGTGAAAGGACCGCGCCAGCACGTCCAGCGCCTGGTCCACGGACTGGCCGTGCAGCCCGCCATAAGGCCAGAGCCCCACACACTCGCACCCCAGCCGGCGCGCCAGCCGGGCGCGGTCGCGGAACTGCTCCAGCCAGCGCCGGCGCGCGGCGGCGTCGGGATCGAACGCGCCGTCGGCCCCAAGCTGGATCGAGAAAATCCGCAGGCCGAACCCGGCGTACAACCGGCGCAAGGCGCGGATGCGGGCGGTTTCATCAGCGGCGGGGTAGGGCCCCATGGGCCAGTTCTGCACCAGTTCGATGCCCTCAAAGCCGTGCTCCGCCGCGAAGTGCAGCACCTCCCAGATCGGGTAGGTCTTCTTGTACTTCGCCGTGCCGGACTCGAAGCCGTTCAGCCCCACCGCCGCTCGCCAGCGCAGGTTGGGTCCGCCGGACCCGGCTCTGGCGCCGGCCGTGCCGGCGGCCAACGCCGCCAGTGATTGAAACAATTGGCGTCGCGAGAATCGGTCTTGGACAAAAGTTGGTGTGCGGGCAGGTGGATTCATGGCGCGATGCTGAACGGGAACACGACAAAAAAGAACCACGAAGAAGGCTGCCCTGAGCGCAGCTCACTTTCTCTCATTGTGCCCTGTCAAAAAGCTCGGGTGTTACCCGGCGTAACGAAAGCCATCCCGGCGGGTAGCGGCGGCCATCCTGATTTACCGTGGCGGCCGGCTTCCAGCCGCCCGGAATTGTGAATCGGCTCCCGTGAACCGCCGGACGACAGGCCGGGCTTTATGGCCGGCGGGACGCGCCACGCGCCTTCCCTTTCCCGACACCAGTTCACCCCGCCAGCGGCACGGGCACGGACTGGTTCACGGCCAGGAAATGCAGCCACGCCGCGCTCACCGGCAGGGCGTACACGCGGGCCAGCGCCAGCGCGTACAGGCGCAGTTGCGGCGCGTAACTTGCGGCCTTGGCCGCCAGGTCGGCTGGCGTGACCGCGTCGGTCTTGAAGTCCGCGATCCAGATCCGCTCCGGCGCCAACACGGCCAGGTCCACCACGCCCTGCACCACCACGAATTCATCCGCGTCCAGCCCCGGCGTGCACGGGAGGCGGAGCGCCGCGAGGTCCGCGGGCGACAGTCGCGCGGTGAACTCGAGTTCGCGTCGCACCCAGGCGGCTTCGGCGCGGATCGCGTTCCCCAGCTCGGACCTTCCCAGCGCCGCCAGCGCCGCTATGTCCAGATTCGCAGCCTCGGCCGCCGTCAACCGACCCACGCGCACCAGTCGGTCCACCTCGGCCGCCACGCCCGCCGGGTCCGTCAGGGCGACCCAGTCCGTGAATTGCAGGAACCGGTGATGCGCCAGGCCGCGTTCCGCCGCGCTCACTACGGTCTTTGCTTGCGTCTCCCGAACTGCCATGGCGGGCCGTGGAGTCCAAACCTGAAACCACCGCGCCGCTTCGCCGTCCCCGGCCTCCAGCGCGCGGCGCAGCAGGCCGGTGACGGAAGCCTTCGCGGGCTCGCGCGTGGCGGCGAGGTGCGGATACTTCCAGACCAGCCGCCCGCTCAGCGCGGCCATTTGCGCTTCGTCCAGGGCCGGCGGGGCAGGGGAAGTCAATCCGACCGGCGAAGTGTCGGCGCCTGCGCCGCTGACGATCCGCCAGGCCAGGAGCCGGCCGCGGCCTTCGGTCCGGGCGAACCAGTCCGGTGCGCCGGTCAACGCCGGCATCAACGGCCCCAGCCAGTCCAATGGGCGATGCGCGTCCAGCACCGCGGCGGCGCTGAACCGCCCGCCCGACGGCGGCGTCCAGCCTTTAAGCGCACGGGCGCTCGTTGAGCCGGCGAGAATCAAGTGGTCGCGGGCGCGCGTGGCCGCTACGTACAACAGGCGCAGTTCCTCGCCCAGTGCCTCGCGACGTCCACGCCGGCCGGCCCGCCAGTGGGGCAGGCTGGGATAGCTTTGGCGTTGCTCGGGCGGGCGAACCAGCGGCGCGAGGCCGTGCTGCTCGTCGAGTACCAGGCTGGCGGAAAGATCACGCAGATTGAACGGCTTGCCGAGGTCAGCCACGACCACCACCGGAAATTCCAGGCCCTTGCTCTGGTGAATGCTCATCAGCCGCACCGCGTCAGCGTCGTCAAGCTGCGCCGGCTCGGGGTCGAACTCGACCGCTTGCTGGGCCTCGAGGAATTGGAGGAAACGAAACAAACCCTGGCGTTGCAGACGATCAAAGTCACGGGTCAGGGCCAGCAGGCGCTGGACGTTGGCCACGCGGGCCGCGCCGCGCGGCAGCGCCCGCAGACCATCCTCGTAGCGCGTGTCGTCAAGCACGGCCTCGAGGCACTGGGACAACGAACTGAGCCGGGCCGCGTCGCGCCAGCGTGCGTAACGTTGCAAGAACAAATCCACCTTGGGCCCGGCCGAGGCACGGGCGGCGGCCAGTTCGGGCGCGGTGTTGGCACAGGGAGCCGCAGGAGTGCTCGCCTGCGCCACTTCACGATCGGCAGGCGGAGTCGCCGGCGGCGCCTGAGGTTGGGGCGCTTGGGTTTCTTGAAAACGGCGCAGCGCGGTCCAGAACCGCTCGTCCGGCGCGGCCAGGCGGATGACCGCCAGTTCGTCCACGCTCAGGCCTGCCAGCGGCGAGCGCAACACCGCCAGCAACGGGATGTCCTGCAACGGATTGTCCAGCAGTTGCAACAGGCTGAGCAGGTCGCTGACCTCGAGCGCGTCGTAAAGCCCGGTGCGCTTTGCCAGCAGCGGCACGCCCGCGCGGGCGAATTCCCTGGCGTAAATCTCCGCCTTGGGCCGCGGCGCGCGCAGCAACACCACCATGTCACGCCATTCCACCGGCCGCGCCGCCGCCTGGCCTTCGTCCCAGACGGGCAACCTTTTTTCGCGCAGTTCCCGGAGCCGCGCGGCCACCAGTGCGGCCTCCGACTCGGCGTGGGTTCGCTCGTCCTCGTCGCCTTCGCCGGGTTCTTCGATGTCGCGGCCGGGCACAAGTAACAAGAGTTCAACCGGCGGTCCCGCGCCGGGTTCCGTTTCGGGCCGCGCCGCACGGCCGGGCCGTAAGTGCGCCTCCGCGTTGTAGTCCACGCCGCCGACCTCGCGACGCATGAGCGGAGCGAACAGGGCGTTGACGAATTCGAGCAGGGCCGGGTGACTGCGGAAGTTCTCGTTCAGCGGCACGGTGACGCCGCCGGACCCGCCGCGCCACGTGGCGGCGTAGCCCTGAAAGATGTGCGGGTTGGCCAAGCGGAAGCGGTAGATGCTCTGCTTGACGTCGCCCACCAGGAAGCGGTTGGCTGCCGCGCCCTCCCGGCTAAGGGCGCGCAGAATCGTGTCCTGGGCAGTGTTGATGTCCTGGTACTCGTCCACGAACACATGAGCGAAGCGCTCGCGCCACTGCCGGGCCAGGGCGGTGGGTTCGCCGCGGGCCGGGTCCCAGAGCAGGCGCAGGGCAAATTGCTCGAGGTCGTGGAAGTCCACCGCGGCCAGCTCGCGTTTGGCGGCGGCGAAGGCCTTGCCGAACTCATCGGCCAGGTCCAGCAGGGCGCGCAGGTGCGGCCGCACCCAGTTCCAATCCTCGGTCAGCGGATCGGAGACACCACTGAACACGGCCAGATCGGCCAGGAACCGCGCGTCGGCGAAGAGGTCTTCGAGCGGCTTGCGCCAGCGGGTCTTGGTGCCGCGCGGCCAGTCGGCGTCCAGAGCCAGCAGGGCGGTGAGGGCGGAAGCGATTTGCTCGCGGGGCGGCGTCTCGCCCGCTTCTCCCAGTACGGCCAGCGCCGACGCGGCCTTGGGATTTTCGGGCGCCAGTTCGGCGAGGTGTTCCAGCCACTCGCCGCGCCACTCGCGGAAGCCGGTCAAGAGATCGTCGCGCCAGTGCGCGGGCTCGGTCTGGTCCACCAGCGCGCGCTGGTTCTGAAGCCAGCCTGCGGCGTTGGGCAGGGTCTGGGCGTAGGTGTGCAGGCGGAGCACAACTTCGCGGATCGTGTCGTCACGGCCGCCGCCGTAGGTCGTCACGAGTTCCCGCACGGCTTCGTCGGCGGGCGTGGCGCCGGCGTAATGGCGGCGGAGCAGGTCGTCGAGTGTGCGCGCGGCGAGGATGGCGGCCTGCGCTGGTTCGAGCACGCTCAGTTGGGGGTCCAGGCCCAGCTCGTGGAAGTGCTCGCGAATCAGCGCGAGGCAGAAGCTGTGCAGCGTGCCGATGTGGGCGGTGTCGGCCAGGGCCACGGCCTCGGCCAGGCGCGGGTCAGCGGGGTGTTGGGCGGCGGCCTCCTCGAGGCGACGCCGGATGCGCTGGCGGGCTTCGGTGGCGGCGGCTTCGGTGAAGGTGACGACCAAGATTTGGTCCAGGCCCGCCGGTTCGTGCGGGTCCAGCAGGCGTTGGAGGCAACGCTCGACCAGCGTGCGGGTCTTGCCGGTGCCCGCGCCGGCCATGACCAGCACATTGCCGCCGGTGGTCGCGGCGGCTTGCTGCTGGGCGGTGAGTACAGGCACGCCGCTACCGTGCCTTCAGCATGCAGGCAAGGCCAGCCGGGAGTGTATTAATCCGGACTTGGCATGTGCGAGAGAACATCACTGCCACCCTTGGACTCAAGGCCTATCTGGCCAAGCGCGTGCTGTGCTCAGCCATCCAGAACACGTCACGGCTGCCTTTGTGGGGCACGTTCAGCGCCAGGCCGGCCTTGATCGGCGGCGAAGTGCGTGGGTCCACCCATTTGTGAATTTCCGAATGGCCATCGGCAAAGGCGAAGCCGGCGGCGTTGCCGTGGTAGCTGGCCGGATAATCCACCATGACGGCGTTCTGGATGTTAAGGTACGCCTCCATGTTCACGACAAAGAACCCGTCATTAATGCTGTCCTCCCGCTCATCCAGCAGCACAAAACTCATCGTGGGTCCGGGATCGTTCATATCGGTGGTCTTCCTAAAGACCTTCCAAGCCTTGCCCTGTGCCCAACCGCCGTCGAGTCCGGCGCCGTCAGCCGGGTTCCGGCCACCCGTCCAGATGTTCATGGACATGCTGCGCACCCGTTGGACTCGTTGTCCCTGGGGATTTCGCGCCATGCTCTTATCAGCCGGGCAATGCCAGATTGCGACACTGCCGCCCGCGTAAGGCATCAGCGGGCTCTGGAGGAGGTAGTTGGTGTCCCAGTTGCCGCGGGCAGACGGGTTGGAAAGATCCAAATCCCCTTGCACCCAGGCACCGTCAGAGGTGTTCGGATCGCGCTCGCTGGAGTAAGCGTAAGGAATGGTGTCGAAGTTGTCCCCCGCATACATCTGCCACGCCAACATGAGCTGCTTGGTGTTGTTCATGCACATGATACCGGTGGCCTTGGATTTGGCCCGCGACAGCGCCGGCAGCAGCATGCCCGCGAGGATCGCGATGATGGCGATGACCACCAGCAGTTCGATGAGGGTGAAGCCGGCCGGGCGCCGGCGGGCATCGGGGGAGAGAGGCGTCTTCATGGTTCAACTTGTGCGTTGCTTCGGCCGGTCCGCGTTTTGCGAACCACTGGCGTAGCTTAACCTCCCGGTCGCCGGACAACAAGCTGTGTGTTGCGACGCACAGGGGGCGTTTCGGGTTGCTGTACCGGACACCGGATGCCAGATGTCGGATGTCGCCCCCGCCCGGTGGGTCTGCCGGGCAGTTTGGGGTTGCGCGGCCGAAGGCTCCCTTCGTTAACTCCGCGCCGTGATTCCACGATGCTTTGACCGCGAAAAACGAGCCGCGCTCCCGCCGGAAACCAGCGTTTTCGTTTGGCGGAGCGGGCGAATCCATCCGCACTCCGACGTCAGGCGGGTATGGCCGCTCGTGCTCCGATCCGGTTCGGAATCCTGGATTAACCGGACATGACCGCGGAACAAGTTCGCGCAACGGTGCGGGCGCGACTGGCGCCGGGACTGGTGACGCTGCTGGTACTGACGCTGGCCGGCGGTTGCGCCACGTCCCATTCCAAGCGGCTGGCTTACCACTACGAGCCGGCCTACGGCGTGAGCCAGGAGCCGTTTTTGCGGGCGTTGCGGGCCCAGGACGGCGGGCTGGTGGGCGGCAACCGCGCGGTGTTGCTCAACAACGGCGACGAGTTCTTCCCCGCCATCCTGAACGCCATCCGGTCCGCCCGGCACAGCGTGAACGTGGAGTTGTACATTTACACCGACGGCCGGGTGGGGCGGGAATTTGCCGCGGCGCTGTGCGGGAAGGCCCGGGAAGGCGTGGCCGTGCGGGTGCTGGTGGATGCGCTGGGCAAACGCACCGGCGGGCTGGACAAGGAATTGCGCGCGGCGGGCGTGCAGTTTCGCGCCTACAAACCGATCACACTCTGGCATCTGCCCAAGACCGGCGACCGCACGCACCGCAAGATTGTGACCGTGGACGGGCGGGTGGGGTTCACCGGAGGGTTCGGCGTGGACGACCGCTGGCTGGGCGATGCCCGGCATCCGGGTGAGTGGCGGGAGGTGATGGTGCAGGTGGAGGGGCCGGTGGTGCAGCAGTTGCAGCGGCTGTTCTTCCAAAACTGGCTGTACGCGACCGGCGAAATCCTCGACGGCGAAGGCCAGTTTCTGGAGGTGCCGCCGGCCGGCACTCTGCCCGCCCAGGCGGTGGGCAGCACGCGTGGCTCCCATGTGTCGCTGGCCAAGCTGCATTACTACCTGCCCATCCAGGCCGCGCGGGAGCGCATCTGGATCGAGAACGCGTACTTCCTGCCTGACCGGGATTTCCGGCGGGGGCTGGTGGCCGCCGCGCAGCGCGGCGTGGACGTGCGGCTGGTGTTGCCCGGCCGGCACACGGACATCAAGCTGACGCGGTACGCCGCGCGCAGCGACTACAACGAACTGCTGCGGGGCGGGGTGCGGATTTTCGAGTACCAGCCCACCATGCTGCACAGCAAGCTCATGGTGGTGGACGGCGCCTGGGCAAGCATCGGCTCGATCAATTTTACCGCGCGCTCGATGCGGGCCAACGCCGAGGCGAACGTGGCGGTGTATGACCGCGAGTTTGCCCGGCAGGTGGAGGCGGTCATAGAGCGCGACCTGGTGCAATGCCTTGAGATCACGCATGAAGAATGGCGGCAGCGTGGCCTGTGGGAACGGCTGCGCGAATCCTACGCCAGCCTGTGCAAATCGCTCTTCTGAGTGGGGCGGCGGCGCGGGTGAACCGCCAGGGATGCCAGGGACCCGGTGTCGGGCTGGACACGTGGTGTGTCTCGTTTGCTGGCAGTGGGCCGAAACTCTCACTCGCACCCGGCTTCAGCCGGGTGCGACGGGCGCGTGGGAGGTTTTCAGGGTTCTCACGCGCCTTGTTCCCGCCTAGGCTGCCGCCATGCAACATTCGCCCGGTTTTCTCAAGCTTGTGGACGACGCCCGTACGCGCGTGAAGGAAATCAGCCTCGAAGAAGCCCGCGAACGGCTGCGCCAGAATCCGCGGGTGGTCCTGCTGGACGTGCGCGAAGACCACGAATGGCAGGCCGGCCATGCGGCGGAAGCGGTCCACCTGGGCCGGGGCATCCTCGAGCGCGACCTTGAGCGGCTTCATCCCGACCCGGACACCGAGATCATCATGTACTGCGGGGGCGGTTACCGCAGCGCGCTGTGCTGCGACGCGGCCCAAAAGATGGGCTATCGCCGCGTTTTTTCGCTGATTGGCGGGTACAAGGCCATGCTCGCCGCCGGCTGGCCGGTTGTGCAGTGAGGCCACCGTACGCAGTGATCAGTTTTCAATCGGCGGGGGGTGCAGGGACGTTTGCGCTGCTTTGAAGCTAAAACGATATCACGGCGGCGGCTGCGGCGGCACGCGGTTCGGGTCAAAAGGCGTATTGTCCGGCGGGTGAACCCGGTTGCCCGCCGGGTCAATGATCGTCGCGGTTACGAAAACCAAGAGCTGCTTGCGGCCCCGCATTGGGGATTCTCTCCCTGATGCAGGACCGCCGACCAGCACCAGCGTCTGGCCGTCCCGGATCTGCGCGTGGGTTTGCATCTGCCGAACGCGGAAGCGCGGCAAGGGCACCGCCACTTCCCGGATCTGACCGTCCTGCCAGACGCTAACCCGTGCATCTGCAGACGGCTGGTCGTAGCCGAGGAACTCGGTAACGCCTGCGAGAACGTTCAGTTCGAGGGTGTAGTCGTCCGCCGACACCGTTGGAATGATGTCCAGCGTCGGGCCGGTCAGGATGGTCGAGGTCAGGAACGGCATCATGCCATCACCCGGCGGCACACCGGGCTGGACCAAGGCCAGCGGGTTGATGCCGTTCAGAATGCTCCGCATGTCCACCGCCTGAATCTGCGCCTGCCGGCCGCTGAGGGTGGTAACCTTGGGTGCGCTGAACATATCCACCCCCGGCCGCTGTTCGAGCGCCCGCAGCACGACGCGGAACTGGGATTCAGTGAGAATGCCGGTCAGGTTGAGACCAAGCACCGCGGTCACGCGGATGTTTTTGGCGTTGGTGGCATTGCGGCCCGGCCACTCAAGTTCGTCGCCGCGCAGTTCGCGCACGTCGTTGGTGTCACCTTGCCGCAAGGCCGCGACGGCCTCGCGAGACTGCGGGTCGGTGATGATGCCGGTGAGCGTCGTCACACCGCCGTTGGAACCTGGCGTGCCGGTGACGCTCGAGGCGTTCGTGCTCACTCGCGCGTTGTCAGGAAACCAGTCAAGACCCAGCGCCCGGCTGGCATCTTCGGAGACCTCCACGAATTTGGCCTCGATCATCACCTCGGTGGAGCCGTACAGCGCCTTGGGATCGCGTGGGGAAAACACGATGCCGTACGACTCCACGGTGTACTGGAGGGGTTGCTCGGCGGCTTGAACGATGGCGGCCAGGGCGTCCGCCAGGCACACCTGACGCAGAGGCGGCGACAGTCGAACTCGCACCTCGGCCGGATTGGAAAGCACGGACCCGGAGGATTTCGCCATAGAGGTCCCGGTGGGGTTGCCCGGGGCAATGATGAAATTGATTCGCGTGCCGTGGGCGTTCACCGCCTCGGCCAAAAACGTCACCACCTCACGCAACGGAACCCCCGGCGCAGAGAACTCCACTTGATCGAGAACGACCCGGCGCAACTGCTCGTGGATGGCCTTCCGCCCCGGATCCAAGATTGTTCCAGCTTCAGGGATCAGAGGAGGCCTGACGTCCGGTTTCGCCACTTGGGCTTCGCGCACCCGTTTCAAGTGATGTCGAGCGACTCCGTTGTCCGGCTCCAGTTTCAATGCCTCCTCGAGCTTCGCTTTCGCCTCTTCGAACTTACCCGTCTCGTAAAGCACTTTCGCGTCTTGAACCAGCGCGGCGATTTGCTGTTGGCTGACTGGGTCAGCCCCGCCGCCCGGCCTTTTTGCCGTCTCGTTCACGGAAACCACCGTCAGTTTCCACGGCAACGGATGAGCCAGCATTGCAGCCAGCAAACGCGTTTCGTCTTCAGAATCGAAACCGGCGATCTCGCAGTTCCCGGCCCAAATGGGTTCGTTCACCCGCGGTGCGCTCAGCAGTCGGCCATCGAGCACAACAGCGATCTGTTGACCGATGCTTTTCTGGGTCAGCTCCCAGAAGGCTTCGGCGCCCACTGCGTCGAAGCTTATCCTGATTCGAGGATCGCCAGACAATGGATCGTGCGCTGTTTTGACACCGGTGAGGTTGGTGCTGCTCAAACCGCTGATCGCCTCACGCGCGACAACGTGATGCTGCATGGGACGTCCCGGCGCGCCGGCCTGCGGCAACACCTCGTAGCCCTCCGGACAAGTGTTTCTCCGCGCCAGTTCATAGCTTTCGGGATGGACACGGCGGAACTCGAGCCGGCCCGGTTGTTCGATCAAGCGCTTCACCCGGGGCACCAAGCCCGCGAAGTCATCTCCGGCCAAGGAGCCTTGCCCGGAGCCGGTCAGCACGACACGAATTTGCTTTTCGCCCACCGGCTCGCATTTCACCCGGGTTGCACTTCCCAGCCATTCGAGGCGGCGAGTGATGGCGTCCATCGAGATTTCACGAACGCGCCCCGGCTCCATGCCTGTCACCTGCGGAGGCTGGACCGTCAACTCCGCGCGCGGCAGTTGCCCGGCGGGGTTGTCCAGAGAAGGTGGCCCGTTTTCAACAGCACTGGCCGGGATTGGCCCGGTCGGTTCAACGGCTGGGCCATCTTGAGTCTCTGGCTTGAGGGTCAAGGCCTCACTGAGCACCGTCAGGAGCGCTGGGCGGGAGGCGGCTTGCGCCGGAAACAGCCAGGCCGAAACCGCCACCGCCGCGCCCAGTGACGCGACGCCGGCGAAAGCCGCGAGCACGCCGGGCCAGATGCGCCCAGTCGTGGGCCACTCTCCCGCCCGCAGCCGCAAAAGCCGTTCGATCCGCCGGCCCAGGTCCGACCGGAAGCCCGCCATGCCCAGCAGACCTAGCACCCTGCGCCGTTGGAGCCGCGTGGCCAGCGCTACCAGACAGCCCGCCAGCACGGCCGGCCCGTCCTCGACAACGAGGCTCGCCTCGTCCGCCGCAGATTCGCTGGCAGCGCGGAACTGACGGCGCGCCCACCAGACCAGCGGATGCCACCAGAGCGCGGCCAGCAGCAGATCGGCCAGCGCTAGCCAGAGTGGGTCACGGGCGGCGTGGTGGGCAAGTTCGTGGGCGAGCATGGCGTCCTGCTCGACGCGCGAGTGGGCGGCCCAGAAATCCGCCGGCAGACCAATGCCCGGCCGCAGTACCCCAAAAGCAATCGGACCGGCCAATCTGGCCGAAACCAGCACGCGCACCGGGCGCCGCAGGTTCAGCCGCCCGGCCAAAGCATCGAGACGTTCGCGGTCGTTGCCCGGAAGGCTGGCGCTCGCCTGGCGCGCCGCGAAGGCCAGCCAGAGGCGCGGCATCAGCGTCCACAGGCCGATGGCCACCGCGCCGCTGAGCCAGAGCCACGCCGGCCACCACACACCGGTCGGCGCGGTGGGTTGCCAGGTTGGGTTGGCAGCCTCGGAGGTGGATCGGACCAGCTCGCTTACCTGGATTTCGGCCATGCTTGGATCGGACTCGATCGGCAGGTTGGCGCGCACGATGAATTGCGGCGCCGATTTGGGTTGACTCGCAAACCAAGCGGCGACGTGGCGATCCAAGCCAGCCAGCGCGTTGGCCAGCATCAGCGCCAGACCGGCCCACGCCGCCAGCCACGCGGCTCGGCGCCAGCGCGCGGCGCGGACCAGCGTCTGAGCGAGGCCCGCGGCGAGCAGCAATATCGCAGCTTGGAGAGCGAGCAAACCAACGGATTGCAGCCAGAATTCGGAGGTGGGCAGGGCGTTCATGGGCGGTTTCTCCGCTTAGCGATCAGGGCTTCGAGGCGGTCGAGTTCATCGGGGGCGATTTCGCGAGCGGTCAGCAGATGGCTGACCAGCGCCTCGACGCTGCCGCCAAACAGCCGGTCCAGCACGTGCTCGGTCACGCTGCGGCTCACCTGGTGCTCGGCCACGGCGGCGCGATAGATAAAGGTGCGGCCTTCGGCCCGATGCCGGACCAGGCCGCGGGCCTCCATTTTACGGAGCATGGTGGCCACGGTGGTGTAGGCGAGATCCGCGCCGCCGGGGAGCGCGGCTTGGATATCGGCCACGCTCGCCTCACCGCGCGCCCAGAGCACCTGCATGATGCGCAACTGGAGGTCGCCGAGGCGATGGAATTGGGGTTGGTTCATGGAGATTCAACTTTAGACGACCAAAGTAGTACTACTATGGTAGTTGTTTGTCAAGATCCGGTTTGGCTGCTTGGAATCGAAGCTGCGCTTCCTGTCCGCCCCAATTCGGTTTTCGGGTTGAACCCAGAAGCCCTTGTGTGCCGGCCTGGGTCCCTTGACAAGCGGGTCACCCCACCTATCGTTCGCGCAAATGCTGACCGATGACCCTTCCGCCAGCGCCGATGAGCCACCAGCGGCGTCCACGCTCGAATCCCTGAAGCAATTCACTTCCCCGGGGCGCGGGTATTGGTCGGATGTACCTGAGCGCGAGTGGAATGACTGGCGCTGGCAGCTCAAGCACCGGATCACCTCGCCGGCCCTATTGGAGCGCTTCCTGCCTACCCTCACGCCGGAGGAACGAGCGGGGGCTGTGCTCGCCAATCACAAGCTGGCCCTGGCCATCACGCCGTATTTTTTCAACCTCATTGACCCGGCCGATGAGTTCTGCCCGATCCGCCGCCAGGTCATTCCCCGGCTCGAAGAAACCGACACCGCGCCGTGGGAGATGACCGATCCGTGCGGCGAGGACAGCCATTCACCCGTGCCCGGCCTAGTGCATCGGTACCCGGACCGGGTGCTGTTTCTGGTCACGGACCGGTGCGCGGCCTATTGCCGGTATTGCACACGGTCGCGGCTGGTCAGCAATGCCAGCGGGTACGATTTCCACCCCGAGTTCGACCGGCAGATCGAATACATCGCCCGGCACTCCGAGGTGCGGGATGTGCTGTTGAGCGGCGGCGACCCGCTGCTGTTCAGCGATGAGAAACTCGAGTACCTGCTGAGCCGCCTGCGGGCAATCCGGCACGTCGAGTTCGTGCGGATCGGCACGCGCATTCCGGTCTTTCTGCCCCAACGCATCACCCCGGAACTGTGCGTAATGCTGCGGCAGTTCCACCCGCTGTTCATCAGCATCCACTCGAACCACCCGCGCGAACTGACCACGGAGGTGCGCGACGCGCTGGGCCGCTTGGCGGACGCGGGCATTCCGCTGGGCAACCAATCGGTGTTATTGCGGCACGTGAACGACGATGTGACGATCATGAGGGCGCACGTGCAGAAGCTCCTGCTGTGCCGGGTGCGGCCGTACTACCTCTATCAGTGTGACCTGATCGCCGGTTCAGCGCACTTGCGCGCGAGCGTGCGCAAAGGGCTGGAGATCATGGAGGGCCTGCGCGGGCATACCACCGGCTACGCCGTGCCCACGTACGTGATTGATGCCCCGGGCGGCGGCGGGAAGGTGCCGGTAAGCCCCGAGTACGTGCTGAGCCGGAACAAGGATCGCGTGGTCATTCGCAACTACGAAGGCCGCATCTTCGAATACCCGGAGGCGCTGGACGGCACGCCGCTGTTCAAAGCCGTCGGGCCTTACGCGGAATCCGAGCCGGCTTGACGTTTGCCCTCGCCGCGGAACGGCCCGGGTGCCTGCTTGCCTTCGACAACATTGCCGGCTGGTGCCCACCACGGCAGCCTAGCTGCGGATGGCAACATCAACATCAACTCCCGCCGGACACGACCTGCCCGGTATGCGTTACCGGCGTTTCGGCAAGACCGGGTTGCGAATGCCCGTGATTTCGTGCGGTGGCATGCGCTACCAGCATAAATGGCAGGATTGTCCGCCCGACGAAATACCGCTGGAGAATCAGGCCAACGTGGAAGCCTGCATCCGGCGGGCGGTTGAATTGGGGATCAACCACATCGAGACCGCGCGTGGCTACGGCACCAGTGAGATGCAGCTTGGGCCGGTGCTGGCGCAGTTCCCACGCGAGCGGTTGATTGTGCAGACCAAGGTGGCGCCGGCGGCTGACCCCGCCGAATTCCGCCGTACATTCGAGCAGTCCATGAAGTATCTGCGGCTGGACTACGTGGATCTTCTGGCGCTGCACGGCATCAACAACGCGCAACTCCTCGAATGGTCACTGCGGCCGGGCGGTTGCCTGGCCGAGGCGCGCAAGTTGCAACGCGATGGCCGTTGCCGGTTCGTCGGTTTTTCCACGCATGCCACCCCGGACATCATCTTGCGGGCGATCGAGTGCGACGGCTTCGATTACGTGAACCTGCATTGGTATTTCGTCAATGACCTGACGTGGCCGGCCATCCGGGCCGCGACCGCGCGCGACATGGGCGTGTTCATCATCAGCCCCAATGACAAGGGCGGGAAGCTGTATTCGCCCCCGCCCAAGCTGGTCGAGCTGTGCCGGCCGCTGACCCCGATGCAGTTCAACGCGCTGTATTGTCTGGCCCGGCCCGAGGTCCACACGCTGAGCTGCGGCGTCTCCCGGCCGTCGGACTTCGACGAACATGTGGCGGCGCTCGCGTTGTACGACCGGGCCCCCGTGGTGGTGGCGCCGATTGAGGCCCGGTTAAGGGCAGAACTCGAACGGGTCCACGGACCGGACTGGTGCGCCCGCTGGTTTGAAGGCGTGCCCGAGTACGTAGAGATCCCCGGCCAGGTGAATGTCCGGGAAATCCTCCGGCTTTGGACCTACGCCACAGCCCTGGACCTCGTGGACTGGGCGAAAATGCGCTATAACCTGCTGGGCCAGGCGGATCACTGGTTTCCCGGCGAAATGGCGGCAAAATTCGACGAGGCTGCTTTGCGTCGAGCTGTGGCTGCCAGCCCATTCGCCGACCGGATTCCGGGTATTCTACGGGAAGCCCATGCCCTGCTGTTCGAGGCGCCGAAGAAGCGGCTGAGTCAAAGCTGATTACAGAGGCTGCAAGGGAAGCACTCCATCCAATAGACAATTCCCGTGCAAACGGTGTGTCATTATTACCCATCAGGAATTCTGTACCGCACCCATAAATGTGACGTAATGTCGCAATTTTATCCAAACTTGATTGATATTCTATTGTTTACCAATTACTTGCGAATAGAAATCAACTGGCATACTTGTTGATACGTGATTAAGTGCGCTTGTCAGCTCGAGCATCTGCCCGAGCCGTAGGTGAACAGGCGCGGCGGCTCTGTCAGCCAAATGGCGGACGCTGACAGAACCGCCCGGAACACGAGTTCCGCCATAGAAAGGCTGAACCATGACTGCTTTGACTCGTTGGAATCCGTTTCGTGAAATGGAAGAACTGCAAAACCGTCTGCTGAGCGCCTTCAATCTCGCGCCGACTCGCCGGGGAGAGGGCCAGGAATCCATCACGGTGGCCGAATGGGCGCCGCTGGTGGACATCATTGAGGACGACAAGGAGTACCTCATCAAGGCCGAGTTGCCCGAGATGCGGAAGGATGACGTGAAGGTGACGGTCGAGAACGGTGTGCTCACCATCTCCGGTGAACGTAAACTGGAGAAAGAAGAGAAGGGGCGGAAGTATCACCGGGTGGAACGCGCCTATGGCAGCTTCGTGCGCAGCTTCACGCTGCCGGATGATGCCGATGCCGACAAAGTGGGTGCCGAATTCAAGGACGGCGTGTTGAAGGTGCATGTCGCCAAGAGCGAATCGGCCAAGCCGAAACAGATTGAAGTGAAGGTCAGCTAAGTCACGGGCCCGACGGGAGGCGCGCGGAGCGCGCCTCCCGGTCTAGTGTTTACGTGCTCCGCGTCGCACGTAGTCGCGAACGCCCCGGAGAGCGCGGGGGTGAGTGGGCGCTGTTAAAGGCGCAGTTCTAGCCTGAGATTCCCGCCCTTTGGTGCGTTGGCCGGGCATTCACCGAGGGAGGCAGAGGCCATGAATGCTGTACCGCTCGCATTGTTGCTGGGTGTGTGGCTGGCTTCCTCGGGACCGGGTCGGGAGAAAGGGCCGGGGTTTCTGACTTGGGTTAACCAGCCGCCAGCCGGGGTGACTGCAGTTTGCGTGCCGGGGCGGGGGGAGCGGGATTCAGCGTTGGGCGTGAAATGCCTTCCGACGCTGGTTCGGCTGGCATGGGACGATGAAGAGCGGGAAGCGCTTGTTCCCTGGCTGGCGGAAGGTGGTAGCCAGCCGTCACGGGAGAACGGCAGTTTGGGGTTCAGGCACGAGGCGGCGGTGGTGGTGGGCAATCACAACCAAGTGCCCGGGCCCGCGCGGCAATCCCGGTACGGAAAAGGGGTGCGGCAGACTTCTGGATTGCGGAAGCCGCAGTGGGTGTTGCCCCACATCCCGGCCGTACGGTTGAAGTTACCAGGGGTGTAAGCGCGGCTCGTCAGGCGTCAGCGGCAGTTTTCCCATAGCCGCTGACGGGGAGCGGGCATGACCGGTTGGCTTGTGGCGGGGTTGGCGAGTCCGCGTCCGCCGAACGGAAGGGAAGTAGATGTTCAGGTGTGCCAGGTGTGCTGTGAAAATTTAGCTATGTTCCGAGAAATCCGATTCTACGACGATTATACCAAAACCGTGGCGTCGCCCGGCTGGCTGTTTTGCTTGGTGGGGCTGAATTTCATTCTGCTCGGTGCGCTCATCATGGTCTTTCCCGAACTGCTGGCCTGGTTGGTGGCGGCGTCGCTGATCTTCAGCGGCGCGCTGCTGCTGGTGGTGGCCTGGCAGTTCCGTCGGTTGGAGAAACAACTGTACCGCCACTGGCGCGAAGTGTGGTGGTCACCTTGAACGTGCAGGACTGGATTTTCTTCTTACTTGTTTGTCACCGGAAATAAGCTTCTCATTCTATCACTTATGAAGACACCACTGATTCCCGCCGGTTCGATCACCGGCCTCGAGTCGAAGCGAATCGCATCGCCAAAGCCCGCCTGTGAGCGACCGGAGCGCCAGCGCTCTGCCCCGAAAGCCGCGGTGTGTCGCCCGGCGCTGCTGCTCTTGCTGGCTGCGTGGATGACGCTGGCGCATGCTGCCGCCGTACCCAAACTCAAGACCGATAACACACCTCTGCCGGTGGACGCCCGGCCGGCACTGAGCTTCCAGCCGGTTGTTAAAAAGGTCTCTCCCAGCGTGGTGAACATCTACACCACGAAGACCGTCCGGCAGAATCCGGGCTTTGCGCCGTTCTTCGATGACCCCTTCTTCCGCCATTTCTTCGGCGTGCCGTTTGAGAGCGTCCCTCGCGAACGCCGTGAGAACAGCCTCGGCTCCGGTGTTATTGTGACCGAGGACGGCTACATTCTGACGAACAACCACGTTGTGGAAGGCGCCGACGAAATCAAGGTTGCCCTGGCCGACGACAAGACGGTTTACGACGCCAAGATCATTGGCACCGACCCGCAGACTGACATCGCCGTCATCAAGATTGAGGGCAAGAACCTCCCGGCCATCACCGTCACGGACAGCGACAATCTGGAAGTCGGCGACATCGTGCTGGCCATCGGCAACCCGTTCAACGTTGGCCAGACCGTCACGATGGGCATCGTCAGCGCCAAGAGTCGCGGAATGGGCATCGTGGACTACGAAGACTTCATCCAGACCGACGCTTCGATCAACCCCGGTAACTCGGGCGGCGCGCTCGTGGACGTGGCCGGCCGGTTGGTGGGCATCAACCAGTCCATCATCAGCCGCACCGGTGGCAACCAGGGCATCGGTTTTGCAGTGCCGATCAACCTCGCTCGTTTCGTGATGGAACGGCTGGTGACCGACGGCAAAGTCACGCGCGGCTACCTCGGCATCTTTATCCAACCGGTTACGCCCGAGCTGGCGAAGGAATTCAATCTGCCCGACAACACCGGCGCGCTCATTGGCGAGGTGACACGTGGCACGCCCGCGGCGGACGCCGGGCTCAAGGAGGGCGACGTCATCATCGAATTCAACAGTAAGAAAGTCACCGACAACCGCCACCTCCGCCTCATGGCTGCACAGACCGCACCGGGTACGAAAGTGCCCGTCAAGGTGCTGCGCGACGGCAAGGAGCAAACCCTCACTGTCACGCTGGGCGAACTGCCTCCTGAGGGCCTGGCCGCCTCGGGCGGACGCTCCGGCGGGTTGCGGCGCGGACCGCAAGCGGACGCGTTGGACGGTGTGGTGGTCGAGGACCTCGATGCCCGGATGCGCCGGCAGTTCAACATTCCCAACCAGGTGCAGGGCGCGCTGGTGGTGGACGTTGATTCGGCGTCGCCGGCGGCAGCGGCCGGCTTGCGGCCGGGCGACGTGATTCTGGAGATCAACCGGCAGCGCGTCACCAGTGCAGACGAGGCGATCCAGCGCAGCCGAGAGGTTGAGGGTAATCGCGTGCTCCTGCGCGTCTGGAGCCAGGGAGGTAGCCGCTTTGTCGTTGTGGACGCCAGCCGGCGGCGGTAAAGGGGTGGCAGCGGATTTTTGCGCGTCCGATTTGCGCGCTAGAAAGAGAGAGGCCAAGCCGCAGTGAACTCAACGCGTGATCCCGGAGGAACCCATGGCCAAGAACTATTATTTAATTCTCGGCGTCGGTTCCGACGCTACGTTGGACGAAATCAAGGCCGCCTTTCGGCGGCGCGCCCTGGAATTGCATCCCGACCGCAGCGGTCTGGAAAGCGAGCCGTTCATCGAGTTGCAGGAGGCCTACGGCGTGCTTTCCGACCCCGAGCGGCGCCAGCGCTACGACCGGCAGGTGGCGGGTCAGCGCACGCGTCGCCGCCCGTGGGGCCCGGCGGCCGAGCCGCTTGTGCGGCGTCAGGCCCCGGAGTCGTTCCGCACGGTCAGCCCGGCAAGTGGCTTCCGCGAACTGCGGCTGGACGAATCTTTCCTGCGGTTCGAGCCTTCGTTCGATGAACTGTTCGACCGGCTTTGGAGCAACTTCACCACCCTCAGCCGGCCAAAGGCCGAGACGCTCGAGAGCCTCACCGTCGAAGTCGTGCTCACGCCGGAGGAAGCTCGGGCGGGCGGCGCGGTACGCGTGGAAATCCCGGCACGGGCCACGTGTCCGACCTGCGGCGGACACGGCGCGGTGGAGACCTACGAATGCTGGCGGTGCGCGGGGCAGGGGCATCTCACTCTGCATTACCCGCTGTCTGTGTCCTATCCGGCGGGCGTGACGGACGGCTATGTGGTGCGAGTGCCGTTGGAGGATTTTGGCATTGAGAACTTCTACCTCACCGTCCAGTTCCGTGTCAGCGGCATGGCACCATTTTGACCAACGGTGTCCTCGCACCGGAGCTTCAGCGCACGCTCAATCCGGCGCGGCTCTCCATGGCAAAAGCAGTCTATGAAACGACGGCCGCCACAACTCAAATTGCCCGGCAAATACCAGCCCGCGGCCCGCTGGCTGGTGTGGTATCTGGTCGCCACCCTGCTGGTGCTCTGGGGCTGGCAGGAGTTCTTCGCTCAACTGGCGGTGCGCACCATCCCGTACAGCCAGTTCAAGCGCCATCTTGCGCGGCGGGAAGTCGTCGAAGTCTCTGTGCGGACGGATGAAATCGTCGGCCGGATTGTGCCGCAGACAACCCGCGACACCAACGCGCCGCCGGCGTTGGCGGAGCCGGAGCCCACCGAGCCCCCGCCGCCAGCCCGGGTCGCACCGCCGGCCGAAACGAAACCCTTTTACTTCCGCGCGGTCCGCGTCGAAGACCCGGACCTGGTCAGGGAGTTGCAGGCCGCGGGCGTGGAGTTTCACGGCACCCGGCCCAGCGCGCTATCGCAGTTTCTGCTGGCCTGGGTGTTGCCGCTGGGCTTGATGCTGCTGGTCTGGATGTTGTTGGCCCGCCGATTCAGCGCCGCCAGCGAGGGCGTCTTCGGCATCGGCAAGAGCCGCGCCAAGCTCATCGTGGACAAGAACACCGGTGTCACCTTCAACGATGTGGCCGGCTGTGAAGAGGCCAAGCAGGAACTCAAGGAAGTCGTGGAATTTCTCCAGAACCCCAGGGATTATCAGGAACTGGGCGCGAAAATCCCGAAGGGCGTGCTGCTGGTCGGTCCACCCGGCACGGGCAAAACGCTGTTGGCGCGCGCGGTCGCCGGCGAGGCGGGCGTCCCGTTCTTCAGCCTGAGCGGGGCGGATTTCGTCGAGATGTTCGTCGGGGTTGGCGCGGCGCGCGTGCGCGATCTGTTCAAGCAGGCCAAGGAACACGCGCCGTGCATCATCTTCATTGACGAGCTGGATGCCATCGGCCGCCAACGCGGCGTCCATGTGGGCGCGGTCAACGACGAACGCGAGCAGACGCTTAACGCGCTGCTGGTCGAGATGGACGGCTTCGAGGCCAACACCGGCGTCATCATCCTGGCCGCGACCAACCGGCCCGAAGTGCTCGACCGCGCCTTGCTCCGGCCCGGGCGCTTTGACCGGCAGATCGTGGTGGACGCGCCCGACCTAGACGGCCGCGAGGCGATCCTCAAGGTCCATGCCCGCAACAAGAAGCTCGCCCCGGACGCGGACCTGCGTCGCATCGCCACCGCCACCGCCGGGTTTTCCGGCGCGGACCTGGCGAACGTGTTGAACGAAGCCGCGCTGCTTGCCGCGCGCCGCAAAGCGAAGGAAATCTCCCAGCGCGATCTGGAGGAGGCGATCGAAAAAGTCGTGGCCGGGCCGGAACGTCGCACGCGCCGCCTCAACGCCGAGGACAAGCGCCGCGTGGCGTATCACGAAGTCGGTCACGCGCTGGTGGCCGCGCACACTGAACACGCCGATCCCGTTCACAAAATCAGCATCGTGCCGCGCGGGCGGGCCGCGCTGGGCTACACGATGCAGTTGCCGAGCGAAGACCAGTTCCTGCTGACCCGCGCCGAGTTGTCGGACCGCGTCTGCGGCTTGCTGGGCGGGCGGGCGGCGGAAGAGGTGGTTTTTGGAGAGGTCTCGACCGGAGCGCAAAATGATTTGGAACGGGCCACGGCCATCGCTCGTCAGATGGTCGCCATGTACGGCATGAGCGAGCGTATCGGCCTGGCGCATTGTGCGCAGCGCCCGGCGCAGTTCCTGGCCGGCCCGGAGGCCCTGCTGCAGCGCGATTGCTCCGAGCAGACCGCGCGCGAAATTGACGAGGAGGTCAAATCCCTGCTGGACCACGCCTACGCTCGGGCCAAAGAGGTTTTGACCAGCCACCGCGAACACCTGGAAAAAGTCACGGCCGAGTTGCTGGCACGCGAAACGTTGGACGGACCGGAATTCTATCGGCTCATCGGCAGGGAAATGCCCCCCGCCAAGGAACCGGTGCCACCCATGCCGGCGCCCGGCCCCGCAGCCGCGGTTCAGACGCGAAACCCCTCGGAGGTAGTCTCATGAGCGTGACTCCGCCTGCCCACATCTCCTGGAATCTGGTGACCAAAAACCTGCACGGACATGAATTGCTCCGCAAAAAACTTCACCAGAAGATCACCAAGCTCGAACGGCACTTGAAACATTTTCCGCCCGACACGGTGCATCTGCACGTGGCGCTGGAGCGGCATCCGAAAAAAGAGCAATACCACGCCGCCCTCACCTTGCGGTTGCCCTCGAACATCCTGCGCAGCGACAAGACGGCGCCTGATATCATCAAGGCATTTGACGACGCGGTGAAGGCGCTGCTCCGCGAACTGGAAAGCCTGAAGGCCGACCTGCGGCGCGAGACCTTCTGGAAGCGCCAGGAGCGCCGCCGGGCCCTGCACGAAATGAAGGCCGCCGGCTTCGCCCCGCCGGCCCCCGAGGGTGTCGGCCCGCGCGACACCGCCGACGTGGTCGCGGACTTCATCCGCCGCCATTACGAACGGCTCCTCCGCCACGCCCACCGGCACGCGCGCCAGGACGAACTGGCCGGCGAAATCCCGCCGGGCGCGCTCGACCCGCGTGGCGTGGTGGACGAGGTCGTGCGCCGGATCCTGCGCGAGTGGCGGTGCAAGCCCGAGAAGCTGAATTGGCTGGTGTGGTTCTTCCGCCTGGTCCACGAGGAGCTGCGCCGCCGCCGCCGGGCCCTCAAACGCGCCGCCGCGGAAGCGGTACCGGTCGAAGAAACCCGGCCACTGGCCGAGGGGGTCGTCACGGGTTACGATGCCGAGCAGCCGCTGGATGCTCTGCAGGCGCGCATTGAACCGCTGGCTGCGGAACTCCGGGAGTTGATTCCCTCGCCGGCCGCCGTCCCGCCGGACGAGACCGCAGCGCGGAAGGACCTGCTCGAATTTCTGCAAGACACGGCGCAGTCTTGGCCACGCATGGACCGGGCCGTCTTCGAGCTGCACTTTGTGGAAGGCTTCGAGCCGGACGAGGTGGCCATGATCACCGGCCAGTCCTTGCCGGAGACCCGGCAGACCATCGCACGCCTGCAGGAGCGACTGCGGCAGGCCCTGCTGGCCGAGGCGGCGCTCTGAGCCCGGGCTCGTCATCCTGAGGCGCGACAAGATGGAGGACTTCCGCCAGCAGTTTCTGGGACGCGCTTTTCGCACCGTGCCCGGCGTGGAGTACAACCGGCGGCGGCGCGAATTGCTCGAACAGGCCGACATGGTGCCGGTGATTTACGAAATCGTATTGCCAGAGCGCGGCGGTTGGGAAACGTTTCGAGACGCCACCTTCCCCCTGCTGGTTCGCTACCTGAAGGCGCAGGGAGTGGACCCGGAGAACCCGCGCCGGCTGGTGGTGGCGCTCTTTTTCAAAGACCACTGCCATTTCATCCAGGGGACGGATTTCATGAAGGCGCTGTGCGGGCTCGAGGGGCTTAACGCCGCGGCGCTCCATTTCCGCGTCCTGGGCTGGCTGAGCAAAACCGAGGCGGCCGCGTCCGCGTCATGAGCGATTACCTGCGAATTCATCTGGAGCAGCTCGAGCGGCGGCTGCGCGCGTTGGCGGCCGAGGTCACCCGCGTGCAGGTGACGCCGTTCCGCGCTGAGCCGTGCTGGACCCCGGCCATCAATGTCTATCGTTGTACCGACCGGTTTGTTGTGTGCGTGGACCTGGCGGGCGTGTCCGCGAGCGATCTTTCCGTGCAAGCCGAACCGCACCGCCTCCGGTTTAGCGGCCAGCGCGCCTGGCCCGTTCCTCCGCCCCCGGCTTGCGGACCGATGCAGGTTTTGGTCATGGAAGTGGACTGCGGGCGGTTCCAGCGCGAGTTGGCCCTGCCCGAGCCGATTGATCCCGACCGGGCCACCGCCGAACAACGGGATGGCTGGCTGTGGATTCACCTGCCGCTGAAATCGGCCCAATGAGAACGCCCGCTCCGGTTTTCCAGGCACGTCGGCGGAAGGCGCCGGCGAGCAACCGCCCGTCCGTGGAATCGCCCCGACTCCGCCCCGGTTTGGCGGCATCCGCCGAGTCGAGTGCCGCCGCCGAAAAACAATCGTCGCCATCTGGCGGTGAGCATCCGTCCATTCCGGATACCTTGCCCATTTTGCCGGTGCGCAACACGGTCATTTTCCCCGGCATGGTCGTGCCGTTGACCATCGGCCGCCCCTCATCCCGCACGCTGCTCGAGGAATCGCTGGCTCATTCCAAAATCATCGGCGTCTTCACCCAGAAAGACCCCACCAAAGACGAGCCGACACCGGAAGACCTTTATCCAGTGGGCGTGGCCGCCACGGTCCTTAAACTCATCCGCAGCAGCGAGGAACAGGTGGTCATCGTAGTGCAGGCCCTCGCGCGGATCGCGCTGCGCAAGGTTCTGCTCGCGCATCCATTTATCCGCGCCGAAATCGAACGCCTCACGCCCACGTCACCGCCCTCGGATGACAAGCAGTTTGAGGCCACGGTGCGCGGCCTGCGCGAATCCGCGCTCAAACTCTTCGAGCTGGGGGGCGAGGAGGCCGAGCCGGCCAAAATCACCCTGCTCAACATCGAAAACCCCGGCCAACTGGCCGATTTCCTGGCCGGCACGCTGAATCTAGAAACGCCGCAGAAGCAGGAGTTGCTCGAGGAACTGGACGTGGTCAAACGCACCCGCCTGGTGCACGAGCGCGTGAATGCGCAGCTCGAACTGGCCCGCCTCCAGCAAAAAATCCAGAAGGACGTCTCTTCCTCCTTCAGCGACCAGCAGCGCAAGGCCTACCTGCGCGAGCAGCTCCGCGCCATCCAGAAGGAACTGGGCGAGGGCGAGGAAGGCGTCGAGCAGCAGATTGCCGAATTGCGCAAACGCCTCACCGAGGCCAAGCCGCCCCAGGCCGTTATGGACCAGGCCGAGCGCGAGCTGCGCCGCCTCAGCCACCTGCACCCGGCCAGCCCGGAATACTCCGTCATCGTCAGCTACGTCGAGGTCCTCGCCGAGCTGCCCTGGAGCAAGCTCACCGAGGACAACCTCGACCTCGACCGCGCCCGGAAGATTCTCGACCGCGACCACTTCGACCTCGAAAAGGTCAAACGCCGCCTCATCGAGTATCTAGCCGTGCGCAAACTCAACCCCGAAGGCCACGGGCCGATCCTCTGCTTCCTCGGCCCGCCCGGCGTGGGCAAGACCAGCCTCGGCCAGTCCATCGCCGATGCGTTGGGTCGCAAGTTCGCCCGCCTGAGTCTCGGCGGGGTGCATGACGAGGCGGAGATTCGCGGCCATCGCCGCACCTACATCGGCTCGATGCCCGGCCGCCTCATCCAGGAAATCCGCCGCGCCGGCTCGCGCAACCCCGTGCTCATGCTCGACGAAATTGACAAGCTGGGCACGGACTTCCGCGGCGACCCCGCCAGCGCGCTCCTGGAGGTGCTCGACCCGCGCCAGAACCACGCCTTCGTGGACCACTACCTCGACGTGCCCTTCGACCTCTCGCAGGTCATGTTCATCTGCACCGCTAATCAGATGGACACCGTGCCGCCCGCGCTGCGCGACCGCATGGAGGTCATCGAAATCCCCGGCTACACCGACCGCGAGAAACTCGAAATCGCCCGGCGCTACCTGGTCAAACGCCAGCTCAAGGAGCACGGCCTCAAAAACGGCCAGTGCCGCTTCGAGACCGCCGCCCTCCAGCGCATCATCAACGACTACACCCGCGAGGCCGGCGTGCGCGAACTCGAGCGCCAGATCGCCGCCGTCTGCCGGCACGTCGCCGCCCGCGTCGCCAGAGGCGAACTGACCGAGTTCGCCGTCACGCCCGAGGAGGTCGAAAAAATCCTCGGCCCGGCCAAATACATCCGCGAATCCAAACTCACCACCGGCCGGCCCGGCGTCGTCACCGGCCTGGCCTGGACGCCCACCGGCGGCGACATCCTCCACATCGAGGCGCTCCGCTATCCGGGCAAGGGCAACATTCTGCTCACCGGCCAGATTGGCGACGTGATGAAGGAAAGCGCCCAGGCCGCGCTGAGCCTGGTCAAGAGCCGCGCCAAAGACCTCGGCATCCCGGACGACGCCTTCAAGGACGTGGACATCCACATCCACGTGCCCGCCGGCGCAGTGCCGAAGGACGGCCCGTCCGCCGGCGTGGCCATGTTCAACGCCATCGCCTCGCTGTTCAGCGGCCGGCCCGTGCGCGCGGACGTGGCCATGACCGGCGAAATCACCCTGCGCGGCCTGGTGCTGCCCATCGGCGGCCTGAAGGAGAAAACCCTCGCCGCCCTGCGCGCCGGCATCCGCACCGTGCTCATCCCGAAACTGAACGAAAAAGATTTGCCCGACGTGCCCGAGGAAGTCCGCGAAAAGCTCGAAATCAAGACCGTCGAGACCGTGGACGACGCACTGGCGCTGGCGCTGGAAAAGCCTGCCTCGGCGCGTCGTAAAGCTTCGACCAAACACTAGTTCTCAAAAAGCCACGCTTTTATGGACCTGTCCAAATTCACCGAGAAATCCCAGGCCGCCCTACTAGAGGCCCAAAACATCGCCACCCGCAACCAGCATCAGGCGGTGGACGTCGAACACCTCCTGCTCGCACTGCTCGAGCAGGAAGGCGGCCTCGTGCCGCGTCTCTTCGAGAAGGCCGGCGTCGCCCCCGACCTGCTCAAGGCCAAGGTCGAGGAGGAACTCAACCGCCTGCCGCGCGTCTCGGGCAGCGACCTGACCGGCCAGGGCGTCTATGTCACCCAGCGCCTCAACAAGCTGCTGGTCCAGGCCCAAGACCAGGCCAAGCGCCTGAAGGACGAATACGTCTCGGTCGAGCACCTCGTGCTGGCCATGTTCGACGAGCCGGCCGGCACGGGCATCGGCAAAATATTCAAGAACCTTGGCATCCGCCGCGATAACTTCCTTAAAGCCCTCACCGAAGTCCGCGGCCACCAGCGCGTCACCAGCGCCAACCCCGAGGCCACTTACGAGGCGCTCGAAAAATACGGGCGCGAACTCACCCGCCTGGCCGCGCAGAACAAGCTCGACCCGGTCATCGGCCGCGACACCGAAATCCGCCGCTGCGTCCAGGTGCTTTCGCGCCGCACCAAGAACAACCCGGTACTCATCGGCGAACCGGGCGTGGGCAAGACCGCCATCGTCGAGGGACTGGCCCGCCGCATCGTGACCGGCGACGTGCCCGACAGCCTCAAGGACAAGCGCCTGGTGCAGCTTGACCTGGGCGCGCTCATCGCCGGCGCGAAATACCGCGGCGAGTTCGAGGAACGCCTCAAGGCCGTGCTCCAGGAGATCACCAAGGCCCAGGGCCGGATCATCCTTTTCATTGACGAAATCCACACCATGGTCGGCGCGGGCAAGGCCGAGGGCGCGATGGACGCCGGCAACATGCTCAAGCCCATGCTCGCCCGCGGCGAACTGCATTGCATCGGGGCGACCACCCTCGACGAATATCGCAAATACATTGAAAAGGACGCCGCCCTCGAGCGCCGCTTCCAGCCCGTCATGGTCAACGAGCCGAGCGTCGAGGACACCATCAGCATCCTACGCGGGCTGCGCGAACGTTACGAGCTGCACCACAAGGTCCGCATCCAGGACGCCGCGCTCGTCGCCGCCGCCCAGCTTTCGCACCGCTACATCTCGGACCGGTTTTTGCCGGACAAGGCCATAGACCTCGTGGACGAAGCGGCCGCCAAGCTCCGCACCGAGATGGAGTCCATGCCGGAGGAACTCGAGCAACTCGAGCGCCGGCTCATGCAGTTCGAGATCGAGCGTGAGGCCCTCAAGAAGGAAAAGGACGAGGCCAGCAAGGAACGACTCAAGGCGCTCGAAAAGGACCTCGCCAATCTCAAGAGCCAGCGCGACGCCCTCAAGGCCCAGTGGGAAGCCGAGAAGCGCGTCGTGGACGACATCCAGAAACTCCGCGAGGCCCTCGAACAGGCCCGCACCGAGATGGAAAAGGCCCGCCGCCAAAACGACCTGGCCCGCGTGGCCGAATACCAATACGGCAAGATTCCCGGGCTTGAAAAGCAACTGCGGGAACTCGAGGCCAAGGCCGACGCCACTGGCAAAGGCGGCCCGCGCCTGCTTCAGGAGGAGGTCACCGCCGAGGAAATCGCCGAGGTCATCTCGCGTTGGACCGGCATTCCCGTTTCCCGCCTCATGGAAGGGGAGAAAGAGAAGCTCCTGCGCTTGGAGCAAATTCTCCACCAGCGCGTCATCGGCCAGGACGAGGCGGTGCAGGCCGTCGCCGACGCCGTCATCCGCGCCCGCAGCGGCCTCAAAGACCCCAAGCGCCCCATCGGCTCGTTCATCTTCCTCGGCCCGACCGGCGTCGGCAAAACCGAGCTGGCCCGCGCCCTGGCCGAGGCGCTCTTCGACACCGAGGACAACATGGTGCGCATTGACATGAGTGAATACATGGAGAAGCACGCCGTCGCCCGGCTCATTGGCGCACCGCCCGGTTACGTCGGCTACGAGGAGGGCGGCCAGCTCACTGAGGCGGTGCGGCGCAAGCCGTATTCGGTGATCCTCTTCGACGAGATCGAAAAGGCGCACCACGACGTCTTCAACGTGTTGCTGCAAATCCTGGACGACGGCCGGCTCACCGACAGCCACGGGCGCACCGTGGACTTCAAGAACACGCTCATCATCATGACCAGCAACATCGGCAGCCCGCACCTGATTGAGAACGCCAGCGAAACGGGAGAGATTGCCGAGCCGGTGCGCCAGCGGGTCATGGCCGAAATGCGCGCGCACTTCCGGCCCGAGTTCCTCAACCGGGTGGACGAGATCGTGCTCTTCAAGCCGCTCACGCTGGCCGAGATCAAGCAGATCGTGGACCTGCAGCTCAAACTGCTGCGCGCCCGCCTGGCCGACCGGCACATCACCCTCGACCTGAGCGATGCCGCCAAGGAACACCTTGCCCGCGAAGGCTACGATCCGGTCTTTGGCGCGCGCTTGCTCAAGCGCTTCCTCCAGCGCCACGTCGAAACCGCCCTCTCGCGCAAACTGCTGGCCGGCGAGATCACCGACCACAGCCGCGTGACGGTGGACTTCCGGCGGAGCGAACTGGTGTTCGAGGTGAAGGCGGGCAGGAAGTAGCCAGGGCGCGCCCTTCGCATCGTGGATGTAACGGAAGCAGGCTGCTACCGGCCGAGTGCCAAGCTGTCGCCGCGCCCGGGGTCTGCGCGGAGGGGCTTTTAGTTTGTTTTGGTCCTGCCGGCCGGCTAAAAAAACGCCGTGGCCCGAAAACGTTCAACGCGCTCCAAACCCGACACGGCCGCCAGGGCCTATGACCACCCGGAACAACTCGCCGTCCTGCGCCCCGACATCGGCATCCAGCCGCAGTTCAAAAAGAAATTGCCGCCAGCCACCTACCGCTACGACCGCTCGCTCGACCCGGAACTGTCCTGGGACATCAACGCCGACCGTGAACACGCCGAGAGCCTGATCGCCCAAATCGCCGAGGCCGCTCGCAAACTGGAGGAGACCACCGACCCGAAGGAAATCCGCAATCTGCAATCTGCAATCCGCAATGCCGCCGCCGAGCTGCGGCGCATGTCCGCGCCGTTCTTGAACTGGGCCGGCAAGGCCGAGCGCCACACCTTCACCGTGCCCACCCTGCCGCTGTTTGTTCACGAACGGCTCTCCACCGAGGCCATCCTCCGCAGCGTCCAGACCCACAAACAACAGCTCGACCTGTTTGCCGACCCGAAGCTGGACCTGGCCGAGCGCGTCCTGCGCGCCTACGAACACAAGACCGGCTGGGTCAACCGCCTCATCCTGGGCGATTCGCTGGTGGTCATGAACAGCCTGCTCAAATACGAGGGGCTGGGCGGCCAAGTCCAGTGCATCTACGTGGACCCGCCCTACGGCGTCAAATTCGGCTCGAATTTCCAGCCCTTCATCCGCAAGCGCGACGTGAAGCACAACGACGACGCCGACCTGACCCGCGAGCCGGAAATGGTCCAGGCCTACCGCGACACCTGGGAACTGGGCCTGCACAGCTACCTGACGTATCTGCGCGACCGCTTCCTGCTCTGCCGCGAACTGCTCCACCCCTCCGGCTCGATCTTCGTCCAAATCTCCGACGAAAACCTCCACCACGTCCGCGAACTGCTCGATGAGGTGTTCGGGGCGGAATGTTTCGTCGTCACAATCCCGGTCAAGAAAAAGGGAAGCCAGAAAAGTTCGTTGCTTGATCCTGTAAACGACTACGTGCTTTGGTATGGCAAGAGCCCGCGAAGTGAGGGGCGGACGAAGTTTCATCAGGTCTTCGTAAAGCGGGAACTCGACTTGGAAACCGTCAGTGAATTCAAGATGGTCGAGTTGCCTGACGGACGAGAATTCCCAATTTCTGCGATGCCCGATCCCTCAGGCGTCATTCGTGATTATCGCCTGTTTCCGAAGCAAGTCTTTGCTGATTACCCCGGCGCACGCTTGTTCGCGTCCAATCCGCTAACGAGCGGCGGCGAGCGAAAGAACCAGAGCCTGCCATTTCGATTTCGAGGCCAAGAATACACGCCTCCGAAAGGAAGTTGCTGGAAGACGACGGTACGAACAGATGACGGCTCTGTTCCAGGGATGAAACGGCTGGAGCAGGCGAATCGCCTTCTCGCTGGGGAAGGCCAGTTGCGGTTCAAGCGATACTTGGACGACTTTGGTTGCGTTCCGTTGTCAAACTGGTGGGACTACCTCGGCGGCGCGTCTGACCCGCTCTACGTTGTTCAGACTAACACCGAGATTGTCCAACGCTGCCTCCTGATGACCACCGATCCCGGCGATTTGGTGTTGGACCCGACGTGCGGGAGCGGGACGACGGCGTATGTGGCCGAGCAGTGGGGGCGGCGCTGGATCACGATTGACACCAGCCGCGTGCCGTTGGCCCTGGCCCGGCAGCGGTTGCTCACCGCCACGTTTCCGTTTTATGAAATCAATGCAAACAGAAGAACAGGGGTCAGGGGTCAGGGGTCAGGGGTCAGTGACCAAAGGGGCGGTGCGGAGTTATCGGGACCTGGTGGCGTGGCAGAAGGCCATGCAACTGGCCCGGGCGGTCTATCAGGCGACGCGGGAGTTTCCACGGGAGGAGCTTTACGGACTGGTCAGCCAGATGCGCCGGGCGGCGGTGTCGGTGCCCAGCAACATTGCGGAGGGGCACGCGCGGCGAACGACCGGGGAGTTTCTGCAGTTCCTGGGACAGGCGTAAGGCTCGCTGGCGGAACTGGAGACCCAGGTGCTGCTGGCGCAGGAACTGGGCTTTCTGTCGCCGCCGGCAGCGGAGGAACTGCTGCGCCTCACGGCGGAAACGAACCGCGTGCTGCATGGTCTGGTCCGTTCCCTGACCCCTCACCCCTGACCCCTGCCCCCACCTCCCCCAACAACCCCGCGCACGGCTTCGTCTATCGCCGTCGCCAGAACGCCAAGGGCGAGGAAGTGGGCGGCATCGTGCCGCACGTCACGCTCAAGAGCATCGCCAACAACGAACCGCCGGAGGAGGAGGTGCTGGTGGACCGGCCGGAGGTGGTCAAGGGCGTGGTGCGCGTGACCGGCCCGTTCGTGGTCGAGGCGACGATCCCGACGCCGGTGGATTTCGAGGGCGACGGCGTGGAGGATTCGCGGGCGAAATCGTCCGAGGAACTCGCCAGCCATGTCGAGCGGATGCTGGAGGCGTTGCGGCGCTCGCCGGTGTTACGCCTGCCCGGCAACCAGACGGTCACCTTCAAAAACGTCCGCCAGCCGGCCAAGACCCTGAGCCTGCACGCGGAAGCGGAGATGGTAGCGCAGGTTTCCCAACCTGCTGTATCGCCGGCTTCCAAGCCGGCTGGGCGTGCGAACGGCAAGGCGGGTTTGGAAACCCGCGATACAGCAGACTTGGAAGTCTGCGCTACCGGGCTGGCCGCCTTCGTCTTCGGCCCGGAAAACGGGGCGGTGAGCGAGCAGTCGGTGTTTGCGGCGGCGCGCGAGGCTTACGCCAAGAGCTACCGGCATCTCTACGTCATCGGCTTTGCCATTCAGGACGCGGCGACCAAGCTGATCCAGAACTGCGAGGCCGTGGTAGGCATCCCGGCTACCTATGTGGCGGCGACGATGGACTTGCAGATGGCCGACCTGCTGAAAACGACGCGGGCCAGCCAGATTTTCAGCGTGACCGGCGCGCCCGACATCCGGCTGCGGAAGCTGGCCAAGAAATCCAAGGAGGGCGAGGCGCTCTATCAGGTCGAGTTGCTGGGGCTGGATGTGTTTGACCCGGTGACGATGGAGACGACGCACAAGCGGGGCGACGACGTGCCGGCGTGGTTCTTGGACACGGATTACAACGAGCTGGCGTTTTGCGTGGCGCAGGCGTTTTTCCCGCGCACGGCGGCGTGGGACAACCTCAAGCGCGAGCTGCGCGGGGTGTATGCCGACAGCGTGTGGGAACATCTGGCCGGGACGGTGAGCGAGCCGTTCGCCGCCGGCGAGCACCGGCAGATCGCGGTGAAGGTGATTGACGACCGGGGCAACGAGTTGCTGGTGGTGAGGAAACTCGAAGAGGCGGAGGAGGCGTAATGCTGACGCAAGCCCAGGCCGATCGGTTGATTGCGATGCTGAAGGAAGCGGCGCGCAACGAAGCGTTTGTCTGGTTGCAAAACCAGCGGCAGGACGAGCTTTTCGTGGCGGTTGAGGACGCCAAGATTCAGTTCTATCTGTCCCTGAAGCGGAATCCGTTCGAGATACGGTTGCACCTGCGTACCCGCGACCGGGACATCGGTTTGGTGCGGGTGGATAATCACCTCCACCACATCAACCCGGACGGGACGGAGATTCGCGACACGCCGCACATTCACGTGTATCGTGAAGGGTTCGATCAGCTTCCGTGGGCCGAGCCAATTGACTGGTATGACCCGGGTAATCCGTTGGGCACGCTGGCGCGGTTTTTGGATTTTGTCCGCGCGCGCTTTCCGGCGGGTTATCAACTGGATATGTTCTGACCATGCCTGTCGTTCAACAACCGGATTTGGCGCGCGAGTATCTCGCGTGGCTGCGCGAGCGCATTTGCACCGTCGAGCGCGGCGAAGTGGAGGTGCTGGCGACGCCGTTTCTCGATCCGTTCCACGACGGCATTCAGATTCATGTGGAGCGGCGGGGCGGAGAGTTCATTCTTCACGACGGGGGCGACACGATTGACAACCTGCTGGACCTGGGCACGAAAATTGAGGATTCGGCGCGGCGGCAGGCGCTGATCCAACGGGCCATTGCCGGCTGCGGAGTGCGCTTCGAAAGTAATCGGTTGGAGACGACAGCCACCGCCGCCAACCTGGCGCAACGCACGCATTTTCTGCTGACGGCGATTCTGCGACTGAACGACCTCTGGATGAGCGCCGTGCCGCACCGCTGGGCAGACTTCTTCGAGATGGTGGCCGAATTTCTGGACCAGCACGGTGTGGTCTATACCGCCAACGTGAGCATTCCGGGGCGGACGGTGGAACATCCGATTGATTTCGTGATTTCCTTCCCCAAGCGTCGGGAGCGGCTCATCAAGCTGATCGGTGATCCGAAACCACAGACAGCCAAGGTGATTTCGTTCACGTGGCTGGAGTTGCAGGAAACCCGACCGCAGGCTGAGCGCGTGGTGGTCCTGAACGATGTTCGCCCGCCCGACCCGCTGGCCGAGGAAAGCGAAGAGGAATTTCGGCGCGTCAGCGACCAGACCATTGCGATATTGCGTGGTTACAGCAGTGCCATCTACCGGTGGAGCGAGCGGGAGAATCCTGCCTTCCATAGGTTGTGGCAGTCCAACGGCGCTCATTAACGCCCCCGCGATGTCCTACGAAGTCCCCCAACCCATCCTGAACTCGCCCTATGACGAGCCGCGCTGGCACTGGTGGATCGAGGAGGGCCGGCCGTGCGAGAAGCGCGAGGGGCGCCGACCGTCGGTGTACTACTACCGCCCGCCGCGCAGCGCCACGGGCACAGACGCCGGCAGCGAGGTCGGCACGGCCATCGAGATGACGCTGGTCAACGGCATCCGCGAGCGGGTCAAGACGTGGCGCGAGGCGGGTTGGCCGGGCGTGACGCGCACCACGGAGGAATTGCTCCGCTGGTGGCAGCGCGAGGGGCGGCAGTTCCCGTTGTTTTTCGCCCAGCGCGAGGCGGCCGAGACGATCATTTTTCTGACGGAGGCACGGGCCGACTTCCGGCAGGGCCTCGAGATTCCGCGCGACGACCCCAGCGACGACAAGAAGGCCCAGGGCTATCTCGGCTTCACCCGCTTCGCCTGCAAGATGGCCACCGGCAGCGGCAAGACGACCGTGATGGGCATGCTGGCGGCGTGGAGCATCCTCAACAAGGTTCACAACCGCGGCGACGGCCGGTTTTCCGACGTGGTGTTCATCGTCTGCCCGAACATCACCATTCGCGACCGCTTGCAGGAACTCGACCCGAAACGCGGCGAAGCCAGCCTTTACCGCACGCGCGACCTTGTGCCGCCGCATTTGATGCCGAAGCTCAACGAGGGCTTTGTCGTCGTCACCAACTGGCACGTGCTGGAGCCGCAGCAGGGCAATCAGGTCGGCGGCGTCGGCGCGGCGGTGGTCAAACGCGGCGCGGAAAGCGACACGGCGCTGGTGGCGCGGGTGCTGGGACGCGCGGTCGGCGGCAAACAGAACATTCTCGTGATGAACGATGAGGCGCATCACTGTTACCGGCTGAAGCAGGAGCGGCCCGAAAACTGGGAGGAGATGGATGCCGAAGAGCGTGAGGAATGGCTGGAGGAAAACAAGGAGGCGACTGTCTGGATTGATGGGCTGGACAAAATCCACAAGCTGCGCGGCATCAACTTCTGTGTGGATTTGTCGGCGACGCCCTACTATTTGAACCGCACCGGCAACGAAGCCAACCGGCCATTCCCGTGGGTGGTGAGCGATTTCAGTCTGGTGGACGCCATCGAAAGCGGGCTGGTGAAGATTCCGCAGTTGGCCATCCGCGACACCACCGGCCGAGAGATTCCCGCCTACTTCAACATCTGGCGCTGGATCATGGAGCCGGGGCGGCTCACTTCGGCGGAGCGGGGCGGCAGCAAGGCGCAGCCGAAACCGGAGGCGGTGTTGAAATGGGCGCACACGCCGATCGCGCAACTCGCCGGCTTGTGGCGCGAGGCGTTCGAGGAATGGCAGCAGCGCCCGGAAGAGCACCCCACGCCGCCGGTGTTCATCATCGTTTGCCGCAACACGAAACTGGCCAAGGTCGTTTACGAGTGGATCGCCGACAACAACTGTCCGACCGGCATCCCGGCGCTGGGCATCGAGGAGTTCCGCAACCGCAATGGCCGGATCAACACCATCCGCGTGGATTCGAAGGTCGTCCACGAGACCGACACCGAAGGCGCAAAGAACGACGAGCACCGCTGGATGCGGTTCACCTTGGACACCGTGGGCAAGACGCGCTGGCCGACCGATTCCCAGGGTCGGCCCATTTACCCGAGGGATTTCGTTGAGCTGGCCGCCAAGTTAAACCGCCCGCTGCACCCGCCCGGGCGCGACGTGCGCTGCATCGTCAGCGTGGCGATGCTGACCGAGGGCTGGGATTGCACCACGGTCACGCACATCATCGGCTTGCGACCGTTCATGTCGCAATTGCTCTGCGAGCAGGTCGTGGGGCGCGGGCTGCGCCGCACCAGCTACGAGGTCGGCGAAGACGGCTTGTTCACCGAAGAAGTGGCGAAGGTTTATGGCGTGCCGTTCGAGGTCATTCCGTTCAAGACCAACCCGGACGGTCCGCGCCCGCCGCCGCCCAAACGCTGGCACATCCACGCCGTCTCGCCCCAGAAAGACCGGTTCGAGATTCGGTTCCCGCGCGTCGAGGGCTACACCTACGCCATCCGCAATCGCGTCACCGTAGATTGGGGCTGCCTCGTGCCGATTACGCTCGATCCGAACAACATCCCGCCCGAAGTCGAGGTCAAAGGACTCAACGTCAACAATCAGGGACGACTCTCGCTCAGCGGCCCCGGCAAGGCCGACATGGTGAAGCTGGAGGCGTTTCGCGCGCAGCACCGATTGCAGGAGTTGGAATTCGAGTTGGCGGGGGCACTGGTCAAAGACTGTTTGGCGGGCGGGCAATGTCAGGTGCCGGCGCAGGCGTTGTTTCCGCAACTGCTTGCCATCGTGAAGCGCTACCTCCGCGAATTCGTCCGCGTCTATCCGCCCAACGACCTCAAGGACATCTTCCTCTCGCCCTACTACGGCTGGGTGATCGAGAAACTGGTCGCCGCCATCCGCCCCGACACCGCCGGCGGCGAAGCGCCGGAAGTGCCGCGCTACGAGGCCAACCGCCCGCCCGGCTCGACGCGCGAAGTGGATTTCTGGACCAGCCGGGAAGTGCGCGAGGTGACCAGGTCGCACCTGAATTACGTCGTGGCCGACACGCGCAGGTGGGAACAGTCTGCGGCCTACTACCTCGACACGCACCCGAACGTGGCGGCGTTTGTCAAAAACTCCGGCCTGGGCTTTGCGATTCCGTATCTGCACAACGGCCAGGTGCGCGATTTCATTCCCGATTATCTCGTGCGGCTGAGCGACGATGGCCGTGAACTCGGCACGTTGATTCTGGAAGTCAAAGGCTACGACCCGCTGGCCGAAGAGAAACAAGCCGCCGCCCGCCGCTGGTGCGCCGCGGTCAACGCCGATGGCCGGCATGGGCGCTGGACGTTTCAAATGGTCAGGGATCCTTCCCATCTCAGCGGGGTACTGCGGGCTGCGGTGCGCGTCCTGGGCGAAGAGTGAAGCCGGCTCGGCCGGGCATTTGGCCGCACAATACACTTCGAATCAAGCGGCAGCCGCGTCCGTTCGACTGCATCGCTTGCAAGGGCTACAATCCGGTCTTTGGGGCGAGCCCGATGAAGCGTGAGCTTGCTGCTACACCGGGAGCAAAGACGCTCTCACCTGCACAACGTGAAATGTTCGGCGGTTGACTGAAGTCCCGAAAAACGGAGTTGGGCGGGCGGTACGTCCCATGCCATAGAAGGCTTCGGTTTTCGGGTCTGGTAAGCCGACGCGGTGGGTGAGTGCGGCCACGCGCTCATTCCGGCTCGGCCTTCCAGCGCGGCAGGAGGCGGTTTTCGATGCCCAGATGGTCGAGCACGCGGGCGACCACCGTGTCCACCACCTCGGTGACGGTCTGCGGATTGCTGTAAAAGGACGGGTTGGCGGGCAGGAGCGTGGCGCCTGCCAGCAGCAGCAGTTCCATGTTGCGGACCTGGACCAGGTTCAAAGGCGTCTCCCGCGGGACAAGGATGAGCTTCTTCTTTTCCTTGAGCATCACGTCCGCGGCGCGCAACAGCAGATCGTCGCTCAGCCCGTGGGCGATGCGGCCCAGCGTGCCCATGGTGCAGGGGATGATCACCATCGCATCGAAGGCGTTCGAGCCGCTGGCGAACGGCGCGTTCATGCTCTTGAGGTTGTGGGTGACGGCGCCCTCGGGCAGGCGCAAGCCGCCGGGCAACTCCTCGGCGATCACTTGGTGGGCGTAGCGACTGAGCACCAGATGGATCTCGTGCTGGCGGGGGTCGAGATTGTCCAGCAGCCGCTGCGTGTACAGGACGCCGGTGGCGCCAGTGACGGCGACGACGATGCGCATCGGCACCTAGTAGGCGCGGTCCGTGGGCTTGGCAAGCCCGCGCGGACGTCAGTTCCCGGTCACGAAGGCCGCCTGGCTCAGGTTCGTGAACGAGCCCGCGCCGGTGACGACCAGTTGCGCGGCGCGCACCTGGTACACCTTGCGGCCGCCGGGCGGGTCGTCGTCGGTGAATGTGGTGTCGGTGACCGGGGCGGCGGTGATCTGCTCGAACGGTCCATCCCGGCCGGTCGTGGAGCGGAAGACGAAGTAGCCGGCATTGGCGTCGGGCGACGCTTCCCACCGTAATTCAACTGACCCGCCACGCCGGCGACCCGTGGCCCCGGCGGGCGGCGCGGTGACGATCGCCCGCAAGGTGGGGTCCCCGAGCTGGAACGTGGTGCGCGTGCTGACCCCGCCCCGGGCGGTGCGGACAAATCCTTCGCCGAGCGTGCCGCCCACTGCCAGCGGCTCGAAGCGCCAGAGCGTGTCGTAAGTCCAGAACGCCGCCAGGCCGGAGTCCGGCAGAGCCAGCAGCGACTTCAGCAGATCATTTTGATAGTTGTTCCAGTCGCCGAAGTACGAGCCTTTGAGCAGGTAGAACGCGACGTGCGGCTTGATCTCCCCGGCGGCCAGCGCGGCGGCGGTGACGGGCGTCACGCCCGGGTCAATCGCGGCCTGGCGGGCATTGTGCAAGGTGTCGTAAGCGCCAAACCCTCCCTGCATGGCCCAGAGGTACGGGCCGGCGGACTGGAACGCGTCGCCGTGGCTGATGCTGCCCAAACCCTCCAAACGCGAGCCGATCAACAGGGCGTTCAGGTTCAGCGAGCGGCCGGTCGGGCTGAACGGGGTATAGAAATACGTCCCCACCCGGACAGCGGAGCCGAAGCGCAGTTCCTTGAACCGGTAGCGGTGCGCTTTCTGGAGATACTGCCGCAGCAGTTCCACCTCGCTGCGCCGGCCGAAGGCGGGCAACCGCGCGAAGTCAATGCGCCCCACAGCCAGTTCCACGCCGTTCGTGCCGCCAGGCGTGGTGATGTACTGGCGGAAATTGGCCGGATCGAGCTTGCCGTCGCCGGGCACGTTGCGGCGGATCGGGTTGGCGATGTTGTTGCCGGTGTTCATCACCTGGTCCGACCATACGCCGTCCATGTCGCCGTACCAGGCGTCGGCCGGCCAGGCGCCGTTCATGTCGAAATGGCCGTCTTCGTAACCCACGCCCGAGTACGGGATTGTGATGTGGCCGATCAGGAACACGGCCCTGGTCTCGGCGGGCGCGGCGGCATACTCGGCCTGGATGAGTTGCTTGATCCGTTGCAAATTCTCGGCGTACTCGAGGTTGATGGCCTGCCTCTCCCACGTGTTGTAATCGTGCCGCGGCGCCTCGCGGCGCACCACCGACCAGCCGTCACCCACAAGGTCGCTCTCCAGTTGCTCCAACTCGTCGGACAGGCTGCGCGCGACGGATTGCTCGACCAGCACGATCACGCGGCCTCGGTGGGTTACCGGCGGACCTTGCAGGCTAACCAGCGTTGTGCGCGGGCCGACCTCGTATTCGTAGGTCTGCCCGGGCTTCAGTGCCGGGTCGTTGTCCATGAAGCTCAGCCCGGGGTACCGGTTGGTCAGCGTGACCCAGTTGGTGTCGCTGAGCGCGCGACGGCGGATGGTCACGGGCGCACCGGACAGGTTGAACCAACGCAAGTGAACGGCTGGCGGGGCCGTGGACACCTCGGCGCTCAACACCACCGAATCGCGGGAGTGGTAAAGGTCCGGTGGGGCGAGGGGGCGGTCGAAGGTTTCAATTTCATCCAGCGTGCCGGCGGCGGGATGGTCGCCGGCGGCATCCGATCCCAACGTGATCACGAGATCGTCGGTCGTGGAGGCCAGTTGCACACCGGGTCCAAGCCAGGCCTTGGTGGCCCAGTCCTGCGCGTGGTTTCCGTTCACCACCAGCAGCGTGTTCGAGGGCGAATAGCTGAAGGCGATTTCCCGCCAGGGGAGGGGTTCGTTGCGCGGGCGCAACTCCGGCTGGAGCAGCAGCCAGGTGATCGCCGCCTGGTAGTTGGTGCGCCAGACGCCGTCGCGTCCCCGCGCCTGCACCACCAGGTTCGTGCCGTCGGGGTCCACCGAGAGCGCCAGCACCGGCACAGGTTGGCCGGAGCGGACCTCCGCCACCTCGACCAGGCGCGCCCAGGCCCCCGGCCCGTGGCCCCAGCCGTAACCCGGCCCGCTTTGGGGCAGGCGGCTCGACCAGGTGTGGCGGTATGCGAAACGCAAGCCGCCGGCCAGCGCCAGCCGCGGAGGGCCGGACGGACGCGCCACGCGATACGTCAACGGCCCCGGGGAATTGGTCCGCGTAAAGGCGGGCGCAGGGCCGTTCAGGCCGGGCGTGGTCGGCAGGTCGGGCACGGTCAGCGGTTCCTGGCCATCGGCGGCGGCAAACTTGGGAGCGTCGAAGTTCCAGTAAGCCAGCCGCCCGGCGGGGGTGTGAAGAGGGGCAGGGGGCCGCACGAGGGTTGCCTCTGTAGCCAGCCCGGTGAGGGTGAGCCCCAGGCTCCAGCACAGAAGCAGCCGGGCAGGGCAACTGCGGGAAGACTTTGGCCAGGTCATGTGCCGGGAATACTCCCGAGCGCCAAGGCGCGCAAGCTTCCTCGGCGGACCCGCGCGGTATTGCGCGGGGCGAAGCCGGCTTGTTAGCCTGTGCCATGCGGATTTTATCAGGCATCCAACCATCCGGCGCGCTGCATCTCGGCAACTACTTCGGGATGATGCGGCCGGCCATCGAACTCCAGGCCCGGGGCGAGGCGTACTATTTCATCGCCGACTGGCATTCGATGACCTCGCTGACCGACCCGGCGTTGCGCCGGCAATACACGTTGGACGTGGCGCTGGACTTCCTGGCGTGCGGGTTGGACCCCCGGCGGACGGTGTTTTTCCGTCAGTCGGACGTGCCGGAGGTGGCCGAGCTGACCTGGATGCTGAGCACGGTCACGCCCATGGGCCTGCTGGAGCGCTGCCACAGTTACAAAGACAAGGTGGCCAAGGGGCTCTCGTTCAACCACGGCCTGTTCGCCTACCCGGTGTTGATGGCCGCCGACATCCTCATTTACGACTCGAACCTCGTGCCCGTGGGCCGCGATCAGAAACAGCACGTTGAGGTGACCCGCGACATTGCCATCAAGTTCAACGAGCTGTACGGCGAGACGTTCGTCCTGCCCGAGCCGCAAATCCGCGAGGAGGTGGCGGTGGTGCCGGGCACCGACGGTCAGAAGATGAGCAAGAGCTACGGCAACACCATCGAAATCTTTGGCGAGGAAAAGGCGCTGCGGAAAAAAATCATGAGCATTGTCATGGACAGCCGCACCCCGCAGGAGCCCAAGCCTGACGCCGACCAGAACCTGGCGATCCAGTTGCTCAAGCTCGTGGCACCGGCGGACGTGGCGGCGGATTTCGAGGCGCGCCTTCGGGCGGGCGGGCTCGGTTACGGCGACTTGAAGAAGGCGCTGTTCGAGCACTACTGGAATTACTTCGCCGGTTCGCGTCAACGCCGGGCGGAGCTGGCCGCAAACCTCGATTATGTCCACCAGGTTCTGCGGGAGGGCGCCGCCCGTGCACGGGCCAAGGCCGGGGAAGTCCTGGCCCGGGCGCGGCGCAATGCCGGGCTGGCCTGAAGCCGCCAGCCCCCACCGCAATAAATGTCCACGAGTGGCCAACGGACGTTTGGCAGCGAGGGCCAACAGGCGTAGTGTCTGGCCATGAAGCAATTGATGAACTGCGGGACGCGTGTTTTTCCCGCTCAACCCACCCGGCGCCATGGATAATCTCGAGACCATCATCGCGGCGCATCCGTTCTGGAAGGATGCCGCCCCGGACCAGATCAAGAAGCTGGCCGGCTTTGCCACGCTGGACCGTTACGGTGTGGGCGATCTGATCTTCCAGGAGCGTCACGAAGCCACGCACCTCTACCTGCTCAATCACGGGCACGTCGCCCTCGAGGCGTTCCTGCCCGGTACCGGCGTCACCACCATTTCGGTTCTTCGTCCTGGCGAGGCGTTGGGCTGGTCCTGGCTGTTTGAGCCGTACCGCTGGCAGTACAGCGCCCGTTCGGTGGACGTGACCGAGGTGATCGCCTTCAGCGCGGCCCGGCTCCGCGCCATGGCCGACGAAGACCCGGTGTTTGGCCGCGACCTGGTGACCCGCACCGCCCAGGTGTTGATGCAGCGATTGCTGGCCGAGCGCTCCAAATTACAGGAGTTGCAATTGGCCCAGAACAAGCCCTTGAGCGACGTGCTGGGCGAAGCCGAGGAAGATCAGGAGCTGCTGACCGTGCGGCGGACCTGATACCGCACCCGAATATCGAGTCGGCCGCGACGTAAAACATCACGCTTGGGCAACTCCACCAGGTCGGTAGAAACGCGCGACCAGGTCAATGCCGCCCTTTCCACCTCTCGACAAAGGTGGCTCACAGGGCAGGGGAGGGGAAGTAGCACTACCACCAAGACTGATACCTTCCGGGCCTTTTCGGCGCGCAGATTTTTCGGGGCGAACCAGGTCAGGACCGCTCGCCGGCTTCGGCGGGCAGTTCACCACTTCCCGTTCTTCAAATACTCGTCAATCGCCTGCGCCGCCTTTCGCCCCGCGCCCATGGCCAGGATCACGGTGGCCCCGCCGGTGACGATGTCGCCGCCGGCAAAGACGCCGCGCTTGGAGGTTCGGAGCGTGTCGGGATCGGCCTCAATGTAGCCCAGCGGATTGGTTTTAAGGTCCGGGGTGGTGGACTGAACCAGTGGATTGCCCTGGTTGCCGACGGCCACCACGGCCACCTGGGCTGGAATTTCGAACTCCGATCCCGGCACCGGCTGGGGCCGCCGGCGTCCTGACTTGTCCGGCTCGCCCAAGGTCATGCGCTGACACTTGAGGCCGGTCAGCCAGCCGCGATCGTCGCCAAGGAAGGCCACCGGGTTGGCCAGTGTGAGGAACTGCACGCCTTCCTCGCGGGCGTGTTTCACCTCCTCGATCCGCGCCGGCATCTCCACCTCGGAGCGGCGATACACGATAGTGGCGGTTTGCGCGCCCAGGCGCAGCGCCGTGCGGACGGCGTCCATGGCCGTGTTGCCGCCGCCGATCACGGCCACGGCCTTCCCGCGGCAATCGTAAATCGGCTGGTCATACGCGGGAAACTGGTTGGCCTTCATCAGATTAACCCGCGTGAGAAATTCGTTGGCCGAGTACACGCCGCACAGATGCTCGCCGGGGATGTTCAGGAACACCGGCAACCCGGCCCCGGTGGCGATGAAAACGGCGTCATAACCTTCCTCGCCGAGCAATTCGTCCACAGTTACAGTGCGGCCCACCACGACGTTCGTGCGGAATTCGATGCCCAGGCGGCGGAGATTCTCGACCTCTTCGTGGACGATTTGTTTGGGCAGCCGAAACTCCGGAATGCCGTAAATCAACACGCCGCCGATTTCGTGCAGCGCCTCCAGCACGGTGACCTGGTGCCCACGCTGGGCAAGGTCGCCCGCGGCGCTCAGCCCCGCCGGGCCGGAGCCGATGATGGCAACCCGCTTGCCGGTGGGCGGGGCCTTGGGTGGGAGGCCCACCTGGCCGGTCTGGCGCTCGTAATCGGCTACGAAGCGCTCCAGGTAGCCGATGGCCAGGGGTTCGCCGTGTTTGCCAAGGATGCAGCAACCCTCACACTGGTCTTCCTGGGGGCAGACCCGGCCGGTAATGGCGGGCAGCACGTTGTCCTCACGTATCTTGGCGGCGGCGCCGAGGAAATCGCCCACCAGAATCAGTTCGATGAAATCCTTGATCTTCACGCCCACCGGACAACCGGTGAAGCAATGGTGGCTCTTGCAGTGCAGGCAGCGCAGCGCCTCCTGGTGGGCCAGGGCGGCGCTCAAGCCCAGGTTCACCTCGGCGAAATTCTCGCGTCGCTCGCCGGCGGGCTGCTCGGGCATCCGCTGGCGCGGGATGCGCATCCGTTCCTTTGGAGGTAGCGGGTTGCTCGTGGTCATGTCGGAGAGTCGGCGGAGCGCAGGATTTCCGGGTGGGACTGGGTGAGGCGGCAGACATGTGGGTCTGCGGCGTGGGCTTGAAGCTCCGCCAGCGCGCGTTGCTCGGCCTCGCGGTACATCGCGTTGCGCGTGGCCAGGATTTGGAAGTCCACCTGGTGGGCGTCGAATTCCGGACCGTCCACGCAGGCGAACAGGGCCTTGCCGCCCACCACCACGCGGCATCCACCGCACATGCCCGTGCCATCCACCATGATCGGATTCAGGCTCACCACTGTCTTGATGCCGCGTGGGCGGGTGACCTCGGCCACGGCGCGCATCATGGGGATGGGGCCGATCGCGAGCACCAGATCCGGCGGCGAATCGCCGCTCACCAGCGTCCGCAGCCGGTCGGTCACAAAGCCTTTCTCGCCGTACGAACCGTCGTCGGTGGTCACAAACACCTCGTCGCTGATGGCCCGCATCTCTTGTTCAAGGATCACCAGGCCGCGCGTGCGGGCGCCGATGATCGAAAGGACGCGGTTGCCCACGAACTTGAGCGCCTTGGCCGTGGGATAGGCGATGGCCGTGCCCAGGCCGCCGCCGATTACCACCACCGTGCCGAAGTAATTGATCTCGGACGGCCGGCCCAGCGGCCCCACCACGTCCGGCACGGCCTGGCCGGTCTCGAGGGAGTTCAACAGCCGGGTGGTCTTGCCCACGCCTTGCACTATGATCGTGATCGTGTCGCCGTCGGAATCGGCGATGGTCAACGGGATGCGTTCGCCGTGGTCGTGGACGCGCACGATCACGAACTGACCGGCCTGGCGCTTGCGGGCGATCTGGGGCGCGCGCAGCCGGAAGAGCTTCACCTCCGGCGCCAGCCAACGGGCTTCGACGATAGGAAACATGTCTCTGGGCCGCGCCGCTGCCTACCGGACGCCACCGGGCAGACGTCGCATGTCAAGCCGGGGCCGCGCGCGCGACCGGCATTGTTTGCGAAACTCCCGCCCGCGCGCAACGTTCCTTTCACGTGCTCGGTGGTCGGGGTGGCTGAAAACCACCCACAAAACTCGGTGACTCAAGAACTGGAAAAGCCCGGGGGGCGAAATCCTGACCCCCAATTCCAAACCCCGACCCAAGACCCCCCCCAACCGGGTATTTGATTTCGTGGCAGGCGAAGCCCGGACGCCGGATGCCTGATACCTGATGCCAGACGCCGGCCTCGACCTTCGATTTGGGACCTGGGACTCCGAGCTTGGGACATCGGACGTCATCTTTCAGCCTCCCGCCCCAGCCAGCCATTGACCCGCCCGCCGCCAGCGGTTATCAAGCACCCGCCACGTATGAAGCTCTCATCCCGCATTCTCCAGTCGTGCCGGCTCGCCAGCGTGCTGGCGAGCCTCACCGCCCTGTCCGCCACCGGCGCCGGACTCAACCAGCCCCCGCCCGGTTTCACCGCGCTCTTCAACGGCCGCGACCTCACTGGCTGGCGTGGCGGCGACACCTTCGACCACCGCAAGCTGCTTGCCATGTCGGAGGCCGACCGCGCCGCGCAGATCAAGAAGTGGACCGACTCGATGCGCGAGGTGAATCCCCAGACCGGTAAACCGCACTGGTACGTCGAAAACGGCGAACTGGTGAACGACGGCTTCGGCGCCTACGCCACCACGGAGCGGGACTACGGCGACTTCGAACTGCTCGTTGAGTACAAGACCGTGCCCAAGGCCGATTCGGGGATTTACCTGCGCGGCGTGCCCCAGGTGCAAATCTGGGACTTCACCGAAAAGGACAAGTTCGGCATCGGCGCGGACAAAGGCTCCGGCGGCCTGTGGAACAACAGCCCCGGCGCCCCCGGCAAGGACCCGCTCGTGCTCGCCGACCGGCCGTTCGGCGAGTGGAACCAGTTCCGCATTGCCATGGTCGGTGCGCGCGTGAGCGTGTGGTTGAACGACCAGCTCGTTGTGGACCACGCGCTCATGCAGAACTACTACGACCCCAAGGTGCCCGTGCCCAAGGCCGGCCCCATCCAGCTCCAGACCCACGGCGGGGAAATCCGCTGGCGCAACATCTTCCTGCGTGAAATTCCCCCGGACGAGGCCAACCGTTACCTCACCACCCGCTGCACCGAGGGCTTCCGTCCGCTGTTCAACGGTCGCGACTTCACCGTCTGGACCGGTGCGACGGACAATTACGAAATCCGCGACGGCGCCCTCCAGTGCAAACCCGGCAAGGGCGGCACGCTCTTCACGCAGGAAGAGTTCGGCGACTTCGCGGTGCGCCTCGAGTTCAAGCTCCCCAAGGGCGGCAACAACGGTCTGGCCATCCGCTACCCCGGCCAGGGCGACGCCGCCTATTCGGGCATGTGCGAACTCCAGGTCCTCGACGACGACTACGAAAAGGCCACCGGCGACGCCATTGACCCCCGCCAGGCCCACGGCTCGGTCTATGGCCTGATCGCCGCCCACCGCGGTTACCAGCGGCCCATCGGCCAGTGGAACTTCCAAGAAGTCACCGTCCAGGGCTCGCGGATCAAGGTAGAACTCAACGGCTTTGTCATCCTTGACGGCGACGTGGCCACCGTGAAGGAATTCATGGGCAACACCCCCCATCCGGGGAAGGACTTGACCAAAGGTCACTTCGGCTTCGCCGGCCACAACGACCCCGTGGCCTTCCGCAACATCTGGCTCAAGCGCCTCGATTAAGAGGCTGCGATCCGCTGTCCCCTTGGCCCTTCGCACCTCGGGCCTCACGGTGCTGCATCCAGCGGACTGCGCACGCCCAGCCCCGGCTGGCGCATGACGTGCAGGTAAATTTGCGTCGTCGCCACGTCCTTGTGACCGAGCAATTCCTGCACGGTGCGAATGTCAGTGCCCGACTCCAACAGGTGTGTGGCAAAGCTGTGCCGCAACACGTGCGGCGTCACTTTTTTGTTCAGCTTCGCCCGCCGGGCCGCCTGCCGGATCGCATGTTGAAACGTCGCGTCCAGCACATGATGCCGCCGACGCCGCCCGCTGCGCGGGTCCGTCATCAGTTGGCGGGAGGGAAAGAACCATTGCCATTCCCATGCTTCGCCCGCCTTCGGGTACTTGCGCTCCAAACCCTCCGGCAGCCACACCCCGGGCAGGGCCGCCCGCCGGTCGGCCTCAAACAACTCCCGCAACCGGTCCCGGTGCGCCCCCAACCGTTCCCGCAGCGCCTCCGGCAGCACCGTCACCCGATCCGCATCGCCCTTGCCCCCGCGCACCACCACCTGGCCGCGGTCCAGATCCACGTCCTTGATCCGCAGGCGCAGCAACTCTGTCAACCGCAGCCCGGCCCCATACATCAACTGGGCCATCAGCCGGCTCGTGCCCGACAACGCTTCAAACAGTTGCCGACACTCCTGCTTGGACAGCACTACCGGCACCCTCTCCCGTTTGCGCGCCCGCACGAAGTCGCTGAAGTCGCCCGGCGTTTTCCCCAGGCTGTCCCGCAACAGAAACACCAGGGCGTTGAGCGCCTGCTTCTGCGTCGCCGCACTCACCCGCCCCTCCGTCGCCAGACGCGACAAAAAATCCCGCACCTCCGCCTCGGTGGCCGACTCGACCGACCGGGGCCCCAGGAACCGGGCAAACCGCCACGCCCAATGCCGATATGTCTGCTCCGTGCGCCAGGACCGATGCAGCGAGCGCAACTGCCGGATTAACCGCCGCTCCCATTCCGTCCGCCCCAGATCCGCCCGGCCCAAAGTGGGCACATCGCTCATCACCCGTCCGTCCGCCGGCCCCGTTTGGGCCGGTTGCCCGCTCCCGGCCGCCCAGACCCGCCGCCCCTGCTCCCGCTCCGCCGCCCGCCGGAAAAACCAGTTCAACCCCTCCTTCCATATGGATAACATCGGCGCCGACGGCTGCTGTTCCCGTTCCACCGTCTCCATGAACCGCCGGGCCGAGGCCACGCTTACCCCCCAGTGCCGTTGCTTGCACTCGTGCAAATACCGGACAATCACCCGCCGATACGCCTCCCGCTGGCCTTCAGCCAACAGCTCCTGGGCCAGCACCTCGGCCCATTCAGGAAACCAAACCCGTTTTTCAAGCCGATCGGAGTTCATGTTTTGCCGCTGGCGGAAAACCAAGCCAGTTTGTCTTTTGCATCCGACGCCGCAAGCGCAAATCGAAGCCGATTTCGAAATGCCGGTTTCTCCTACAGCACGGAAAAATCTCAAAAACCTTATTGACACCCCCGGCTCTGGCAACTAGACGTTGACTGTGGATCGGCCAGAAGAAACATTTGTCTTTGGACAATCCGCTTTGTCCCAATATAACTGTTGGGCGGCCGCCGGTGCCCCCCGCCGCGGGCCGGCAGAGAGCCGGGAATCAAGCAGAGAGAGGCAATTAAGAGGCGATTAAGAGGAGAGCACAGAGAGCCACTCGGCCCCGCCGCGGGCAGGTGCCCGGCGTAGGGGTTGGACCAGCCCCGGAGAGCCGCGCGCCGGGTCGCCGGGGCGGGGAGTTTAATCCCATCCCTCGACGACCCGGCGCGCGGGGGCGCCCGCACGGGCGTGCGGGCTGAGAGAGTGGACAGGCGACGCCGCGGCACCACTCCGGCGTCGCGGGGGGGGTCGCGTCGTCGCGGGGGCGGGAAAGCAATCCAGCGTCCGGCGCCGGGGGTGACCGGGCGCGCGGTTCGACCCGCCCGCCGCCCGGTGTGACCCGCCGCACCCGCCGCCCCGACCCAGGAGTAACTCTCAAGCCGTTTGCCGTGGCCACGGGCACAACCGGCCCCACCGAATCAGGGCCGCCCGCCGGGCCGCCGCGCGTTTGGCCGGACTGCCCCGCCCGGCCTGTCCGCCGCGCCGGCCCAGTTCCCGGAAATACGCCCGCACCGGGGCTTCCCCGAGGGCTTCCCGGACCTGTTGCCAGGCCAGTTGCCGGGCAACCCGCAGGTCTTCCGTGTTCACCAGGACAGTGTGGCAGCCACCGCACCGCCTGTCAATGCCAAGCGTATGGTTGGCTCACACAAGGGGTATGCGAAGCGTGCTTGGCAGTGCAATCATATGAGCCAGTAGGAACTCTACTTGTTATGCGAAGCGACGGTTGGCAATAGACTCAGAGCGCAAGACCTTTCACCGCTATGAGTTAGGCGTAACCTACGCTCTCGGAACGACTTGTGCTTGAAGAACCCCTCGCTCTACTCGTAACCCCTTGATAACACGTCCATTATGAGTCATGCTGCAGTTAGGACAGATAGACAAGGAAGCGCGCTGCGCGCGCCCCGGCTTCCTCGCTTCGCTCGGAATGCCGGGGGCGCTGGCGCGCGGTGCGGTCCTTTCCCCCGGCCGGGCCGGCGGGGGAAAAGCCTGGCGCAAGCTCGGGCTCAGGTCAAGCCGGACCGGGAGAAGGGGGGAGGGTGGAGACAGCCCCCCCCTTGATCCGCCCACCTTGCCGTCGCTCCGGGCGGGCTTTCGGGCGGGGGCCCGGGCGGTGCCCTCTGAAGACCACTCCCGCCCGCCGCCCGCCCGCGCCCGCCTCCGGGGCGAAGCGACGGCGAAGGCGGGACGGACCGGGGGGGAGGAAGGAACCGGCCCCGCGCCGGGAGACCGGCGTCCGTCCAACCAGACGCTGGACCGAACACCGGCGGCGGCCCCGCCGAACTCCCGGACCCGGCCGCGCCCCGTGTTGTGAGGCACGTCCGGACTTGACCCACCCCGCCGGTGTCGGTCAGCTTGGACGTTGGGCGGCCGCCGGTGCCCCCCGCCGCGGGCCGGCAGAGAGCCGGGAATCAAGCAGAGAGAGGCAATTAAGAGGCGATTAAGAGGAGAGCACAGAGAGCCACTCGGCCCCGCCGCGGGCAGGTGCCCGGCGTAGGGGTTGGACCAGCCCCGGAGAGCCGCGCGCCGGGTCGCCGGGGCGGGGAGTTTAATCCCATCCCTCGACGACCCGGCGCGCGGGGGCGCCCGCACGGGCGTGCGGGCTGAGAGAGTGGACAGGCGACGCCGCGGCACCACTCCGGCGTCGCGGGGGGGGTCGCGTCGTCGCGGGGGCGGGAAAGCAATCCAGCGTCCGGCGCCGGGGGTGACCGGGCGCGCGGTTCGACCCGCCCGCCGCCCGGTGTGACCCGCCGCACCCGCCGCCCCGACCCAGGAGTAACTCTCAAGCCGTTTGCCGTGGCCACGGGCACAACCGGCCCCACCGAATCAGGGCCGCCCGCCGGGCCGCCGCGCGTTTGGCCGGACTGCCCCGCCCGGCCTGTCCGCCGCGCCGGCCCAGTTCCCGGAAATACGCCCGCACCGGGGCTTCCCCGAGGGCTTCCCGGACCTGTTGCCAGGCCAGTTGCCGGGCAACCCGCAGGTCTTCCGTGTTCACCAGGACAGTGTGGCAGCCACCGCACCGCCTGTCAATGCCAAGCGTATGGTTGGCTCACACAAGGGGTATGCGAAGCGTGCTTGGCAGTGCAATCATATGAGCCAGTAGGAACTCTACTTGTTATGCGAAGCGACGGTTGGCAATAGACTCAGAGCGCAAGACCTTTCACCGCTATGAGTTAGGCGTAACCTACGCTCTCGGAACGACTTGTGCTTGAAGAACCCCTCGCTCTACTCGTAACCCCTTGATAACACGTCCATTATGAGTCATGCTGCAGTTAGGACAGATAGACAAGGAAGCGCGCTGCGCGCGCCCCGGCTTCCTCGCTTCGCTCGGAATGCCGGGGGCGCTGGCGCGCGGTGCGGTCCTTTCCCCCGGCCGGGCCGGCGGGGGAAAAGCCTGGCGCAAGCTCGGGCTCAGGTCAAGCCGGACCGGGAGAAGGGGGGAGGGTGGAGACAGCCCCCCCCTTGATCCGCCCACCTTGCCGTCGCTCCGGGCGGGCTTTCGGGCGGGGGCCCGGGCGGTGCCCTCTGAAGACCACTCCCGCCCGCCGCCCGCCCGCGCCCGCCTCCGGGGCGAAGCGACGGCGAAGGCGGGACGGACCGGGGGGGAGGAAGGAACCGGCCCCGCGCCGGGAGACCGGCGTCCGTCCAACCAGACGCTGGACCGAACACCGGCGGCGGCCCCGCCGAACTCCCGGACCCGGCCGCGCCCCGTGTTGTGAGGCACGTCCGGACTTGACCCACCCCGCCGGTGTCGGTCAGCTTGGACGTTAGGCGTTTTCTACGCAATGGCACACAAGGACACATTATGATTGGTGACATTCTTTCATCTATTCTGAGCATGTTCCGCGAGGGGTCACAGTTTCGCCGAGAGCGGAGCGAGGATCGAGACGCGGCACTCGACGCCATCTACATGGCCTGCACCAAGACTAAACTGTATGCCTCGGATTGGGAGCGCACAGGCAAGCGTAGTCGCAAGCGCGAGCAAGAGTTGGCACGTCTCTGGAAGAAGGCATCCATTCCAGTTCGGCATTACGACAAGATGTTGGCAGACAAGTGTTATCACAAGGGAGAGTATTGGCTCGACCCAGACCACTGGGACGACGGAGACACCCGTCGCCTTGGGATTGACCTTGACCGAGTCATTCTTGAGGCGCGAGACCTGAAGGTGATGGAGGACGACGAGTATGAGCATCAGAGACTGCGACGACGAAACGCCTAACCAGTGCGCTGCAGCGAACCGCCGCCCCGCTGGGCAGTCGGACGGTTCGGATAATTTGTCAGCGACTGTTGCAGCCGACCGGGCGTTTCCGGCGGCGGTCGCTGAGCTTGGTCGTTCGACCATAAGGCCATCGCAATGACCGGGCCGCTAATCCAACCGCAAGCAACATGAACTGCAAAACCGCTCAAACCATGTGCCGCAGAGCCGCGATCACTAGGTGCCTCTTGCTCATATCCTTCTTGGCCCACACTTGCGCCTTTGCGAGATTCATTCAGTGGGACGGGCGAGACCCGAACGACCTCGGAAAAGACCCAGCGAAGCACCTCATCGTGTTCATGTCAGGTGGAGGTTCCGCAACGGACGCGGATCGCATAAGCCGCGCGGCGAGGCTGCAGGCCATTTCTGCAGATGTCCAAGTTGTCGTGTTTGCTCCACCGAGTGGATGGTTGGTTTATCCGAGTTGGGAGATGTCGAAACTGCAGAGCTACCTCGCCGAACGACGCTCACATCTTGGGAATGGAAACCTGCATTTCCTCGCCAGCAGCGCTGCTGCTGCTCCATTTGAGGCATGGCTGTACGATTCCGACTACCTTCCCGCCCAGGTCGGCGTCGTCATCCTCGCCCAACCATTCTTGCCGGAGCACCCGTTCAGACCTGCGCGTCCGATCCTGGATGCATCGGTGGAGGCCCGCTTGTACACAGTGATTGGAGTCCGAATGCCCGATCCTCAGCGAGCGTACTTTGACGCCGGACCTTCCCGGACGGCGAATCCGAATATGGCAATTCACTTAATCCAGGTTGGGGATCCCCGGTGCGTTCCGAACGAGGATAATTGGATTTACTCGCAGACTTGGTGCCAGCACGCAGCTACGGTTGGATGGTCAGAGGATTTAGCGGTAGAAGTGTTTAGGGAGTACGTAACCCACGATTTGGCAGCGGCGGAGAGGCGAGTGCAGGAGTTTATGGCAAACAACGGTAATGCACGACCGGACCAATTGTGTGAATGTATCGACCTCAAGCCAGATTGTCCCATTCTCCAAGGCACTTGGACGGCTCACGAAGAAGGATCGCTCACCATATGCATCACCGGTCTGGGATGCGAGACTGATCCAATAGATGGCACGCTCAGCAAAGCTTTGGCTCAATCCGGTTGCGAGATTACGTGGATTGACGATGCAATGGGGGTTTCCGTGACGCGTCGCGCGACCCTGGTTGGAAATGCGATCACGATTCCGCCGCAAGATTTCGTCATTCCACAGCCCGGGACGACGATGCAGGAGAACGCGGTTTCTGGGACTGGTACTGTTTACGCAGACCGTATCGTGATGAATGCGCAGGGCGTAGCCAGAGGCAGCGGCCAAGGACTGACCTTTAATATTAACGCCTCCACGACGACGACATGGACCGGGAACAAACCAAAGTACGCCCTGAGGGGAATCGTTACGGTGACATCAGGACCTGCGCTGAACGCTTTTGACGTGCTCTATGGACTCGAAGGGACCATTCCGCTTCGCCTAAGAATGAACAATGGCAGGATAGCAGTGGAGGCGACTCCCGGTCGGTACACAGTACGTCTCGAGCAGACTGGGTACACGTTTAGCCCTGCATCTCAGACGCTTGATGTCCAAGGGAACACAGAACTGGTGCCTTTTGTTGCGACACCAAATCAGGCGACCGGAATCACTGCTCAGAGGCAAGGGAACGGGCTCGCAATTCACTTCGTAGGAAAGCTGGAAAGTGCAGACTCAATCGAAGGACCTTACAATGTCATTAGCAACTCCTCCTCGCCGTTCAGCGTGACGTTCGAGAAGGAGAAGCAGTTTTATCGCGTCAGCCCGTGACCCGTCTTTGCTGTGCGCACGGCAGACAGGTTGCCCGGAAGACAAACAACGATTGATGAGATTCACGCGATTATTATTCGGGTCGAACAAGGTCACTGGAGCGAACAGCCACCCCGCTTCGCAGTTCGAGAGGCGCGAGCTTCGGCGACGCGCTCTGGTTGTCGAGAGGCACAGGCGTTATCGCGGCAGGGCGGCTGTCGCTCAGTTCTGTCGTTCGGCGGCGGCTTGCCCGCCGGGCGTGTTTCTGGCATATGGGCGTCATGCGAAAGACCAATAAACGCGAGTTCAGCGTCATCGTGGAGCGGGACGAAGAGGGCTACTATGTGGCGAGCGTTCCAGAGCTGCCCGGCTGCCATACTCAGGCGCGCTCGCTCGACAAGCTGATCGAGCGGATTCGAGAGGCGATTGAGTTGTGCCTGGAGGTCGAGCGGGATGTTCGATCCACCACCGAGTTCATCGGCGTGCAACGGGTCACGGTCTAAGTATGCCTCGATTACGCGGGCGCGAGGTCATCGCTGCGTTGCGGCGAGCGGGTTTCGGCATCATGCGCACCAAGGGCAGCCACCACTTCTTGCAGCACGCTGATGGCCGTCGGACCGTCGTGCCGGTTCATGCCGGCGAGACAATTGGGCCGGGACTGTTGAGCAAGATACTCAAGGATGTGGAGATGGAGACAGAAGGGGTTGCAAGATGGTTGTGAGAAGACTGCCGAAGAAGCCGGCTGCGCCGAACGCCGGGACCGCGTCTCGGTTTCCAGTCGGGCATCATTGGCCCGGCGTCGGTGAACCCGGTCTTGGGGTCAAACCTTGAGCAGTCCCGAATTGGGGAAATCGGGAGGCATCCAGCGGGATTTTTCTCCCTGCGTTGCCCCGTTGCTTCCCCAGCCGCCGCCCGGCGTTCACTTTCCGGCCGGGGGCGCCAATTCCTTCAGCCACTTCTGATAACGCGCCTCGAGGGCATCCGCGGCCGGATGGTCGTCGCGCAGTACGACGAGGTAATCGAGCTTGAACCGGTCGCCCCGTTTGTACGTCAGCGGCGCCCGGTCGAGGTTCTGGGTGGCGGACAGGTAGGCGAAGGCGTTGATCATGCTGAAGAAATGGCTTGCGCCCGCGTTCTTCGGGCTGGCGAAGAGGGCGGCCATGACATCCTGCTCGCCGATCCGGCCCTGCGTGGCCGCCCAGCGCGCCGGGAGGACATCCCATTTTTGCTCGGCCGAGTAAGGCGCGTTCTCGGAGTTCAGATGTTTCGCCCGCAGGTCGAAGTCACGCACGAAGCGCAGGCCCAGCCCGTGGTAGGCCGCGCCGCTGAGCACCACTTCCTCGGCGGCCTGGCCTGCCGTGAAGTCCGCCTGCCAGCGCAAGGCGACCTCGCCGGCCGCGCTGTCCACGGTCAGGCTCAGTGTGCGCGTCTCCAGCAGGAGCGCCACGGGCAGCGCGTTGGTGGTCTGGCGGTGCTGGTTGGCCAGCCACGCGGTCTGGTGGCTGAACAGGGCCAGCGGGCGGCCGTCGGGCGTCTTGCCCACGTAACGCATCGGCAGCGGCGCCGCGCGCTGCACGCCGGGGTCTTTTTGCTCCTCCCAGAAGTTCGTGCCATTGACGGTGATGGCGTACATGAGGCCGTGGTGGTGGACGTGGTCCGGCGGCGAGTCGAGCAGCAGGTTCCGGCCCTTGAGGGTGCGGAATTCCTTCACGTACGGCTTGTAGTTCGTGGGCGCCATCGAATAGAGCAGCAGCGGCGCGTCGAGGAACCGGACTTCAATCTCCTGTACGGAGGGCCGGACGATCATCTTCATCGCCTCGGATTCGAGCACGAAGTCCTCCAGACCGCGCCGGGCGCGGGCGCGCGGGGCGGCGTTGTTGGCGGAAACGGTCGCTTCGGAACCTGAACCAGCCTGGGCGTGCGCCGGTGGGATGGACCAGCCCGCGGCCGAACCCAGCGCGAACAGGAGCAGGACGCGGCGGATAACACGTCGAACCGGACAAAGCGAAACTCGGGTGTTGTTCATCTTGGTGGTGTGTTGCCGCCGCGCAGCATGCCCGCCGGGCGCGGGCTTGACCAGCCCCAAGGAGCCCGCCGCAATACTGATCGCCGGCGGGGTGGCAAGAGACTGAAATGCGCCTCGAAGGAAGCGCGGTTCTGGACGAGAGGGCCGTTCTGACTGGCGGGCGGTAACTACGGCCCTCGCAAGACTCGGGCTCAAAGGCTCGCCCGCCATTCCGCGATGGCGGCCTTCATCAGGGCAAAGGCCTCCACGCGCGGCTTCACGAAGCGCGGGGTGAACCACGGGAAGGTGCCCACCAGGTCATTGGTCACCAGAATCTGTCCGTCGCAGGCGGTTCCCGAACCGATGCCAATGGTCGGGATGGGTACCGCCGCCGTGATTTCCGCCGCCACCGGCGGACTGACCAGTTCCAGCACCACGGCAAAGGCTCCGGCTTCGGCCAGCGCGCGCGCGTCCGCCAGCAAGGCCTCGCGTTCGCCTTCGCGCCGGCCCTTGATGTGGTAGCCGCCTTCTTCGAGGACGTGTTGGGGCAACATGCCGATGTGGCCCAAGAACGGAATGCCCGCGCCGACGATGGCCTCGACCTGCGCCCGAATCGCAACGCCCCCTTCGGCCTTCACCGCCTCGGCGCCGGCGGCCACGAGCCGGCGGGAACCGGCCACCGCGTCTGCTGGTGTGTCGTAAGTGTGGGCCGGCAGGTCCGCGGCGAGCATGCCGCGCGGTCGCGCCCGGGCCGCGGCGCGGGTGTGGTGCTCCATTTCCGCCAACGTGACGTGGGTGGTGTCCGGGTAGCCGAGGACCACCATGCCCAGCGAATCGCCCACCAGCAACAACGGGATGCCCGCCTCGTCCAGCAGACGGGCCGTGGGATAATCGTAGGCGGTGAGCGCCGCGATTTTCGTCCGGCCTTTCATGCCGCGGATGAGGTCGGCCGTGATTTTGGACGGCTCCATGCGCGGGCAAGGTCGCGTTGTCGCCCCGACCGAACAAGAGGAAATTGACAGGTAGCACGCGGGCCGGGGTGCGTAAGGTCAAGGATCCGGCTCTCAATTCCGGCAGGGTGAGATCACGCAGGCTTGCCTGCCACGCCCTGGTTTCGCAACCTTGGCTGCAATCAAACCATGAACACCGCTTCCCGTTCTCCCACCAACGCCACCAGCCGCCGCGTTTTCCTCCGGTCCACCGCCGCCACCGTCGCCACCACCGCCCTGGCGCCCACGTTGCCGTTGGGGGTCCACGCCGCCGAGGATCACACGATCAAGATTGCCCTTGTCGGCTGCGGCGGACGCGGCACCGGCGCGGCGGCGCAGGCGTTGTCCACCAAGGGCCCGACGCGGCTCGTGGCCATGGCCGATGCGTTCGAGGACCGCCTAGCTGGCAGCCTGAACGGGCTGAAACAAAACCCGAAGTTGGCGCCGCAAGTGGATGTGCCCCCCGAGCGCCGCTTCTTCGGTTTGCAGGGCTACAAGCCGGCCATTGATGCCGTGGCACCGGGCGGCGTGGTGTTACTGGCCACGCCGCCGGCGTTTCGCTGGGTGCATTTCCAGTACGCGGTCGCCCGGGGCGTTCACGTCTTCATGGAAAAATCTTTTGCTGTGGACGCTCCCGGCGTGCAGCGCATCCTGGCAACCGCGCGGGAGGCCTCGGCCAAAAACCTCAAGGTGGCGGTGGGCTTCATGTGGCGGCACGATCCGCCGCGGCAGGAGGTCATCCGGCGCATCCACGAGGGCGAGATCGGCGACCTGCTCACCTTGCGCACGTACCGGATGCATGGCGCGGTGGGCTACACGCCCAAACGACCCGACGAATCCGACCTCGCCCACCAGATTCGCAACTACAACAACTTCACCTGGCTCAACGGCGGCTTTTTCCTGGACTGGCTCTGCCACAACCTGGACGTGTGCTGTTGGGCCAAGAACGACTGGCCCGTGAGTGCGCAGGGCATGGGCGGTCGCTGCGTGCGCACCGAGGGCGACCAGTTGTACGACCACTACTTTGTGGAGTACACCTTCGCCGACGGCGCCAAGCTCTTCGCCCAGGGCCGGCACTTGAACAAATGCTACGAAATCTTCTCCGACTTCGCCCACGGCACGAAGGGCTCGGCGGTGATCATGGAAAGCCTGGCCGCCGCCCGGCCGCGCATTTACTCGAACCAGCTCATGACCCGCGCCAACGAGGTCTGGCGCTACAGCGGGCCAGAGCCGGACTGCTACCAGGTGGAGCAGGACCGGCTCTTCGAGGCCATCCGGGCCGACCGGCCGTACAACGAGGCGGAGCGTGGCGCCCACGGCATCATGGTGGGCATCTTGGGCCGGATGGCGATTGAGTCCGGTCAGTTGCTCACCTGGGAGGAGGGGCTGGCCTCGAACCTCGAACTGGCGCCCGGCCTGGAGCAGATGACCCTCGACTCACCGCCGCCGGTGCGGCCCGACGCCGAAGGACGCTACCCGCTGGCGCGGCCGGGCGAGACCAGGGCGTTGTGAAGCCGACAAGCCCGGCGGCGCGGGCCGGACTCAATCGGAACCCCACCTCCAAAAGGGAACAGGGGTGAGATCGCGGGCACGAGCGATCTTCCTCAGACTCCGCTTCCCAGCCCCCTGTGCTTACCGGCTTTCCCGCCGCGCTTGCACCGGCTGGCCGTTCTGGTTGACTCCTCCCCATGTCCCTCCTGCGCGCCCAACGGCTCAGCAAATCCTTCGGCGAGGTCCGCGCCGTGGATGGCGTCAGCTTCGAGGTCCGCGCCGGCGAACTGTATGGCCTGCTCGGCCCCAACGGCGCCGGCAAGACCACCACCCTTTCGATGATCGCCGGCCTGCTGCGGCCGGATGCGGGCGAGGTGGTGGTGGACGGGACACCCTTCAGCGCCGACCCGCAGCGCGCCAAGCGCATCATGGGCGTGGTGCCGCAGGAACTGGCGGTATATGAGGAACTGAGCGCCCGGGAAAACCTCGAGTTCTGGGGCCGCATCGCCGGTCTGGCGCCGCGCGCGGCGCGCGCCCGCGCGGACGAGTTGCTGGCGGCGCTGGCGCTCACCGACCGCGCCCGCGAGCCGGTGAAGACCTATTCCGGCGGCATGAAGCGCCGGGTGAACCTCGGCTGCGCCCTGCTGCACCGGCCCCGGCTGCTGTTACTGGACGAGCCGACGGTGGGCATTGATCCGCAGGCGCGGCTGAACATCCTCGAATTCATCCGCGGCCTGCAGCGTGACGGCACGGCCATCCTGTACACCACGCACTACCTCGAGGAGGCTGAGACACTCTGCCAGCGCGTCGGCATCATTGACCACGGCCGTTTGTTGGCCGAGGGCACGCTGGCCGAGCTGCAACAACGGCTGGGCGGAGACCGGCTGTTTATTTTGGAGGGGGAACTCGGCGGGGCCAAACCGGAAGCATGGCCCCGGTTCGCCGAGCGCTTCCAAGTGCTTCAACTGACCGACCGCCAACTGATCGTCGCCGCCCGCGACACCCGCGACCCGGCGGATTGTCTGCGCGACCTGTTGGACCTGCCGGTACGAGTGGAAAACGTCACCCTCAAGCGCCCAAGCCTGAACGACGTGTTCCTCCAACTCACCGGACGGGACCTGCGCGAATGAACCTGCTGCGCACCCTGCTGGCCAAGGACCTGCGCCGAACCGCGCGCAATCCACTGCCCTGGCTCATCCATCTGGCCATGCCGCTGGTCATCACCGCGCTCATCGGGCTGGCCTTTGGCCGCGGCGCAGGCGACGGTGCCGGGCTGGGCCGTATCCGCTTCGCCCTCGTGGACGAGGATGACTCGCCGCTGACGCAATTCTTGCGCGGCGGGCTAAATCAGGGCGAGGGCGGCAAGTACCTGGAGCCGGTGTTCCTAAACCGCGCGACCGCGCTGGCCCAACTCAACGACGACCAACTGAGCGCTGTGGTGGTGATTCCGAAGCATTTCACTGGTGATTACCTGTCCGGCCGGGGACCGGTCACACTGGAATTGATCAAGAACCCGGCGCGTTCGATTCACCCGGCCGTGCTCGAGGAATTGCTGGGTGCGCTCGTCACCGGCCTCAACGCCCTCGCGCGCAATTTGCCATCTGAACTGCCCGCCTGGCGCGAGGTCTTTGCCCGGGGCGCGGATTACCGGCAGGTGGCGGACCTGATCGTGCGCACCGGCGAGAAGATCGAAACGGTGCGTCGGTATCTGGACCCGCCCCTGATCACCTACACCAAGGAAGTGAAACCCCGGGAGGATGCCGGGTCCGGAGCCGGCGGCCCCGGGCCGGCTTTGAATCTGTTCGGTTATCTCCTGGCCGGACTGGCCACGATGTTTCTGCTCTTCCAGGCCAACATCGGGATAAACGACCTGTACGGGGAGTTTGCCGGGCGCACGTTCGAGCGGTACCACACCCTGCACCAGCGGCTGCTGCCGTTCCTGGTGGCCAAGGGGGTGTTTGTGGTGGTGATGCTGCTGCTCTGCGCGGCGATCATGCTGGCTGGCGGCGGGCTGTTGTTTGGCATTCACTGGCAGCATCCATTGCCTGTCGCGCTGCTGGTGCTTGGCTTTGCCGCCTTTGGCGCCGGCTTTGCGGCCCTGTTTGCCGCGCTGGTGCCCGACGCCCGCCGGGCGGACGCGCTGAGCAACCTCGTCGCCATGGCGCTCGGGCTGGCCGGCGGCTGCGCGTTTCCCCCACAGAGCCTGCCTGTTTTTCTGCGCGAGCACATCACCGCGCTCCTGCCCACGGCTTGGCTGGCCGAGGGCATCCGCGAACTGGAGTTCGGCGGCGTCCCGGTGAACTGGCCGATGATTCTGCTCCGACTGCTCGCAGTGGCCGGCGTGTTGCTGGGACTGGCCACCTGGCAGTTCCGCCGCCGCTTTGCCCGGGGCGTGCGCCCATGAGACACGTCCTCACCATCGGCCACAACGACCTGCGGCTCTTCCTCAAGAGCCGGATCGCCTTCGTGTGGTTGTTCCTGGTGCCGCTGGCCTTTGTGTACTTCATGGGCTTCGCCAATCGCGGTCCGGGCGACCCCGCCAATCCGCGGCCACCCGTGGTGGTGGAAAACCTGGATTCCGGCTTTCTGGGCCGGGTGTTCCTCGAGGTCCTCGACGCGCAGGGCATGGCGGTGGTGGACCCAACCAATCGCGCGCGGGCGCAGCGCGGCCTCCGCTTGCCGGCCGACTTCACGGCCCGCGTCTTGAACCACCAGCCGGTCAAAGTGGAGTTTTTCGAACTGGCCGGCGCCGGAGCGGGCGATTCGGCGCTGATCGAGTTGCGGGTGGTCCGGGCCGTGATCGCGATGAATTCGCATCTGATCGAGCTGGTCACCGGACAGGGTGAAGCCGCCCTGACCAACGAAACCGCCTGGCGGGCGGTGCTGACCCGGGAGAACCCGGTGCGCCTCGACGCGCGATTTGCCGGTCGCAAGCCGGTGCCTTCCGGCTTCAATTTCTCCCTGCCCGGCAACCTGGTGATGTACCTGCTGATGAACCTGACGGTCTTCGGCGGGGCGGCGCTGGCGGCGGAGCGCCGCGGCGGTGTATTGCGCCGGTTTGCCGTCCACGCCGTGCAGCGGAGTGAGTTGGTGCTGGGCAAGCTCTACGGCCTGATGCTGCTCGGGGCGGTGCAGGTGGGGTTCTTTCTGCTGGTGGGCCGGTTCGCGTTCGGCGTGCCGCTGGGGGCGAATCTGCCGGCCGTGCTGGTGACGCTGCTGGTTTTTAGCTGGGTGGCGGCCTCGCTGGGCGTACTGGCGGGGAGCGCGTTGCTTCACGAAGACCGCGTGGTGGCCCTGTGCGTGCTGGTCAGCTTGTTGATGGCCGCGCTGGGGGGCTGCTGGTGGCCGCTTGAGGTCGCACCGGACGCGCTGAAGGTCATCGCCCACGCCCTGCCCACCGGATGGGCGTTGGACGCGCTGCACCAGTTGATCAGCTTCGGCGCGGGCTGGGAGGCGGTGGTCAAGCCGCTGCTGGTGCTGGCCGCGTTTGGTACCGTGGTAACAGCCCTGGCCGCCCGCTGGTTCCGCGTCTGAGCCGGTGCGTAGCGGTGGTTTGGGGAGGAACAGCCAGGCTCCCTTTTCCGGGGGGCACCACCACGGTTGCGCCGCCCGGAGGCAGACACTACACTGCGTCGCGCTGGCAATCCGGCGCTTACCCTCGAATGCAGGATGTATTGATGTGGCTTTACGTGACCGCCGCCGTGGTGCTGATGTTTGGCGCTTCGGTGTTCGTTCACGAGCTCGGGCATTTCCTGGTCGCGTTGAAGCGGGGCATGAAGGTGGAGGCCTTCGCCATCGGGTTCGGCCCGCGCATCTGGAGCCGGGTGCGCGACGGCATTGAATACTCGGTGCGCTGGATTCCGGCCGGCGGGTTCGTGCGGCTGCCCCAGATGATTACTTCCGAGGCGCTGGAAGGCGGCAAATCCGGCGCGCCGCCTCCGCCTCCCGCTTCACCGCTCTCGAAAATCCTGGTGGCTTTTGCCGGGCCGGCCATGAACGTGATCTTCGCCTTCCTCATTGCTGTGGTGGTCTATTTCACCGGCCTGCCCGTGCCGGTGAATCCCGCCATCATCGGCCACGTGGACGCGGATTCGCCGGAGTACGCGCTGGGTATCCGCCCCGGCGACCGCATCGTGGCGGTGAACGGCAAGGCGGTGGATTCCTGGGAAGATGTAGCCGAGACCGTGATGTTGTCGCGGACCAACGTTTTCGCGGTGACCGTGGAACGCGCGGGCCGGCGCGAGACTTATTCCCTGACCGCCGGCGTCAGCGAGGTGCTCGGCGGGTTGAAGATGCTGAATCTGGAGCCGCAGGATCATCCGGTGGTGCGTGGCGTGCTTGAAGGCAGCGCGGCGGAGGCGGTGGGCTTGAAGCCGGGCGACACAGTGGTGTCCTTCGCGGGCGTGCCGATTGCCGGACGGGAGCAATTCATCAAGCTGATCCAGCAACGGCCCGGCCAGCCCACCGAACTGGTGGTGACGCGCGACGGTCGGGAAGTCCGCCTCACCATCACGCCCCGGCTCAACCCCGCCACCGGCAAGGGCTTGATCGGGGCGGAAATCGGCGGCAGCGACAAGGTGGTTTATCAGGTCCGCCGGCCGGGGCCCACGCCGTGGGAGAATTTCCGTGAAGTCTGGGAGCGCACCATCGGCACCCTCAGCGCCTTGATCCATTCCAAGGAAACCGGTGTTGGTGCCAAGGACCTGTCCGGCCCGGTGGGCATTTTCGCTTATCTGGCCGCCCAGGTGTCCATTGATTATCGGCTGGCGCTGAACTTCCTCGTGTTGCTGAACCTCAACCTCGCCATTCTAAACTTGCTGCCGATCCCGGTGCTGGACGGCGGGCACATCCTGCTGGCCCTGTTCGAATGGGTGCGCGGCCGGCCGCTCAGCCTGCGAATCGTCGAGTACACCACCACCGGGTTCGCGCTGTTGCTGCTTTCGTTCATGCTGTACGTGACCTTCTTTGACCTCAAACGCATCCCGCTCATCCGGCTGCTGTTCGGTCGCGAGACGCAGGTGCAACAACAGGTGGAACCGCCGCCGCCCCCGTCGGCGGAGGCCGCACCCGCCGGCCCATGAAATACTGCGCGTCGGTTTACCGCTTTGCCCGGCGCCGGACGCGGGAGGTGGTGGTGGGCGATCCCGCGCACGGCGGCATCACCATCGGTGGCGACCACCCGGTGGTGAAGCAGTCCATGATCACCTGCGACACCATGGACACCGCAGCCTGCGTGCGGGAGACGCTGGCGCTGGTCGAGGCGGGTTGCCAACTGGTGCGCATCACCGCGCCCACAGTGAAGGACGCCGCCAACTTGGAGCACATCCTCTGCGAATTGCGCCAGCACGACTGCCTCGTGCCCATCGTGGCGGACATCCACTTCAAGCCGGAGGCAGCGCTCGAAGCCGCCCGATGGGTCGAAAAGGTCCGCATCAATCCCGGCAATTACGCGGACTCGAAGAAGTTCGCCGTCAAGGAATACACGGACGAACAGTATGCTGCAGAGTTGGCACGAATCGAGGAACGCTTTGCACCGCTGGTCCGGCTCTGCCAGCAATTGGGCCGTGCCCTGCGCATCGGCACCAACCACGGCTCGCTCTCCGACCGCATCCTCAACCGCTACGGCGACACCCCGCTGGGCATGGTCGAAAGCGCCCTCGAGTTCGCCCGCATCTGCCGCAAGCACGACTTCCACCACCTCGTGTTCTCGATGAAGGCGAGCAACCCGAAGGTGATGATCCAGAGCTACCGCCTGCTCGCCGCCCGGCTGGCCGAGTTGGGGCCGGATTGGAACTACCCGCTGCACCTGGGCGTGACCGAGGCCGGCGAGGGCGAAGACGGCCGCATCAAATCCGCCATCGGCATCGGCTCGCTGCTCGTGGACGGCCTGGGCGACACCATCCGTGTGAGCCTGACCGAGGACTCGCCGCGCGAAATCCCGGTCTGCGAAGACCTGATTCGCCTGGCGCCCCGGCTGGCCAACCACCAACCCGTGCCCGAGCTGCCGGCGCCATTCGATCCCTTCAGCTTCCAACGCCGCCCCACGCCGGTCCTTGAGCTGGCCCCGGGCGTGGCCTGCGGCGGTGAGGAACCCGTACGGGTGGTCGTCACCCGTGCCACCTTCGAGCGCGTGGCGCCCCGGCTCCGCCCGCACGACGATGTCCGGCCCGAAGCCGTGTACGAGGACCTCGCCGTGGTCGAACTGGACCCGCGCGAGGAAATCCCACCCACCGCCCTTCCGCACGACACCCAACTGGTCACGGTGAAAGACGGCCTGGACCTGCCGGCGATCGCCGCGTTTCGCCTGCTGGCCGCGCGGCTGAAGCAACTGGGCCGTCGCAACCCGATTTTGCTCAAGGACTGCCTGCGGTTGGACGATCCGCCGCTGCCGCCAAACCTGGCGTTGCTCCAGGCCTCGGTGGTGATCGGCGCGCTGCTGGCCGACGGCATCGGCGACGCCGTGTTGGTGCGCGGAGAGCCGGGCGCCGGGCAGTCGCTGCGCCTGGCCTACAACATCCTCCAGGCCGCGGGCGTGCGCTCCTTCAAGACCGACTACGTGGCGTGTCCCAGTTGCGGCCGCACGCTGTTCAACCTCCAGACCGTGACCGCGCGCATCAAGGCCCGCACCCAGCACCTCAAGGGCGTCAAGATCGCCATCATGGGCTGCATCGTGAACGGCCCGGGCGAGATGGCCGACGCGCACTTCGGCTACGTGGGCGGGGCGCCGGGCAAGGTGAACCTCTACGTGGGCAGGACGCCGGTGAAGTTCAACATCCCCGAAGCCGAGGCCGTGGACCGGCTGGTGGACCTCATCAAGGAACACGGCAAGTGGGTCGAGCCGGAACCGGCGGCGGAAACCGCGTCCGCAAACGCGTAACCGTCCCGGCGGGCACCTCGCCTGCCAGAGAGCCGGCCTCCGGCCGCGCTGAAACCTCCCGGGCCGCGCGCGGGTATTAACTCCGGATGCAACCCGAGCCAACGGCCGCGGCGCCGCGGCACTACCGCGCCCCGGCGTGGGCGCTGTTTTTCCTGGTGCCGGCCGTGGGCGAACTGCTCAGCGGCTCCTCGCCGCCGGTTGAGTTTTTCAACCCGTTCACCCTGCTGCTGCTGGCGGCGCTTTACGGAGGCGGTGCGTTGTTGATCCGCGAATGGACCCTGGCCTGGGGCAAGGGCTGGCCCACTCTGATAGTGCTGGGCGTGGCCTACGCCATCGTCGAGGAAGGGCTTTGCTGCAAAAGCTTCTTCGACCCGCATTGGCCGGACGTGGGCATCCTGGGCACCTACGGCCACTGGCTGGGTGTGAACTGGGTTTGGGCCGCGCACCTGACCGGCTACCATGCGGTGATCAGCATCCTCGTGCCGATCACTCTGGTGGAACTGGTCTTTCCCGACCAGCGCGACACCCGTTGGGTCGGCCCGCGGATGCGCTGGCTGCTGGCGCTGGGGCTGACGGCGGTGGTGGTGCTGGGGTTCCTGGTCTTTCCCGACGCACGTCAGCCGTTCCGACCCCCGCCCGTGGGCTACGCCCTGGCCGTGCTGACCGTGGGGGCCCTGGTGTGGCTGGCAGCTCATCTGCCGGCCCCCGCCCCGGCCTCCGGGGCTGGCGCACCCATGCGGCTGGTCTGGCTGGGTGTGGCCGCTTTTCTGGGCACGCTGGGCTGGTTCCTGGTTTTTTGGGTCCTGCCGCACACGCCCGTACCGCCGGCGGCGACGGTGGGACTGGGGTTGAGCTGCGCCGGGGTCGCAGCGGCCGTCATCCACCGGCTTGCCGGGGTTGACCCGGCCGGACTGGCGCCCCTCCAGCGCTGGGCCTTGTGCGCCGGCGCCCTGCTGTTTTTCATCCTGCTGGCCCCGATCCAGGAAGCGACCAACGCGCAGCGTCCCGACAACACCACGGGCATGACCGCCGTGGGGCTGGTCTTTTTGCTGGGGTTGCTCTGGCTGGGGCGCCGGCTGCGGCGCGCGACGCCACCACCCGCACTTGTTGCCCCGCCGCCGCGCGCCTAGACTGGCGCCATGAGACGCTCCGCGCAGCGCTCCCAGGTCACGCTGGGGCTGATCCAGACCACCTGCTCGTCCGACCCGGCGGACAACCTCGCCCGCACGCTGGCTCGGGCCGAACGCGCCGCCCGCGACGGGGCGCAAATCCTCTGCACCCAGGAGCTGTTTCGTTCCCAGTATTTCTGCCAGGCCGAGGACCACGCGAACTTCAAGCTGGCCGAACCCATCCCCGGCCCCAGCACCGCGGCCTTTCAGAAGCTGGCCCGCCAGCGCAAGGTCGTGGTCATCGCCTCGCTTTTCGAGCGCCGCGCCCCGGGGTTGTACCACAACACCGCCGTGGTCATTGACGCGGACGGCTCCCTGCTGGGCCGGTACCGCAAGATGCACATCCCGGACGACCCCCTGTACTTCGAGAAGTTCTATTTCACGCCCGGCGACCTGGGCTTCCGCGCCTGGCCCACGCGCTACGGGACCGTGGGCGTGTTGATCTGCTGGGACCAGTGGTTCCCCGAAGCGGCCCGCCTCACCGCGCTGGCCGGGGCGCAAATCCTGTTTTACCCCACCGCCATTGGCTGGCACCCGGCCGAAAAGGCCGAGCACGGCGCCGCCCAGCATCAGGCGTGGGAAACCATCCAGCGCGCGCACGCCGTGGCCAACGGCTGCTTCGTGGCGGCCGTGAACCGCCTCGGCCACGAGCGCCCCTACGGCGGCGACGGCCTGGAGTTCTGGGGCCAAAGCTTCGTGGCCGGACCGCAGGGCCAAATCCTCGCCAAGGCCCCCGCGGACCGGGAGGAAACCCTGCTGGTGCCGGTGGACCCGGCCGCCGTCGAAACCACCCGCACGCACTGGCCCTTCCTGCGCGACCGGCGCGTGGACGCCTACGGCGACCTGCTCCGCCGCTGGCGGGATTGAACCGCCTCGCCCGTGAGCGCATCGGATTCGCCCCTGGCCTGGATCACCGGCGCCGCCGGCCTGATCGGGAATTACCTGGTGCAACTGGCGCCGCGCTGCGCCCCCGGCTGGCGGGTCGCGGGCCTGACCCGCGCGGAGCTGGACCTGACCGATTTCACCGCGCTGCGCCGGCGCTTCCGGGCCGAACGGCCCGCGCTGGTTATTCACTGCGCCGCGTTGAGCCGCAGTCCGGCGTGCGAGGCCAACCCCGCGCTGGCCCGCCTCGTGAACGTGGAGGTGACCCGCGCGCTGGCGGACCTGGCGGCGGACGCGCGCCTTGTCTTTTTCTCCACCGACCTGGTCTTCGACGGCCGCCGCGGCGGCTACACCGAGGCGGACCCGCCCAACCCGCTGGGCGTCTATGCCACGACCAAGGCCGAGGCGGAGGCGCACTTGCTCCGGCATCCGCGCGCGCTGGTGATTCGCACCTCGCTCAACGGCGGCACCTCCCCCACGGGCGACCGCGCCTTCAACGAGCAACTGCGCCTGGTCTGGCAGGCAGGCCGCTCCGTGCGCCTGTACACGGACGAGTTTCGCTCGCCCATCCCCGCGGCGGTGACCGCCCGGGCGACCTGGGAACTGGCCCTGCAGGACTTCCACGGCCTTTGCCACGTGGCCGGGGCGGAGCGGCTCTCGCGCTGGGAGATCGGGCAGCTTCTCGCCGCGCGCTGGCCGCAGTTGCAGCCGCGGATCGAACCCGGCTCGGTGCGGGATCATCCCGGCCCCGCCGCGGCCACCGGACACCTCGTTGAACTGCGCGCGGGCACAGGCGCGGCTGTCCTTTCGCCTGCCGGGGCTGCGGGAATGGTTTGCGGCCAATCCCAACGAGGCGTTTTGAACCCCTCAGCAGGCGGACAACGTAGCGGCAGACTTCCAGCCTGCCGCGGAGCCGGGTATCTTGCCCGGCGACCCTTAGCGGTAAATCACCACCAGAAACACCACCGCCTCGCCGCGGCCGGTGTTGACTATGGCGTGCGGCACGTCGGCCCGGTAGGTGGCGGAATCCCCGGCGCCGAGCGCCTCGGCCTCGCCGGCGGATTCGACCCGCACCTGGCCCTTTTGCACGGCCAGGAACTCGCGCGTGCCCTCGTAGTGCGGGGCGCTGCGCAGCGCGCCGCCGGTATGCAGCCGGATTTCATACAACTCGACATCCTTTTCGAGGTTCAGCGGCGAGAGGGTGCGGATCTGCACGTCGCGGTCCGAGCGGAACAGGTAGGCCCGGTCGTCGGCCCGGATCACGGTAATGCCGGAGCTGACGCCGGGGCTTTCGAGCAGCTCGCCCAGCGACAGGCCGAAGGCCCGGGCGATGCGCAGCGTCACCGCCAGCGTGGGGTTGGCCTGTTCGCGCTCGATGTCGCTGAGCATCGAGCGGCTCACCCCGCTGGCCCGGGCGAGGGCCTCGAGCGACCAGCCGCGCTCGGCGCGCAATTGCTTCACCCGACTGCCCAGATGCCGGTGGATGCCCTCCGGGGTGGGCGCGGGCCGGTCGGAGGGCGCTGGCGCAGCGGTGGGCATGGTTCGATATACCGGATTTTTGTCTTGCATACCGGAAGCAGGCTTCCACCATATCGCCCGCGCTTCCGGTATGCCGGACAGGATGAACCGCCGGCCGCCGGTTGACAAGTCACCACACAACGCAACTTCAGCGACAGACCACTCCCTTCATGAAAGCCCTGGTCAAACGCGAGGCCCGCCCGGGCCTCTGGCTCGAGGAGGTGCCCGAGCCGCAAATCGGCATCAACGACGTGCTCATCCGCGTCCACAAGACCGGCATCTGCGGCACGGACGTGCACATCTACAACTGGGACGCCTGGGCCCAGCGCACCATCCCCGTGCCCATGGTGGTGGGCCACGAGTTCGTGGGCGAGGTCGTGGCCGTGGGCGCGAACGTGAAGGACTTTTTCCCGGGCGACATCGTCAGCGCCGAGGGCCACGTGGTCTGCGGGCGCTGCCGCAACTGCCTGGCCGGCCGGCGGCACCTGTGCAAGGACACCCAGGGCATCGGCGTCAACCGCCCCGGCGCCTTCGCCGAGTACATTGCCGTGCCCATGACCAACGTCTGGCATCACCAGCCCGGCGTGGACCCGGAGGTGGCGGCCATCTTTGATCCGTTCGGCAACGCGGTGCACACGGCGCTGTCGTTTCCCGTGCTGGGCGAGGACGTGTTGATCACCGGAGCCGGGCCCATCGGCATCATGGCCACGGCGGTGGCCAAACACGCCGGGGCGCGCTTTGTGGTCGTGACCGATCTCAATGACTACCGGCTCGAACTGGCCAAACGCATGGGCGCGACAGTGGCGCTAAACATCCGCAACGGCTCGCTGGCCGAGGTCCAGCGCCGGCTCGGCATGAAGGAGGGCTTCGACGTGGGCCTCGAGATGTCCGGCAGTCCGGCGGCGTTGCGGGACATGATCGCCAACATGTGCCACGGCGGCAAAATCGCCCTGCTGGGCATTCCGCCGGCGGAGATGGCCATTGATTGGAACCGGGTGGTGTTCAACATGCTCACGATCAAGGGCATTTACGGCCGCGAGATGTACGAGACCTGGTACAAGATGACCGTGATGCTCCAGTCCGGCCTGGACATTAAACCGGTCATCACCCACCGCTTCCACTACACCGAGTTCGAGCAGGGGTTTGCCGCCATGCTCAGCGGCCAATCCGGCAAGGTGGTGCTGGACTGGCGCAATTAAGGCTGCCAATACGGGCCGGTTTGCGGTAGCTTTGCCCTGCGTTCCAAACCGGTTTCCCCCGTTGGTGGGAAGACCCGCCAAGCGGCGGACAAACCGAAGACAACCCGGGGAGCAGCCGGTGCGGACTCGCTGATGCGGTCGGATCCGAGACAAGTCAAAAGTCGGACTCCGGAGTGACGCGGGCGACCCCGCTCGACGCACTTCGGCCTCCGCAGTCAATAGATGCAGACCCGGATTCAGGTGGTGGACTCGCACACCGGCGGGGAGCCGACGCGCGTGGTGCTGGCCGGCGGGCCGCCGCTGGGTGGGGGCACCGTGGCCGAGCGGGCGCGGCGGTTCCAGCGCGACTGGGATCGTTTCCGCGCCGCCATCGTCAACGAGCCGCGCGGTTCGGACGTCCTGGTGGGCGCGCTGCTGCTCGAGCCGGCCGACTCCGCCTGCGTGGCCGGCGTGATCTTCTTCAACAACGTCGGCTACCTCGGCATGTGCGGGCACGGCACGATGGGTCTGGTGGTCACGCTGCAGCATCTGGGGCACATCGGCCCGGGCGAACATCGCCTGGAGACGCCGGTGGGCGTGGTCACGGCCACGCTGCACTCCAACGGTGAAGTCTCGGTGGCGAACGTGCCCAGCCACCGCCAGGCCGCCGCCGCGCGGATCGAAGTGCCGGGCCTGGGCATGCTGCACGGCGACGTGGCCTGGGGCGGAAACTGGTTTTTCCTGCTTGAGACGCCCGGACAGGAACTGGCGCGCACGCGGGTCGAGGCCCTGACCGACTTTGCCTGGCGTGTGCGGCAGGCGGTGAACGCCCAGGGATTTCCCGAGGTGGATCACGTGGAGTTGTTCGGGCCGTCGGCGGCGCCGGGCGCCCACGCGCGGAATTTTGTGCTTTGCCCCGGCAAGGCCTACGACCGTTCGCCGTGCGGCACGGGCACCAGCGCCAAACTCGCCTGCCTGGCCGCGGACGGCAAACTGGCCGAAGGCGAGCCGTGGGTACAGGAAAGCATCCTCGGCAGCCGCTTCACCGCGCATTACCGCTGGCTGGACCGCGCGCGCGGCGTGGTCGCGCCGGTGGTCACCGGCCGCGCCTGGGTCACAGCCGAGGCGGAACTGTGTCTGGACCCGCGCGATCCGTTCTGCTGGGGGATCGGCTGAACATGGCTCAACGTGTGGTCATCCTCGGCGCCGGCGTCATTGGGTTGTGCGCCGCGTGGTACTGCGCCCGGCGCGGGCACCGCGTGACCGTGGTGGAACGCGGCGGCCCGGAGCGCGACGGTTGTTCCTTTGGCAACGCGGGCATGATTGTGCCCAGCCATTTCACACCGCTGGCGGCGCCCGGCATGGTGGCGCTGGGGCTGAAATGGATGTGGAATCCCGAGTCGCCGTTTTACATCCGGCCGCGGCTTTCGCGGGACCTGGCGGAATGGGGGTTCCGCTTCTGGCGCGCCGCCAACGCGGAGCACGTCCGCCGCGCGGCGCCCTTGCTGCGCGACCTCAGCCTGGCCAGCCGAACGCGCTTTGAGGAACTGGCCGCGCTGACCGGCACGGATTTCGGGCTGGTGAAACGCGGTCTGCTCATGCTCTGCCGCACGCCGCGCGCGCTCGAGGAAGAAACACACGCCGCCGCGCGCAGCCGCGAGTTGGGCATCCCTGCCGAGGTGTTGGACGCCCGGCAGGCCGCCGCGCTCGACCCCGGCTTGCGCATGGACATCGTCGGTGCGGTTCACTTTCCGCTGGATTGTCATCTCAACCCGGCGCGGTTCATGACCGCCCTGCAGACCCTCGCCGTCGGGGCCGGCGTGGAATTTCTCTGGAACACCGAGGTCACCGGTTGGCGGCGTGATGGCCGGCGGGTGACCGCGGTTTGCACGCGGTCGGGCGAAGTCGCCGGCGACGAATTTATCCTGGCCGGCGGGTCCTGGTCGCCGGGCCTCGCCCGCGAGCTGGGGCTGAAACTGCCGTTGCAGGCGGGCAAAGGCTACTGCCTCACACTGCTCCAGCCCCGCCAGTTGCCGCAGCTTTGTTCCATCCTCGTCGAAGCCCGCGTGGCGGTGACACCCATGGACGGGGCGCTGCGGATCGGCGGCACGATGGAAATCGCGGGTTTGAACGAGACGATCAACCCGCGCCGCGTGCGGGGCATCATCAGGGCGGCGATCCGCTACCTGCCCGCGTTCCAGCCGGAGGATTTCCAGGGGATCAAGCCGTGGTGCGGCCTGCGCCCCGTGTCCCCGGACGGCCTGCCGTACCTCGGCCGCACCGCCCGCCTCTCGAACCTGTGCGTGGCCACCGGGCATGGCATGATGGGCCTGAGCCTGGGCCCGATCACCGGGCAATTGCTGGCCGACCTCATCTCCGGCGAGCGCCCGGCCTGGAACCTCGACCTGCTCTCGCCCGACCGGCACGGCTGAGATCGCGCGAAACCGAACCCATGAAGCCGGGACAACGGATCGGAGAGCACACTCGCCCGCGGGTGTGGCGGGACGCACCTCGCGACCCGCTCCGCGGACCTCCCCGTTCGCCGGGCGGGCATGCCGGAGTCTTGTGGCGCCGGTTTTCGGCGCGTGCTCGGAACACCGCTCGCCCGGCATGTGCGGTCCCCGGGCGACTCCCATTTCCATGAAACCACCCCAACTCATCTGGCGCGGCGTCTTCCCGGCGATGACGACCGCTTTTCTGCCCGGCCTGGAAGTGGACCACGATTTTCTGGCGCGCCACGCGCGCTGGCTCGTGGATCGCGGCTGTGCGGGCGTGGTGGCGCTGGGTTCGCTGGGCGAGAGCGCCACGCTGCATTTCGAAGAGAAGGTGGCCGTGCTCCGCACGTGCGTCGGCGCGTTGCGCAGCCGCGCGCCGGTCGTTGCCGGCATCGCGGCGCTCAGCACCGCCGAGGCCGTGGAACTGGCGCGCCGGGCGGCCGAGGCCGGCTGCGCGGGCCTGATGGTGCTGCCGCCGTACGTCTATTCCAGCGACTGGCGCGAGATGAAGACGCACGTGCGGGCCGTGCTCCGCGCCACGCCGCTTTCCTGCATGCTCTACAACAACCCGGTGTCCTACAAAACCGACTTCCTGCCGGCGCAGATCTGCGAGCTGGCCGCCGCGCACCCGAACCTGCACGCGGTGAAGGAATCCAGCGGCGACGTGCGCCGGATCACCGCCTTGAAGGCCCTGCTGGGCGGGCGTCTGGCGCTGTTCGTCGGGGTGGACGATCTGATCGTCGAAGGCGTGCGCGCGGGCGCCACCGGCTGGATCGCCGGGCTCGTCAACGCACTGCCGCGGGAGTCGGTCGCGCTGTTCCGGCACGCGCTGCGGGGCGAGTGGAAGCGGGCCGACGAGCTTTACCGCTGGTTTCTGCCCTTGCTGCGGATGGACACGGTCCACAAGTTCGTCCAGCTCATCAAGCTGGTTCAACAGGAGGTCGGGATGGGCAGCGAACGCGTGCGCCCCCCGCGTCTCCCGCTGGCCGGCCGCGAACGCGCGGAGGCACTGGCCACCATCCGCGCCGCCTTGAAGAGGCGACCAAAGGTCTGAATGGCTGGAAGCGACCACGCTCGTCAAAGCCCAATTTTACCATGATCCCGATTCCATTCCGCGACCACCTCGCCGCGCAGCTCGAGAGCATCCGCGCCGCCGGCACCTACAAGGCCGAGCGGGTCATCCTCACGCCCCAGGGCACGACCATCCGGGTGGCGGACGGCCGCCCGGTGCTGAACCTGTGCGCGAACAACTACCTTGGCCTGGCCCAGCACCCGGCGGTGCGCGAGGCGGCGCACGCCGCGCTGGAGCGCTGGGGTTACGGCCTGGCCAGCGTGCGGTTCATCTGTGGCACCCAGGGCGTGCACAAGCAACTCGAGGCCGCGCTCAGCGAGTTCCTCGGCACCGAGGATACGATTTTGTACTCGTCGTGCTTCGACGCCAACGGCGGGTTGTTCGAGACGCTGCTGGAGCCGGAAGACGCGGTCTTCAGCGACGAGTTGAACCACGCCTCGATCATTGACGGCATCCGCCTCTGCAAGGCGCAACGGTTCCGCTACCGGAACAACGACCTGGCCGACCTCGAGGCCAAACTCCGGGAGGCGCGGGGCGCGCGTTTCAAGCTCATCGCCACCGACGGCGTGTTCTCGATGGACGGCATCATCGCCAACCTGCCCGGCCTCTGCGACCTGGCCGAGCGTTACGGCGCGCTGGTGATGGTGGACGATTCGCACGCCGTCGGGTTCCTCGGCCGCACCGGCCGGGGCACGCCCGAACACTGCGGCGTGATGGGCCGGGTGGACCTGCTCACCGGCACGCTGGGCAAGGCCCTGGGCGGGGCCAGCGGCGGCTACACCAGCGGACGGCGGGAGTTGATCGAACTGCTGCGCCAGCGCTCGCGGCCGTACCTGTTCAGCAACACGCTCTGCCCGAGCATCGCCGGGGCGACATTGAAAGTGCTCGAACTGCTCCGCGAATCCACCGAACTGCGCGACCGGCTCGAGGCCAACACCCAGTTCTTCCGCGAGGGTCTGACGCGGCTGGGCTTTCAGATCATCCCCGGCACGCACCCCATCTGCCCGGTGATGCTGGGGGACGCCGCCCTGGCTACGCGCTTTGCCGACGCGTTGCTCGACAAGGGCGTGTACGTGATCGGCTTCAGCTATCCGGTGGTGCCGCAGGGCAGGGCCCGCATCCGCACCCAGGTCTCCGCCGCGCACACCCGCGAGGAACTGGCGATGGCGTTGGAGGCCTTTGCGGCGGTGAAACGCGAATTGGGCGTGTAGCGACGCCGACCCTCTCCGCCGGGCTGGAAGCCTGGCTCCACGGCAGGCCGGAGGCCCGCCACTACTTCCCGTTGTAGCGGCAACCATCTTGGTTGCTGTGGAGGGCGGCATCTTGCCGCCCGGCTTTGCAGCGCCGGTACAGCAGACCCTTACCTTACCGGGGTGAAGTGAAATCGGGAGTGTCAGCGTCCTCGCTGGCCAAGCGGGGTCGGCGCGGACGCCGCTCCTCCCGCGCGGGGTGCCCCGGGCGCCGAAGGCCAGCAGCACGCCGAAGGCGCCCGCCGCGTCCACAATGCCCGCCAGGAGCGACCACCACATGCCTATGGACGTGTATCCGGTGAACGCCGTCCCTTTGGCCAGCAACAGGGCCAGCGGCGCCAGCACGGCGGTGAGGAAGTACGCCAGCCTCAAGAACAAGAAGGTTTGGCTGAAACTGTCATGCGGCCTGGAGGTAACCGGTTCGTGCTCTATCGCGAACTGCCCGGGTTGGATTTAAGCCTGACACAAAACCAAACAACGCCGAAGAGCGCGCAGAGGTCGCACGACTTGAGGCCGTAGCTAACCACGCTCCTCGTCATTCGGTCAAGCGTCTGGTTCGGCGATTCCTGCCAATCTGCTGATCCGCACGCGAGAATGCCAAAACGCTGCGGAGGCAGAAACCGGCAGGTGCGCTCATTGAGTGAGAGCATATGATATCCGTTCCCAAGTCACATCGGGGTTCCCAATCGGAGACTGCAAGTGGACGAATCTCTTTTCATCCTTCCACGCCATCAGCTTTCCAGCAATCGCACCCCTTGCACGCCGTTGCACGTCCTCAAGCGCGCGAGGCTCAATCAAGACCATCTTCCTGTCTCCTTGGCCCGTCGAGAGGCACATCCAGTCGGTGATGCGGTTGTTGATCCCTTTGTCACCGAATCCGTAACCGCACACTACAAGCCGCGTAGTATCGGCCAGTATGCGATGGAACCGGTAGTGAAGCTCAAGGAAGACGTGATTCAAGTAGTCGAGCATCTTGTTGAACGTTCCCGCCAGAAAGAGCGCGCGATCAACTTCCTCATGTGCCCGACCTTGCTTGTCCTTCGCGTTTGCCAGTGCGGGATTGGACCGGATGCCCACGTATTCTTCGCGCCTAGGATTTGATGCGCGTTCACCGCCCTGCGTTTCCGACGGGCGAAAACGTCGCCAATCAATCGAGCCGTGGAGCTTGAACAGGCGCACGACGGGCGCGCGTGCGTGAGTCCGCCACATGTCGAACAGCGCAGGATTCCACGTGCGGATACCGAGGCTGTTTTCGTTGTCGAATCCGTCAACGACAGCAACGGCTCTGGCTCTCAGGAAATGCTCAAGCAACCGGTCGTGGTTCAGGGTAAACAGGTTCACTTCCTCAAACCGATTGTCCGATGCAGCCTGTTGGAAAACCTCGAGATGGCGCTGGTTCGACGGTAGCTTGACGAGCATATCGGCCACAACATCGGCGATGTAGTTCACCGTCTGCCCAGCCAATTCTCCAAGCTTGCCTTCCGAGCACAGGCCGGGGAGTGCATTCAGGGCGCAGCAGATGAAGGGACCAAGCGCCGGGTTCTCATATTCGTCGAGCGAATCGTTGTGAATCTGCGCGGCCAGACAGGCCAGGTCTTCGTAATTCACCCGCCGTTCCGTGTCAGCGGCGTAGCGCACTTCAGCATTTCCCTTGAGCCAGCGAAGCAACTGCTCGATACGCTCCATGTCAGTTATCTGCTTCTGGACGAGCATCGGGTTCTGTTGAACCGCTTCTACCCTCCGATAGACTCCATCTGAACAGCGGAAGAATTCCTTGGGCGCAAGCACCTGCGAGGTAAGTTCGTCAACCGAAGGCAGCGAGGCAGGCCGAGAAATGCCGGAACCCAATAGGAAGCAGACTTTCATGACGTTGGCCGCCAGCAGACCCTTGCCGCTACTTCGGTGGGCTCCGGGGTTCGCTGACTTTAAGCGGATTCCAGGGGCTTTGGTCCCACGACTCCACTCGTCCGTTGCGGAAAAACACCCGGGACAGCCCATACCTGAACATCGTGTCCGAAAACTCGTCAGGTGTGCCCTGCACCGCCAGAACCTCGTCCCTGGTGGAGCCGACGGTGAAGAATCCCGTGACGGTAACGGGCGCTGTGGGCAGCAACTTGACCTTAAGCGGATTCCAGGGGCTTTGGTCCCACGACTCCACTCGTCCGTTACAGAAGAACACCTTGGACAGTCCGTATTTGAACATCTTGTCCGTTAACTCGTCAGGCGTGCCCTGGACTGCCAGAACCTCGTCCCTGGTGGAGCCGACGGTGAAGAATCCCGTGACGGTAACGGGCGCTGTGGGCAGCAACTTGACCTTGAGCGGATTCCAGGTGCTCTGTTCCCACGACTCCACTCGTCCGTTACGGAAGAACACCTTGGACAGTCCGTATTTGAACATCTTGTCCGTTAACTCGTCAGGCGTGCCCTGGACTGCCAGAACCTCGTCCCTGGTGGAGCCGACGGTGAAGAATCCCGTGACGGTAACGGGCGCTGTGGGCAGCAACTTGACCTTGAGCGGATTCCAGGTGCTCTGTTCCCACGACTCCACTCGTCCGTTACAGAAGAACACCTTGGACAGTCCGTATTTGAACATCATGTCCGTGAACTCGTCAGGTGTGCCCTGGACTGCCAGAACCTCGTCTTTGGTCGAGCCAACGGTAAAGAAGTCGTGTCTTGGATTGCTTGGTGTCGGCGAAATGGAATCGGGGGCCTTCACCAACGCCAGCTCCACCTTCTTTTCCATGTCGGTACTTGAGTTCGATGCCGGGACGGTCTGATCCGGTGATGATGCTGGTTCATCGCGAGCCACAAGCTGCTCCAAAACCGGTGCCCGTGCGAGCTGCGGTGGCATGGATTCGGGCTGTGTTTCAATCGGGGACGGCGAGTAGGCAAACCCTTCTGAGAAGTCATAGTCGGGCTGGTTTGCTTGCATCCATCGGATGAACTCCTGCACGAAAATCTGCAGTTCCGGGCTTTTTAGCACCTCGCCGTATAGCGCCAAAATCTGGTCAATCGTCAGATGTTGTCGTGCCGCTGGCCGCGATTGAACTAGGAGCGGCTCTGGTGTGGAGTAGCTCTGCCCTGGCTGATTATGGGGCGGCGTGTAGTTGGTGGTTTGCTGCCTCGGATGGTTGCCCGTCGAGAATACTGCCGGTGGCCCCAATTCGTGCTGCGGTGCAATAGGAGGAGGTGAGTAGCCAATACCTTCAGAGAAGTCGTAGTCGGATTGGTTTGCCTGCATCCATCGGCTGAAGTCCCGCACGGACATCCGCAGCTCCGGGCGGCGTTTCAGCATCTCGGCGTGCAGCGCCAAAATCTGGTCAATCGTCAGATGTTGTCGAGCCTTTGGCTGCGGCTGGACGATGGGCGGCTGTTGTGTTGCGTAGGTCTGCCTTGGCTGATTATGAGGTAGCGCGTAATTGCTGGTTTGCCACCTCGAATGGTTGTCCGTCGAGAATACCAGCTTAATGACGGCAATGATCACGACAGTGACGCCGAACTGAACTACTCTTCGTCTCCAATTCGTTGCCGGTGCGGGTGCCGGTTGCGGCGGGCGCGGAGGAGGTTGCCGAGGCTCATCCCCTCCCTGTCCGGCGCGATTCCCTCCGGAACCTCTGTTGCCTGAAGGTTGTGATTGCTCTCGGGCTCCGGAGGCGGTGCTTCCTTGCGGAGACGGCCTGCGACGCGGTTCCGCAGTCTCGCCTTTGCAGATTCGCTCGTAGGCGAGATTGATTTGCTTCAGCTTCTCTTGTGCTTTCCCCTGAAGCTTCGGATCGCCTGCAAACCGATCCGGGTGCCAGACCTTAACCAACTCGCGATACGACTGCTTCACTTCCTCCAAGCTTGCTCCTGGAGCAAGCTCGAGGATGCGATAACATTCAGAAAGGTCATCAATCATGTGAGAGTCAAGGTCTACGTACCCCAAATGCCTCGTAGGGTACACAGCGTGCCCCATCGAGCAACTAGGTAAACGATCGAAGCGTTTGTAAAGCACGCAGTCATATGGCTGCACAAAAAACTTGTTTCCATGCAACTGTCTGTCAAGCCATGAGTTTGCTGACTGCGCCCGGTTGTTTTTTTCGCCTAGCAGGCAGCTAACGCGACAGCGGCCCCTGGGCTGGCTGCACTCCAACCCCAAGCCCCTTGCGGGAGCAACTGCCATGAGCTCAGGCGGTTTTTTAACTCTTCTCCCGCACCAAGCGCCGACGCCGCCGGGGTCCGGAATCCGGAGCCGGAAGCCGGAAGCCTGAAGTCGGAAACCGAAAGGTTGGGGCCAAGGGCTGAAGTGCAGGGGATTGTCTCAGTCCAAGCGTTTGAGGAAGACGTTGCGGAAGGCGACGGGGTCGTTGTGGCCGGCGAAGCCGAAGTGGCCGCGGGTCAGGTCCTTGCCCGGATGGGGGCGGTGGTTCAGAAACTCTTTCACGCCGGCCACGTCGCCGTCGAGGATGACAAAGCCGTTGAGTTCGACGCGGATTTTCGAGCCGCGCACGGTGACTTCCTGGAAGTTCCACTGGCCGATGGGCCGCTGGTAACCGCGGTGGGCGGGGATCAGGCCATAGACCGAGCCGTGGGCCTGGCGGGGGTCAATGGCGTCGCCGGTGGCCTTTTCGTACTCGTCGTCGAGGACCTAGAGTTCGCACATGCCGGCGTAGGCGGCATCGCCGTGACCGGGGTAGCGGATGGCCTGACCGTTGTTGCCGCCCTTGGGGAGCCTGAACTCGAGCCGCACCACGAAGTCGCCGCTGCTGGAATAGACTCCAACGCGGAGCGGTGCGGGATTAAGCCTAATGCCTTTCGGGAAATCAGGGTCATAGCAGTTTGAAATGAACCGGGCCTTCCCACGATTGATTGCGGCGCAGCCGGGGCCAGCCGCTGACCGGTTGGCGCACTGCCCGTGGACAACTGCGGG
>Ga0209381_1000236_pt1 | contig 151479 bp, 117 predicted proteins | sample DewCreD2012metaG_FD_184111 | JGI IMG/M metagenome (GOLD analysis project Ga0209381, IMG submission 184111) | Hot spring sediment bacterial and archeal communities from British Columbia, Canada, to study Microbial Dark Matter (Phase II) - Dewar... ...
GTCGTGGACCTTGTGGACGAAATGGACAAGAAAATCAATCCCCTTTCGGGTGAAGTCCACTGGGTCCACAACGTCCATCTCGTCCATGGTTTGATCGAAAGAGCCGCGTTCAACTGCCGATTTTAGGGTAAACTATTGGCCGCGGTATGCGCCTATCGAGTTGGATTAGCGTTTGGGATCAGGGAGCAAGCCAGCGATCGAGCCACGCGAAAGCGGCTTCCTGCATGTCTGTGTTGAACTCGTGCGGCACAGGCCAGAGACGTGTTTCGAGTTTGTCTTCGGCGCCCTGCGCGCGCCAGACTTCCCGCAGTTTTTCGTAGCACGCCTCGACGCCGGACACGGGGAACAATCCATCCTTTTCTCCATTGTAAAAGAGCATCGGTTTCGGACAGGCGATGGAAGCGACGTCGGGATAGTCTAGACTGTTTCGCAATCCCGGCAGGATCATGCTGAAGGCCGACTGCCCCGTAGTCTGGTTGTTGCCGTCTTGCATGAGCGTCTTTGTGTCGCACATCCAGCAGATGGCCGCGCCTGCCTTCACGATGTCCGTCAGGGCGTTGAGGCTCCATGTCCGATGTGAACCGACGGACAGTCCCGCGCAACCGATGCGTTCGGGGTCCACTTCCGGCAGGCTTTGCAGAAATTCGGCGCACCGCAAGTCGTCCCATACGATCCGCCCGGCCCACGATACGCCAAGATGGAACATGTTCGCCGCGAGCCGTTCTTGCGCTTCGTACTTTACGCCTTCCCGGCGGCCGCGGTCGCCCCAGAAGAGCATATCCGTTGCAAAGACCACATACCCTCGCCGGGCGAGTTCATCGCCGAAGAAACGTCCACCGTAGCATGTCTTCACCCATTCTATCGCGTCGTTCAGACGTTCTTCGGAAACATCGAACGGGCGAATCACCTTTTCCTTTCCGATTGAAAAATGCGCGCCATGATCGTGTAACCCCAGAATAGCCGGGAACGGACCCTTTCCTTTGGGCACGAGCAGATAGCCGATGACGCGCGTGTCCGCCGATAGATTCATCGCGATTTTGCGCGCTTCATAAGCGCCGCGATCTTCCCTCGCAAGAATGTTGATCGCGAACGGCGCCAACGGCGGACGCGGGCCGAGATGCGATTGGTACACTTCGCGGGCGCGTTCGCGCCATAGCGCGAAGGGCAAACCGGCGTTTTTCCATGCGAGCGGAAACGACAATCGTTCGAGTTGCGCGTCGCGAAACGCGGGCAAATCCATACGCACACCGAAGGCCGCGGGCGGATCGGCGGGCGGCGCCGGCGGCCATCCTTCCGGGGGATGCGCCTCAATTCGATCGAGCACAGCGCCGAGTGGCGCGTTGTTCCAAAACAAACGGTCCGCAGGACGGCGCGCCAGATAGAAGTCAATTGTTTCCATGAAATAAACCAGCCCTTCCGGAGCCGAACCGCCCATGGAAACGGCGCCTTCCGAGTAATCGCGCGCGAGATCGCGGTCCGCGGGCTTTTTGTACAGGTCGTAAAGCGTTTGTCCTTCCTTGAGTTGTCCGGGATTGAACTCCCAGCCTTGCAATCCGGAAAGGATCGTGCCAGTACGCGCATAACCGTTCACGCGCGCTTGAAGCGTCCGTTCGATGGCATCCATCAGATTCCCGATTGGCTCGCCGCGATCTTCCAGTACGCGGGCGGCGCGCGACAATTGCGCTGCATGTTCCATGGCCTGATCGAGCAGCACGCGCGAACTGCGCGGATGCGGGTAGCGCCAGCCGCCTGTTGGATCCTGTGACTGCGCCAGAAAATCGGCCACCGCGCGGACCACATCGCGCAACCGTGGTTCGTCCGGATATTCACGCAAGAGGTCCGGCAGGCCCGCAAGCGCATAGCCGATGATGTAGGGTTTCGCGAACGGCGCTTCATAGCCGTGTTGATCGTCGTCTATGAACGGGCCGTCGGAAACAATGGGTTGTCCACCCTGGCTGAACAGACTGTCCCCGCCGAGTTTTGTTCGCAATTCGCGAAACAGACGCAGCGCCTCCTCGCGATAGGCCTCCTCGCCCGTACAGTGGTAAAGGTCCATGAAATCCGCGACATCGCCGATATTTCGGCACTCGCCCTGATCCGCGTGAATGAACTTTTTCGCGTAAGCGGTTTGGGCGCGCAATGCGGCGGTAAAACGTGGATCCCCGGTCTCTTCATACGCATGAAAAAAGGCGTTGATACCCTTGGTGCAGAAATGGACGGCCGTGTTGCTTCGCCACATGAACCGCGCGTCATCGAGATGGTCCTTGATTCCCATGGCATTGGCGTTGTTGTAGCGCGTGCCGCCGAAGGTGTCCGTATCGCCCCACCAGAGCGACAAATCGTACATGTTCGAGCACCACAGCACAGCCGTGTCGCGAAGCGCCTTGTCGCCCGCCTTTTCGGCTTCGTGAAAAATGGCCGGCGCATGATTCAAACGGTTCATGCCAAAAACGGGCGCCGGTCGGTCCTTGTTGAAGGCGGTCACGTTACCAAAATCGTCGCCCAGGCACATACAAGCCGTAATCGCCCAGCGCGTATAATCGCGCAACGAGTCGAGCAAGGGCCATGGCGCAAGGCCGGGCGCCGAGGCGGCTATGCGGATATCTTCCATGGGTTCCAGCAGCGCATTGAATTTCACCGATGCCGGCGCAATCGTAAAAGCGGCGCGCCGCCAAGCCGATTCCTGCATCGGAACACGTTCTTCCGATGTGCATCGAAGATAACGGACTGCCCCCGCATCCGCTTCGACACGTCCCCGCCGATAACTCGCCGCATCCGGAAACGATAGCATCCATGCGCCATCGGGCGAACCCAGCGCAATCGGCTGTCCTTCCCCAAAAGTATGGGCCCGATCCGGCGGCACGACCGGACCGCGAACGATCCAACCCAAATCAGGCGTGATTCCATCTCCTGATTCCATGCACTGGAGATGGGCTTGTACGGCCACCGCGCCGGAGGCATCCATCCGCACTTCGATGATTCGCGGCCATGTCGCGTCCGGTTCGAGCAGACGCACCCATACGAAGTAACGCCCGTGTTCGATCCGTTCAATAATCGGAGGCTCTGGATTCGTGCGCGGAGGCGCAAGGATCTTTCCTTCCCACGCCGTTGAATCCGATTTCAACACCACGCGGTCCGTGGCCAGCGTCAATGTCCATGGTCCCAGAGCAACATGCGCCTCGCCCCGTTCGTCAAGTGAGATAGTGGGTACGTCCGGCGGCGGATCATCCACAAGTGAAAGTGAAAACCGGTGGGCGCCGGCTTCCTTGAAATCGAAGGGAAAGGTGATCAAGGCCCGGCGAACGCATGCGGGCTTTCCGGGGTGTCGTGTAAGAATGCGGACATCGGGAATGGCCTGTGCTTCGCCGCACGCCGCCCGCAGAGCAAGATTTTCCGGAAAGGCGCCCGGTTTGAAAAACAATGAAATGCGGACAATGCGCCGCCCCGGAGCCTTGAGATGAACGTCGAATGATGGAAGCGTCACGGCGGTTCCGTGACAAACGCCGCTCGTGCCGCAGGGGGGCGGTTGAAACGCGAACCTTTCCGCCCATTTGGCCTGTGCAGCGGCCGCCGATGCTATCCCCGCCGCAAGAACGCCAAGAATCATATAAAGATGCATCGTATTGTTCTGTGTTTGCATGGGTTCTTTTCTGTCCATGTTTGATTGCCTTCAACCGGCCGTATGCCATGGGCCAATCAACCTTTTAGTTTCTTTGTTCGCCACTTCTGCGCGCCGCGCGCAGAAGTGGCGAACAAAGAAATTATACCCTTGATCGAAACATTGCGGCTGGGCCGCCTTAGGCGCATGGCGTCCTGCCCGGGTCTCCTACAAACCAGTATAAACTTTTTCGCAATCATTCCGTGTTCTAACGCGGGTAGCGTCCACAACCCCGTTTCTCTTCGTGCTCGTGCTCATCATCGCCATCGTAATCGCTCTAAAACCCCGCCGTATTCGCACTCGCTAAATCATTGAACTTCAATTGGACGCGCAAGTTGCCCGATCATTTCTTGGTGTTTTTTATAGAAGCCAGATTTTACGGCGCTACAGTGGTCCAAGGCGTCCCGCGAGCATTCCGCGAAACTGGCGCTTTCCGTTTGGATGTTTTACCATGCGCGCAAGGAATGACAAATGACCGATACCACGAGTCGAACGCCCGGCTGGGTGTGGGTTCTCATAACAGCCTTGGCGGCCATTCAGCCGGCCCTCCTGCTGTGGATTGCGCTTTGGCCGCCGGAAGGACTGGTTCCGACGGGACTGCCCATTGCCGACAGCGCACTATTTCTGCATGCCATGCGGATGGCGGAGCGAGGCTGGACATCACTCTACGCCACCTGCTCGTCTGTGTTCGGCCCGGAAAGCCTGGCCTACTATTCGGTTCCGCATTTGTGGCTTTATGCCGCAGTGGGATTCGTGGCGCGCATCCTGCACGTTTCAGACCTGCCCGCCTACGGCGCGGCGAACGGCCTTGCCGCGTTTCTTTTTCTCTATGCGGCCTACCGTCTCCTGGCGGCCTTGGCGCCAGGACTTGCGGCGCGGGCTTTCATTCTTTTCGCGCTGAGTGGTGGACTCGGCGGCGTTGCCTTTGTCCTGTCGGGAATATTGGGCTGGCACGCTGCGCCGGAATTCGAAGACGCGTTCCGCCGTTTCGCGGTGTATGAATTGTTCGAGGGGCCTCACCTGCTGCCGTCTCTTCTGTTTCCCCGCTGTTACTACACGCTGTCGCTGGCGTTATGCTTTTTCGCCTTGGCCCGCCTTGCGAACACGCGGCAATCCGTATGGCCCATCGTTCCCCTGATGGCCGTTGGAAGTTTTGTGGATTTGCGTTACGGAGTTTTCGCAACGGGGATTGCTTTTCTGGGCGTTTTCGTTTGCGACGCCCACGAACGATCCGCTTTTCTCCGGCGTGGGGGGCTGTTGCCGCTTGGCCTTTTGGCAGGCGGCCTGCCCGCCGTGTGGCTGATGCGCCGGAATCCCGCCGTTATCCAAAATCATTTCGATGTGACCAACATGGCGATGTGGCTGTCGCCATTCATTGCAACCGCCTTTTTTCATCTCCTGCTGCTGCCGGGGCCGATCCGAAACCACGTCCGCAAGATGCCTCCGTTTGCGCAGGCGGTTTCCCGAGGCGCCATCGGCTACCTGGCCGCCTTTGCCATTCTCTTTGCCGTGTATCAAGTCTATTACGGCAATGTGATTGTGGCGCGGGATGCGGCCGTCGCCGCGGCCGTTTCCGATTTTGCCCTCGCAGGCTTGGTTGCCGGGTTGTGTCTGCCGTTGTTACGTGTTAGAAATGCGCGCATCGTGGAACGTGATGAAATGCCGTCTTCTTCACCCGATGGTTTTCCGCCTTCGGCCTTTCCATTGCTCCCCTCCGCCTTGAATACGGGGAAAATCGGCGAACAATGGCTGGCCTTGTGGCTATTGGCATTCCTGCCGCTGACTTTGTCGGCGTTTGGTTCGGGATGGTTTCTCCGATACGGTCCGCAACGCCTGGAAGTGTTCCTATGGCTGCCGCTATGCGCCATGTCCGCGGCGGCATTGTTGACAATGAAATCGCGCGCCCTACGAATGGTCTGTACGGGACTTATGCTCGGTTGCGGATTGTGTTCGATCGCCGTTTCGGTGTTGTTCTTCCAAGGTCCGCTCGATCTGCGCCCCGGATCGTCACCATACGCCGCCAAGCATTCCGAAGTCATGACAAAGGCGGACGAGGCGCTCATCGAAGCCATTGGAACGGGCTTCGTTCTTGCCCCCATCCCCGCAAGCGACATCGTGGCCCTGCGCAAAGGAAACCGGGCCGTATTCGGCACAGGCTCCTTCAATCTGTCCGATCAACCCTATGCGCCGCTCGAAGCCGCCGTCAGGGCTTTCTTCAGTCCGGAAACCGGCGATGACGAACGACGCGCTTTCGTCAATGCATGGTGCGTGGACTACATCTACTGCCCCGATACATGGCCCGTCGCCTCTGAAGTTGTGCGGCAACTGGACAGTGTGACGTGGATTGAAAAAGTTGCCCAACGCGGACGCGGCGCTGTCTTTCGCATCCCTCGCCATCATTTCGTGATCGCCCACGGACCCGCTGCGCATGCTGAATGTTCAAGCCGCAACAAGCCGTGTTTCCACGGAAACGATACGTTTCAGTAATATCAAATAGCGTCAGACGTTGAGACCCTGAGGTGAAAGGGAACAGGCTTTCAGCCGAGGACCTTCGCCAGAATTTTCTGGGCCTTCGCGGCATCCGCTTTGCCGTCGAACGCCGCGAGGACGACCGCCCGGCGATTGACGGCAACCGCCGACAAACCACGCAGGTTGATTCCCGCATCCGCCAACGCCTTGGTCAGTTTCACGCCAAGACCGGCCTTGTCGGGACCTTCGATTCGCAGCGCGTGCAAACTGTCGCTTTTCACCAAGCCAGCCAGTTTCGCGGCTTTGCTTTGCTTCGGCCCCTGCAGGGGCGCGACAAATACCAGGCCCGTACCGGGCGCATCCCGCCGCGCCAGCACAAATTCGAGATTTGCGCCCGCGTCCGACAACAGGGCCAGTTTTTCGGCCAGTCCGCCCGGCTTGTCCACAATGCCGCCCGCCCACACCTGCACCTTCGCGATACTGTACGCCATAACAAGTTCCTCCTGTTGCACGTGTTCTTTCCCAAAATTTACCTGTGGAAGACAAAGCCCATCATACCATATTCCCAACCGCGCCGCGTCATGTTTTTTTACAGAGGGGATTTATAAACAACGCGGCAATCCCGTCTTTTTCCGCGGAGGGCAAGTCGTTTCACGGTCCTTTTTCCACACCGCGGAGTTGTCGCTTCACGCGATTCCACACCGTATCGAGTTCCTCGAGCGTACACGCTTCCATCCGAATGCCGCTGCGTTCGAGTTCGGTTTCGAGCAGGCCAAAACGCCGCTCGAAACGGTCATTGGCGGCGGCGAGCGCATCGCCGGGATGTACGCCGAGAAAGCGGGCCAGATTGACGGCCGCAAACAGCAAGTCGCCGAGTTCCCGCCGGGCGTGTTCATCATCACCCGATTGATGCGCATCGCGAATCTCGTTCAATTCTTCCGCGACTTTGTCGAATACGCCGCTGATGTCCGGCCAATCGAAACCGCGGGCGCTGACCCGTTCTTGAATCATCCATGACGCATGCAGCGCATTGGCGCAATTGCGTTGCACGTGCGGTTGTGAATGTGTGTTCGCCTCCTGCTGGTCCTGTTTTCTATCGGGCATTGTCATGGCGCAGTATCCCCAATTGGTTCCTTTTCCCAAAATCAACACGCACGAGCGCACAATGGGAGAAAAACGACAAATTTCTTGCTCAAAATACGGTTTGGCGGGACGGATTTCAACGCTGTAATTGTCCCTTGCCAACATGCGACAATAAAGGAGAAGGATGTTGAAACCCTTGACTCCGGGCTTCAAACACCGGACATCCGATGAACGGAAAGGACACGGCCATGGATTTTTCGATATCCAGCGAATTACAGAATCTGTTGGATCGGGTACGGGGATTTGTCGAAACCGAACTCTACCCGTTGGAACCGGAGTTTCTGGAAAAAGGTTTCCGCGCCGTTGAGCCGGTCTTGCGCGAAAAGCGCCGGAAAGTGAAATCGCTGGGCCTGTGGCTGCCGCAAATCGCCAAGGAATACGGCGGTTTGGGTCTCTCGCTCGTCGAACATGGGCTGGTCAGTGCGGAATTGGGCCGGTCGCCGATAGGCCACTATACATTCAACTGCCAGGCGCCCGATGCCGGCAATATGGAAATTCTGATTGATTACGGTAATGATGAACAAAAGGAACGTTATCTCAAGCCCCTGCTCGACGGGGAAATCCGTAGTTGTTTCGGCATGACCGAGCCTGATTTCCCCGGTTCGAATCCCGTTTGGATGGGCACTACCGCCGTCAAAGACGGCGATTCGTATGTGCTCAATGGGCGTAAGTGGTGGACCACCGGCGGCGATGGCGCCGCCTTTGCCGTGGTCATGGCCATCACAAACCCCGAAGCAGCCCCACACTTCCGGGCAAGCCAGATTCTCGTCCCGACGGATACGCCCGGATTTATCATCGAAACCACGACGCCATTTATGGGGCATCGCGGTGAAGGCTGGGCCAGCCATTCCGAAGTCCGGCTCGAAAACTGCCGCGTGCCTCAATCAAATCGGCTGGGCGCCGAGGGAAGCGGGTTTCTCATTGCGCAGGAAAGGCTCGGTCCGGGCCGCATTCATCATTGCATGCGCTGGATCGGCGTCTGCGAACGCTCGTTCGACCTGATGTGCCAACGCGCCATCGAGCGGCGCATCACGCCCGAACGGCCACTGGCCTTTCAACAGTTTGTGCAGGGCTGGATTGCCGAAAGCCGTGCCGAGATTGACGCGGCGCGATGGATGGTCCTCCATGCGGCGTGGATTATGGACCGGCACGGCGCCAAAGAAGCGCGCGACAAGATATCGCTCATCAAATTTACCGTGGCCAACACGATGATGCGCGTGATTGATCGGGCGATTCAGGTCTACGGCGGGCTTGGCGTGACCGACTATACCCCGCTTGCCCTTTTTTATCGAACCGAACGCGCCGGCCGCATTTACGACGGCGCCGACGAAGTCCATAAACTTTCCGCGGCCAAGCGCATTCTGAAGCGGTACGCGCAAGCGCAAACGTGAGTTTCCGGCCCCGTGTCCACCACTCCAGACATGACGGCGATGCTCGATGAACCCCGCGACGTCCGGCCCGGTGAAGAACTGGATGCCGCCCGGCTTTCGGACTACCTGCATGAGGCCGTTCCCGGTCTCGAAGGCCCGATTGAAATCCGGCAATTTCCAAGCGGATTTTCCAACCTGACCTACCTGGTGCGCGCCGGCGATCGCGATCTCATTCTTCGGCGGCCGCCCACGGGAAGCAAGGTGAAATCCGCGCACGACATGGGGCGCGAGTTTCGTATGCTGAGCGCATTGCATCCGGTCTATCCTTCCGCGCCGCGTCCGATCGCATACTGCCCCGAATCCGATGTTATTGGCGCGCCGTTTTATGTCATGGACCGGATCAAGGGCGTCATCCTGCGCGGGAAAAAACCGGCCGGATTCCATTGTTCTCCCGATCTGGCGCGCAAATGTTGCGTATCCTTCGTCGAAAACCTCGCGCACCTTCACGCCATCAACTATGAGGCGATAGGACTCGCCGATATGCGCCGGGAAGGTTCTTTTGTGCAACGGCAGGTCGAAGGCTGGATTGATCGCTATCACGGTTCGCAAACCGACGATATCCCCGCTATGGAACAAGCCGCCGGTTATATGCGGGCCAATCGCCCGGCGGATACGGAATCCGTATTGATCCACAACGATTACAAATTCGACAATCTCGTTCTGAATCCGGCCGATCCTTCGCAAATAACCGGTGTTCTCGACTGGGAAATGGCGACAATCGGCGACCCGCTCATGGACCTCGGCGTCGTGCTCAGTTACTGGAACGAACCGAAGGATCCGAATCTCGGCATCGTGCCTTGTTTCCTGACGCTTGAACCGGGCTGCATGACCCGGCGCGAAATCGCCGGACTCTACGCTGAACGCACCGGACGGGATCTGTCGAACCTGTCGTTCTATCATGTCTTCGGCCTGTTCAAACTCGCCGTGATTGCGCAACAGATCTATTACCGTTATAAACAAGGCCTGACCCGCGATGAACGTTTCGGCGCCCTGCTTTTCGTGGTCGCCACCCTCGCCATGATGGCTGTCCGGATTGGCGGCCAGGGAGATGTTTGAATGGCTCGTATCGCAAAGTGAATTGATCCCGCCGGTATTGTTACGATCCCGGTAAACATCGGAGACAAACATCATGCGTGAATCCAAGGAAAAACAATCTCTGACACGCCGCCAATTCGTGTTTCGTGGGGGAGCGGTGGCGGCGGGTATTGCGGCCGCTCCATCAATCATCACGTCCCGCGCGTGGGGCGCGGTAAAACGCGCGCCGGCAAACGAACGGCTTGTCATGGGCGTCATTGGTCTTGGCGGGCGCGGACGTTATGTCATGGGCGCATTTCTGTCGCGTCCTGACGTGCAGGTCGTCGGCGTTTGCGACGTCATCAAGGCGCGCCGTCTCCAGGGGCAGGACATCGTCAACAAGACGTACGGAAATCAGGACTGCACGGCCTACATAGACATGCTCGAACTGCTCGATCGCAAAGAGATTGATATCGTCCTCATCGCAACCGGCGACAATTGGCACTCCGCGGCCTCCATCATGGCGGCGCGCGCCGGGAAGGACATCTACTGCGAGAAGCCGATGAGTGTGTGCATCACGGAATCCCGCGCCGTCGCCGACACCATGCGGCGCCTCGGCCGCATCTACCAGTGCGGCACGCAACGGCGGAGCGTCGGACATTTTATCTTCGCGGCAAATCTCGCAATCAGCGGGAAACTGGGCCGGCTCAAGGAACTCCACGCCGAAGAGGCGGGCGGACTCCAGCAACTCTACGATACGACACTGCCCGCCGAACCGGAACCGCCCCGTGAGGAGTTCGACTGGAACCGCTGGCTCGGTCCCGCCCAGTGGCGGCCTTTCAACTCGAAATACCACACGCGCGGATTTTGGAGCGCCCATACCGACTTCAGCGGCGGGTCCATCACCGAATGGGGCAGCCACACCGTAGACCTCTGCCAATGGGCCAACCAATCCGACGATACAAGCCCCATCGAGTTCTGGAAGGAAGGCGACCGATATATTGGACGTTATGCAAACGGCACGAAATTGATTATTCGCACCGGCCTTCGGTTTGGTTCCTGTCCTGTGCGCTTTGAAGGGGAAGAAGGCTACGTCGAAACAGGCGATTCCGGCGAGATGGAAGTCTTTCCCAAATCCCTGCTTGGCGAACGTAAATTTCTGGGCGGTTATCCCGCAGACGACCATGTCCGCGCCTTTCTCGAATGCGTCAAGACACGGCAACAAACCGTGTCAAACGCCGAAGTCGCGCATCGTTCGATTACCGCCTGCCACGTCGCCAATATTTGCAAGCGGCTGGGACGTCCCGTCAAATGGGATCCCGTCAAGGAAGTATTCATCGGTGACGAGGAAGCCAATCGTCTGTGTTCGCGCGCATACCGCGAACCCTGGTATCTGTAAGCGCATGTACAGACAGAATAGTGGACAGACGGCCCCGTCTGTCCTTGTGGATCAACCTTTGCTTTTCCAGACGCAGCGGTAATTGAATCGCCGGTTCGGGGCGCTGTCGCCATTCACGCAGAGCGAGATCGGATCCTTCAGATCAGCCGGATTGTCGCACCAATGGAAATCGAAGGAAAAAGCGCGCCCCTTCAATCCAAGCAACTCTCGCGGAATGGCGATTTCGATCGCCTTGCCCCCATACCGGTAATCGAGCCGGGCCGCTTCGGCCCATGGATTATCCGGCTTTGTCGCATCATAGCGCAGGAGCGATGTCGTTTTTTCGTCCAGAACGTTTTTATTGACCAGATAATCGTAACCGAACCAGCCTGTATTCGCATTCCGGTCGGCATCAATCAGCAGGAGCATCCAGTTGTTGTCCGTATGCGAGGTAAGAGGTTCACGTGTTTCGGCGTAGCAATAGACCTTTTTCCTGTCAACGGCCATCTTGCACGTGACGATGTCGTTTCGGCCTGAATCATTTGTGTAATGGAGGCCCCCGTATCCCTTGTAGTCGCGATGGAACGTGTCGCCGGCCGTATCGCGGTATTCGACCGTAATCGCATTCCAATCTTCGAATGCGCCGTCTATTGTCACCGTATTGAGTCCACACAATTCCGGGATGGGACGAATGCCCTTGTAACGCCGGATATTCTGCGCCATTTGCATGTAATAATTGTCCGTATAACCGTCTTTCATGGGTTGGATGGACCGGTTGAATTCCGCATTGTACTGATCCACAAAGAAAAACGGCGACTGTCGCCGCATGAAGGGAAATGATTTCCCTTCGCCGGGCTGGTACTTACCCGCCGTCCATTCGTTCCAGTCGTTGATGTAAAGAAACTGCGGATTGGCTTTGATCGCTTCGTCCCACCGTTCCTGAAAGTAGATGCCGTAACCTTCGGGATGTTCGACGGTCTTTCCCAGCCAAGGCACATGCGTGGGCACGGGCAAATCGTATTCGTTCAATTCCGGCTCGCCGTGTTCGCGTGTCCACGATTTCCCCGTCAAACTGGACGGATGCTGTGCAGGCGTTACGGCCGCTTCCTCTTTTTGGCCTTTATGCGTCGAGACCAGCGCGTCCAGCGGCAAGGCCTTGACCCGGTCGTCGCCCATGTCGTAGCCGAAACTCCACTTGTCTTCCGTGCCGATGAATCGCTTGCCCGCCCACTCGTAATAGCCCCACCACATCGTGCGCAGCGTGAAAAACGCCTTCACCTCTTTCGAATAATCCGTGAAAAACTCCTCCGTGTAGGCCGGATCACCGTAATGGGGATGGCTTGTGTCGGTTTTGGCCGCGGGATCATAATGTGGATTGGGTTGCTTGATGTCATGTCCGGTGGAATCAATGTCCGGCCGGTCGTTGTAGAGCAACAAGGGTTTTCCGTCCCAGTAAAACCATAAATCCTTGTATTTTTCCGCCTTGTAGATCCGCTCGTACAAATCCTGGACCACTACAATGACCGGTCCGTTGAACGCCCAAAAGCAAAATTGCGGCACTTTGTTGCCTTCCGCTTTCATCTTTTGCATGACGGGAAACACGACGTCCCACTCGTCCCAGTAGCGGACCGCGTTCGTGACATCCATGACCAGCACGTCCACGCCGGCATCGGAAAGCATGGACATGTCCTTGCGAATCACATACTCGTCCTTGCTCAGAAAATACCCCATTTCCGGCTCACCCCAGTGGTACGATCCTTCCGTCCAAAGCGGGTGTTTCGCGTCGAAACGCGCATTCGGATCGGCGGCCAGCACCTTGGTCACATCGGCGGCATAAGGACTTTTCAATCCGGCCAGCGAATCGCTGTGCCATGTGATATAGAAAATCCCGACGATGCGCCGTTGGTCATTCTTGACCGGCCCCACGGTGGAAAAATCCGGCATCGTGCGGCCCAGCGCGTCCATCGCCACCCAGGTATCCGGGTACAGGTCGCGGTAATACGATTCTTCCGAATGAGCAACAACCGGAGCAATCGCAATGAGCATGAGAAGTGTACACGTAGCGTTTTTCATAACGGTTCCCTGCATGGTTATCCAAATGGTTATCCAAATCGCAAAAACACGTGGTGGCGGTGAAAAACTATTTGGCGGTTGTTCGCGTGTGCAGGACTCCCGCGACAGCGCCGATAATCAAGCCTGCCACTCCGCCCGCGGCCAAGCCGGCCAACGGCGCGACGGCCTGAAAAATCACTCCCGGCACAATGCCCAGGATCACGCCCATCAGGGCGCCGATTAGCGCGTCCAGCAGAACACGGGATTTGGGCGGTTCTTTGAACAGCGCAGCGATTTCAGGGACTTCCAGCGCGATGCTGTCCTGTATCGGCTGCATCGAACCGATCTTGTTCTTACGGCAGACCGCGTCGCGCGGGATGCTTTTGTTCTCGATGGCCTTGCGGATTTGTGCGATATCGGTAGATTCGAGAATCAACGCACCGAAACCGTCGAAAAACTGCCATAGACTTGGCATATTGAAACGTCCGCGGTACGCCGCAATACGCTTTGCGCAGTTTTCCTTTGCCAGTGCCTCAGTTGCCGTTTCGTACAATCGTTCGAGATGGCGCAAACCGTGTTCGGCGCGTCCGTTGGCCCCCAAGGCAAACGCGAGGACGTCGAGCACGGCCGGATCATCGTGGCCGCCCGACTCGTACGCAATCATTATATGTTCCAAGGCCTTGGCGCTGTTCTGCAATTCGCCGGCCGCTTCAAGGTAAATCCGCGCAATCAGGCGGTTGGCTTCCGGATTTTTCGGTTCGGTGGCCAGAATACCGTCCAGCAAGCCTTTGGCCTGATCGAAAGCACGTTGTGATATCAGGCGCAGCACATCTTGGAATTGCGGGGAACGGTCGGCCGGCGCGGCGGCTTTGGCATGCCCCGTGCCAGTGTCAGCGATAATGGTGGGTGCAAACGCGGAACCGGAATCGCGGGTCGTGATCTTGCTGCCCACGGCCACATATTGCGGTTCGATCCGAAGCGTCATCGCGGCGATTGGCCCTTCCCGCACGACGTTGATCGGGGTATTCTGCACGGCAAGCCGCGTCACGGGCGCCAGCAGCGGCACGCCGTCCGGCGAGGCAATCGAGACCATCGAACCCGTGAAAAACGCGCCACGTAACACGTGGCCGGTTACGCACGTTTCCTCGCCCGACACCGGGTTGACCGATTCGACGAAGAATTCGTTTTCGGCGGAAGGCGCCGTGGCGGCCGGAGGCGTCGTGCCCGATGCCGCCGCGGCCCGGCGCGCCGCGGCCAGACGTTCACGCACTTCGCCCAGATTGCCGCCCGCCATCTGTTCCATCCGTTTGCAGGCCGCATCGGCCTCGTCGAGCCGTCCCATGCCGATCAGGCACAACGCGATTTGTTGCGTAACCCGGCCGCTGTTGGGAAACGCCTCGTCAATTTGCGCCAATAATGTATGCGCCTGAAGATATTGGCTGTTCTTGACCAACTCCGCTGCTTCGGCCAGCAAAGACTTCGCTTCTTCCTTGGTCATTTCCGAATCTCCGCCCGTTTGGGGGCTGTCATAAAGCAACGCCTGTTCCCCGCTCCGTTTTTCACACTGCGTTCATATCGAATCAGGCCACCGAACGATCCGATCCGGTAATGTCTTCCGTCCGGGCCGAATCTTCACCACTGCCACCACTATACCATGCCGCGTCAAAAAGCAAAACTTCAATTCAGAAATCCAGCACGTGGGCTCTGCCCACAACCCAGTCTCTTTTTGTGCTCGTGCTCGTGTTCGTCATCGTCATCGTAATCGAGGCAAGAACTCTGCGGTATTCGCACTCGACAAATCATTGTACTTCAATTGGTTGTGTAAGTTGCCCAAAAACTTCTTGTAGTTGTTGATAGAAGCCACACGGTAAGGTAATAAAATCCGGCGGCCAACGCCCCGAATGTGTCGGACGGGTTTCCCGCAGACGATCCTACAGCACGTTGCGCAATACGGGAAGACGGCGCAGTACAAAATGGCTGGCCAGCAGGCTCAGCGGAAACGCCACTGCGAACACAATAACAAATTTGAGATAGGCGCTTATCCGGATGCCGAGCAGGAGATATTGAAGCCAGACAAGGATAGGCTGATGGACAATATAGATTCCATACGAATTGGCGGTAAACAGCCGGGTAAGGGGGAAGGGGCGGTTGCACCACAAACGAAAACCCGTGGCGAATGCGCCGAGCGCGCCCAGGGTTGCAAAGGCGTGCAGGATAGCATTGCATAAAATAAGCCATAGCGAACCCTCGACGTGTGCTCCGAATCGGGCGCGGAAAACCATCAGCCCCACAGAAGCGCAACCCAACAGGCTTGCCCAGGCGGCCACGTGCACACGCGAACCGTTTGCCCATGTCCAGCCACGCATGGCGCCATATACACCCAGAAAAAAATAGAAGACATACAGCGCGCACCGTGAGGGTTGGTAGGCGAAGAGAGGAAATCCGAAAACATGGGCCCATGAAGCGTAGCCGGCTGCGCGCATGGCCACTGTCATCGCCATTGCCGTCAACAGGCCGAACACAAGAAGGAAAAACGGCCGGGGTTCCGACGGCACATCGAAAAGGGACGATTTACCCTGGGCCAGCCAACGGTGCGCCGCCCAGAGGGCGGCGTAAACCGCACAGAAGAAAAACAGCACATAAAGGAACCACAAATGGGCCGGCCCGATGTCCTGTGCGAAATAGGTTCCAATCCAATAGCGAAAATAACCCGGCGAAATGGATCCCTGGGCGCGGCGGTTCAAATAGAAATTGATCGGGATTAGCAAGGCCACGCCGAATACGAAGGGAATGAGTAAGCGCCTGGCTTTATCGGCCAGAAAAGAGCCCGCACCCCGTTTTTCAATGCTGGCCACGGCAAAGTGGCCGGAAATGTAGAACAACAAAGGCATCAGAAACAATTCGCTGGCAAAGACGAATATATCGAAGAGGATCCCCGTTTCCTGATCGGAAAAAAACCAGCGGTTTCGGGTGCGGGATCCATAGATGGAGGCGCAATGCCATATAAACACCAGAAAAATGATGGCATCGCGGAAATGATCCCACGAATGAATTCGCTGTGTGGTGTCTTGTTTCATGGAAACATTCATGATCGTTCCCAAGGACTCCAGATGGATGGCCTCCATGGAAAGCGCCGCGGGCCGGCGCCGTGGCGCGTGTTTGTTCGATTTTCGTGGGCGAAGATACCTTTTTCGGCGGGATACATCAAGGCGCGTTTCTCCCGCCGTCCGTTAGGCGTCTTTTTCGCGCGGCAATAAAGGCATCGAGCACAGCGATGCGCATTTTGGCGCCGGCGGGTTTGCCCGTGTAGCCGTCGAAGACACGTAGATCGATTTTTCCCCGGTGGCGGCAATAGTACACCCAAACCGCAAAATGATACAGCAGAACCGACTCGATGGTTTCGACGGCCGGTTTATTGGCCAGTCCGCGCTGTTGAAGGGTGTACTGCAGAAAACCTTTTCGGGCCAGTTCCGCTGCGCGCGCTTCGCCTAATGAGGGGGGGAAGCAATCTTCGTCGCACGCGAGGGGCGCCAAATCCCCGGCGCAATCGAGCAGGGAAAACGCGCCGGATATGGCCTCGACCGAAACCCATGCTGCGAAAGATCCTTTTTGCGAAACGGTTTGCAGGCGAATCGCGTAGGCAGGCATCCACAGACGCTCCAAAAACGGAAGAATGCGCGTCGAGGGGCGCCCCGGAACAGCCACATGCACTTCGGGGGCGAGCAAACCGAATGAATTGCGAAGCCGCGGACGGCGGATACGGTTCACCACCTGCTCTGCTTCGATGGGATGGGGGAGGCCGAGCGGAATCAATCGCGTCTCTTGTTCCGCGCCAGAAGAACGCGGCCGTAGATGATTGACGCAAAACCGATCGCCAACAATCCGGCGGCGCATACGATGTTCACGATGGCGGCGCGTATATTGGTTTGGGCGGCCCAATAGGTGCCCGCTACCACCGGAGTTCCCACGGCCACGATGAAAAGGCCCAAGGCGATATAGGTTTCGCCGTCGCGCTTTTCCATGCGAATATTGACGTTTTTATCCGAATCCGATGCCTTGATTTCGCTCATGCCGTAAATCCCATAAACCCGTGCTGCCACGTATGGAACGCCTGTGCGCACGTTGCGCACGCGAGTCCTTTAGCGGCCATGCCTTCATTGATAAAGCATACCACGGCAACCCCGCCCAATTACAGGAAAAAAGCGCCGGGCCGCCTTGGCTATTCGCCGGCGGCGTCTTTGAGAGATTCATCCTTGCGAAGAAGAAGAACGGCCTCGCGAATATGTTCATTCACGCCCATTTCCGCGGCTTTGCAGGCCCCATGGATCGCGTTCGCAATTCCCCGCGCGGACGACGCCCCGTGGCAAATGATCACGTTTCCGTTTACACCGAGCAGCGGCGCGCCGATATATTCGTTCGGATCCACGGTTTGCCTGAGTCGGCGAAAGGCCCGCATACTCAGTAAAGCGCCGAATTTGCTCAGCCAAGAGGAAGCGAGTTGTTCCTTGAGCAGACGCCCCATCAGCGATGCCACCGCTTCCGTGGTCTTCAGAAAAAGATTGCCGACGAACCCATCGCACACCACCACGTCCGCCGCTCCAAGGTACACGGCTTTCGGTTCGACGTTGCCGACGAAATTGACGTGCTGCGAGTGGCTGAGGATACGATGGACTGTTTTGGCAATTTCATTGCCCTTGGCCTGTTCTTCGCCGATATTCAAGAGGCCGACACGGGGATTTTTCACGCCCAGCACACGCTCGGAATAGACGATGCCCATTTCGGTGAATTCGCACAAATGCCGCGCCGTGCAATCCACGTTGGCGCCCAAATCGAGCACGAGGGCCGGGGTTTTCAGCGTTGGCAACGCCTGGCAAATCGCCGATCGCGCCACGCCGCGGATAGGCCCCAGCACCATGCGCGCGCCGATCATCACCGCGCCGGTATTGCCCGCGCTGACCACGCCGTCCACACGGCCTTCCTTGGCCAGGCGCATCGCCACCAGCAGTGACGAGTCGCGCTTCTGGCGCACGGCCTTGGCTGGGGTATCGGCCATGCCGATGACTTCCGAGGCGGGAACGATCGAGACCCGGTGCGGTTTTCGATAGGCCGCCAAGGCCGGCTTCAATTCATGCGCATCGCCCACCAGCAACACTTCCGTCCCCGTGGACATGCTGGCAATGACCGCGCCGTGCACTTCCACATAGGGCGCCCGATCGCACCCCATGGCATCCAAGGCTATTCGCATGGCGGATTCTCAGAAGGGTTCGGCTTGCGCGATCGCGCGGGCCGGTCGCCCTGGAATACAGTTGACGGAAACAAACAGACTCCGCGGTTACTCGGATTCGGTTCCGATGACGAGCCGATCCTTGTAATGGCCGCATTTCAGGCAAACGCGATGCGGCATGGTCTTTTCGCCGCAACTCGGACATTCGATGGCGTTGGACGGGGTCATGGCATGATGCGAGCGGCGCATGTTGCGCTTGGCTTTGCCCGTTCTTCTTTTTGGTACAGGCACGTTTTATTCCTCCGGACGATTGGGCTTCAGCTTCGGGTACAGACTGGCCAATCCCGCCAGGCCCTTGCGATCCAATTCTTCTGTTGTACGGCAAGCGCACTTGCCGTGGTTCCAATTCATTCCACAATGCGGACACAGACCCGCACAATCGGAACGGCACAACGCCTTTACGGGCGCCGCCAATACGACTTCTTCCCAGACTTCCGGTTTCAGGTCAATCTCGTTGCCCGTAAACCTATGGACTGTTTCGTCGCCAGCCCAATCATCCGCTTCCGTTACGGGCGCCGCCGGCGCCATGCCTTCGATATACGTCCAGCAAACCTCCGTACTGAACGAATGTTGGGCCTCTTCGAGGCACCGGTCGCATTTCAGGCAAAACACACCCGAAACCGAACCGCGAAAAAGATATTCGCCGCCGGCTTCCGTCAAAACGCCTGTTACCGAAACCGAACCCGACAACGGATCTTCCACGCCTTCCGGCTGAAGATCGGCCGTGTTCAACACGCAATGTACATTCGCCCCGGAAGGCGCTATCGCCGACAGCGGCAGTCTGAGCTGATTCACATCAACCGCCCTGAAGTCTGAAAGAAACGAGAGATAAATTAGCAAATCACCGGCGGCCCAGTCAAATTGGCAAGAAAATCAGGAGGCTGTATCCCTGATTTTCCAGGAAACGGTAGCGGGATGAAAACAGAATACCGGCCCGATCCGCACGCAAGATGTGGCTGGGTGCTTTTCATACCGCACGGGCGGCATTTCATTGGGAGGGCGCGCGTCCTCGCGCGCCGTTTCGAGTTGGCCTGCTAAATCAGGGGCCTTTGCGTAAATACCGGTCAACGAGGACACGAACCTTCTCGATACGTGCGGATGGTGGCCCCTTTCCGCATATTGTCATTGGCCGCTATCATGGCCCATAATGCGACAGGTAACACATTTTTTCTGTTTTGCGGACTACCCAACAGGTGTAGCAGGAGAATCGCCGGTGAAGAGAGTATGGTTTCATGTAATGGTGCTGGCGGCCGGCATTACCAGCGCGTTAGCGATGGCACAAGACAAAACCGGCGAAAAAGCGATCATCAAAAGCGTGCTTTTGGTGACCGGCCAGGATTATCCGGGGCACAAATGGCGGGAAACAGCGCCCGTTCTTGCCGAATTGTTACGGGCGGACGGGCGTTTGCGCGTAACCGTAACCGAAGATCCGAAATCGCTCGCATCGCCCGATCTCGGCCAATACGACGCTATCGTCCTGCATTTCATGAATTGGGAACAACCCGATCCGGGGCCGGATGCGCGCGCGAACCTCAAGCGGTTCGTCGAAAGCGGCAAGGGGCTGATGCTGGTCCATTTCGCATGCGGCGCGTTCCAGGAATGGCCGGAATTCAAGGAGTTGGCGGGGCGCGTCTGGGATCCCAAACTTCGCGGACACGACCCGTTCGGCACGTTCCGCGTGGACATCGTCAACACAACGCATCCCATTACAAAAGGGTTGGCCGCTTTCGACACGACGGACGAGTTGTACACGTGCCTGGCGGGCGACCGCCCCGTCGAGTTGCTGGCCACGGCTAAATCGAAGGTTGACGGCAAGGATTACCCCATGGCGTTTTCGTTCATGTATGGAAAAGGCCGCGTGTTTCATTGTCCGCTTGGACACGACGCGGGCGCTTTCCAAAATCGTGGCGCGGCCGAACTGATGCGGCGGGGATGCGCGTGGGCGGCAGGTCTGGAAACGTTCGACGGCAAAAAGGCAAAAACAAAATGACTGGGAGGAGACCATCATGATCGAACTGGGCATGCACACGGACAATTGGCGTCCATTGAGCGGCAGTTTCAGGCAAGCCGCCGAAACGGCCGTCAAGTACGGACTGAAACATCTCGAATTCGCGGCTATCCACGGCCAGTATTTCATCCAGGCAATGGGCTATGAACCCGGCATCTCGCTTCAGTCGAATCCGCGCGCGCTCAAACGGTACTGCGACGAGCGCGGGCTGAAAATCTCGCAGATTGACGGTTCCTATCCCCTGATGGGGCCGGACGGATCGACATTCGGCGTGCAGTATGTCCAGCAGTCAATCCGGTTCGCCGCCGAACTCGATTGTCCCATGGTGGACACGGTGGACGGCGCGTTCGAGATCGAAGGCTACACGCGCGAAGAAGTGTTCCGCATTACTTGCGACAACTACCGGCAAGTGCTGCCGTGGGCGGAAGACTACCGGATCGTGATCAACGTCGAACCGCACGGTCCGTACACAAACGATATTGATTTCATGCTCCGGCTCTTCAAGCATTTCGATTCCGAATGGCTGCGCTGCAACTTCGATACCGGCAACACCTTCATTGCGGGCCACAATCCGCTGGATTACCTGAAAGCGTTGCGCCCGTACGTCTCGCATTGCCACATCAAGGACGTGAGCGCCGGCCTGGCCGCGGCCGTGCGGGGCGAGGAAACCGGCATCGCGTGCAGTGAAGTGCCCATTGGCGGCGGCGTCAACGCCGACAACATCAGGAACTGCCTCGCCTATCTCAAGGAAACGAATTGGGACGGCGTCGTGTCGCTCGAATGTTACGGAGCGGACGACAACATCCGGCAAAGTGTCGAGTTCCTCCGCCCGATCGTATGACGGAGGGGTTGATTGCAATAGACGGCGTGTCTACAATGCGCGCTTGAACGGACATGGATTGGACGGAGCCAGATACGGGAGGATTCAACATGCGAGACACGGGGATTTCACGACGGTATTTTCTGATGGGAACGACATTGGCCGCGGGAAGTCTCGCCGCCGGTTCGGCGACAGCCACGCCTCGGCAACAGCAGCGCAAGGTTTCGCCGAACGAGAAACTCAATATCGCCGGGATCGGCATCGGCGGCATGGGCGGCGTTGACTTGGACAATCTCAAGAGCGAGAACATCGTCGCGCTGTGCGACGTGGACGACGCGCATGCCGCGAAAGTCTACGAGCGCTATCCCAACGCCAAGCGATACCGCGATTTCCGCGTCATGCTCGAAAAGGAAAAGGATATTGACGCGGTGACCATCGCCACGCCGGATCATCTGCACGCGGTGATTTCGATGGCTGCGATCCAACTGGGCAAGCACGTGTACTGCCAGAAACCGCTGACCCATTCGGTGTACGAGGCGCGCATGGTGGCCAAGGCAGCCCGCGAGGCGAAGGTTGCGACGCAGATGGGCAACCAGGGCCAGGCTTCCGAGGAAGCCCGAATCCTTTACGAACTGATTCATGGCGGGGCCATCGGCGCGGTGCGTGAGATCCACGGATGGTGCAACCGGAATCCTTCCATCTCGCCGCGCGGCATGGCGCGCCCCGCGGGTTCCTCGCCCGTGCCCGACACCCTCGACTGGGATCTGTGGCTAGGTCCTGCCCCGTTCCGCCCCTATGTCGAGCACGCCTACAATCCATTCGTATGGCGCGGCTGGTGGGACTTTGGCACAGGCGTCCTGGGCGACATTGGCTGCCACAATTTCTCCGCGATCTTCAAAGCGTTGAAATTGGGTCCGCCCACATGCGTCGAAGCCACCTCGACGGCCGCGCAGTGCCCGCCGGAAGTCAACAATGAAAGCGCGCCGACCGCTTCCATCGTCCGTTTCGAATTTCCGGCGCTGGGGGATCGCCCCGCCGTGACGCTGACGTGGTGGGATGGCGGCCTGATGCCGTGGCGTCCGGAGGAATTGGAGCCTGAACGGCAGATGGGCGGCGGCGACGGAATGCTCTACATCGGCGACAAGGGCAAAATCCTCAATCACCGCCTAATCCCCGAAACGCGCATGAAGGAATACGGCGCTCCGCCTAAAATCCTTCCGCGTTCGCCAGGCCATTATCAGGAATGGATCAATGCATGCAAGGGCGGTGATCCGGCCGGATCGAACTTCGATTTTGCGGGTCCGCTAACGGAAGCCGTCCTGCTTGGCAACATCGCCATTCGCACCGGGAAGAAGATCTATTGGGACAGTGAGAGCATGACGGTGACCAACGTGCCCGAAGCCAACGCACTGATCAATCCGCCCTATCGGGAGGGTTGGTCGCTCGGCGTATGACGGGATTGGCGTAAATTCGGACGAAACGGAGAATGGGAATAAACCGATGGGCCATTTTTCTTGGATAGACGGCAGTATTGTGGGCGTGTACCTGCTGCTGACGATGGCGGCGGGGATTGCGGTCCGGAAATACGTCGGTAAGGTCGAGCATTTTCTGATTGCCGGACATCAGATGGATTTGTACCTCGGCATTGCGTCGCTTGCGGCCACGGAATTCGGCATTGTCACCTGCATGTATGCGGCCCAGAACGGGTACGACAAGGGTTTCGCGGGCGCGACGCCCGGCATTCTCTACGCGGCGGCCATGCTGTTCGTCGGACTGACCGGGTTTTGCGTCAAGCCGTTACGCGACGCGGGGGTCATGACCATTCCGGAACTGTTCGACAAGCGTTTCGGATCGCGCGTACGCTGGCTGAGCGGCGTGGTTATCGTACTGGGTGGACTTTTGAACATGGGCGTGTTCCTGCGGACGGGCGGCGAGTTTCTGGTCACGGTCTGCGGACTGCACGTGGGCTACCTCGAAATAACGATGACGTTGCTGCTGGTCATGGTCGCCGTATACACGATTCTGGGCGGGTTGTTGTCGGTGCTGGTCACGGACTTCCTCCAGTTCATCGTCATGAGTATCGGACTGATTGCGGTTACCGTGCTGTTATTGGTGAATGTGGGCTGGGGCGCGATGGTGAAAGCCGTGGAGACAAATTACGGCGCGGGCGGCTTCAATCCCTTCGTCAACGAAACGATGGGCTGGCCCTATGTCGTCTTCAATCTGATGTTGAATCTCGCGGCGGTCATGACGTGGCAGACGACGATCCAGCGTCTACTCGCCGCCAAGGACACCAAGACCGGCCAGCAGGTCTACACGCGCACGAGTTTCTTCTTTATCTGCCGGTTCCTGATACCGGGAATTTGGGGCGTGGCCGCCCTTGCGACGATTCCGGCGGCGGCCCTGAACGGTAACACCCTTCAGGCCATGCCGATGCTGCTGGCCACGGTGGTGCCCGTTGGGCTGATGGGACTGGTCGTGGCCGCGATGCTCGCCGCCGACATGTCCACCGATTCGGCGTACATGCTCACGTGGAGCAGCGTGATTTACAACGACATTCTGGGGCCGTTCCGCAAGTCGAAATGGTCCGAAAAACGCGGCCTGCTGTGGAACCGCTGCATCGTGGCGTGCATCGGCGTGTTCCTGCTCATCTATGGCCTGTGGTATCCGCTGAAAGGCGACCTGTGGACCTATCTCGGCGTGACGGGGACGATCTACCTTTCGAGCATGTCCACGCTCCTTATCGCATGTTGTTACTGGAAGCGCGCGAACAATTGGGGCGCGACCGCGGCCATCATCTTCGGCGCGGCGATTCCCGTTGGATTTCTCGTCATCGAACAGGTGCCAGCCACGGCGCCTATCGCCAAGGCCATCGGCCCGTATTATTCGGGCATCGCGACGTATCTCATCGCGGGCGCAGCGATGGTTGTAGGATCGTTGTTGAAACCGAAATCGTATCGTACCGAAAGGCAGGCAAGCTGACATGAACACGATTCACTGGTTCTGGGCCGGATTGACCGGCGCCGCGCTGCTATGGTATTCGACGGTCACCGTGTACGTCGCGATAAAGGGCGCGGTTAATATTCGGGACATGCTTGCACGGCTCTCGAAGGACAATGAGGACGGGTGACACCCTCGGAATTGTTCCGGCCATGACCTCTTCGCTTTTCCATCCACCGCATTCACGATGGCTATGTCGCACGGCGATCTTCGCTTCCCTCTTGTTCCTCGCGGCCGGGGCGTTTGCCGCGGATGAAAAAAACACGGAACTTGTCTGCATCCGCAACCGTCCGTTGGTTTCTGTTTCGTTGAACAAGATCGATCCCTACTACATGCTTCTGGATTTTTCCATTCCACAAACGATTCTTTCCTGTGAAGTTGCGGAATACCTTGGACTTGAAACAATACCCGGTCTTTCCCCGGAAATTCGTAAAACCCGGCTCGATTCCTTTCGCTGCGGCAATCGTCCTTCCGTTTCCAGCGCTTGTGTCGTGATGGATCTCGCGCCGCTGTGCGGTCTGCTGGGAGCGACCGTGGCCGGCATCGTCAACCCGCGCGTGTTCGGTCCGGAAATAGTGCTCGATATCGGGCACGGCGGATTCGTGGCGCGCGGGGCGGCGGATGCGGCCTTACACGACGAGAAGGACCCGCGGACAGTCAAGATGTCCGTGACGGGCGACCTCCCCACCGTGCCCGCGCTGCTGAACGGCGCCATGCAGCGATCCTGCGTGCTCGATACGACCTTCGGCGGGACGGTGGCCGTGTCGGAGGCATTGTTGGCCGAACTGGGCATCGCGCTGGACGCCGCGCCCAAACTGGTGGTTCGAACCCTGCCCGGCGCTGTGAACGATCCCGTCGGGCGAGTCCAAGTGCGCCTCAAGAGCGTACGCGTGGGCGCCGTCGAAATCCGCAATCCGCTGTGCGCCGTCGAACCCGGCAACCAACCGCCTTGTCTCGGAATCGGTTTTCTAAGGCATTTTCGAGCAATACTCAATTTCGACCAAGGACTTGTCCGTTTGGAAACAGACGCGGCCTCACCTCCATGCGACGCGCCGGTCATCGGCTGCGGGTTGGTGTTGGCCGCTTTCCGGGATGATTTTTGGACCGTGTGGATTGCCCTGAATTCGCCCGCTGACCGTGCCGGTATACCTCCGGACTCCGTGCTTTTAGCCGTCAATGGCAAGGACATGAAAGGGGCTTCCCATGCCGAAGCGTTCGCCTCCCTGCCGTCTGAAGAAGGCCAGGAGGCGGAAATTACCGTTTCCCATGGCGAAGAAGTCCGAACGGTTTCTCTGAAGGCGGAAACGCTGCTGTAAACGCCGGCTAGCATGGGGTATAATCCATCATTTGGCATGGCAACTATGTTCTGAGCAACGTTGAAAATGTTGCGCTACTAGGAGGAAAAAAGGCGTGAACCCGGATTCGGCCGTCAAGATGGGTGTCTCTGACTTATTCAACGGACGTTGTGGACTTGGTGGACGCTCCATGGAAAGCGACAGGTTCTCTAATCCAATTCATTTACAAGGCGTGCGGCGCCCGCCGCTTGCGCGCAGGAATCAAGTCTCGATTGCCGCATCCAAAGTGAAAACCGGTATGTGCATGGCAGGCGTGACGATCTTAGCCGTTTTATTAGCCTTTGGCGCCGGAGCGGCTCCCGTCAAGTCCACCCCGGGAAAATCGGCGGCCAAGAAGACCGCTCCCGCCAAAGCAAAACCCAAACTCGACGCAAATGGGATGACCGAAGAGGACGCGAAATTGTGGGCTTTGCGTGACCACTACCGGTTTGGTTCGGACAATGGGCAAATCTATTATGCGGTCGAAAACGCGGAGTGGACCCTGGACATGCCGGGCGCGGGCCATGTCATCGAAAACGCGGGATTCCGCATCGTTTTTGCCGATGGTTCCACTTGGAATGGGCAGACATTGGGCAAGGCCGAAAGCCTGCGTGAAAGTTTTTCCGATGATTGGGGCCATGGCACGGTCTTTACCAGCCAGTTTCCGGCGAAAGACGGCCTGGTCGTGCGCCACAGCATGTCCATTTATAAGGACCGTCCCTTTATCCTGGTGCGCCTTGCCTTGGGTAATACCGGAGACAACCCCGTCGAAATCAAAAGCCTGGCGCCCGCCGTACTGGGGCCGGCCGGCATCGGAAAACTCAGTGCGGAGACGAAAGTCGCCGCACGGCGTATCCGAATCTCCGGCGGATATGCCGTTTTTGACAAATCCGCGCCTTCCGTTTTGAATATCTTTGAGGATCCGGCCCGGAAGTTCTGTCTTTCGTTCGGCGTGGTGCCGGGCGGCATTGCCGAATCGAACGCTGAAGTGTCCCGTGGCGCGGACGGCTGGCAGGGCGAGGTGGTCTGCGTCTACTCTCCCTCCATTCGCCTTGAATCCGGCCAGAAACTGTCCAGCGATCCCGTCTGGCTGACCTATCGTACGGCAAGTCCGGCCGAGGTTGACCAAAACTATGCTTGGGTGGCCAGCCGCATGCCCCATGCGGAAATGCACAAGGAACTTCCCCGCGCATGGATTTCCGCGGAAAAGGGCGATCCCGAATCCAAACTCATCGAAACGGTCAAAGCGTGGGGCGGCTCCGGCGTGAAATACGCATTGGTTCCCGAACACTGGGAAGGACGCCCCGGTTCCATGGAAGGATGCACACCCGCCTATCCCAAAGACATGTCCAAAACGGCTAAAGCATTGGCCGGGCTCGGCATGCAGCCGGGACTCACGCTCGATCCGCTCATGACCGCCGGCGGCAGCGATGATTGGGCTTTCACGGCATCCGATGGCGTTCGATGGATCAATCTGTCGCATCCGGATGGCCGGAAACACGCGGTTGGCCGCCTGAAAAAGGCCGTGGCGTGGGGGTATCGTTTTTTTGCCGTGCCGCCGTCGAATATTCCCGATGAGGCGCTCAGGCGATTCAACCTGACCCGCGCCCAAGCCGCCGCATTGGCCATGCAGATCATGCAGGAAGCGGCTGAAGGGCATCCCGTCGCGGCCTCTTCCGCCTGCGCCCTTCCCGCAGCCCTCGATGCGTGGCTCGAAGCCGCCGCCGCCACGGGACGCATGACCGAGTTTGGCGTCTCGCCGGGCGCGGTGCGCTTGGTATCCAGTGACGGCACGCCCGTCGAAGATGCGCTGGCCGCCGCTTTGGTCCTGTTTTCAAGCCCTATCGAATGCACTGGAAAACCATCGCAGGGCGTCATCAAAGCATTGTCACAGGCCGTTGAAACGGGACGTGTGTACGCCCGCCCCGTTGACGCTTCGCAGACGGGCCCCAAACTTTGGATGACGGCGATCGCCGGTGCACAGGAAGGCGTCGAAACTCATTCCGTCATTGCCTTTCCCGGCGCGCCGGCATGGAAACTGGCCGATCTCCTTCTCGAAAAAACAGACGAAAAGATGGTCTGGCATGCCACGGATGGGAAAGACGAAGACCCCGGCAATGCCATTTCCAATGGAAACGATCTAACGGTTTACGGAGTATCCGCCAAACCGGGGTATCCCGCGTTGCTGGGCGCTTCCGCCGGCCCGTGTCTGCTTTTCGACGACCTCAAACAGGTGGCATGGAAAGACGATAAAAACATTTTAACCGCCCTGTTTGAAGGAAAAAACAAGGTCAAAGCCACCGCGTATATCGAAATTCCGGAAGGTTACACGCTCAAGTCCGGCAAAGTCGGCGAAACGCCCGTTGCAAGGAAAAACACCGGTTCCCGGCTGGCTCTTCCCATTGAGCCGGGCCGCCCAACCCGCATCGAACTGGAATTCTCAAAAAAATAGCGAATCCATTCCCTCTTTGATGAGGGTTCGGCGTGAACGGCCATAGGATTGGCGCATGCGAGTGTTACTAAATGCATTGCAGGCGGGCAACCGCAGTGGCACGGGTCGTTATGTGTCGGAACTGGCGCGCCGGCTTCCGGGCCATGCAAAGGATGTCGAACTTCGCGTGCTGTGGCCCCGGCATGTGCCGTTGCCGCCGGCCAGTCTGCCGGACTTTTTCGATCTAGCCGGGGCGGGCAATCCGCTGGCGCGTGTGTATGCGGATCAGGCCCTTGTACATGCGCATGCGCGGCGGTTCGCCGCGGATCTTGTTCACTATCCCGCCAATATAGGCCCTTTTTGGCCGTCAGGCAGGACCGTGTTGACCATTCACGACCTGACGTATTTCCGCCATCCCGAATGGTTTCGCCGCAACCGCGCCGCCTATTACCGGCTTGCCACGCGATGGAGCGTCCGCCACGCGAATATGATCATCGCGGATTCACAAGCGACCGCCGCCGATTGCCGCGCCTTTCTGGGCTTGGCAGAAGATCATACCGTGGTCGTGCCATTGGGGGTCGGTGACGAGTTTTATCCCGTTTCGCCCGAGCAACAGGCCGCGGCGCGGACATGGTACCGCCTGCCGGAACAGTTCATTCTCTATGCCGGCACGATCGAACCTCGCAAGAATCTGGCGCGCCTGATTGCCGCGTGGGATCGCATTGCGGATACCTGTCCATACGACCTTGTCTTGGCCGGCCGCGACGGCTGGAAAACCGGCCCGATCCGTGAGGCCGCCGCCGCGTCGATCCATGCCGGGCGGATTCATTTTCCGGGCTTTATCGCGGACGACGACTTGCCCGCGATCTATTCGGCTGCCCGTGTGTTTGCCTGGCCAAGCCTTTTTGAAGGATTCGGCTTGCCGCCGCTCGAAGCCATGGCCTGCGGAACGCCCATTGTCGTGTCGAATCGTTCAAGTCTTCCCGAAGTTGTGGGGGATGCGGGGGTATTGGTTGATCCGGAAGAAGTCGAGGCCTTGTCCAGCGCCTTGTATGATACCGCCACCGATGAATCGCTCAGGAGCCGCCTGATTGTGGCCGGACAAGCCCGCACGCGTTTGTTCACATGGGATCGAACCGCCGAAATGACTTTGAACATCTATCGGGAACAAATGAAATGAAACGGCGGCGCCTATCCGAAGGCGTGGCGCTTCAAGGAGTCCAGCGATTATGTGTTTTCAAAAGATGATGGCGCTTGGGTTTGCGGCCTTTGTTTTCGGAGCCGCCCTTGCCCGGGAAGCGGACATTTCCGTGGACCCCGTTACCCGCTGCGTCCACATCGCGTATGCGGTTCCCGCGGATGCGCCGGACGCGGCCTCCATCGTTTGTACATGGTCGCCCCCGGATTCCAATGAATGGCGGTCCGCCAAAGTGATGCCGCTTTTGTCCGAAACGGGGCTTGAATTGGTTTCGGGCGAAGAATGGAAGGAATGGATGCAGGGCCGGATCGTCGAACGGCGCGCGGCGGGGCTTCGGCGTACCCTCGTGTTCCATCCCTATCCGGATGCGCAGATAGACGGAAAGGTGAATGTTGACCTGCGGATTGTTATGGATGGGGCGAATCCGAAAGAACTGTTGCGATCGCGGATCCTTGTGGACAATTCGGACGTGGTCTACATGGAAGACTGGACGGGTGTTTTGCAGAAAGATTTCATAGTCGCCGACGGAACGCGTCCCGAAGGCCAGTGGGCTTATTGCGCGCCGGAAAAAGCCGATAGCGCTATTTCGGGGGGGCTGGCGTTGTACGGCGCTTCGCCATCCGGCGCGCCATTGCCGCAACTGTCGTTCATGCCGGGGTTGAAAGGGCATTACGCGATTTTCGTGTGCACACCGGCGTCCTGTGGTATGAAGGTGCGCCTGACGGGCGACGAACGGTACGATTCGCTGGCGTCGCGTTTTCCTTCCGAGGAAATTCTGTGGCGATGGGCCCGCATGGACCATCAGGGGATCGTCTTGCGGCAGCCGCATCACTATACGGGCTACACGCCCGGCGCAATGGATTACATCAAGTTTGTGCCGCTAACCGACGAACTCGCCGCGAAAATGGAAGAGCCGTATGACGGCGCCGCGGACAAGCGAATCGCCGGGTACTGGGAACCGTATTCGTGGGCGTTCGTGGAGGATATTCGCGACAATCTGCAACACCGCGAACCGCTTCTGGCCTACCGACAGGCGGGCATACTCCTCGTGGATACGCAACTTGGGCGTTTCGGCATGAAATCCGTCTACGAAACCGATTTGACGGACCGTTTGATCTACTCGACCATAGGCGATCCCATCGGCGAGGTGTCGCAACCCCGAACCGACAATGTCGGACGCATGCAGCAGTTTACGACAACCGTCGCAACGGAAGTCCGCTATGCGCGCGATCTGGGCCTGCAATGGTACGCCAACTTCGGCGCCAGCAACTGCTATCCCGGTTCGCCGCTGCAAGGGGATTTTTCGAAAAACCATCCGGAATGGATGCGAGGATCCGCCTTGCGATTCGAAGTTCCGGAGGTGCGCGACTATGCCCTATCGCTCTATCGCGAGTCGCTCGAACTGGGCGCCATGGGCGTTTCGATAGATTTTTGCCGGTATCCGGAAACCATTGACACCGTTGAAACGTGCAACAGGTTTCTTCAGGCGCTCCACGCGATCACGGAGGAATTCGGGCAGTCGCGCGGCGTGCATGTTCCGGTATTGGTGCGTTTTCCAGGGGCCGGCGTGCGGCGAAGCGAATTGTTCGACTACCGCACTTGGATGCGTCCGCCGGATGGCGCCGCGCCATGGGTGGATTACCTGTGTCCAAGCAATATACAGGGCAAGCAACTCGATATTGACGCAGTCCCCTATCTGGCCGCCGCCGAGGGAACCCCATGCCAAGTGTTGCCGTGCATTGATGGTCTGGGGTGGGGCCTTCCGATGCCGGGGCCGTTTCTCTGGCGTGCAATGCGCTTATATGAAGCGGGCGCGCCGGGGTTATACATTTATCAGGCGGATGCGCGCGTCATGGGTGCGCCCATGCACCAGCGGACGATGCGTCTGTTGTCGAATTCAGGCGCGATCCGGCGTTGGTGGGATGAGGATGCCCGCCTGCGTTCCGTGCGCAGCAAACGCATTTCCATTACGTCCCCTTCCGAACTTCCCGGTTATCATGGATGGGAGCGCCTGCGTATATGGGTGGACGGGACGCCGTTGGGCGAAATGGAGGCCTGGCTCGACGGCGAACTCGTGAATCGTATGCCGGGGCCGCCGTATATGCTCGGAACCGAAGAAGACGCTTCGGATAACGTGATTCCTCCCGGCGATCACAGGCTCAAAATCCGCGTCAAAGACGGTGAAGGCTGGCTCGAACAGGAATTTGCCATCCGTGGCGCATAGTCCGAAAATCGGAATGGTTGGCCTGTATATGCGATTGATCGGGCCGAAAAGGTAAAATGCGCCGTTTGGAGAAGTCCGGGCAGGCTTTGATGATATCGGAAACGAAAAAAATCCGCGCGCCCGAACGGGATATCGGCGCACGCGCCGCGTGGATATGGCTTGCACTGATTATCGCGGCCGGCGCCGCGTTGCGTCTGAGCCGTATCGGGGCCGAATCGGTGGATCACGAGGAATACATCAGCCTGTGCCATCTCGACGCGCCCAGTCTGCTGGCCTTCCTCAAACTGGTCAAGTGGCATTATCCCTATTCGGCCCCGTTTTCATTTGCGTTCGAGTATCTGTGGTCGCGGGCCGTGGGCGCGTCGCCGGCGCAAGTCAGGCTGCTTTACGTTCTTGTGGGGACATTGACGATTCCCGCGTTGTATGCGCTGGGAATTGAATTCTATCGCGGTTCGGCCCTTGCGCGGCGCGCGGGGATAGTCGCGGCGATGTGCGCGGCCTTCTCTCCGGTATATGTTTTCCACTCCCAGGAAGCGCGGCAATATGCCTTCCTCGCGTTTCTGGGATTGTGCTCGATGTATTCCTTCCTTCGGGGCATGCGCGATACGGGAGGAAAATGGTGGCTAATCAACGGCATCGCGAATCTTTGTCTGCTCTGGACCCATTTATTCGGGGTGTTGTTGCTTTTTACGGAAGGACTTTTTCTGTTGTGCTGCGCGCGAGGACATGTCCGGCGTCTGGCGGCATGGACCATGGCGCATGTCCTGCTGCTTGTGCCGCTGGCGTTGTGGGTGATGACGATAGACGTTCCCCGGGGCGACAACATTCATGCATTCTATGGAAAGCCGTCCTGGCAGCAATGGCTGTGGGATATCGTGGCGGACGATGCCGTCTATTTGTTGCGGATTTATCCGCCGGTTTCGCCGAACGCATGGCAGGGTCCGTTTGCGCCGTGGCGGGAGGCTATCGCCGGCCTTCGCCCATGGTTTGGCGGGCTTCTGGCGATTTCTTTTTGCGTGGCGATGGCCTGGGTGTTATGGAAAGCCCTGCGCGGGCGTTTTCCCGGGCGGCGCGACTGGTTTTTCCTGCTGGCTTGGCCGATTATTCCCGTGACGGCTTTGGTGGCGTTGTCATATCTCTGGCAACCCTGTTATAGCAACCGCTATACGGTTTACGGTTCGATTGCGCTTTATGTTGCGTTGGGCGGTATGCTGGCCTCGATTCCGAACGCGGCGATACGGCGCGCTCACGTCGCGGGAATCGCCCTGCTCTATGCCTACCAGTTGTCGCTGAGCGTTCCCGGCCCCACCCGAACGGATTGGCGGGGCGTCATCGCCCACGTCAAAGCCACGGGACAGCCGGACGACTTGATCCTGGTTGAGGATCCGTTCTGGCCGGCCGAATTTATTTTCAACTATCCGGACGTGCCCAATCCGGTAAGTGACGCTTATTCCCGCGATCAATTATGCACGGAGGCCCGGTTCTTCCTGGAACAATCCGGCCATAATGGCGTGTGGATTCTCCTGGTTGATATCAACTTGCGGGGAGGCGGCGACCTCGAACGGCGATTGCAGGAGTATCGTCTTCAATACACCGCGCACGATTTTCCCGGCGAGCGGCGCGTCATTGCCTATCGTATAACACGATCTGATCAATCCGCGCCGCCTGTTGCCGCGGCCCTCTTTCCCTCCCTGCCGATGGAGGCCGTTGTCCGGGCCATTTCCCAAAATGCCTATCATCCGGCTCTGAAAACCTATCGGGAATCGGTTCGGTATATCTCTGATTTCTCTGGCGGCGCGGCCATCCGTCTGGCGATAGCCCTCGCCCTGCACGCCCCCGACGAGACCGCGGCCGCCGCGCTGCATCGGGCGGTTCATCTCAATCCGGATTATGCCGTATCTCTTGCGGAATTATGCGCCGGCATCGCTCCCGATGCTTTGGCCGGTGAGGCGTGGTTGGCCGCGAATGCCATTGCCCGGCGACAGTTCGGCGAAGCGGCGATACGGGCGCGGGCCGCAGCGGATTCCTCGCCGGCGGATCCGTTGCCATGCTGGCTGTTGTGGCGCGCGTTGTCGAATGGGAATGATATGGATGGCGCCCTCGAAGCCATTCGCCAGGCATATCAACGCGCCGCCGAACTGCCCCCGGCATGGAGTCCGTTATTTGGTCCCGTATGCGGCGCCATGAGCCAAGCCCAGAGCCGCCCCGTGATCGAATCGTTGCAAAATGCGGGACTGCCGATTCCGCGTGAATTGATGGATCGCTACCACTTGTTGCCGGTGGAAACAGAATAAGACAGCGTTATTTCCTCTCCGAAGGGATCATTCGGCGGTCGATTCGGTAGACGAAGGCAAGGACTTCCGCGACGGCGCGGTAGAGCGATTCGGGAATGGGCGCTTCCAGGTCGAGTTTGGACAATGCGGCTACGAGTCCGGGATCTTCATGGACATGAATGCCGTTGGCCCGGGCCACTTCGATAATGCGTTCTGCAACAATCCCAGCGCCTTTTGCGACGATACGCGGGGCGGCATCCCGTTGTTCGTCATAGCGAAGGGCCACGGCGCGGGGCCGGTTTTTTCCGCGATCCGTGTTCATGCGATTACCTGAAGACCGGCATGGCGGCGAAACAACATGGCCGTTTCATGTAACCGGTCGCCGTCCCATTCGGCGACCTGAATCGTAGCCCGGCTGTATCCCGCCTTTTCGATCGCGGTCCTCAATTCATTCGCAGCATCGTTCAGGGCCTTGATCACGGTCTCTTCGGTTGCCTGGATGCGGCAATGACATTCCCCGCCGCCGGCATGGAGGAGTACCCATAGATTGCCGAGCCGGGTTGTCGTCAAATCGAGGGCCACCGTTGCATAATTGGAATGCGCCGCGGCGTTTGTCCGGCGTCCATTCGTAAAAAAATGCACGAGCCCGTTTTGAATGATTCCTCCGGGCGCAAAAGGGATTTCCGCCACCCAATACGGCATTTCGGAGCCGCGCAAATTCTGAAACTGATTTCCCGTCAGGCGATCCAGGATGCGGACGATGGCTTCGTCGAAACCGGTTCGGTTGCCTTGCGTTTGAAGATAAGAAGTCAACGTCCCGTCATTTCGTATGTGGGCGATCGCGGCGCGTATATCCGTCCGTGGCAGTTCCGCCAATCGGTTGGTTTCTCCCCCGGTCAATGCCCGTGCCAGGCGCGCCTCCGTAGGCGCGCCGGTTTCGCTCAGCCATTGCCGTAAAACGGACTCAAATGATTCCGGTTCCGACGCCACAAGCCGGTTGATCCAAGCGGCCGCGGCCCGTGTTTCGGCGCGTAACGGAACGCCGGACCGAAGCGCGTCTTCGATTTGGGTGGCGATTTGGCGCAGATCCCCGCCCAGTTGGGATTTCACGATAAAAAACGAAAGCGCCGTACGCGCGATTTCCACGGATGGCGGCAGCGAGGACGGAAGCAATAAGGCCGCGTTTTCGGGCCATTTCATCGTTCCAAGGGCATGAAACAGCGCCTCAGCCATGCCGGCGGCTGCGCCCATGGCCGGTAAGGAAGCAGGAGGCGGATCGGCGGGCGTTTGCGGCGTGATTCGGAATTGAAACGATTGGCCGTCCGGATTGCGGGCGAGAACCTCGGCCGTTACCGCTTGTCCCGAAACGAGACCGCTTTGCGAAGGCACTGGCACGCGCAACTGCCCCGCAATCAGAAAAAGCCCTTCATCGGACGCCTGAATGACACCCTGTAAGACGTGGCCTGTCTGAAGTTGAAAAACCGCTTCTGCCGGCGGGGGCATGCCCGCCGCGGGCAAGTGCATACCGGATATCAGCATAATCCATTTATCGGCATCGGGCCGTTATTTCCGAATGCGGGCCGTTCGCGGTCGTCACCCGGCATCCCCGTCTTCCGGTTTGGGGCGTTTTTCTCGCAAGGTCAGCATGAGCCGCACCTCTCCCTTGCCGACACCGAGTTCCTGGGCGATTTGCGCGACACTCATACCGGCATCATAGTATTCATGGACCCGCGCGCGAAGCGCCTCCGTTTTCCGGCGGCCGTTGCCGGTTTCGGATTCCTCCGTGATGTTCAGCAAGGCGCGGAACGCGGCGCGCGCCCGTTCCGGATCGCGTGGTGATTCGGGTGCTTCCCGGGGCGCTTCGCAGATGTCTTCGCTTTCCGTATTGTCGGGCGGTGCGTCAAACGCCGTCCAGCCTTCCAGCAGGCTTGACAGGGGTGCGCTTTCGTCCGGTGTGGCGATAATCTGAAACAGGGGCGTCTCCTCCGATTTGATCGCCCCAGCCGGCGCGGCGGGAATGTCCAGCCCGCGATGGATGGCCGCCATGCGCTTTTCCGCGCGGTCAATCTGCTGCGCCAAACGTACTTGTGCCTTGGCCAGTTTGTCCGCTGCCTCGACGACATCCTGCAAGACCTCGCGGATCATGGCCGCTTTCTGTTCGACATTTTTATTGAAATCACGCGCAAGCGTTTTCTGATCGTGCAGAACGCTTCGCATGGCCTGGAACAGAATGGCGATTTCGGTAAGATTTGAAACCGTATCGGCGCGAACGGTCTTTTTCATGCCGGCCAGGCGGAAATAGAGACCGGCCAGCAGGGCGAAGACAATAACGACTGCCACGCATCCCGCAAACATGAAAAAGTCACTCAGATAAGCCAAGTTGCCTGGCATATCCACCTCCGAAACGAAACCGGCGCCCATTGATGAAACACAGGGGCCAAAGCGGCCCAACAGCAATGCCTCAATCAAGGGTATACTTTCCTTGTTCGCCGGTTCTACGCTTTGCGCGCAGAAACGGCGAACAAAGGACTAAATGGTCACGTCGAGAACATGATCCTCGCCATCCGGCGCGGATTTCATCTTGGGCCGATCCATTTCCTCCTTGTCGCGACCGTGCCGGCGCCGGCCCCTATACGGATTGTGACGCCGCAAATCGCTGTCCACGTCATCGGCCTTGGCATGGGTTTGTTGCACCTCGGTTTCCGTGGCCACTTGCTGTTCCTGGGTTTCGATGGCTGTCCGCTGCTGCGCCGCCAGCGACACGCGGTCCACGATTTGCTGCACTCGCTGTGCCTGGGTAATCTGCGCAAGTCCGGTCTGCGTATCAATGGGTTGCGGCATCACGCGCCTCCCTGCATGACCTTCCGAAGTTGTTTCATCGCGGCGCCGTGAATCTGGCACACGCGCGATTCCGACACATTTAGAACCAGGCCGATTTCCTTCAATGTCAGTTCCTGATAATAATACAAATTCAATACCCGTTGCATTTGATCGGGAAGTTGCAGGATGGCCGCCACCAGCCGCTCTTGGCGTTCCTGTTCGAGAAGCGCCTGTTCGGGATTTGCCGTCGCAGGCCCGGGCGTAATCTCGCCCTTGCGGGTCTCGTCGCGTTCTTCCGATGGAATATAGTCGTCCAACGAAAGCACGTGCGCCGTCTGGACCTGATTCATTGTTTCCTCGACCATGTCCGTTTCAACGCCCAATTCCGCCGCAATATCGTCCAGGGAGGGTTCAATTCCCTTTTCATGCCGCAATTTTTCCCTTGCAGACCCGATCTTGCGCGCCATGGTTCGCAGGGATCGCGGCGCCCAGTCCAGGGAACGGATCTGATCGATTATCGCGCCTCTGACACGGATGGATGCATAGGTCGAAAACTTGATGTCCTGCCGATGGTCGAACTTGTCCACCGCGTCCAGCAATCCGAGCATGCCCCATCCGATGAGGTCATTCATTTCGATATTGGCGGGAACGTGAATCGCCATCCGTCCGGCAATATACTTGACAATTCGGACGTAATAGAGCGCCAATCGCTCGCGAGCCGACTCGTCGCCGAATTCCTTGAAGCGGACCCACAGCGCTTTTTCGTCCGGAAGATTCAATGCAGACTCTCGATGCGTTCTTTCGTGCTGACGATTTCGGTTATCCGGAGTCCGAACTTTTCGTCCACCACCACGACGTCGCCCCGTGCTATCAACTTGTCATTGACCAGCAGTTCGACGGGTTCATCCACAAGCCGCCCGACCTGGATAATCGAACCCGGACCCAGCGAAAGAATCTCGCCGATGGGCATTTCGATGCGGCCGAGCCGGGCTGTTGCGACCATCCGAATATCCAAAACCATGTCCAGATTCGGGGGAAGTTCTCGCCGGACCGGTTCCGCGGCGGCGTTGGGCGCGGTGGCCGGCTCTTCTTCTTCCTCAAGTCCGCTGAGGATATCCTGCATTTCTTCTTTCGAGATTTCGGCGGCCACGGGGGAATGGCGCGCGTTTTCACCTGCGCCTGTCAATTTCATGGAAAAAGCAATCACTCCATAGCCTTCTACCCCATTAGTGGAAAAAGAAAAACGCGCTCCCGTGACAATTCCTTCAAAAGACGCAACAGCTTCGGCCGTCGAGGACGGATCCAGTGTTTCGACAGAAACCGATTCGGGCGGCACGATGTTTTGGTTGAGTGTTTCCATGAGATGGGCCAAACCGCCGCCCAGACAGGACTCGGCCACCTCGCGCAAGGCGGCGATATCGTCCGCATCCAGTGCGGCCTTTTTCACCGGCTGATTGCCCACGGCGCGCGCCGCCATCCACGCCGCGTCTTCCGCCGTGAGGAACAGGGCCACGCCGCCGCCGGTTTGGACACGAGCGCGAAACATCACCGGCGTTTGTCCAATGATCGCTTCCATCGCGGCGGCATCGAGCGGCGCGGGTTCTTCGATCGAATACGAGAACGACAGGGACAGCATGGCGTCGAGAACGTCGAACACCCCCTTCAACAATCCCTCGGCGACGGTACGCGGCAATGGTTCGCTCATACGGAAACCCTCTCAGTCTAAAATGAAACCGCTCAATTGCACTGCGCTCTGTTCCCGCTGGCGGCCGGGTTCGGCGAGAAAGCGCGGCACACCGCCGACCGTTACCGTTATGGGGCGTTCCGGGCTTGAGTCCAGTTGTACGATGTCGCCCACTTGCAGCCGGGCCACCTCATACAACGGTAAAACCGTTTCACCCAGGATGGCGTCCACGGGCACCTTCGCTTTCAGAATGGTATGCTCGATGGTGGCCCGTGTCAGCGCTTCTTGTTCGGGCGGCATTTTGCGCATGAAATGCGCTTGTTGTGAAATCTGGTCCAACACAGGGGCCAACACCACCAGCGGCACGCAGATATTCAGGCTGCCCACGATGTCGCCGATATGGATTTCATACCCCACCAGAATCACCATTTCGCTGCCGGCCACAATCTGAACAATCAAGGGATCGCTTTCCTGCGTGACGATGCTGCATTGAAATTCAATCAATTGATCCCATGATCGGCGAAGGCTATCGAGCATCATCAGGGTGATGCGCGCCATGACACGGTTTTCAATCTCGGTCAATTCACGCGGCTCCGACAACGCCATGCCCCGCCCGCCCAGCAAACGATCTATGATCGGGAAAACCATGGTGGGGCTGTACTCGAACACGGCGTTGCCTTCCAGCGGCGACATGTTCACGACGGTCAAAGCCGTTGGACGCGCCACGGACAGGATGAACTCGTCATAGGTCAGTTGGTCTATGCTGACCAAATCCACGCGGACGACCGTGCGCAGGAAAGGCGGGAACACAATGCTGACCTCACGCGCAAAGGCCTCGAAAAGACTTTGCAGGCCTTTCAGTTGCTCTTTCGACACCCGTTCCGGACGGCGGAAGTCGTACATCGTGTGACGAGGCCCTTCCAGCGCCCGTTCGTCGCGATGTTCCCCGGCGAGTTCGCCCTCCGCCACTGCGCTGAGCAGAAGGTCCACTTCCTCCTGGCTGAGAATGTCTGCCATGATTGGTGATCTCTTTACGGCCTAGTGAGAAATCGAACTCCAAAACCTTTTCCGGACGCCATGCCCCGAATAACGGCTTCGGAATAACGTAAAAATTACGCCCGGAACGTCATTGCATTTTTCTGGATCTTCCGAATGTCATTGTATTGAAAAAAGTATAACACAGGCGTTGGCCCTGCGCAAGACCATTTGAAATGGATAAGATATTGCGGGCGAATGCGATACGAAGTTCAATGCGGCCCATGAGCCCATTCCGCGCAATGCCTTGGGCCGCTGAAGTCTGACGTAGGCTCTGCCCACAACCCCGCCTCTTACCGTGCTCGTGTTCGTCATCGTCATCGCTCTAAAACCCCGCGATTTTCACGCTCGCTACATCATTGAACTTCAATTGATTCGGCTTTACGCTTTGGACAACAAGAATACATTCTTACGAATCCAATGAAATAGCCGTGCGCTATCCGAAGGTTTATGCTTGATTTCATCCCGGGATTTGCCTATCGTGCGAAGGTAATCGGATGGCTTTTAGCGTCGGCTGACCGCCGTACTTTCGATAAAAAAAGGAGCAAACGTAGGAATATGTCCGTCTGGACTCGTTGTGGCGGGGGAACAATATTGGTGGTCTTATTGTGTTTTTCGACATCGGACGCGCAGGAAATCGAAAACGATCCTGCGCCTGACCCGCTCACCTCGTTTTTTTCACGCATGCCGGCTCCTCTTCCTCCCGGCGCCGTAGTGGAGCCGCAGTACGCCACGGGAAGATGGTCGCGCCGGATGGGTAATTTCAACGCCATCATCGTGTTGCAGGAAGACACCCGTGAAGCGGCGCGCGTTCGGATTCCCTGGCGGCGCCGCGACGGGGATCCCGGCAAGAAAGACGTCATTGTCTACAATGCCGATACGCGAGATCGAATACGCAATGTGGTTTGGATTGCGCGGGAACGCAGCCACGGCGAGTTTATTTTTCAGCCGGAAAACGGCCGGGGCGGCTATGCCGTTTTTTATATGCCCTATGACTTGTCAGGGTCCAACCACCAAGTCACGACTGCCTATTGGCCGGCGGATCAGGCGCCGGAACCCGATCTCGAATGGCTTGCGCGGAATCGGTTGCGGCCCGAAGATTTGGCTTCGGGTGAATGGAAGAGCCTGCCGGAAGCAAAAACGCTTTTTATCGAAGCGCGCAGCGAGTTTGACCGTATGGATCCGATGGAATTGATCGCCGCGCCGGATGAAATGGACGAACTGGCGGCGGCGTATCCCGAATCGCCTTATCTGGTCTTTCCCGAATATCGCTACCATCCGATCGCCATGCCGCACGATCTTCCTTACCGTTGGATTCAGCGGTGGCGAGAACTCAAAGGCGCGCCGTTGAATACGTTGTCCGATAAAGCCGATCCCGGCGAATTTTTTACATTTCAACTGGGCGTGTATGCGATGCGGCAGGAATTGAACAATGTGCGGGTCGAATTCGGCGGTATTGAAGGCATAGCCCCTCCGGAGGCATTCCGCTGTTTCAACACGGGCGGCGTAGACTGGATCGGACGTCCTTTCACCAAAACGGTATCGGTGGGCAAGGGCAGGGTGCAAGCCCTGTGGTGCGGCATGCCGGTGCCCGCGAACACCGCCCCGGGATTGTACAAGGGCATGGTGATCGTCCGGCCGGACAATGCGCCTCCGATCGAAGTCACGCTCGGCATCGAAGTTACTAAGGATGCCGTCCAAGACTCCGGTGATGCGGACCTCTGGCGAATGTCGCGGCTGCGCTGGCTCGATTCAACGATCGGCCTTGACGACGATGTTGTCGCGCCCTATACACCACTGTCGTTGAAAGAACGGACGGTTACCTGTTTGGGCCGGGAAGTGCGCTTCGGGGCGTTGGGCTGGCCGGAAAGCATCCGGAGCAACGATCGCGAACTGCTGGCGAGTCCCGTGGCTTTTGTCGCCGAGACGGCGGATGGCGTCATCCCCTGGAAGGCCGATGCCATCTCCATCGCCAAAGAGGCGCCGGGCGTTATCGAGTGGGACGCGTGCGGCAAGTCGGCGCCGTTGGGCATTCGCACACAGACCCGCATGGACTTTGATGGATATATCAACTTCCGGGTGACTGTCTCGGCGAATGCGAAGACGGAACTCAAGGACCTTCGCCTGGAATTGCCGATTCGTTCAGATACCGCCACCTACTTCATGGGCTTGGGCCGAAAAGGTGGGCTGCGGCCGGCCGAATGGGATTGGACATGGGATGCCCATCGGGCCAACAACAGCCTGTGGATCGGCGACGTAACGGCAGGTCTACAGTGCAAACTCAAGGACAACGACGAAGCATGGAACTTGTATCATTTCCCGAACGGCGTCCCCGACTCATGGTCCAACGAAGGCCAGGGCGGTTGCCGTGTTCGTGAAAACGGGGCCGAACAAGTGCTGATTCAGGCCTTTACCGGTCCGAGGACGCTTGAGGCCGGACAGAAATTGACGTTTTCGTTCGGCCTGCTCGTTACGCCCGTCAAACCGCTCGATCCGCGACATTGGAACTGGCGATATCAGCATCAATACGTCCCTCTGAATGATCTCAAGACGATGCCCGGCAACATCATCAACCTTCACCATGGCACGGAACCCAATCCCTACATCAACTATCCGTTTCGCAAGACATCGCTTTTGCGCGCCTATGCCAAAGCCGTGCACGATGCCGGCAAGAAGGTCAAGATCTACTACACCGTCCGCGAACTCAGCAACCACACCGCGGAACTGTTCGCGCTGCGCAGTCTCGGAGACGAGATTTTCGTGGATGGCCCCGGAGGCGGCTATGCGTGGCTCGTCGAACATCTTGTGGATCACTACGCGCCTGCATGGCATGAACTCAACCTGCCCAACGACGAAATGGACGGCGCCATCGCCACCACCGGCCTCTCGCGCTGGCACAACTACTACATCGAAGGTTTGGCGTGGCTGCTGAAAAATGTCGAAATAGACGGACTCTATCTTGATGGTATCGGATACGACCGCGCCATCATGCAGCGCGTCCGCAAGGTTATGGAGCGTACCCGGCCCGGTTCGTTGATTGACTTCCACAGCGGCAACAATTTCGCGCCCGAATACGGACTGTCGAGTCCCGCCAACCAGTACATGGAACATTTCCCTTACATTGACAGCCTCTGGTTCGGCGAAGGCTACGACTACAACGAATCGCCCGATTACTGGCTCGTCGAGATCTCCGGTATCCCGTTCGGCCTGTATGGAGAGATGTTGCAGGGCGGCGGCAATCCGTGGCGCGGCATGATCTACGGAATGACCAATCGCTACGGCTGGCAAGGCGATCCGCGCCCGATTTGGAAATTGTGGGACGACTTTGGCATCCAGGACGCGCGAATGGTTGGCTATTGGGACAAAGCGTGCCCCGTGAAGACCGGCCACCCGGATGTTCTGGCCACGGCCTATATCAAACAGGGCCGGACACTCGTTGCCCTCGCCAGTTGGGCCAAGGATACTGTGAATGTCACGCTTGAGATTGACGGGGCCGCGCTCGGACTCGACTCCGCGAATACCAAGATCCGAATGCCAAACGTCGAGACATTCCAGGAAGAACGATCCCTCGACGCCGCGGCCCCCATTCGTATCGAACCGGCCAAAGGCACCTGGCTGATCATCGAATGATGGATGCCTTGATTACGATTATGCGATTACGATGACGATGACGAGCACGAAAAGAGGCATTTGCGAAATGACGCGATCGGGCGAAAAAACGGGACAGACTCGCTTTCCGGCGGTTTGAAAAGCGTGTCTGTCCCTGTTTTTCGCATAGTCTAAATAGCCGCCGGCAATGAATCGCTACGCGACGGTCTATTTCGCAAATGCCTCGAACAGAGACTGGGTTGTGGGCAGATCCCACACTGGCGATTATTCGTATTGTGAAGGAGACATGCCATGACCAACCGCGAACGCGTTCTTGCCTCGCTGCGCCACGAGCAGCCCGATCGGACGCCGTATCATATCGGGTTCACCCAAGTCGCTTATGCCAAGACCGCCGGCTACTTCGACGACCCGGATTTCGGTGCGAAGATCGGCAATTGCTTCACCATGCTCGGCACCGCGCCCGCCGGCGCGTGGCAGGAAGTCGAGCCGGACATCTGGCAGGATCAATTCGGCGTGCGATGGGATCGTTCCGTGGACAAGGACATCGGGGTCGTCGTCAACCGCCTCGTCACGCCCGAAACGATTGATGCGTTTTTATTTCCCGATCCGCACGATCCGTCGCGATATGCAGGCTATCCCACGTCCAACCGCACGGATGATGACCGGTTCTATATCGCCGAGATCGGCTTCTCGCTATTCGAGCGCGCATGGACGCTCGCCGGCATGCCGGAACTTTTGATGGCCATGCACGCGGACAAGGCCTTCGCGCACGCGTTGTTCGACAAGATTCTTGCGTTCAATATCGAGATTATCAAGCATGCCTGTTCGACCGGCATTGACGCCATGTATTTCGGCGACGACTGGGGACAACAGCGCGGCCTGCTCATGGGATACGATCTTTGGAAGGAGTTTATCGCGCCGCGCATTCGCCGCATGTACGAAACCGTGAAGTCGCGCGGCAAATTCGTCGTCATTCATTCATGCGGAAAAGTGGACGAACTCTTCGAGGATCTTATCTCGTTTCGCCTGGATGTCTTCAATCCGTTTCAGCCCGAAGTCATTGACGTATTCGACGCCAAACGCCGTTACGGCGACCGCCTTTGCTTTTACGGCGGCATCAGCACGCAACGCATTCTGCCCTATGCTACGCCGGATGAAACGCGGGAACACGTCAAGCGCCTCATTGGCGAAGTCGGCAAAAACGGCGGTCTTTTCGCCGCGCCCGCCCATGCCATTCCTGCCGACGCCAAACCGGAAAATATCGCCGCCATGATTGATGTGTTGCAGAATCCATGACAGCGCGCGGCACACCCTTCGTCATCGCCATCGCGGGCGCGTCCTGTTCGGGCAAGAGCACCCTTGCGCGGGCCCTTTCGGTCCGGTTGCGGGATGCAGCCATCATTCCGCTCGACGCCTATTACCGGGGACTTGGGCATTTGACGTTGCCGGAACGGGCCTGCTTCAATTTCGACGCGCCCAACGCGATCGAGCACGAACTCCTCACGAAACACCTCCGCGCCCTCAAACGCGGCCAACCCGTCGAGATTCCCGTGTATGATTACTCGACGCATACCCGCACCGCCGCGACGAATACCGTCAATCCGGTGCCATGGATTGTCCTGGAAGGCGTGCTGGCCTTCTACTGGCAATCTATCCGAAAAATGGCCGGACTCAAGGTCTTTCTCGAAGCGCCAGACGGGTTATGCCTCGAACGCCGAATCTGGCGCGATACGCGGGAACGGGGCCGCACCGAAACTTCCGTTCGCGAACAATTCATTGCTACCGTACGGCCCATGTACGATCGCTATTGCGCGCCGACGGCCCAGTTTGCGGACCTGACGCTTTTCGGCGAAGGCCCGGTGGAAGATGTCGTGGAGGAAATCGTGGAATTTCTGTCCGGCAAGACCGGGCAAGTAGAAATCTGAACGATGCGTATACTCAAACTGTCTGCCGTTATCGCCGCCGAAACCATGCTGATCCTGGCGGGCATCGCAGTGCTTGCGTTGCTGCTCGCGCCCGGCTGGCGCAACACACTCGATAGGCGCGGCGACGCCTACTGGAAACTCTTTTTCCTTCATGAATCATCGGGATTGTTTCCCGAACTTCAGGCCTTCTGGCAGCACGATGCCCATCCAACGCTCGGCTGGGTTCCCAAGAAAAATTTTCGGGGCGGCGGCCCCAATAACGACCAGGAAACCACCAATGATCGCGGCCATCGGGCAAGCAAGAACTATGCGCCGCAACCCGGAAAATACACGGTCGCCGTGGTGGGCGATTCCTTTACCTACGGTATGTGGGCTCCCGACCGGGATGTGTGGCCGGCGATTCTGCAACGACTCGACGATCGCCTGCACGTAATCAATCTCGCCGTCGGGGGCTACGGCGTGGATCAAATGTACCTCATGCTGCGCGACAACATTGAGGAGTACAAACCGCAACTGGTCGTTTTTGCGCTTATTTCGGACGATCTGAACCGATCGCTGCTTTCCTTTCGGGAATGCCGCAAGCCGCGGTTTGTCGTCGGAAAAAGCGGAGAACTGATTCTGACCAACACGCCGATTGGCGACATCAACGACACCCGTAAACGCCTGAGGGCGCAATACGGTTATCTGTTCGCCCGATTTCGGCTTGAACGGGAGAACCGCCGGTTCCTGAAAACCTTGTCGAACGGCGAATTCGATCGGGAATGGAAAGCGCTCAATGAAAAAATCTTCGAAAATGCCTTTCGATGTGCTAGCGAGCACGGCATCGAATTCCTCTTGGTTTATCTTGGAAGCGGACCGGAAATAACCCATCGGCCGTCCACGGATTACTATCCAACCCCTAGCGAATTATTTTGTTCAGAGGTAGCCGAAAAGTTCCGTATTCACTACTTATCAACCCGAAAGGCATTTCTCGATGCCGGCGGAAATTGGACGGAAGGACATTATGGCGCCCCGGAGGCGCGCTTTGTCGCCGGATTGGTATATGACCGCATTCGCTCCATAGCAGACTGGACCGATTGAACGTTCTCGCGTCTAAATGTGGAAAAATACGGATACGTCAAAATAAAAATCCGTAATAATTACGGATTTTTTTCAGACAGCCAGCCATTATAGTAATTGGCTAATTGGAAAAGCATCAAACATAAGAGTGTTGAAAGGCTTTTTCTGTAGTTGGTTATGGAAGTACGTAGTTTATGAACCGAAGAGAATTTATGGCTGCGGTCACGGGCGGGGTGGCCGCGGCGGGTGGATTCGCCAGTTCCTCCATGCCGGCTCACGCGAGTGATACCGCCACAGGTGTGCCGGCCAATCAAGTCGGAGTCTTGGTTGATACGACCAAGTGCATCGGTTGTCGCAAATGTGAGTATGCGTGTGCGCGCGCCAACCGCCCAAACGGGGTGTCCATCGAAGCATATAAAGACATGTCTGTTTTCGACACTCCCCGGCGCATGACACATGACGCGCTTACCGTGGTCAACCGCTTCGCCAATCCGGCCAAACCGGCGGAGCCTATTTATGTGAAATCCCAGTGCATGCATTGTTTGCGGCCCAATTGCGTCTCGGCGTGTATTGTGGGCGCGCTGCACAAGAAATCGAACGGAACCGTTAGTTACGACGCGTCGAAATGCATCGGCTGCCGGTATTGCATGCTGGCATGTCCCTTCGAGGTGCCCGCTTACGAGTATGGTAATGTCCTCACACCCATGGTGCGGAAATGCACGTTTTGTTATGAAACTTATCAATCCCGTGGCGAACCGCCGGCGTGTGTGCAGATGTGTCCGCCGAATTGTCTGACTTTTGCCCCGCGCGGCGATCTAATCGAATTGGCGCACGCGAAAATCGAAGCGGATCCGGATGCCTACCATCCGCATGTGTACGGCGAAACGGAAGCGGGCGGCACGTCTTGGCTCTATCTGACCAGCCGCCCGGCGGAAGACTTGGGTTTGCTTGAAATACCCGCGCGGCCGCTGCCGCGGCTGACAGAGAATCTCCAGCACAGCATATTCAAGTATGGAATTCCCCCGATGCTCCTCTATGGCCTGCTGGCCGTCGCGATGAAAGTGAGCGAGGCGGAAGAAAAGACGGAACCATCGAAAGCGCCGCACGAATGAGCCACTACCCCCGCGAACCGATTCCCGTGAAATTTTGGACGCCCGGCGTGTATCTGCTTTGCGGAATCGCGGCGGCTGGACTGCTGGCGGCCTTGTACCGCCTTGTGTTTGGCCTCCAAGCCTCGACCAATCTGACGGATCGCTTTCCGTGGGGTATTTGGATCGCTTATGACGTCGAAGGGCGCGTGGCCTTGTCGGCGGGCGGTTTTACCATGGCGGCGCTGACCCATGTTTTCAACCGCCACAAATATGAGCCTATTGTGCGATCGGCGCTGCTGGTCGCCTTGCTCGGATATTCGTGCGCGGTGGTTGGACTCCTGATGGATTTGGGACGCTATTACAACGCGTGGCATCCGGCCATGCCGTGGATGTGGCAGGGCAATTCGGTCCTGTTCGAAGTGGGCATGTGCGTTATGGCCTATCTGACGGTGCTTTATCTCGAATTCTCGCCGATGTTCATCGAGCGTTTCGCGGGGCGGGTGAACCTGCCTGGACCCCTCGCGCGGTTGAACCGGGTCTCCAATGCGTTTCTCGCAACAGGCGGGGGATTTGTGACGAAGATCATGTTTCTGATCCTGATCCTCGGTGTCGTTTTGTCGTGCATGCATCAGAGCGCGCTGGGTTCTTTGATTCTCGTTGCGCCCTACAAAACAAACCCGCTCTGGTGGACGCCGGTCCTGCCGGGTCTTTTTTTACTGTCCGCCATTGCGGTCGGATTCCCCATGGTCATTTTCGAGCAGTTGTATGCGGCTTGGTCGTTCAACCGGAAACCCCCGATGGATCTGCTCGGATCATTGGCTAAACTAGGTGCGCTGTTTCTGGGCCTCTATGCCTTGGCCAAAATTTCCGACTTTACGATACGCGGCGCCATGGATCATTTTTTCCCGTTGTCGCTGGCCTCCGTCATGCTGTCCGTCGAAGTCTTTGCCGGAGTCCTTGTGCCGCTGGGCATGCTGGTTTTCCGGCGAGTGCGCCAGTCGCCCGCCTTGCTGCTGACCGCCTGTTCCCTGATTATTGCGGGTATCATCCTGAACCGCCTGAATGTTTTTCTGATTGCCTATCGCCCGCCCTACATGACAAAGGCCTATTTTCCCAGCCTCGTGGAAATATTGGTTAGTCTGGGGCTGACGGCCACCCTGATATTGGCGTATCGTGCGGCCGTGACCATCTTTCCCGTGCTGACCAAACAGGAATCGGCCAAGCCCGCGGCGGCCTTGGAGGCTTCCCATGCGAAATAAGGCCGGATACCTGCTTTCATTCGCGGGGGCCAAGTCCTTGTCCGTTTTCTTTTCGTTTTCCATAATGGCGATGTTCGTTTTCATCACCCGCACGGCATCGGCGGAAATGCATGCGAAACCGGGAAACGAATGTTCGCCCTGCCATACGTGTGAAAAGCCCACGAAGGAAGAGCCGTGCCTGAAGAAATGCCTGCGCCCGGAGATGAAGGATGCCGATAAGCGATTCACGGAAAGCCAGTCAGCGCCCGACGTCATCCTGATTGACAAAATGTCGGAACTGTATATGCCGGTGGTGTTTCCGCACCGGCTGCATGCGGCCATGGAAGCGATGTCGGACGGATGCGAAATCTGCCACCATCACGAGACAACCACGGCCGAAAAGCCGCAGCCTTGTAGCGCGTGCCATGGTGAATTTACACAGCCCGGTAATCTCTGGAAACCCGGTCTGCGGGGCGCATACCATCGCCAGTGTCTTTCGTGCCATCGCGACTGGAGCGGATCGACCGACTGTATCAAGTGTCACGAGGAACGCGAGCCGGGCCAGCCCATTGAAGCGAAAATGGACCTATCCGATATCACCGGCAAACTTCATCCCAATGTCGAGGAACCCGACAAACTGATCTATCGAACGCCCGGCCTCGAAGAAGGCATGTTGGTGACGTTCAATCACAAGGAACATGTCCAAGTCTTCGGAAAGCGATGCGTGGATTGCCACCGCCAGGAAAACTGCAATCGCTGCCATAACCGAAATGGCGATGCTCCAAAACCGGTTCGGGACGATCCGCATCAGGACTGCGCGAGTTGTCATGCTGTTGACGGAGATTGCTCGCAATGCCACATGAAAATGGAATCGCCCGGCTTTGATCACGGCAAACGATCGGGATTTGTGCTGAAATCCTATCATGAAGGCGTGGCTTGCAAGGCTTGTCATCCGAATACCACGACTTACAAGGGGCTTCAGCGGACATGCTCTTCCTGTCATGCGGCGGATTGGTCCCCAACGAATTTCGATCACGCCAAGAGTGGAAAAATCACACTGGACGAAAATCACGCGGGCACGGATTGCGCCGGATGCCATCCGAACGGCATGGGCGCGCCCATCAACTGCGAAGCCTGCCACGAAAAGACCTTTGTCTATCCCGAAAAATCCCCTGGAGCGCCTGTCGGCGCGCCGGCCCCGCAACCACCAGCGCCGCCCCAGCCGTAAAGCGCAGAAGGCCGCGGGATTACCTGTCGTCCCGTCCACGCAACGTAGCGCGCTGGGAATCCATAAACCTAAAATCGGTAGTTGAACGTGGCTCCTTCGACCAAACCATGGACGAGATGGACATTGTGGACCCAGTGGACTTCATCCGCAAGGGGATTGGTTTTCTTGTCCATTTCGTCCACAAGGCCAACGGCGTCCGCCGCTTGCGCACAGGATTCGAAATTTGATCGCCGAATTCAGGTTCATCCTAAAATCGGCAGTTGAACGCGGCTCTTTCGACCAAACCATGGACGAGATGGACATTGTGGACCCAGTGGACTTCACCCGCAAGGGGATTGATTTTCTTGTCCATTTCGTCCACAAGGTCCACGACATCCAGAGGATAGCACGTATAATCCGATCTTGACTGCCGAATTCAGGTTCATGGCTATGTGCCCGTGGATTTCTTCCATGCGCGTACATACTCGATGCTGAAGGTGGAGGGCAGGTCTTTGGGATCGGGCAGGCCAAACCATTCGGGCATGGTTTCGCTGTCGAAATTGAGCGTCAGCGGCTGATGCCAGTCAGTGTTGGGACCGCTTCGCACCATCTGGCCGTCCACATAAAATTTCAGTTCGCGCTCGTCCCATTCCAGACCGTAGACGTGATAATCGTCCGCCAGGTCGAATGGAGCGAGCCAGAAATCGCCCACCTGGAAATGTTCTTTCGTGACGGGCGTTTTCATGACATGGACGGTCATGTGGTACTTCCGCTCGAATCCGCGCGCGCGTCCGCCGATTTCAAACACGTCTATCTCGGTCCACCAATCGGGCTGGGCGTCGTAGAACCAGAACGCGCTCGATGCGCCGCTGGCCATGGCGCGCGCCTTGACTTCGAAATAGCCGTACCGGACGCGTTCTTTGCTTTGGACGGCGGCCGTCGTGAACGTGTTATAACCCTCGGCCTTGAGCGCTTCCGGCGGTTCCTGTGCGCGGGTGGTGAGGTGCAGCGCTCCATCGCGAACGTTCACGTTGTCCGGCGAGAAATAGCCCGGTTGGCGGCCTTTCCACGTGGGATTATTCGGCCACCATTTCGCCGTATCGAGACGATCCCCGTCGAATTCGTCGCAGAATGGAGCGAATTTTCGCCAGCCCGCCTTGTTTTCCTGATCGGATAACGGGAAATCATCATTGGTTCGTTTGACGGCCGCACCGGGCAGTTTCGGATCAAAATTCCGCCAGCCTGCTTTCTTGGGCGCACGGTTGCCGATCTTGCCGGAGGGGGGTCCGATCTCGAACGATCCGACCAGGTTGCCGCCGAGGTTCAGATAGGGTTCCCCGTCAGGCGCTATGACCATGGCCTTGATTGCGCCGGCTTTGGGCGCTACAAACGGTTCCTCGTATTTTTTCGAGGAGGAATCGGATCGTTTGCCTTCGTCCAGCCAGTAGCGGATTTCACAGCCGGGCTGGGCGGACATCGCGATACGACCGCCGTCCTTGCGCCGAATCGCGGGCGCGGTCAAAACCGGCGGTTCGTAATAGAGACCGAATTCGGATAACGTGGGGGAGAGGCGCGATTGCGTAATCCGCAAGCGCACCTTGGCGGCCGATACGGTATCGAACCGTAACAGGCGCTTGTAACCGACAGTCGTTGCGCGCGAAACGGTTTTCCATGTCTGGCCGTCCCAGGCGTCCAGAAAGAATTCCTCGATGCGCTGGCCGGAAGGCGTGTGCTCCTGGATCAATGCCCGATTGAACGTCCGCATCGCGTGGAAATCGTATTCGAGGACATATTCCGCGGCCTCTTCCGCGGGAGTCCAGTATGTGGCCTTGTCTCCGTCCAGCGTGTTTGCGGCCGGATGTTCCGTTTCCGTCGAAGAAGCGGACGTTTTCGCGTCCGCCGCGAGATTTTTCGCGAATGTGGCGCGCAGGACCTGTCCCAGTTCGCGCAGGCGCGCCACGTCGTTTTCATGGAAACGTCCGCGCCGATCGGGTGGGATGTTGAGCAGCAGTTGCGAATTGCCGCCAACGGAACCGTAGTAGATGTCGAGGAGATGTGAAAGCGACTTGACCTTGCCGTCCTCTTTCGCGTGGTAAAACCAGCCGGGCCGAATCGAGGTGTCCACCTGTGATGGATACCACACGAAGCAGGCCCCCTTGGCCGCCGCGTCGCGCAGAACCGCGCGGCTTCCCAAGTCTTTTTCCATGGCGTTGCAGGGAATGGGGATCAGGTCAATCTCGGCGGGATTGGGCGGCGCCGTTCCGATGAATGCCGGCAACACGCTCCATTCGCTTTCGCGGCACTCGCCGGCCTCGTTGCCGCACCAGCGGACGTCCGGGCCGCAAATCGAGAGGGTGGCATTGGGCTGCAACTCGCGGACTAGCGCAAAATAACCTTTCCAATCGTATTCCTGCTTCTTGCCGTTCGGCCCCTCGCCACAGGCGCCGTCCATCCAGACATCGGCGACGGGGCCATAGTTCGTCAGCAATTCGCGAAGTTGATTCATGTAATACGCGTTGTAGGCGGGCGAATCGCCGTAGGTCTTTTCGTGGCGGTCCCACGGCGACAGGTATACGCCGAATTGGATGCCGCCTTCGCGGCAGGCGTCCGCCACTTCGCGCACCACGTCGCCCTTGCCGTCCCGCCACGGGCTATTCTTTACGGAGTGTTCGGTATAGGCGCTCGGCCACAGACAGAATCCGTCGTGATGTTTGGCGGTCACGATGAGCAACGTCATGCCGGCGTCTTTGCAAGCCCGAACCCATTGCCGGGCGTCGAACTCCGTGGGATTGAACAGTGCCGGATCCTCCGTGCCTTCGCCCCATTCACGGTCGGTGAACGTGTTCATGCCAAAATGCGCGAACGCGGCGAATTCGAGTTCCTGCCAGGCCAATTGGCGCGGCGAGGGAGCCACTTGCGCCGCCAGCGCAACGGCCGTTGCCTCGTCCGTGCCCGGGGAAACTATCGTAACGCGCGAGTTTCCGGCATTGGCGCCCGAAGCGGAGACAAGGACCAGTCCCGCACCGACAAGCGTCAGGCTGTTGATGACATGCATGATCATTCCTCCCATCGCGCCGGATGGCGTTTTCATGGTTTCGGCTTTGGGGCCGTGAAAAAATAGATTGAAAGCGTGGCGCAGACTGTCGAGTCTGTGCGAATTCACTGAAAAGAGGCCTTTTTCGCAGGCTCGGCAGTCTGCGCCACGGGTTTCGTCATTTATTCACATCCTCTTTGTGTTCACGATTATTTTAGCGGCATTTCGTTTTCGCCTGAAGACGCCGCAAGGTGGATTCGGAGAGGGCGTGGCGGTATATGCGCAGATCGCGCATCCAGCCGTTGAAATAGTCCCCGGAACCCCATCCAATACGAAGCGGCTGCCCGTGGCGCAAGTCGTAGGCCGAGGGATCGAAGGATGCGCTGGAGGCTACGCGCTTTCCATCCACATAAAGAAAAAGGCGATCGCTTCGGCGCACGGCGGCGATATGCCGCCAGCCGGATCGGAGGGCGCGATCCAGGGTCACGTTACGGCCGGCCTCGATGCTGAAAACCCGGCCGGAAGGCAGCGTGCCGCAAAAGAGTTTCCCTTGATAAAGCGCCATGGACCATGCACGGCGGTACTTGTTGTCGGACTCGTCCAATACCTGTCCGATAGGTGTCCATGAATCATGACCGTCCAGGCGATAGACACGCGCGGAAGGCAAGGATCCCGTATACAATTTCCCGTTGTAAACCATCATTCCCATGGTTTCCAACTCGTCACCGGGCTTTCCCAACACTTCCCACGAACCATCCGTGTTCATACGATATACATGCGCGTTTGGCCATGTCGAGAGATGCAACAGGCCCTTGTGTATCGCGAAACTGTAATCCTGATGAATGGGAGGCTGAAGGGTTTCGCCGACATAGGCAAATGTTTCTCCGTCATAACGGAACGGACCGCCCGGCGCATCGTAGGAAACCATATAGAGGGCGCCGTTGAATACGCACGGATTGAGCACTCGCCGGCCCGGATGGCCGCAATAGGTCCATTGATCGCCCTTTTCGTGCCGGTAAAGCCCAAAACCCTCCCCCTTGAGCGTTGTCGCGTGAAGAGCGCCCCGATAGACGGCCAACCCGCCCATAGTGGCGGCCGTTCCTGTTTCCGGATTGGAAAGCGCGCCGTGAAATGTCCACTTTTTACCCCCTTCATAGCGGAAGATTTTTCCGCCGGGCGCGGTATTCGGAGAAGGCGGCATGGCCGATCCCGTTGTGTCGTACCGCGAAGTGCCGGCGTACAATCGTCCGTTGCACACGGCCAAGGCGCCCACGGCATTGCTTTCATCGGGGCTTCCGCAATCTGTCCATTGCCCATCGCCCTCGTACCGGTAAACATGACCGGAACCGCCCTCTTGCGGTTCGCACGTTCCGGCGTACAAGGCATTTTCGTATACGGCGAACCCGAAGACCAGCACGGCGTTGCCCGGACGACCGCAGTCCGTCCATTGGGCGTCCAGGTGTCCGTTGTCAATGCCGAAAAAGACGTTGCGGTAGTTGGGCTGCGAATTGGCCACACCGGAATAGGTGGCCATGCCGAAATTCAGTCCCGTTCGTGTGTCCGAATCAAACCAACTGAGGATATCGCCCGGAGCATCGTCCAGCGGATCCTCGACGAAAACATTGACGCATATCGTAAAATCGTCCGTTCCGAAGGCAGGGAGTTTTTCCGCGGGCACTTCAAGATAGGCCGATTTCCCGTCGAAACGGGCGGCGCGGCATTGGCCCGGCGCTGGTATATCGAACACGACACGATGGTTATCCGCATGCCGTCCGTTTCCGGAATGGTCCAACGCATCTTCCAAAAGGGGCCAGTAAGCGACGGGTTCGGCGACTTGTGCCGCGATATCGTTGCGAAGATTGGATTGCCGGTGGCTCATCCGCGCCTCCCCGCGGCCAGAGCCGCCTGTTGCATGATTAGGAACCGAGTCGTCGCTGTTCAACGCCATGGAATGGCCTGCGACCATTAGCGCGGCGAGGACAAGCGGGCATCCGCAAATCACTGTTTCCAACAAGGACCTTTTTGTCATGGATGTTTCCTCCCGGGGAAAATAATCCCCCGGCATGGCCGAAGAATACTCACCTTGGTATAACCGGAGCCAAGATTTCCTGAACACCCGAAGTCTCCAGTTGAAGTATGCTTTGCGCCACTAATTTCGCAATCAGCACGCACCCCGCTGGGTTGGTGTGGACAGAATCACAAAAGAGCGGCATACCGGCATCGCGGAAGGTAGGAATCGGGTTGACCAACGGAACCGCATGTTCCCCGCAATACTTCCGGAGGGCTTCCTGATAGTAGAGAAGAGACTGTTCGGGCGTTTCGATTTGGGAAGCCTGAGGCCAGCATATACAGATTATGCGGGTCCCGCTTTTTAAGAAGGCGCTTCGCATCTTATCGAGGCAATCCAAATACTCCGCACTTGTCAAACGCGGGCGCGCGTCGGCCTTGCGCGCCATTTCAAGCAGTTTCAACCGGAAGAAAGCGAGGAGCCGCAACCCGTGCGCATCGGGCTCGAGGGCGGCAGTCAAACGGTGTCGCTCGATGTCGGATATTCCATCCCAGCAAACCTGGTCGTTATTGCCAAAGCTGAGGACCACCACGTGAGGCTTGAGCGCGATCCATTCATCGATCCGGCGCAGCGCCTGATAGGCGGTATAACCAGTCGTTCCCGCGTTCACGACCTCGTACATGCCAAAGCCCGCCCTTTCATTCAAGAGTTTTTCCAGTTGAAAAGGCCACGTTTCAGAATCATTGACGCAAAGTCCGAAGGTCGTAGAGTCGCCCAGAGTCAAAATGCGAACTCGCGACCCAACCGGCTTCAGCGACGCTCCCCGATAGCCGTTCTCATTCGTTGAAACCACAAATTCCCGAGGCAGTTCCCGGGTCTCCCCATCCACGATGTACTTCTTGATCGCCACATTTTTCAGATTGGGGAGAAGACGCCAGGTGGAAAAGGTATTTGATTGGATCTGCTCGATGTCGGGGATCTCGGGGCTCTCGAAAACGGATCGCCTGCTTTCAAGAATAATGTACCTAAACACAATCTCCGTTCCCGCAGCCAGGAGAATCAATGTCAGTAAAAGGATGATAAAAGCGTTGCGAGCCCATTTGATTCGGGATGTCCTGGAGGAACAATCTACAACGGAGACCGTCATGCTCGAATCACCTCTTCCCACAGGCCTTTATCCGGCAAATTGTTACGCACAGAAACCCTGCCGCCTTTGTGAAACTTCTCATCCGTTTTGCCTAAAGAACCCGGTACTCATATGCCCATAATAAAGTTTACAATTCTCGATCCGAAAAAATCCCCGACATAGCCTTGGATCTCCTTATGGAGGTTAGCGCAATCTGTTGTGGCGATTCAAAAATAAGGCAATGCATGGATGGTCGAGATCGTGAGAAACAGGGGGGGCGAAGCGCTTTTCGGCAATATAAAAAGCGTCTCTATCCCGGCGTTCGTGGAACTCCGCCGCGTAGGAAGCGGCTCGATATGCTTCGAGAAGATGGCAACCGTATGACTCATTGCACTAAAATCCATAAAGAGCATGTGACGCGGTTCGCTGGTTTTTTCGCTCTCGGGAACCGAGCTGCTTGGCCGTTCTGGGCTGTGTAACTGTTCGCGGGCCGTTAGCGAGGAAATCAAAGGGTTTTGGACGATTGTTCCACAAAGAGCTGGGACAGACACGTCTCGCTCGGGAACTCGCTCGCTTGTGTCAGTCCCGCTTTTTGTTCCGTTTTGCTTGAAATATTGGGTTTTTGCAGATAATTTTTACACAAGAACGGGTACTGGGTTGTTTTCCACGGGACAATGCCGTTTGGAAGGTGTGATTGGTGCAGATTCGACGGATTGGAGTCTTCATTTTTTTCTTGATCCTGCTGGCGGCCGGATTGCGGTTTTATTGCATTCATCTCCAATCTTCCGTCTGGCAGGCGGAAATTTGCGGACTCGATCTGCTTGAACGCGCCACGGGCATCCGCGATATTTTATTCGACCGCACCGTCAATCGCGAAAGCACGCCGCTTTATTTCATTCTCCTGTATTTCGTTCATCGTTTTTCCGGCGACTCCCTTTGGATATTGAGAGCCGTCGGTATCTTTTTCGGAGTGCTTTCCATTCCGCTTCTTTATGCGTGCGGACGCCGTCTATTGGGTCATAAGGCCGGCCTATTGGCGGCTTTATGGCTGGCCTTGTCGCCTTATCACATCATCAAGTGCCGTGACATTCGTCCCTATCCGCTGGTGTTGCTGCTGGGGTTGCTGTCGGCCTATGCCTTTGTGCGGATCATGGAAGACGACAAAAAGGTTCGATGGTGGCTGGCGAGCATCGCCGCAAATATTCTACTGGTCTACACGCACGCCTTGGGATGCTGGCTGTTGGCGGCGGAAGGTTTGGTGCTGCTGATCTTCTACCGCAGGCCCTTGGTGCGGATTATCCTGTGGACCGCCGGTCATTTCCTGTTTTTAATACCCCTTGCCGTTTTGATGGCCGGACGTTACAGTCTGGTGGATCCGCCGCTGTATTCGACCATTTACGATTGGCTTTCCAGTGTTTTCTACATGGATGCTTTTCGCATCGCCGAAGTGGCGGGCCATTTCAACGCCTCCTATCACAAGGGGCCATGGCCGTCATATCTTCAATTTTTGATTCGTCTGTTTCCGGCTCTTCTGGCCATACTTTGCGTCTTTACCGCAGGAAGTTATCTTTCGTTGGCCGTGCGCATGATTCGTGCGAGTATTCAATCACGCACAGAGACCGGGGATGGGGGAGAGGCTGGCCCGGTTCGCGTGTTCGTCTTTCTGTTGCTCTGGATTGCCGTTCCGGCCGCTACGATGGTCTTGATAACGCTTCTGGGAATCCCGCTCTTTCAACAACGATATATCGTTTATGTGCTTCCCGCGACGTATCTGATTGTGGCTGATGCCGTGCTGTCACTTCCGGCAAGGCATGCTCGAGTGATTACGTTGTCCGTGTTCACGGCGATCCTGGGTGCGTTGGCCATACTGGCCGTGGTCCTTCCGATGAATGGCGATTATGATCGTGCCGCGCGTCACATCATGGAACATCGTTCAGGCTTGGAGCCGGTGTTGATGATTCCCGGACAAGATGTTTCCGGGCTTCCGATAGCATTGAAACCGTCGCGATTGCCCATCCAGACCTTCGACCGCATGCACGAACTCTTGGATGCCGCCGAAAACCGGCTGACCGATCATTCGAGTCTGTGGGTCGTGTTTGATTTTGTCGCCGATGTGTTTTCCAAGTCCCGCAGCAGGGTTTTTGAGCGATATTGCGCCTTTAGGGGGATACAGTGGGAAAAAACCGTGTTCCTGGGACGTTACGATGTCGTGGTTTTTCATTGTGCCAAGGGCGCTGCTTACCTGCCATGGACCGATGAAAACGCCCTGGAACATTTTCGCGCCCAGTTGGGGGATACCCTGGAGGATCTGTCGCTTCGGCGTCATGCCGCGGCGGCGTTCGAAAGGCGCGGCTATTATATGGAGGCCGCCGATGAGTACCGAAAAATATTGCAATATGGGCAGGGCCACTTTGGAAAACCCGAAGCCTTTTCCAATGAATTGATGATGACGGGATATGACGATTGGGGCGGTCCCGATTTTACGGATTATTTCATTTATGAAGCCGCCGATGACGTATCCCGTGTGTTGCGCAAGAACCATCAGGATCAGGAAGCGAAAGATTTTGTTCAGGAAATGCGGGCCCGTTTTCCGGGAAATCCCTATATGGAACGGCTTGCTAGCGGCGAGAAGGCGCTTGCTCCCCATGCGCCCCGCCCTGACCATTCTTTTGTTTATCGCTTGGACGATCATTTCATGGAGGCTTCCCTGGTGTCCGCTCCACCGGATAACGATTCCAAACCGGTCGTACTGTCCCTGATAGACGCTGAACATTCCTGGAGCACCGGCAAAGAATCTTCCCACTGTCATTATGATCATGGGTTGCTGAAATTCACGGCCCAGGAACGGGATTATATCCAAACGCCCGATTCCTTCCGGTGCTACGGGCCGGAAGTGGACGCCATTCGGCTTCGGATGACGGTGTCGGGTCCTGAGGAAATCTACGTGTCATTTCGTTCCATGGGTTCCCAGTGGGAATGGAGCGACGATGAGGGCCACGCAATCATCCCCATACTTGTTCTGCGACAACGGGAAGAAAAGGAATACCTGCTCAAAGTGGGCGGGCTTCCCTTGTGGCAAGGCCGCGAAATTGATGGGCTGCGTATCATTGCGCCAACGGCCGGAGAAATCGCCATTCGTAATGTGGACATTTTCATGCGCGCGGGATTGTTCGGCGACAAGGCCGGTACGTCCGCGTATCGCCTGAAAAATTCACTGCGGCCCTGTGTCTACATGAAGACTCCCGCCCGCCTCTCCTATCCGATAAAGATTCCCGATCATGCCCGGTTCACGGCTTCTTTGGGCGTCGTATCGGGCGCACATCCGGTTGATTTTTCCCTTGAAATAGCGACACCCGATGGCAACGATATCTGTTTTACCCAGCGCGTGGTCCCGCATGATCCGTGGGTAAACTTAGAGGTCCCTCTCGGCCAATACGCCTATATGAATACCGAACTGATTTTACATGCCGAATGTGAAGCGCCAGGGCAGGTTGCGTTGTGGGCCAATCCGATCGTGTTTCAGGAGACTGCCGTGCGAACGGAAAAACCCAATATACTTTTTTACGTGGTGGATTCCCTTCGGGCCGATCATCTTGGTCTTTACGGCTACCATCGGGATACCGCGCCCGCGCTGACGGAGTTTGCGCGCCGAGGGGCATGGTTCCGGAAATACATCGCCCCGTCTACCTGTACCCGGCCATCCATGGTTTCCATATTAGCGGGGATCGAAGCGATTGCGCACGGTCTCGACTGCCGGGATATGGCGGAACCCGCCGTGCTGGCCACGTTCCCGGAAGCGCTGAGAAGCGCAGGGTATACAACAGCCGCGTTCACGGAAAATCCCGATACGCCGCTTGCCGTGCCGCAGCGTAGAGCCTTTTGTTTAGTGGACGATTTCGACGCATTGACCGCTTCCCGTGACAGTTCGACGTTCGGCGCCGTGCAAACCTTTTTGCAGGAGCACAAAAGCCGCCCCTTTTTTGCCTATGTCCACACGATGGAATGTCACGCGCGTTTCAATTCGCCGGAAAATTATACCTATGAACCTCCCCCGCCGCATCAAGGCCTATGGTCGCGTGATGAGACGGACCGTGAAGGCCGTTACGACGAAACCATCCGTTTTGCGGACGACAATTTTGGGCGTATTCTTGGGCTATTGCGCGATGAGGGACTTGAATCCAATACCCTCGTCATTTTTACATCGGATCACGGTGTGGGGTTCGGGCAACACCCGAATCGCATCGCTTACGGTTACGAACCGTATGATGAACTGGTGGGCGTTCCGCTGGCCCTATGCTGGCCGGATCGGATTCCTGCCGGACAAGCAATCGAACCGCCCGTCCAAGCGATTGATTTGGCGCCGACTGTTCTCGACATCCTTGGCTTGCCGCCGAACCGCCAGTTTCAGGGAGTGAGTCTCTGGCCGCTTCTGCAAGGTAAACGGCCGGACGGCCTGGCCCACCGCATATTGTATGCCTATGAAGGCCAACAGATGGCGCCGGAAACCAGCACGGTGGCTATTGTAAAAGACCACTGGAAATTGTTCGGACGCTTTTCGGATACGCCCAAGATATTGTTCGATTTGGCAAGCGATCCGTTGGAAATGAACGATTGCGCATCGGAGCATGCGGATGTGGCGGCGGAACTCAAAGCGCATCTCGCGGATCACTGGCCGCCACTGATGGACTTGCGAAAAAAATACGAACCTTCTCGCACGGCCGCCGTGCAGGTCATGGAACCGCAATTGGATGAAAATCTGAAATCTTTGGGGTATCTGGGACGATGATCAGTTCGCTGGTTTCATGCGGGCAACAAAACCGAGGACGCAGTTTTTTTCGTCCAGCAAAGGAAAATGGATGATTCCGCGCCGATGGGTGGAAATGGCGCCCGGCGAAAGGGAATGCCTCGAAAAATTCGCGGCCGGTTCTTCCGGCCATGAAACGATTATTGCGGATTGGGAGAGCGCCGTGGCTCGTTTTACCGGGATGCCGCATGCGGCGGCGTCCAGTTCGGGGCGGCAAGGCATGCTGGCCATTCTGAATCGGCTCGGCATCGGCCCGGGCCATGAAGTCATTATCCCCGCCTATACGCTGGGCGATTTACTACCGCTCATACAGGGACTCGGCGCTCGCCCTGTTCCTGCCGACATAGACCTCGACACGTTCAATGTCACGGCGGAGACTATCGCGCCGCGGATCACATCCCGTACGCGCGCCATACTCGTACTGCATGCCTTTGGCGCACCCGCGGATATGCCGGCCATTCTCGACGTTGCCGGCGAACGTCACATTCCCGTCATCGAGGATTGCGCCCATTCGCTTGGGGCAGCCTTGTCGGGAAAACAGACCGGTTCGTTCGGAGAGGCCGGCTTTTTCAGTTTTGAATACAACAAGCCCGTCAACACCTGGGGCGGCGGCATGGTGGTAACTCGCGATGAGGCCTTGGCCGAAAGCATACGTGAACGGCAGCGCGGCGGCATATCCGATCCCTCATTTCTACAAACCAAAATCAGGGGAATGCAAACGGAACAGCGTATATTCCAAACGGGCGCAGCTTTCGTTCCCCTGTTGTTGTTTGCCCTGCCGGGCGTGCGCGGCGTCATGGCGCGCGTATACCGCCGAATGCAAAGAACCACTCCACCCCGCTTGCGTTATCTTCCGGTTCAGGCGGAAATAGGAATCGCCAAGTTGGCTGCGCTTGCTGAACGCCTCGCTGCGCGGGAATCCGCGGCAAAGGCCTATTGCGATCTGCTTCATCCCGGCATACGGCCGCAGCGTCTCCTTCCCGGCGCATCCTCGACATGGTATTTTTTCGTGGTTCGCCTTCCCCGGCCTGCCCGAATATCCCGTCTCAGGCTTCTGCTGAATGGCATTGATGCCGGCATCGAACATGAAATCGCCGACGACTGCGCCGCGATCCTCGGCGACGCCGGATGCCCCAATGCCGCGCAACTGTACCGGACGGCTGTCGCGTTGCCCATGTTTGATTCGATAACACATGATCAGATTTATAAGGCCGCCCGAACACTCAACGCGATTGTTGCCTGATGGCGGCGTCTGCGTCCCGGTTTCGCGTCCATTTTTCCAAGGCGCTGCGCATGTGATAGGATCCCGCTTTCGTGTGCCTGAATGACATGGGCGGTGATTTCAGATCGGAGGCAGTATGGCCAAGAACATTACGAAACGCGGCGATGACTATTCGCAATGGTATATTGATGTGGTGTTACAGGGTGAACTGGCGGATTATGCGCCGGTCAAGGGTTGCATGGTCATCAAGCCGAACGGTTATGCGGTGTGGGAGAATATCCAGCGGAATCTCGACCGGATGTTCAAGGAAACCGGCCATGTCAACGCATATTTCCCCGTGTTTATCCCCGAAAGTTTTTTGAAAAAAGAAGCCGAGCATGTCGAGGGGTTCGCGCCGGAATGCGCTGTTGTTACACACGCGGGCGGCAAGCCACTCGAAGAGCCGCTCGTGATCCGGCCCACGTCGGAGACGATTATCTGGTCCATGTACCGCAACTGGATTTCGTCGTACCGTGATTTGCCGCTGCTGATCAACCAGTGGGCGAACGTCTGCCGGTGGGAAATGCGCACGCGCCTGTTCCTGCGCACGACGGAATTCCTCTGGCAGGAAGGCCACACGGCGCACGCCACGCATGAGGAAGCCGAGGAAGAGGCCTTCAAAATGGTCCACGTTTACAAACGCTTTGCGGAAGAGTATCTCGCGATGCCGGTTATTGCGGGACGCAAAACCGACAGCGAAAAGTTCGCCGGCGCATTGCACACGTATTGTATCGAGGCGATGATGCAGGACGGCAAGGCGCTCCAGGCGGGCACGTCGCACCATCTCGGCCAGAATTTCGCCAAGGCCTTCGACGTGCAGTTTCAAGATGCGAACAAGCAACTCCAGTATGTTTACGCGACGAGTTGGGGGGTATCCACCCGGCTGATCGGCGGCATGGTCATGACGCACAGCGACGACAACGGTCTTGTCATCCCGCCGAAACTGGCGCCGCTGCCGGTCGTATTTGTGCCGATTTGGCGCAGCGACGAAGAGATGACGCGGGTGCTTGGGCGCGCCCGCGAACTTACGCGAGACTGGGATCCGCTTTTCTACAAGATTGACGATCGCGACCAGTACAAGCCCGGTTTCAAATTCGCTGAGTGGGAAGTCCGCGGCGTGCCGATCCGCATCGAAATCGGCCCACGCGACTGCGACAACAGCCAGGTCGTCGCGGTGCGGCGCGACACGGGCGCAAAGATTCCATTGCCCATGGACGGCCTTTATGAGAAAGTCCGGGCGCTTCTCGACGAAATCCAAACCAATATGTTCGACACGGCCAAGCGCCGCATGGACGATCGCACTTATATATGCGATTCCTATTCGGACTATAAGAACGCCGTCGGCGTCGGCGGATTCTTCCGCGTGCATTGGTGCGGCGGCGCGGCCTGCGAGGCGCTGATGTCGGAAGAAACCAAGTCCACGATACGATGCATTCCGTTCGATGCCGAAGAGGAAGACGGCGTTTGCATGATTTGCGGAAAACCGTCCAGGCGGCGGGTTGTCGCGTCGCAAAGTTATTGACGGGTATCTCGTGGACGAAATGGACAATTGGGACTCGTTCGCCGTCTTCCGTGGGTTCCTGTCGTCCCTTTTGTCACGGGTATTTCTGATGTCCCTCCCTCGATTCCGGGAACTTTCCTGCGGCCAGCGGTATAGAAAACGCGTATTTTCTAGGAAAAATTTCGATCATGAACGCGCCATCCCGGATTGTTTCGCTTGACCAGTTTCGCGGATACACGGTCGCCGCCATGTTCTTTGTCAATTTTCTGGGCGGCTATGCTTGTATGCACCCGGTCTTTACACATCACGGCAACTATTGTAGTTTCGCCGACCTTGTCATGCCGCAGTTTTTTTTCGCTGTGGGTTTTTCATTCCGCTATACGTTTCCGCGGATGCTTGACAAATCGGGCCCATGGCCGGCTTATCGAAAAGCGATCAAACGCAACTTGGGCCTGATCCTGCTGGGTGCGGTTTATTACGGTCTGGATGGATCGTATGGATCGTGGAGTCAAATCCAAGCGCTGGGAACCGTGGGATTCCTTCAGGCGACTTTCCGCAGCACCATGTTCGAGGCGCTGACGCACATCGGCCTTACGGGCCTGTGGTTGTTGCCGGTCATTCTCACGACCACGCGCGGACTTTGGGCATTCATGTTTTTCAGCGGATCGTTGCATCTTGGCCTTTCGCGCCTTTTCTATTACGACTGGGGTATGCGCCACGGCATGATTGACGGCGGCCAACTCGGATTCATGAGTTGGGCCATCCCGACGATTGCCGGTGCGCTTGCGTGCGACTGGATGCGCGGCAAGGGACCAAGCCGGGCTCTGGCGCCGTTGTTTGGATGGGGGGTGTTGTTGTCGCTGCTGGGATATGGCCTCGCGTGTCTGAATAACGTCCATCATGTGATCGCTGGCAGCAATCCGCTACAGGGTGTTTGGCGCTGGCTGGCCCCGCTGCCGTTCACCCCGCCGACGCTTCCCCAAGATATGTGGATGATGAGCCAGACTTCGTGCAGTGTGTCGTACACGGCTTTCGGCGCGGGGGGGTCACTGCTGTTATATGCGTTGTTTGTTGTTATGTGCGACATTGCCCCGTTGCGCTTGGGTGTCTTTCGCACATTCGGATCGAATGCGCTCGCGGCCTATCTGATTCATACGACGGTGCAGGGGGCCGTTGCGCCGCTGGCGCCGGGCGACTCGCCGATGTGGTATGCTTTCACCGCATTTGCTGTTTTTTTGGGCATCACCTATCTCTTTGTGCGTTATTTTGAAAAGAACAACATTTATATCAGGTTGTGATCCCTGGCCTGTCCTGATTGTCATGGCCGTGTTTTCGTCTTGTCTCGCCCAGTCGGAGAATGCCATGCGCCTGCTTTCGCCGGATGATTGGAAATTTATCGAGGAGATGGCCGCGTCGGTCGTCGAGGCGTCGCGTGTGGCGCCCGGCGCCGGCGTGGGGGAGATCGGGCCGAATACGACCGGCGGCACATTGATTCGTCCCGGAGGCCGCGCATGTTATCCCGCCTTTTGGATACGCGACTACACGATGTCGCTCGAATCGGGATTCATCACGCCGGACGAACAGCGCCACGCATTGTCGCTCACGGCCCAATGCCAACAGGACAAGCCATGCAGCCTGCGCAGTGGGAGTTTTGTGCCCTCCGGCGCCATCGCCGATCATATCACTTTCGGCGGCAAACCCATTTTTTATCCCGGCACGCTGGACGATTTCGATGGGCAGGGAGGGTCCGCATGGGGATACCTTCCCGCATTCGACGACCACTTCTATTTCATCCAGATGGCCGCTGTGTACGTCAAACAGACCGGCGACTGGGACATGCTGACACGAGAAATAGCCGGTATCCCGCTCATTGGCCGGCTTGATGCCGCCTTTCATGTTCCACCCTCACGGTCCGATACCGGTCTGGTCCATTGCAAAGTAGAAAATCGCGGCGTGACCTTCGGTTTTGTGGACACGATTACCCATACCGGCGACGTCCTATTCGCTTCGTTGCTCAAATATCAAGCCGCCATTGAAATGGCCACGTTTTACGATCGCATGGGAAACCAGGAGAAGACCCGTGAATACCGGGAAGCCGCGGCCAAAATCCGCAAGGCCCTTCCATCCACGTTCGCCACGGACAGGGGACTCCTTCGCGCTTCTACGGAAACCAGCGCGCAGCCTGATGTATGGGGATCGGCTTACGCCGTTTACATAGCCGCGATCGATAACACCCAGGCCGCGGCCGTCTGCCGGACGCTTGCCCAGGCGTACCGCGACGGGACGCTGGCTTGGCGCGGCAATATCCGCCACGTGCTCACGACGGACGATTTCAGCGCCACGACCGCGTGGGAAAAGGCCTTGTGCGAGAAGAATCGTTACCAGAACGGCGCCTATTGGGGCGTGCCCACCGGCTGGGTCTGTTATGCCATCGCCCAATGCGATTTTAGTCTTGCCCGCAAACTCGCCGGGGAATATGTCGCCGAACTGCGCGAGGGCGATTATCGCAAAGGCCCTGAATTCGGTTCCCCGTGGGAGTGCATGCATCCCGGCGGCCATTACCGGCAGAACCCCGTCTATATGGCCAGCGTGACCTGTCCCTACGCCGCTTTCAAACGGATACAAATCGAAAAGGATGCCGCCGCGGATTTATCCCGGCGATAGAGGGGACGCATTACCTGGATTCGGCCATCAAAATCCGAGTCCTGTGCACAAGCCGTGGACATCGTGGACCTTGTAGACGAAGTGGACAAGAAAACCAATCATCCTGGATTCGGCAGTCAAGATCGGATTCTACGTGCTATCCTCTGGATGTCGTGGACCTTGTGGACGAAATGGACAAGAAAATCAATCCCCTTGCGGGTGAAGTCCACTGGGTCCACAATGTCCATCTCGTCCATGGTTTGGTCGAAAGAGCCGCGTTCAACTGCCGATTTTAGTACCTTACAGTTTGGCTTCTATCAACAACTACAAGAAGTTTTTGGGCAATTTGCTCAATCAATTGGAGTTCAATGATTTAGCGAATGCGAAAATTGCGGGGTTCTTGCCGCGATTACGATAACGATGACGAGCACGAGCACGAAAAAAGACTGGGTTGTGGGCCGCGCCCACGTTGGGATCATTCTTGTCCAAATTATTGTTTGAAACAGACGGTTTCGATGCCGTGAATGCCTGTTTTTCCTGGCAAAGATCCATTGGGAAACCTCTTCTTTGCAAGCAGAAGGGGTTTCCCAAACCCTCCCAGAAGAAGCGAATAAGCGCCGTAGGATGGTAAAAAATTCCGCATTTCTTGAAGGGGTGCGGGGAAACTTCTTTTCTCGTGAAAAGAAGTTTCCCCGATCGACCTTATTTTGGACAGCATTGAAAACCAATCACTTTTTGGGTGAAGTCTGCTGTGTCCACAGCGTTAAGAAATTAGCCCGTAGAATCTGATCTGGACTGTCCAATCCCGGATTACAACTTGTGCTGGCCAGAACGGAGTTCCAACTCCTTTAATAGAATGTCAAGGGTCGCCGCGGCATTGCCCAGCAGAAGGGCTACGTTGTCCCGCGCATAGAGGGGATTTTCTATGCCAGAATATCCGGGTTTGGTGTCGGCGTTACAGACGATAACCCTCCGTGCTTCGTGCACGTGCAGAATGGGCATGCCGTAAATGGGCGTTCCTTTGGCTGTTATCGCCGCGGGATTGACCACGTCGCACGCCCCGACCACGATGGCCACGTCGGTTTGCGCAAATTCGGGATTGATGGCCTCGAGTTGAATCATCTTATCGTATGGGATATCCACATCGGCCAGCAACACGGTCATATGGCCCGGCATGCGTCCCGCCACGGGATGAATGGCGAATTTTACGTCCACGCCCCGGCATTCCAGGAATTCATACAAATCCCGCACGAAGGTTTCCGCTTCGCCAAGCGCCATGCCGTATCCCGGTACGATGATAACGCGCCGCGCTTCCAACAGGCATTCCACAGGATCGAAGGCGCCCGGCGCGTTGCCTGCGTCTGCTTCCGGGGTGACGGTGGGGAGAGGAGATTCCTCGGACGTGATGCCGGCAACGGGTTCGGAGGCCAGTGTCACAGAAGCCCCCACGAGAACTTGGAAAAGGGATCGGTTCATGGCCGCGCACATGACCTGCGTCAGGATCAATCCCGTTGCTCCGACAATGGCGCCTGCTGAGACCAATAAGGCATCGTCAACTACCAGGCCGCAGATGCTCGCCGCGATGCCCGACATGGCGTTGAGAAGCGAGATCGTTATGGGCATGTCCGCACCCCCTACCGGCAAGGCAAACAAAACTCCAAACGCCAGGGCACAAGCGGCAAGCGCCCCAAAAACCGGCATCGTTCCAAATCCGGGGGTAAAAGCCGCCGCCATAATCAGTAGAACCAATAACAAGAGAAGAGCAGGCGCGAAGAAACGATTTGCCCGTACCCCAATGGGCTGTTGCGTAAGCAGCCGGTGCAGTTTGGCCGCGGCGACGAGGCTCCCCCCCAATGTCACACCGCCCACAGCAATGGCCAGGCCGGCGGCCATGTGATCGGTCATGCCGCCGGTTCCTTTTCCGCCGGCTACGGCGAGAAAAACCGTCAACATGGAAGCGGCCCCGCCCAATCCGTTCAGCAACGCCACCATCTGTGGTATCTGGAGCATGGTGACGCGGAGGGCCAGCATCAGTCCAATAATGCTCCCGATGACTAGGGAAAGAAGAATGATCGGCATGTTCAACGTGCCGGAATGTCCCAAGGTAAGAACGATTGCCGTCAGCAGGCTCGCGGCGGCCAGCCGGTTGCCATGACGCGCCGTTTCTGTTTTCCCCATGAGCCGGATGCCCCAAAGAAGGGCGATAGCCAGTCCTATTTCCACCAATATATACATGCGTTTCCTTCCCCTTCAGCGCCGGGAACGGAACATGCCCAGCATGCGATCCGTTACGACAAATCCGCCCACGACATTGATCATGGCCAGCACAATGGCTGCGGCGCCAAGAAGACGGCTTCCCGTCGAAAGCGCCCCCGCCGTCGCGGCCAGCGATCCCAGCACCGTTACGCCTGAAATGGCGTTCATACCGGACATGAGCGGAGTGTGCAGCAGGGGCGGCACCCGCCGGATGACGCGGTAACCAGCGGCCGTGGACACGGCAAACACCGCGAAAAGAAGCAACAAACGCAAGGGACGATCCTCTCTATCCAGCGCATTGCGCCATGGCTTCGAGCGCTCCGGCGTGTACGACTTCACCGTTCAACGTCACCAGGGTGGGCCCGATAATTTCGTCGTTGCGATCGGTCCGCGCCACACCGTCCTGGATCAGGTAAGACAGGAAATGGTACAGGTTGTGTGAAAAGAGCCACGAGGCGCTCTGGGGAACGTATCCGGGAATGTTCTTGGCGCCGATGATGGTCACCCCATGTTTGACCACGGTATGCCCGGGTTCGGTGAGCGCGCAATTTCCGCCCTGGTCAATGGCAATGTCCACTATCACCGCCCCATTTTTCATGTCCCGGACCATCTCTTCCGTCACAAGGACCGGTGCAATGCGTCCGGGCACCAATGCCGACAAAATCACGATATCCGACCGGCTCATGGTATCCCGAATGGCTTCCTGTTCACGAAGGAGCCACTCGTGCGGAAGGGCTTGGGCGTAACCTCCCGCGCCGATGGAAATATCCGGGGGGACGCCTGTCTCGACAATCTGCGCACGAAGGCTTTTCGCCTGTTCCACGGCTTCCGGGCGGATGTCCGCCGCGAAATTGACGGCGCCCAGCCGCTTCGCCGTGGCCAAGGCCTGCAGGCCGGCCACACCGGCCCCCACGACAAATACCTGCGCGGGCGGCAGCATGCCCACGGCGGTGTTGGTCAGCGGCATGAGACACCCCAACTGATCCGCCGCCATGACGACCCCTTTGTAGCCGGCCACCGTGCTCATGGAAGTCAGCGCATCCATGGCCTGCGCGTGACTGATTCGGGGAATGCCGTCCAACGTAAAACTCACGACGCCCTTTTCGGCGAGATGGCGGACCATGCGATGATTGGCCGGCGATGCCGGATGAAGAAACGCCACAAGGATCTGCCCGCGTTTCATCAGATCCGTTTCATGGCGGTTTCTGGACACATCGAATTGGGGTTCCTTGACTTTCAAAATCACGTCGGCCCGGTCGAACACGCCGTCGCTGTCGGGTACGATCTCCGCGCCGGCGTCCCGGTATATGTCGTCATAGTGATGGGCTGGTTCGCCGGCCCGGCTTTCGACCAGGACGCGGGCGCCCTGTTCGACGAATTTCGCCACGGTTTCGGGTATCGCCGAAACCCGGTATTCATGCTCCATGATTTCCTTAGGGATCCCCAGCGTCAAACCCTTGAACGACATACTTGCACCTCCATACATCAGGCCCCGCCCCGCGCGCCAAGGCAGGACGGACTACTCATTCATGTTGGCGCCGCGCGCGATATCATCCGAAAAGTGAATTCCTTTCCGCGAATCACCTTTCGATTTATGCAATGCAATACGAAGACAGATGATTAACCGTTTTTCATTCTAGAAGGGATGGGTAATCTTTTCAACTTGAAATTCGACTGGGGAAGCGGTCAAAGAGCAGGATAGGCATCGAATCGGAATCCGCCGATTTCGGGTTCAGCGCCCTCACTGGGTTCTTCGACAGGCTGTATTTTGGGCAGCGATGCCTCGAATTCAATCGAGCGGTGTGTTGTCCTGTGTCCAGACCGTCAGGTTTCCGAGGTCGCGCCCGCGTCTCGGCAACAGGCGCGACAGGAAGAATCCCACCGTGAACATGACGGCGTTTCCGACGATGCCGGTGTAGTAGGAATCGAAGTGGGCGTCGAGCGTCTCGATCATTCCCCCCGGCAGCCAGCCAAGTCCGGCGAGCGACATGAACGCGGAGAAGAACAGGGCAAAGACAATTCCCACGCTGGTGGCGCGTCCGTCGCCATGCGTCGTGAAAAAGCCCAGCATATAAAGGCCCAGCAATCCGCCCCCGACGATGGCCTGCAATTCCACCGAAAGGTCTTGCAGCGTTTTGCTCTCGGATCGGAAAAGCCAGTAGGCGCCGCCAATCATGACGAGCGAACTGGCCAGCGTGACGGATTTGGCGGCGAACACGTAATGCCGCTCGTCGCGGCCTCGCGAGAACCAGCGTTTGTACACGTCCGTGATGGCGACGGCGGAGATCGAGTTCATGGCCGACGACATACTCGACATGGCGGCCGCGAGCACGGCGGCTACGACGATGCCGGACAAGCCGGCGGGCAACTGGGTCGTGATGAAGTAAGGGAGGATTTCCTCGGCCTTGCGCGCGCCGTGGAGCATGTCTGCGGCGGCGGGGTCGGGAAAGACGCGGTAGAAAACGAACAATCCCGTGCCGACGAGCATGAAATAGCCCCATGTCGGCACACTAAACAAACAGCAGAGCCACATGGCCTGCCGCGCGTCCTTGGCGCTTTTCGACGCGCAATATTTCTGGATGACTTCCTGGTTGGTGCTGTATTCCGCCAGCCATTGGAAAAGTCCCACGATGAGCAGCATGACGACGGTCTTATGGGACAGCGCAAAGCCCCACGGGATCGGAGTCAGACGCCCGTCCGTTCCCAGTTCGCTGAACGAAAACTTGCCTTCCGCCCATGCCACGGAAAACAACTGGCCGGCGCCGCCCGGCAATTTCCAGACGATCGTCCCAAGAATCAGCAGACCGCCCAACGTGAGAATGGCCGATTGCAGAAAATCGGTCCAGATGACGGCTTCGATGCCGCCTACCACCGTGTAGTATGCGGTGACGATGCCCCCCGCGAGGATGCACGTGGGCACGCTCCAGCCCGTAATGCGGTGCATGAGCAGCGCGACGAGGTACTGGATAAGGCTGATGCGAATGCACTGCGCGAGGATGAAAACCGACGCGCCGTAGGTTCGCGTGCGCGGCCCGAAACGTCCTTCGAGATATTCGAACACGGAGGTCACGTTGCCGCGCCGGAAAAACGGTACGAAGAGCCGCGACGCGATAAGTACGCCCACGGGCAGCATGATGCAAAGCAGGTAGCGCAGATAGGCCGTCTTGAAAGCGTCGGCGGGATAGGCCACGAACGTGATCGAACTGATGGTCGCGCCGAAGAGCGATACGCCGAGAATCCAGCCGGGATAGGATCGCCCCGCGACGAAGTATTGTTCGGTGCTTTTCGCGCGGCGTCCGAAATACCAGCCCATCGCCGACATCGCGGCGAAGTAGACCACGATGATGAGGCTGTCAATCGCGCGCCATTGGCCGCCCATCTCAGGCGTGCGCCCCGCGCAACGCTTCGATTAGGCGCGAACGGCTTATCGGGCGGACGTCGCGTACGATCGCCTCGCGCATGGCCTTGCCGGCTTCCGTGCCTTGCGGATAGGACATGAATTCGAGCGCAATGCCGAGCCGTTGCGCGATGTCCGACGCCAATAACGGCCAAACCGCTCCAAGGTCGCCGATGACGGGAATGCTGCCCTCGTGCCGCGCAAAGCCCGACATTTCCATCCGGAACGGCACCTTGAACAGTTTCGTTTTCGGCAGACCCTGTGCGATGGCCGCCTGCACGGCGCCGCCTTCGCGTTCGACCTGGCAAACGCGCTCCAGCGCCGAGTCGAGGTCTATACGGACCAGCGTCTTTCCCGCGAGGCTGTATGTGTAATGGCCCTGCCACGAAGACCAAAGGCCATGGCCGGTGTACGTCTCGAAGGGTCCGTCATGGATTTCCTGTGTGAGAGCGAGGCCGGATTCGATGATTACGTCCGCGCCGTCGAGCATCCGCGCGAGGCGCGTCGCGCGCTCCATGAGGCTGATGCTGTCGCCGATGCACAGGCCGACCGCCCCGCCGCCGATCAGTTGAGGAATCGTGACCAGCACGGGAATTCCTTTTCGCGCGCCGATGCCGATCATCGTGCGTTCGTCCGCGCCAAGCCCGGCGATTTCCTCGAAGGTTTTTCCGTGGCCGCGCGCGAGCGAAAGGATCTCGCGCGCGAGATATTCGAGCCAGAGGCCCATCGGATAGCCGAGGTTGCCCGCCGCCTTGATGATCGTCTTGCCTTCCGCCTGTTCGAGTTTCGCGATGAGCGCATCGTCGAGCGGCAGGTGCGACCGGATTTCGGCCGCGGATTCATCGTCGAGCAGCGTCAATTCGAATTCACCGCCTTTTGGCAGGATAGACAGGGGCAGCCCAAGCGGCTCGCCGGGGCATCGCTTTACCTTGTCGAGCGTCCCGCCCATCTCGTGCGACACCACCGCCGAACTGGTCGTGACGCCGTCAACGATGCCCGCCCGCATCAATTCCGCGAGGAGCGTCGTGACGCCTTCATGCACGTTCGGTCCGCTGCCCGTCACGACGACGACTTTCCCGCCGCGCTGCTTGACGTCCGCGATGGTCTTCGCCACCGCCCGGACGCGTTCCAGCATGACGGGATCCAATTCCGCGGCTATGGCATTCAATACGTCTTTATTTGCAGACATGAATACCCCCTTTCGCAATGATCGTCTCCTTTTCCCGTCATCGTCATCGTGCTCGTTATCGTCATCGTCATCGTCGTCGTGCTCCTCATCGTGCTCGTCATCGTGCTCGTTATCGTCATCGTCATCGTCATCGAACATCAATCCAGCCCGCGCTCGCGCAACATGGCTTCGGCGCGTTGCAGATCTTCTTCCGTGTCCACGCTGAAACCGGTAAATACATGATCCGTGCATTTTGTCTCGACCACACGGATGCGGTATCCGTTTTCGAGCACGCGCAGTTGTTCGAGCGATTCGATCTGTTCGAGCGGCGTGGGCGGCAACTGGGCCAGGCACAGCAGGAAATCGCGGCGATAGACGTACAAACCGACGTGTTCGTATACGGCATGCGGGACGGCTTTCAGCGGATAAGGGATCAACGATCGCGAGAAATACAGCGCATTCCCGGCCAAGTCAACGACTGTTTTGACTACGCTGGGGTTGTGAAGGTCTTCTTCGCGGTCGATCGCATGCACCACCGTCGCCATGGGCAATTTCGGATCGTTCAGAAGCGGCAGTACCACCTCCTCAATCATGCGCGGATCGGCAAAGGGCTGATCGCCCTGGATGTTTACGACGATGTCGCCTTCGAGACGCTGGACCGCTTCGGCAAGCCGATCCGTGCCGCTGGGATGATCGGGCGACGTCATGATGGCTTCGCCGCCGATGGCGCGGACGGCCTCCACAATCCGTTCGTCGTCGGTGGCCACGTACACCGCGTCCAGCACGCAGGCGCCCCGGCAGCATTCGAGCACGCGCTGGATCATCGGCTTGCCGGCGATCGGCCGCAACGCCTTGCCGGGAAGGCGCGTCGAACCGTACCGCGCCGGGATGATGCCTATTACCTTGGCTCTCGACATGCCAGCAATCCTCCTCGTCCCGCCCGCCGTTTTTTCAGACAGACGGTATAACGCAAATCGCCTTCTGCGTCAAATTCTGTTCCGCGAAAAAAGCACGTCTTGTGCGCCCAAGAGTTGGACTCGGAACGGAACGGAAGACGCATAGATGCGTTTGTGGAGAAGACGGCCATATTGGAAACGGTAATAGAATTGCAGGCATTCGTCGAGCCAGCGCCATTCGGGCAGGCGGCGCACCCATTTTTCGAGGCCGGGCCGCGCGACGATCGTCAGAAACAGCTTGTGCCACACGAAAATGCGATGTTTGAACGCCGGTTCGAGATTCAGATAGGAACGCGAATAGATGTTGTCGAAACCGCCGTTTTCCGCCGCCAGCAGGCCGTGATCGCGGCAGTAGGCATGCGCCGGCGTGCCGGGATAGGGCTGGAACACCGACACGTCGGCGAAATCCGCGCCGATCCGGCGGTTCAGGCGGATCGTATCGAGAATGTCCTCCTCCGTTTCGCCGGGAATGCCGACCATGTTGAAAGTGAACAAGCGCAACCCGGCTTCCTTGAAACGGCGCGCGGCCTCGACGATTTCCTCATTCGACACGGCGCGGTTGAGCACGCCGTTGCGGATGCGCTCGTTGCCGCATTCGACGGCCATGCAGATTGCGTGGCAACCGGCCTGTTTCAGTAAACGCACGGCGCCGCCTGTCGCCATCCGCGGGTGCATATAGCACGAAAAACGCAATCCGATTTCCTTTGGGAAACGGTCCGCGAACTGTTCCAGCCACACCGGGTCATAACCGAACACGTCGTCGTGAAAACGCACGAAGGTCATCGGATACCGCGCACGTACTCCTTGGATTTCTTTTATCAAGTATTCGGCGCTCTTGGTGCGCATGACGCGGCCCTTGCCGGCATACAGGCGGTTGTAAGCGCTGTTGAAACAGTGCGCGCATCCGAACGGGCACCCGCGGCCCGCCATGAACGCCTTGATCGGACTGCGCGCCATGAACGGACTCTTGTCGAACACCAGTTCGCGGGCCGGAAACGGAAATGCGTCGAGATCCGGCGCCAGGTCCGCGAGCGGATTCTCGCGAACCGTGCCGTCCGGCATGCGGAACGAAAAATTCGGCACATCGAACATCGCGTCCGTACCGAAACGGTCGAGGAAGATCGGAAACGCCAGATCCGCTTCGCCGCGGCAAATCGCGTCAACGCCCTCCTCTTCGACAAGCGACGGGATGTACGTCGGATGAGCGCCGCCGAACAGCGAAAAAAACCGCAGCCGCCGCTTCAATGCGCGGTTGATGGCCAAATAGCGGTCAATCTCGTTCGAGCAGACCGAATACGCGACGATGTCCGGCGCGAACGCTTCCAGTTCGCGGGCCGCCCGTTCCGGTTTCCGTCCGTACTCGACCAGAATGGCCTCATGCCCGCGCTCGAAAACCCAGCCCGCCACCTGCGGGATGGACAACACATCCACCACGCCCAAACGGTCTATTGCAAATGCCACGCGAAGTTTGTGCATACTCTCGACGCCTTGACACCGATTCTACCTGAACCGGTCTAAATTTTGCGCCTTGCATCGCGCGGCTATACCATGCACCGTGCGGGATGTTGATGTAAGGAACCGTTTGCACATGCGTTTTCGACAAAGCGAAACGCCAACCAAAGGAAAATCGGATAAATGAAACAACTCCTTGCGGTAGGAATGACAATATCGGCGCTGTTTTTACCGGGCAGCGGCCTGGCGGCCGATGTCCTGATGTTGCGCAACGGGTGGGCGCTCCAATCCTCGGCATCGGTGTCCGCTTCGGGCGAAACGATTTCGGGCGAGGCTTTTTCCCCGGAAGGGTGGCACGCGACGTCCGTGCCGGCGACGCTGCTGGCCGCGCTCGTGGCGGACGGAACGTATCCCGATCCGTATATCGGCGACAACATCACGAAGATACCCGGTTACAAGCCGGGATTGTGGCTCGTGATGGACGAGGACAGCCCGTTTTATCCTTCGTGGTGGTACCGGATCGCCTTCGATGCTCCGGGTGAATGGGCCGGAAGACGCTTGACGCTGCATCTGGACGGGATCAATTACCGTGCGAACGTCTGGCTCAACGGCAAGCGCATTGCGGACGATCAATCCACGGTGGGCATGTTCCGCCGCTTTGCATTCGACGTCACGGACGGCATGCGTATGGGCGCGAAAAACGTTCTGGCGATCGAGATCACGGGTCCGGGGCATGTGCCGAAGAAAAACTATCGCACGAAACAGATCGAAGCGACGACCGGGTGGGACGATCACAACCCGCAGCCGCCCGATTTGAATACCGGTATCTGGCAAGACGTGTATATCAGAGCGACGGGACCGATCGCGTTGCGAGATCCCCATGCGACAAGCAAACTGGAAATCCCGTCGCTCGCGAAAGCCGATCTGACCTTGTCGGTTCGCGCGGTGAATCTGACCCCGGCGCCGGTGAAGGCGGTCGTCCGGGCCGCCGTCGAATCCATCGCGCTTGAACAGACGGTCGAGTTGGCCGCGGCCGAGTCGCGCGAAATTGTTTTCGCGCCGGAACAGTTTCCGGCGCTTCGCCTCGAAAAGCCGCGCGTGTGGTGGCCGAACGACCTTGGTCCCCAGGAATTGTATACGGCCCGCTGGACCGTAACTGCCGGTGATCGAGAGTCTGACGCCGTCGAAACGCGCTTTGGCATCCGCGAGGCGACGACCTATATCAACGAGGAAGGCTGGCGAGGCTATCGCGTGAACGGACGCAACGTGCTGATTCGCGGAGGAGCGTGGATGACAGCCGACATGCTTCTGCGTTTCACGCGCGGGCGTTACGACGCGCTGGTGCGGTATGCGCGCGAAGGCCACCTCAACATGCTGCGATCCGAGGGCTTCTCGATACGCGAAACGAAAGATTTTTACGATCTTTGCGACGAATACGGGATCATGGTCACGCAGCAATTGTTCGGCCGCAGCATTCCGGACGAACCTCTGGCCGTCGCGTGCATCGAAGACACGCTCCTGCGCATCCGCAACCATCCGAGCCTCGTCCATTTTCTGGGACACGACGAAACGTTTCCGACGAAAACGCTCGACGAGTCGTATCGCGGCCTGATTCAGCGGCTCACGCCGGATCGGACCTATCAGCCGCATTCCGGCGCATTCGACGTGGACGAGCGATTCGAAACCGGCGGCACGCGGACCGGCAGCCTGTTGCTTTGGACCTACGCCTCGCCCGCGCAGTATTACTTGAGCAAAGAAACCGGCGCATGGGGCTTTGCGCAATCCGGCGGCGTCGGCGGCATTGTCGCGCCGATGGAAAGCATCCGCCGCATGCTGCCCGGCGACGCCTTGTGGCCGCTGTGGACGAAAGCCGCGTCGTTGCATACCGTGACGCAAGGTGGAACCTACTTCGGCCCGGTCGTCGTAGCCGTAAACGATCGCTACGGAAAGCCGGACGGCATCGAGGCATTCGTCCGCAAAGCCGAGGCGCTCAATTACGAATGCGCGCGTGGCATGTTCGAAGCGTATGCGCGCAACAAATATTCCGCGACGGGCATCACGACCTGGAAATACGATGCGGCATGGCCCGCCGTGATGACTTGGCAATACGTGGACTGGTATCTGCTCGCCACGGCGGGATACTACGGCGCAAAGAAGGCCTGCGAACCGCTGCATATCCAATATTCATATGACGACGCATCCGTCTGGGTCGTGAACGCGCGCAACGAGGGCGCCAAAGGTCTCGAAGCGGCCGCCTGCACCTATGATCTGAATGGAAAAGCGATCGGACGCCAATCCGCAACGGTCGAGGTGGGCGCCGACGGAAAAACGCAGGCATTCATGCTGGATGTTCCCGCGAACGTTTCGGAAACGTATTTCGTACATCTGACACTGAACGCATCGGACGGGTCGCCCATTTCGGACAATTTCTACTGGCTTTCGACGACGCGGGACGTGCCGGGGCTGCTCGACACGCCCTTTCTGCGCGCGAAAAGCGTCGCCGATTACAAAGCGCTCAACGGCCTTTCGCCGGTTGACGTGAAGACGACTTTGACATTTGCGGGCACTCGCCCCGAAGAAACGGCCGGCGTGACGATCGAGAACACAAGCGACGCACCGGCATTCCTGATGCGCTTGGCCATACGCCCGTCGGCGGATGCGCATGAAATCGCGCCGGCTTATTGGGAAGACAACTACATTACGTTGCTACCGCGCGCCTCGCGTACGTTGAAAGTCCGGTTTGCCGTGCCGGAAGGATTCGACCCGGCGAAAGCCGCCGTCACGGTGTCGGGCTGGAACACCCGATAGATGGCTGTGGGCCGCCCCGCCCGCCATGCCGTGAGAACGCGCCGGATTCTGCCTTTTGGAAGCGAGGTTTCGCGCCCGGAATCGTACTGCGCTGAAAAATGCGCTTCGTCTCCGACGCCACAGGGCTGGTGGCGAATTGTGCGTTCGGAGTAGAATCGTCGTATGTCTTACGGATCATCAATCCGGCTGCTGTTGGGCAATGTCGTCCATGCGGCAGACGTTATTTGGGCGCGCCGGTTGCGCAGACGCCCTCATTTCCTTCCGGTGCTGCTCCTGTTTGTCACATGGCAGTGCAACAGGCGCTGTTCGATGTGCGGGGTGAGCCGGATTCCATCTCCTTTGAACGAGCCGGAATTGTCACTGGAGGAATATGTTGCGGTTTTTCGATCAGCCCGCCGTCTTGGAACCCGCCTGATGTTGGTGTCGGGCGGCGAGGCGCTGACGAGGGGCGCCATGCTTTTCGATCTGATCGCCTCGGCCCGGGAACACGGCATCGCCACCCATCTCTGCACGAACGGTGGTCTTGTGACGGACGAAACCGCCGAACGGCTTCAGGAATGCGGCACGCAGAGCATCTCCGTTTCGCTGGAAAGTCCGGATTCGGCCATCAACGATCGTATTCGTGGCGCGGGATCGCACCGCCAGGCCATCGAAGCGCTGGGCCGTTTTCAGCGCTTGGCGCCACGAGTGCATCTGGGCATCAACTGCACGATTACATCGCTCAATTTCCGTGGCGTGGCGAACATGGTTCCGTTTGCTGAATCGCTCGGCGTCCATCAGATCAAGTTCGCTCCCGTCCACGTGAACTTGCTGCATCATCACAAGGAAGCAGGGGATTTTGGCGAACTATTGTTTCAAGAGGCGCAATGGCCTGAACTTCGGGCGGAGATGCGCGCGTTGTCCGCCGCCGTGCGAAAGACACGATTGCTGGCGACGTCCCCGTATTTCATCAATCGGATTCCCGGATCGCCGAGGGAGCGCCGGCTGGCGGCGTGTTATGCCGGTTACTCCGCCTGTGCAATGGACCCCTATGGTTATATCAGCCCATGTCCGGATATTGCCACGACGTTGTCCGTGCGGCAACGTCCGCTCGACGCATGGTGGCAAAGCGAGGAATTCGACGCGTTGCGCCGCCAAGTGGATGCGTGTGACTGCCGGTGCTGGGATGCCTTGTTCGCCGAGATGAGCCTGCGGATGGGCGCCAATTCCCTATGGGATGGATTTTGGCGCACATTACGATCGTTCACGTTCTACTACGGAAAGTCACAGCCATGATCCCGAGGCGCCGGGCCAATCTCCATCCGCGCCTGCGCCGGGACATCCGCCAATGGATGCAAATGCCACGGCCGGAAAGCGAAGCGGCGCTTCGGGAATGGGAACGGCGCTTTGCGGACTATGTGGGCATGCCGGACGCCGCCGCTCTCCATTCGGGCCGCCGCGCCCTTATGCTGGCTGTCGAACACATGGGTTTGCAGCGCGGAGACGAAATGATCGTGCCCGCCTACACGTTTGGCGAGATCCTGCTTCCCATACAGGCGCTGGGTATCCGGTTGATCCCCGCGGATATCGATCCTGCGACGCTGAACGCCACGCCGGAATCCATCGCGGCGCGCATCACATCCCGCACGCGGGCCATCTTGGCCCTCCATCTGTTCGGTGTGCCCTGCCGTATTTCCGAAATAATGGACATGGCCGCGGCGCGGGGCATTGGGGTCGTGGAGGATTGCGCCCACGCGCTGGGATCGTCCGTTGCCGGCAGGCATGTGGGAACGTTCGGACAGGCCGCCCTGTTCAGTTTCGAGATGTCGAAACCGGTGAATACCTTCGGCGGGGGCATGTTGGTTGGCCGCGACCCAGCGCTCCTGGCGCGTGCGAGGGCCGCGAACGACCGCGAACCATTGTCGCATGCGGCGCTGTTCAGAAAAATTCGCGCCACACAATTCGAACAATTCTTGTTTCGAAGCCGGCTTGCATTTCCACTATTGTATCTGCTTTCAACGCCTTCGTGCCGGGACGCCATGAACCGGTTGTACCGGCGTTCGCAGGATGTACACCGGAGCCACGAGCGATATTCGGCCGTTCGGGCCCATCTGGGTCTTCGCGAGTTGGAAACCCTGGATGAGCGGTTACAAGTGCGGCGGCGGCGGGCTGCGCAATACCGGCAGATGTTGCGGAACGATATCCGCTGCCAAGAGATCGGCGATGGGATCGAAACCACTTGCTACTTTTTCGTGGCCGTCCTGCCGTGCGATGCGGTTGCCGTGCGCCGCCGTCTTTTATTCAAAGGGATAGACGCCGGCGCGGAAGAGGAAATCATGGATAACTGCGCCGCCATGCTCGGATACCGCGACTGTCCGAACGTGGACCGCGTCTTTCGGCGGGCGATTGCGTTGCCGATGTACGACGGTATCACGGAAGACGCCGTGTCCCGTGTGGCGGAGGCCGTAAACGCAAGCATCTGAACGGCCGGCTATTCGCTTGGATTTCGTTCCGTTACCCGCTCGACCAGAAAGAGCGGGCGCCGCCGCACTTCGTCGTAAACCAGACTGATGTACTCGCCCAAGACGCCAATGCCCAGCAGGTTGATTCCTCCGAACGCGGCAATGAGAAAAGCGACAAGAGCCCAAGTGGCCGGGAGTGTTCCCAAGGCATACAAAACAACGCTAAAAAGAACCACCACGCCTGCCATGGCCATGGCCGCCATGCCCGCCAGCCGAAAAACAAACAGGGGAGCGAAGGAAAACGAGAAAAACGCCATTAGGGCCAAATCCCATAAGCCCCGCAATCCCATTCTGCTTTTGCCATGTCCCCTCGGGCGCCGTTCGACGGGTATGCCAATCTGAGCGAAGCCAACCCAGCACCGCAGACCGGGTATATATCGGTTTCGTTCGGGAAGGTCGTTGATGGCGTTGACCACGCGCCGGTCTAAAAGGGCAAAAATCCCGCTGTCCAATGGCAGGGAAAGCCTTGACATAAACCGCAAGGACCGGTAAAAACACCATGCCAGAAAGCGAAAGATCGCGGAATCTTTCCGAGAGGAACGGACGGCATACACAACGTCATATCCCTTGTGCCATTGTTCGAGAAAGGCGGAAAAGACCCCCGGATCGTCCTGCATGTCGGCGTCCATCAGAATGACGACGTCGCCTTTGGCGTATTGCAGCGCCGCGGACGCCGCGGCGCAGAACCCGAAATTGCGCGACAGATGAACCACGCGTATTTCGCCGGGGTGTCGGGCGGCTAGCGCGTCCAGTTTGTCTCCGGTTCCGTCGCGGGATCCGTCGTTGACCAGTACGATTTCCTTTTTCACCGGCAATTCGAGCGCGGCCAGATGGCGGTGTACCTCTTCGACGAAGGCGTCTATGCCCGCAGCCTCATTGAACACCGGCATGGCAACGGACAAGCACTGATTGGGCTGGAGTTCTCGCATGCGGTTCTCGTTCCTTGCGGCCCATTATGGAGTTGTAGCAAAACCATGTCAACAAACCAGCCTTCCGGGCTGGTGTGGGCTTGTGCGGCGGGTTTGTGCGGCACGGGCTTGTGCGGCTCTTGACAAGGAACCGGCGCGATGGCCATACTCGCGGCGCAATTATATGGCGGGGAATGATGGTATGAATGCGAATCCGTTCTTGGGCGTTTTCCTGCACGCAATAGGCGGTTTGGCGGCGGGAAGTTTCTACATCCCGTATAAGCGCGTGCGTGGTTGGGCGTGGGAGACGTATTGGCTGGTTGGCGGCGTGTTCAGTTGGATTGTCGCGCCGTGGGTGGTCGCATCGTTGACGTGTCCTGATCCTTGGAGGGTAATCCGCCAAGCGCCGGTTTCGAGCGTTGCGTGGGCGTATTTCTTCGGCGTGCTCTGGGGCGTGGGCGGATTGACCTTCGGGCTTTCGATGCGTTACCTCGGCATGTCGCTCGGATATGCGCTGGCGCTCGGATTCTGCGCCGCCTTCGGGACAATCATTCCGCCTTTATTTCAAGGGACGTTTGGCGAGTTACTGAGCGCCTTGTCGGGCTGGGTAACGCTTGCAGGGGTGGCGGTTTGTCTTGGCGGCATCGCGGTGTGTGGACGCGCGGGACTCGCAAAGGAACGCGAATTGTCGCCCGAAGCCAAGCGCGCATCGGTCAGCGAATTCAATTTCCTCAAAGGCGTGTGGGTGGCGATATTCGCGGGTGTGATGAGCGCGTGCATGGCGTTCGCCATCGCGGCGGGCAAACCGATTGCCGAATTGGCCGTTCGGCACGGCACGCCGGATTTGTGGAAGAATACGCCGGTGTTCATCGTAATCCTGGCCGGCGGTTTCACGACGAACGCGATCTGGTGTTTGATTCTGAATGTGCGGAACCGGACACTTTCGGATTATGGGCGGTCGGGTGCTCCGCTTGCGGCGAATTACCTGTTTTCCGCGCTGGCAGGAATCACGTGGTATCTGCAATTCATGTTCTACGGCATGGGCACGACGCGGATGGGGCGTTACGACTTTTCGAGTTGGACCATCCACATGGCGTTCATCATCGTGTTCAGCAATCTGTGGGCGCTATATTTCCGCGAGTGGAAAGGCACGAGCCGCGGGGCGCATCGAATGATCTTCGCGGGCATTTCGGTTTTGATCGCCTCGACGATTGTGGTAGGAATTGGGAATTACCTCGCTACGGCAAGGTGAGGCTCAAAGTGCAAGGGACAAGGATCAAGTTGCAGGGATCAAGGCGCAAGGTGGAACATTTTGGGCTCTTCCGGTTATACCGTACTTTTTGAAAGATCATCCGGTTTTTGCATTTTTTCCGGCATCCACACTCCTCGTGCTCGTCATCGTCATCGAAAAACAAACTATGCACCGTTGTCTACCACGCAAACATCCAAGACTTCTTGGGACGATCCACCATTGCGCCGACGTCCGATCGCGTATCGGCGCCTGCTTATCGTGCGCGTGCTCCCGACTGCCGGCCGTGGCGTCCATTTCCGAAGATTACCGAGAGGCATACGTCGGAGTCGTGCGCTCGCGCACGTTACATTGCTTCGATTACGATGACGATGACGGGCACGAACACGACAGGAGGTCACCGAAGTACGGTAAAACCGGAAGAGCCACATTTTGGAAGGCGAATACTGGTTCTTAAGCGCCTATCGCCCTGATCATTGACGAAACGGAGTAAACAGCGATGAATAAGATTCGAGTTGGACTCGCGGGCTGCGGCTCGGTGTCGGAGCATTATCTGGCCAATCTGCAGGGATGTCCGCACGCAGAGGTCGTGGCCGTGTGCGACATCGTCGAGAGCCGATACCGCGAGCGGATGGCCGAGTTCGGCGTGGGGAAGGGGTTTCCGTCGTTGGGTGAAATGCTGCAAGGAGCCGACTTCGACCTGTTGCTGAACACAACGAGCATGCCGGCACACTATCCGCTCAACAAGCAGGCGCTCGAGGCCGGCAAGCACGTCTACGGCGAAAAGCCCTTTGCCGGTACGTATGAACAAGGCCGCGAACTGCTTGAATTAGCGCGTTCAAAGGGTGTGCGGCTATGGGGCGCTCCGAACGTAGTGACGAGTCCCCAGTTCCGGTTCATGGCGGAAACGCTGGCGGCGGGCAAGATCGGCAAGGTGCAAGCCGCACATGCTTGCTACGGCCATGGCGGTCCGTCGTGGGGACCATGGTTCTACAAGGAAGGCGGCGGATCGCTCAATGACCTCGGCGTGTACAACGTCACGATGTTGACGGGCCTGTTGGGGCCGGCAAAGAGCGTGACGGCGCTGATGGGTACGGCGATCGCGCAGCGCGAGATTGAACACGAAGTAGTCGATGTCCGTGCCGACGACAACGCGATGCTGTTACTCGATCACGGCGACGCCGTCTATTCGCATATCCAGTGCGGATTCGTGTACCGTTCGGCCAATGAGGACCGAACGATCGAGTTGATCGGCCTGCGCGGCGCGATGAATCTACTCGGCTGGGATTGGGCGCCGAAGGGCGTGCAGATCCGGCTGGAATGCGAGATGGATTGGCAGACGCGTTGCACGGCCTCGCAAGGTTACAGTTGGCAGGGCGGTCTTGCGTATGTGGCCGGTTGCATGGCCGGGAACAAGCCGTGCCTGATGACGCCCGAGCATGCGCTGCACGTGGTCGAGATCATGGAAGGCGCGCGCATTTCGGCGGAAACCGGCCGCCGCGTGGAATTGAAAAGCAGATTTGAGTGGCCGATTATCTAAGGATAGGACCGATCGGACGGATCTGTCGGATCGGTTATGATGAAAGGCAGAAGCGTTGGAAAATATGACCAGCATCGAGCGAATCGGCAACATTCTTCGGCGGAAGCCGGTGGATCGGATTGGCGTGTTCGAGCATTTCTGGGGGGATACGCACAAGAAGTGGAGTTCGGAAGGCCATCTGCCGGAAGGCGTGCCGCTCGAAGATCATTTCGGATTCGACCTGCAACTGTGCTGGCCGTTCAATCTTGTGGGGAAACTGGATTTTCAACCGGAAACCATCGAGGAAACGGAGGAAACCATTCTCCAGCGCGACGGCAACGGCGCGGTGTTGCGGCGGCACAAACTGCACGATTCGACGCCGGAACATGTGGATTTCCTCGTCAAGGATCGCGCGGGCTGGGAGGAGCATGTCAAACCGTTCCTGACGCCTGACCGCCGCCGCATCAACTTCGAAGCGTATCGCGAGGCGAAGAAACTTGCCGCCGAGAAGCAACGCTTCTTCTGCTGGTCGGGGGTGGGCGTGTTCGAGTGCATGCACCCGGTTTGCGGCCACCAGGAAATGCTGATGGCCATGTTGACCGATCCGGGCTGGGTCAAAGACATGGTCAATACCTACGCGCAACTTACGGCGGACCTTATGGAAATCCTGTTTGCCGAAGAAGGCTGGCCGGACGGGATCTGGTTTTACGAGGACATGGGATTGAAAGGCCGGCCCTTCATCAGTCTCGATATGTACCGCGAATTCATTCAGCCGGGGCATCGTACGCCGATTGCGATTTGCGCGGCGAATGGGTTGCCGGTCATAATGCATTCCTGCGGCTACGTCGAACCGCTCGTGCCGGGCATGATGGAGTCCGGTGTGGATTGCCTTCAGGTCATCGAAGTGAAAGCCGGGATGGATTTACTTCGTTTGCATGCGGACTATGGAGATCGGTTATCATTCATCGGCGGCATGGATGTCCGGGTTTTGTACACGAACGACCGCGCAGCCATCGAGCGGGAACTCGCGGGAAAGATCCCCGAGGTGAAACGGCATTACGGTTATGTGCTCCATTCGGACCACTCGATACCGGACCAGGTGGAGTATGAAAGTTATCGGTATTTTGTTGAACGTGGTTTGGAGTTGGGGACTTACTAGCTGAGGCGTTTACAGAAGGAGAACGTGGGATGGCTGATCTGTTGGAACAAATCGCAGTCTGCATTGAGCGCGGGAAGGTCAACGCGAATTCGTCGTATCCCCCCGACATGAAGGGACAGGAAGGCGCGGACGAACTGGTAAAAAAGGCGCTTGCCGATGGCATCGCGCCGGATGACGTGCTGAGCAAGGGGCTTGTCGTCGGCATGGGCCGCGTTGGCCAGAAATTCAGCGAGAACAAAGTGTTCGTGCCGGATTTGCTGATGGCCGCGAAGGCAATGTCAGCCGGCATGGCGCATCTGAAGCCTTATTTTGAATCGGGCCAAGCGCATCACAAGGGTGTCTTCGTCATCGGCACCGTCCAAGGCGACTTGCACGATATCGGCAAAAACCTGGTTGCGATGGTGGTCGAAGGCGGCGGATGGAAAGTCATTGATCTCGGCGTGGATGTGTCACCGGAAAAATTCCTAAGCGCGGTTCAGGAAAATCCGGGTGCGGCAGTCGGCCTGAGTGCGCTTCTGACCACGACCATGGTCAACATGGAAAAGACGGTCAAACTCGTCAAGGAAACAGTGCCGGGAACCAAAGTCATCGTGGGCGGCGCCCCATTGACGGCCGAGTTTGCGAATAAAATTGGCGCGGACGGTTATTCGCCGGATCCACAGGGCGCGATCGCCTTTCTCAGCGCCTGATCAGGACGGGAGCCATCCCCGGCCGTATAATACGGGTGCACGTTTCGGCTTCCGTGAGCGGGTTTTTCCCGCTCGCGGAAGCGGTTTTGTTTGGCTCGGCTCCATGGAGGCGGAGATACATGAATCGAATCGTCGAAGACTTGAAAATCAGGGGCACGCTGATATCTGACGGCGCTTGGGGCACTTTTCTTGTCAAAAAGGGAATGCAGCCCGGTGAATGCCCGGAACTGTGGAATATCGAACATCGAGAGGCCGTCGCCGATATTGCGCGTAGTTACCGCGACGCGGGTTCGGACATGGTTTCGACCAACAGTTTTGGCGGCAACCGCTTCAAACTGGCCCATTTCGGCCTTGCCCATCGTGCCGCGGAATTGAACGAAGCCGCGGCGGCCATAACCCGCGGGGCGATCGGCCCTGACTTGCATGTTTTTGCTTCGATGGGTTCGACGGGCAAGATCCTCATGATGGGCGATGTGTCCGAAGAAGAGATCTACGACGCATTCAAGGAACAGGCAATAGCGCTTGAACGCGGTGGCGCGGATGCCTGCTGCATCGAAACCATGATGGCCCTCGACGAGGCCGTTCTCGCCATCCGCGCGGCACGGGAAAATACCGATTTGGAAGTCATCTGCACCTTTACGTTCGACCGCATGGGCGACGGGACCTATCGCACCATGATGGGCAACACGCCCGAAGAAGTCGCGTCGGCCTTGCTCGGCGCGGGTGCGGCGATTATTGGCGCAAACTGCGGCCAAGGTCCGGCGGGTATGGTCGAGATTGCGCGGGCCATGAGGGCCGCCGCGCCGGATGCGCCCATCATGGTTCAGGCGAACGCCGGCCTGCCGGTGCGTGTGGGCGATCGCGACGAATTCCCGGAAACACCCGAAATGATGGCCTCCCGCGTACCCGACCTCATGGCGGCGGGCGCCAATATCATTGGAGGCTGCTGCGGCTCCACTCCGGATCATATCCGCGCCATTGCGAATGCGGTGCGCCGGATGTAGTCCGTGAAACCCCTTTCCCCGTGATGGGGTCGTATTGGTATGATTCGTTTTCTTCGGAGTTTGGTTGCGGCGGGCATTATCGCGACGGTGGTGCTTTGGTTCAGCGTGCAGGTGGTGGCGCCGAACCTTCCCCGCATTGTGGGGCCCCCGCAGATTCATGAGCACCGCGAATTCAGACTGCCGGCCGCGCCGCGTGTCCATCTGATCAACGATGACGGGGCCGTGCAGGTGCACGCGGCGGCTCGCGAGGGGGTGCACGTGCAGGCGGATGTCCGCGTCTATGCGCAGAGTTCGGCGGCGAAATTGCTCGCGCAGGTGTACGCGGCGTCCCTGATTTATACGACGGTGAACAAGGATTACGTGCAGGTCGTTACGGAACCGCGCGAAAGGCCGGACGATATCGAGGTGCGGGTGGATTACTGTTTGCTCGTTCCGGTGGGAACCGATGTACAGGTCGAGGGATCCAACGGCAATGTGTGGGTATCGAAGGGATGCGGCCAAGTCGCCATTCAGGGACGCAATGCCGATATTGACATCACCGAACCGTCCGGGACCGTCGTGGCCCACAGCACTAATGGCCGAATCCGCCTCGTGGACGCCTCGTCGGATGCCTTGCTCGAAACCATCAATGGCAGCATTTATGCCCACATGCAAGGCGGCGCGCTCCGGGCCACGACCACCAATGGCGCCATTGTCGCGCGCGTGCTGAATCCGCAGGTGAAAACCTGCGATTTGACCACACAAAACGGGGGCATTACCGTCATTATGGACGGACGCTGTTCCGCACGGATTGACGCTTCAACGGGACGCGGGGCCATAACCTCGGATTTTCCCGTGGCCTCCCCGCCGGGTAGCCCAAAACGCCATCGCTTGCGCGGGCTTATCGGAGAAGGTAAAATAGGGCTGAACTTGAAAACACTGAACGGCAATATATGGATTACCCGAAACAGTCTATAATCGCCGGCCGAACACGGGCTTGGGATGCCGGGAACGATACGGGATTCGAGATCGAGCCGGATGTTTTGCTCGTGCAGCGGGCCAAGCAAGGCGACGCGGAAGCCTTCTCGCGGCTGGCCGCGCGCCATCAGCGTGTTGTTTACAATCTGGCATACCGTTTTATGCGCGACGCCTCGCAGGCCGAGGACATGGCCCAGGAAGCCTTTTTAAAGGCTTACCGGATGTTGGACGGATTTCGGGGCGATTGCAGTTTTTCGACTTGGATGTACCGGGTGACGGCCAGCGTGTGCCTGACGGAACTGGGGCGAGGCAAACGGCGCGCCGAGATTGAATCCCAGCCATGGCGGGAGGCGCAGGCGGCTGACAGCCGGGTGGACTGGAGCGATATGCCCGACATCATGCGCCGCTGCATCGAACTGCTCCCCGAACGATACGCCCACATCGTTACCCAGTATTACCTCAAAGAACGATCCTACGAGGAAATCGCCGACGGGCTCAGCATTCCCACGGGCACGCTAAAAACATGGATGCACCGGGCGCGAAACCAACTTCGCCGTATACTGGAGAAGGAGTATTCACTCAATGGACTCCTTTGATCCCGACGATCTTGACCGCTTGGTCGAACAGAAACTCAAAGAGGCGCCACTGCGGCCTGCCCCGTTGGGCTTGTACCGGGAAGTCAGAAAGCGCATTACGGCGGTGACCGCAGCCAATCGCGAAAGGCGGCGTTTCCGAAAATGGGTCGGTGGTTCCTTCTTGTTTTTTACCGGCCTTGCCGTAGCGCTTGCCGCCGCCGCTGCCGTCTTCGATTTGCCCGGGCGCATCGCTTTGGCGATACCGGGTATCCTCGGATACTTCGACTATGTGGGGCTGGCCGTCGGCCATTCGTGGCCGCTGGCGGCGGCATTGGCCACGCCGATGGGGCTGGTCATCGTCGGAGCCGCGTTGTGGGCCGGATTGCGAAGCGCCCGATAAGCCCGCCGGTTCGCTGACCATGGACAAATTTGTATTCATTCGCGAAGGCCGGAAGACCGCGTGTGTCCGCGAAGACGGCGGTTCGGTCATTGCCGGCGCTCTCCTTCGAAACGCCGGATGCGAACCGGCCGGAGTGGGGGGGCGGGGTATGCTCGCGCGCTTTGCCTGGAAAAACGGCCATGGCCTCATCAGAACCTATCGGCGTGGCGGGATGGCGCGTTATTTGCCGGGCGATTCATTCCTCCTTCAAAACCGTGCTTTGCGGGAACTGGAGATTCATTACTTCGTCTTTGCAAAGGGTCTTCCTGTTCCGGAACCGCTGGGCGCTTGCTGGCAGCGCGCCGGTGTGTGGTTCAGCGGGGCCATCGCCACCCGTGAAATTGAAGCAGTAAACCTGATTGAACGGCTTGAAGCGACGGCCCTGAAAAGGCCGTCGGACGCCGTGGTGAACGAATACCATGCCAATCTCATGCGATCCTGCGGCAGGCTTTTCCGTCAAATGCACGATATGGGCGTATTCCATGCCGATTTGCACGCCGGCAACGTGCTGTCCAGTGAAACGGGACTTTATTTGATGGATTTTGACAAAGCCCTTGTCCTGCCGCGCCTTTCAAGGCTTCAGCGCGCCCGGAATCTTTTCCGGTTTCGGCGTTCGTTGGAAAAGAGACATTTTCCCCCTTCCCTGTTCGAGTTACTTTGCGAAGGCTATGGCCCGGCTGTGTTGCCGGGGTGGATGAGCCGCGTATATCAAACGAAGGGCCACTTTTCGGACTGGGCGTCCGGCCGCTGATGCGCGGCGGATTGGTCGCCGCGATGGCCTAATTATGACTAACCGCGGGGATTCGTTTTTCGTGGGAAATGGTTGTATTTCCCTGAAGCGCAGACTTATCTTCCCTGATTTCGGACGCTTTCAAGGAGGCGTATTGTTTAGGGTAAACGTCATTCACCCAATGCTTGAATGAAAGAGGGCTGCTTTCGTACAGACTGATTAGTTGTCCGATGGGCGCGTCATTGAAAAAGGGGCCAAACTGCTTGCGGGCCGTGGCGATATCTGCACCCTTGAGCAGCAAATAAATCGCCGCTGCCACACCCGTCCGATGCGTCCCGCCTTGGCAATGAGCCAGGAATGGCCGATCGCCGGTTTCCATCAATTCGACGAATCGGGCCAGCGAATCCGGATCAGGCAATCCGTTTTTCGACCACGCAAAATCCTCATGTGCGACGCCCATTCGCCGGCAGACCGCGACTTCGGTATCGTACCATGGCGATCCCGGATGGTGGCCGCGCAAATTGACAACCGTTCGAATGTGGTATTTATGGATGGCGGATTCCAGTGATCCTGCGCCCATTTGACGCGATCCGTAAAAGGCGTCCTTTTCGACCGTTCGAAAATTGTGTCCGGGAAAATAAATCCAAAGCGGCACGGCAAGCGCCAAGGCCGCCAAGCCTGCGACGACGATGGCGATTTTAGCGACAGTTCTCATTTGCATGGCTCCATGGGCCTTATAGGCGTTGGTTTCCCCGGGTTGAAAAAAGGACTGTAACCCGGAGGACACGGCCGTAAAACTCACGGTTCTTGAACATCCAACACATGAACTTGGATGCGGCAATCGAATTTCGAGTCCTTTGCACAAGCGGTGTACGTCGTGGACTTTATGGACGAAATGGAGAAGAAAAAAAAATTCCCTTTCGGGTGAAGTCCACCGTGTCCACAAGGTCCACGAAGTCCAGAGGATAACGCGTAGAATCCGATCTTGACTGCCGAATCCATTATAAAGAAAAACAATGAAAAGGGATCTAAAATTCCCGCGTATTTCCTTGTATTCTTAAAACGATTTTCCCACGCGCGCAAAACGGCCAAACGCGCCGGGTTGATAAATCCCAGGGAATTTCTAGGCGGCCCGGCTCAGGAGTGTTTCCATGAACGCGTCAATGCGGGCATTGATTTGTTCCTCGGCATACACGCGCGTGTCGTTCATATCCGCCTCGATGATCAGCACCGGTATGTCCAATTCATCGCGCAGGGTGCGCGCGAGTTCGTACTGGCCCAGCGAATAGGCTTTGCAACTGCGGTCGGAGTGCAGCACGAATCCGTCGAGCGCATAATGGTCCACCGTGCGCTTGAGGGTCTGCACGCGCTCCTCAAGGCCGCAATTGATGTATACACTCAGGTAGACGCGCGCCAGTTCGCGCAGCATATCGGTCGCTTCTGGATTGACGGGATGCGCCCAGGCGTGCGCATAGGTCGCCGCGACCAGACAGGCCTTGTGCATCGCGAACCGTTTGGACAGGCCGCCCATCTGGAACCAGATCGGCAGATTGTCCCAGCCGAGGCGGAATCGTTCTCCAGGAACCGCGGCGATGCCTTTTGCGACGCGGTCCTTCATCTCCGCGAGCAGCGTCTCGTAATAGTCCACGCATTGGTCTGTTCCGCGCATGACGACGATCGGCGCTATGTGGATAAACGTGTCGAACGAAGTCATCGGCGACGGTTTGAACGCCAGTTGATCGAGGATTTCGCCCCACAGGATCGTTGCGCGCGCCGCCAGCATGAGCGTGTTGTGCAACACGTCCTGCTCGACGGGTTTGCCCACAATCCGTCCTACGCCGTCGAGGATGTCCTGCATCTGGCTTTGGACATAATCCACGGCTTCGGGCGTGGCTTCATCATGCACAAACGGCGCATCAAGGAAGAACAACGGCACGTCGAAGTGCCGCGCAAGGTTTTCGTACCACTTCGTCACCGTGCCGCAGATGTTGTTGCAGCAGAGCAGGAAATTCGGCTTCGGCAATCCTTGCACAGGGCTGTTGCCCGTGTAGATGGCCCCGAAATCCGTGCGCGCATACGAACAGAGGTCGCGCGAGTAGCCGCGTTCCTCGGATGCTTCGCAAAGCGTGACAGCCATCTTTTGCGCGCCGCACAGCGCCGCATGGTTTTCGGGATAGATCGGAATCACGCCCGCCGCGTAGAGCAATTCCACCGGCGCGCCGCTCGTGACCCATGCAATTTTCCGGTCGGTGCCCTCGGCCATCTTGGCGCCGATGTAATACTGCGTCATCAACTGCATCATCTTGGCGACCGACGCGATTGGTACTCGTTCACCGCTCATGATCTGTCTCCTTGGGCCGTTGCGCCCAGCATTTCCGCGAACGCGGCCACGCGCGTCTGGAAATGGGCCGAAGGCGGCTGGTTCTGTTCGATTTCCAACAACAGCGAGGGCGCTTGAACCTTTTCGAGCGCCTCGCGCATCCGGGGATAGTCGAAAGCCCACGGATCGCAGAATTTCGTAAACAGGAAGATGACGCCGCGCGCTCCGGTTTCCCGGGCGCGTTTTACGATTTCCTCTCCGGGATCGTAGCCGTCCCGGTGTTTCGACGCGCACGTCCGGCGGTCGAGATACATCCGCGCCAAGGCCCGCAATGGATCGGTATCCTCGACGGCTTCAACCGCAAACGGCCGCGCCCCCGTACACAGATCGTCGTCCACGACGACGCACCCGGCCGATTCGATGGCGTCGAGATACCCAATGTCCTGGCAAACGCTGCCGAGAACCACGACGCGCGGCTTGGCGTCCGGCAGCGATGCCGTGTGCCCCACGGCCGCCAGCAATTGCGTGAGCCATGCCAGGTGTTGCGTGCGCGGCACATAGAACGCCGACAACGCCACGGCGGCCAATCCGCGCGCGCCGATGGCGGAGGGATTTTTTCGATGTTCGGCGTAAAGGGCGCGCATCGCCTTCCGGTGCTGATCGTACAGCAGGATGGCCGCGCGCACGGCGCCGTCGGACACCGTCCGGCCTTGGGCTTCAAGGAACGTTTTCAGCCGCCGCAACTCGTTCAGAAAATAGGTGACTGCGTGATCGGTGCCCGTTTCGACAGGCGCCGAGAGCGCAAAATGCTTCATGGCCGGAATGTTCCGTTTCCAGATATCCGTAAGGTTCTGGATGGTATCGCAGGTGTGTGGAAAGATCATCAGCGACAGAAAATCGAGCGTTCCGGAGAGTCCCGCTTCAAGCGCCCCGCGCGCCAGACTGCACGCATAACTCTGAATCAGCGCATCGGCATTTTGCGTGCCGTCCGACCACCCCAAAACGCGCACCGGTAGATATCCCGCGGCATGAAGCAACTCTTCGGGCACATAGGTGCACATGTAGCCGGCGGCCGGCCCGTCTTTGGCCGCTTCCTTCGCCGCCTTATAGGGCGCGTCGCACACTCCCAAAAACGGCGCCATTGCCATCTCGATCGTCATCGTCATACCGAACTCCTCCAACGCGGATTGCGGAAGGCCGAATGATATACACGAATGGGGCCATTTTCAAGCCGTTCATTATTGCGTGCTGGATTTGCGGAATACGCCGGAAAGATTGTATGTTGACCCCGTCAGCCGGTGGCGAGACGGATCATCGTAAGCCGGTAATCGGGAGTCCGCAGTCCAATGAAGCATATCAATCTCATATTCGGATGCCATTCGCACCAGCCGGTGGGAAATTTCGAGGACGTGTTCGAAATGGCCTACGAAAAGGCCTATCGCCCGTTCATGGACGTGCTCGAACGGTATCCCGCCGTACGTGTCACACAGCATTACACGGGACCGTTGTTCGACTGGTTCGAAGCGAATCGCCCGGAATTTCTCGAACGGTTGGCGGCGGCGGTCCGTTCCGGCCAGGTGGAAATCATGGGCGGCGGATACTATGAACCGCTGTTATGCGCGGTACCCGAACGCGATGCGATAGCGCAAATCGAGCGTATGAATGCCTTTTGCGTCGCTCATTTCGGCGCGGCGCCAAAAGGCATGTGGCTGGCGGAGCGCGTATGGGAACCGCATATGCCGCGCACCTTGAAAGCGGCGGGCGTCGAATACACGGCGGTGGACGATTCGCATTTTCTGTGTAGCGGCCTGACGCCGGACGAGATGTTCGGCTATTACGTGACGGAGGACGAAGGACAGGCCGTCAATGTATTCCCCATACTTGAACGGCTGCGTTATCTCATCCCGTTCCATCAGGTCAAGGAATCCATCGCGTTCCTTGAAGAGCTTGCCACGGAAGACGGCCGGCGGTGCGCCGTCATTCACGACGACGGCGAGAAGTTCGGCGTGTGGCCCGAAACGCATCGTAGCGTCTACGAGGAGGGCTGGCTGGAAGAGTTTTTCGAGGCCCTATCCGAAAACCGGGAATGGCTGCATTGCCTTACCTATTCACAATACATGGCCAAGGTCCCGGCTATCGGGCGCGTGTATCTGCCCACCGCCTCATACAAGGAAATGATGGAATGGGCGCTGCCGGCGCCGATGCACAAGCGCCTCAAGCGCATACTCAAGGAGGCCGGGCAAGACGAATCGCGCGCGGCGGAATACAAATTGTTTCTGCGCGGCAGTTTTTGGCGCAATTTCCTCGCGAAATATCCCGAAGCCAATAACGTCCAGAAACGGATGCTGCGCACAAGCGCCCGCCTCGAACGACTGTCGCGCCGAAAAAGTCCGGCACTCGAAGAAGCGCGCCGCCTATTGCACCAGGGACAATGCAATTGCGCGTACTGGCACGGTGTATTCGGCGGATTGTACCTGAACCATCTTCGGACGGCGCTTTACGAGAAATTGATTGCGGCGGACGCCCTGCTTGATCGCATCGAACATAAAAACGAGAACTGGGTCGTTTGCGAAACGCTTGATTTCGACGCGGATGGACATGACGAGGCCATACTCGAAAATAGCCGTCTGATGCTCGCGTTCAGTGCGCGCGACGGCGGCACGCTGTTCGAATGGGACTACAAGCCCAAACCCTTCAACTTCGGGAATACGCTCAGCCGCCGCGAAGAGGAGTATCACGAACTCCTACGGTCGGGCCGGGTACAGGTCGGCGAAGAAGGAAAAGGCGATCACAGCATCCATGAACTCGTTCGCGCGAAGGAAGCCGGCCTCGACGAGTATCTGGTGTATGACGCGTACCGGCGCGTGTCGTTGCGCGACCATTTTCTTCCCGAAAACATAGATGCGCGCGCATTGTGGAAAGGCGCATACGATGAATGGGGCGATTTTGCCACCGGTGCGTATCGTTTGGAGACCGCAAAGGATGCCGTCACGCTCGTTCGTGACGGTGTGGTGAGGGCGAACGGCGAATTTCCGATCACTGTCCGCAAGACTGTCAAATTGCGTCCGCGTGCATCCGAATTCGAAATCCGTTATGATCTCGTACAGACGGGCCGTGAAGATTTGGCGGTGTGTTTCGGTATCGAATGGGCCGTAAACCTGCTGAGCGGTTCTGCGTTTGACCGGTATTACCGGTCCGATGATCGTGACCTGAAATATGCCAAACTCGGCGAGATGGGCCGCGACGACGGCCTGAGGCATATCGCGATGCGCGACGACTGGCAGCGTCTGGAGTGCGCATGGCGATTCGACCGCCCCGCGAATGTATTTCGCTTTGCGATTGAAACGGTCAGCCAGTCGGAGAACGGACAAGAACGAGTGTATCAGGGCAGCGTGGTCGTTCCGTGCTGGCCTTTGGTCATGCGGCCAGGCGAGCGCGTTTCGATCGAATTGGTTGCGGCCGTGCTGCAAATGGAGTGACATGGACGAATTTCGGGAAGAAGTCATCATTGTAAACAAACTGGGCATGCACGCCCGGCCCGCCGCGAAATTGGTGCAGACGGCGTTGCGTTTCAGCAGCGATATCCATTTGCAATCGAACGGCCACATGGTCAATGCCAAGAGCATCATGGGACTGTTGACGCTTGCCGCCGCACAGGGCAGCCGCGTTACGCTCATTTGCCGGGGATCGGATGCGCGGGAAGCCATGGACGCGGTCAAAGCGCTGTTTGCAACAGGCTTTGGCGAAGACTGAGAGGTTGTGATTCAATGACGAAACACGTGGCGCAGACTGCCGACTCTGCGCGGATCTGCCGAAAAAGGCCCTCTTTACACAAACGGGACAGTCTGCGCCACACTACCGGGTTATGGTTTCGCAAACCCTGACGGGATCGAATGGGAAAACGGCTGTGGAAATCGTACTGCGAGGCATAGGCGTTTCGCCGGGGATCGGAATAGGCCCGGCGCTTCCATTCGATGTTCACACGCTCGAAGTGCCCCGCTATCCCATTGACGATGTCACCGCCGAGATGCACCGTTTCCAGGCTGCCGTCGAAACCGTCCGCAAGGATCTCCGGCGCCTCCACAAACAGACCGTTCACGCCATCGGTGAACGGCACGGCGAAATATTTACGGCGCATCTCATGCTCTTGGATGATGTCGCCATGCACGAGGAAATCGAGGCGCGTCTCGGCAAGGAGCGCCTCAATGTCGAATTCCTGCTAAACGACCTGATCGCCCGCTATGCCAAGGTCATGAAGACCATCGAGGATCCGCGTTTTCGCGAGCGGACAAACGACCTGCTCGACGTCGGCAACCGAATCCTCGGCAAACTGCTCAACTACGAGCGGGCCTCCCTGGAGCGTATCCACCCGCCCAGTATCGTCGTGGCGCATGATCTGTCACCCTCGGATACCGCCAACATTGACGTTCCCAACGCGCTTGCCATCGCGACGGATGTCGGCGGTCCGACCTCGCATACAGCGATTCTGGCGCGCGCGCTCGAAATTCCGGCTGTGGTGGGTTTGCGCTATATCGGCGCACATGTAAAGCCCGGCGACACGATTATCGTGGATGGAGCAACGGGATATGCGATTGTACGGCCCGAACCGGGAACGCTTGCCGAATATGCCGAGGAAAAGGAACGCGCCGAACGCCGTCGCCACGCATTGTTGCAGGTCGAGGACAAACGGGGCTGCGTTACGCTCGACGGCCAAGAGGTGCCGCTGCTGGCCAATATCGAACTGCCCGTGGAATTGGCGTCATGCTTGCGCGCCAAGGCGCATGGCGTTGGTTTGTACCGCACCGAATACCTGTTTTTGAATCAGAACACGTTGCCGACGGAAGAGGAACAATACCACGCCTACGCCCAGGCCGCCGCCGCGCTGAATCCGTTACCGGTTACGTTGCGCACGCTGGACCTTGGCGGGGACAAACTGGCCTCGAGCCTGCAACTCTCACCCGAACTCAACCCGCAACTCGGCTGGCGGGCTATCCGTTTCTGCCTCGAACGCCCCGACATTTTCAAAGCGCAACTGCGCGCCATTCTTCGCGCAAGCATACACGGCAATGTGCAAATCCTTTTTCCTCTAATCAGCGGCGTCGAAGAAATCCGGCGAATCAAGCAGATTCTCGAAGAAGTCCGCGCGGATCTGGCGGATCGAAACGTGCCTTTCCGCAAAGACATACCGATCGGGTCCATGATCGAAGTGCCGTCCGCGGTCATCGTCGCCGATGTGCTTGCGCGTGAATGCAATTTTTTCAGCATCGGCACCAACGATTTGATCCAGTATTCACTTGCCGTGGATCGTGTCAACGAAAAGATTGCCCATCTGTACGAGCCGGCCCATCCCGCCATCGTGCGCATGTTGCGCGATACCATCCGGGCCGCCAAGGCGGCGGGGATTCCGTGCAGTCTCTGCGGGGAAATGGCCGGTGATCCCTTGTTCACCGAATTACTGATAGGACTCGGTATTGATTCCCTAAGTATGTCGTCCGTGGCCATCCCGGCGGTTCACGCCGAAATCGCGAATACGAGTCTTCCCATGGCCAAACGCCTTGCCAACCGCGTGCTCGGAGCGTCTACTGTCGCCGAAGTGCGCCAAATACTGGAAGATCGCTTCAAGAAAAAGGGCGCTCTAGAGCGGTATTTGTCCCGTTTCGGCCCGCGGAAGGCCGAGTAAGGGGCAGTCATGGCAAACGCAGCGCCCTTACGGGTAAGCATCCTCGGTTCGACGGGATCTATTGGACGCAGCGCACTCGATGTCGTTCGGCAGTACCCAGATCGTTTTGAAATCGTCGGCTTGGCCGCACATGCCAATATCGCCTTGCTGACCCGCCAAATGGCCGAGTTCCGGCCGGCCTACGTGGCGATCACAGGACCCGCCGCGGCCGATTTCGAATGTCCAGCCGGGGTCGAAATGCAAACCGGCCCCCAGGCGCTGTCATGGCTGGCCTCGATTCCGGCGGATGTCGTCGTGTGTAGCGTGGTCGGCGCGGCGGGATTGCGCCCCGCACTGGCCGCCCTGGATGCCGGTAGCCGCCTTGCCCTTGCCAACAAAGAGCCGATGGTCATGGCGGGACGCCTCATCATGGCCCGATCGGAAAAATGCGGCGTACCGGTTATTCCGGTTGACAGCGAACACAACGCCATTTTTCAATGCCTGGCCGGCCATCGCGCCGAAGACGTCCGCTGCGTTCATCTGACCGCCTCGGGCGGACCGTTTTACGGGCGTTCTCGCGAATCCTTGCGCGGCGTCACCCCGGAAGAGGCCACCCGGCATCCCACATGGGACATGGGCGCCAAGATCAGCGTGGATTCCGCAACTCTCATGAACAAGGGATTGGAAGTCATCGAGGCCATGCACCTTTTTGGTCTGCCGCGATCCAAAATCGAGGTCATCATCCATCCGCAAAGCGTTGTTCACAGCCTGGTCGAGTTTTGCGACGGGAGTATTTTGGGGCATTTCGGCGTTACCGATATGAGGCTGCCCATCGCATTCGCGCTGGCATGGCCGGAAAGGGTAGAATTCCCGATAGGCAGGCTGGATTTGGCGGCCGTTCGCGAACTGACATTTGCCGCGCCGGATATAAAGGCGTTTCCCTGCCTCGGCATGGCGCTTGACGCCGCCGCCGAGGGCGGGACCGCCCCGGCTATCCTCAACGCGGCCAACGAAGTCGCCGTTGAGGCGTTTTGCCAGGGACGCATTGCCTTTTTAGACATAGAAGACGTGGTCCGCCGGGTTTTGAACGCGTCCGTGTTCGAACCGGATACGGATCTGGAAACGGTCGAGCAAGCCGACGCGCGGGCACGTGAGGCGGCGCGGAAAGAAGCCGCAAACATAGGCAATACGAGAAACTTCCATGCTGTTGTTTGACATTTTGATCTTTATCGTCGTACTGGGCATTCTGGTTTTTTTCCACGAGTTAGGACATTTCCTGGCGGCCAAGGCGTGTAACGTTTACGTTGATCGCTTCAGCCTCGGCATGCCGCCGAGGGTGGCCGGCATCCGCTTCGGGGAGACGGATTACTGTATCGGCGCGCTGCCTTTGGGCGGCTACGTCAAAATGGCCGGACAGGAAGATACCCCTTTGACCGATGAAGAACGGGAAAGTGCCTATGGGGGTGTTCCAAAGGAGCGATGGTTCAACAATCGGCCTGTCTGGCAGCGGACCCTCATCATTGCCGCGGGACCTTTCATGAATCTGGTGCTGGCCGTTCTGTTGTATGGCATTGTCGCGGCGGTCGGCGCCTATGTGCCTCTTTCGGATACCGAAGCGCGGGTTGGGCCGATCCTGCCCGGTTCGCCCGCTGAAACAGCGCCTCTCTTCCGGTTGCCTGCGGACGGGGCTGCGCCCAATCTCGACCGCGAACCCGACGCCGTCGGATGGCAGACTTCCGACCGCATTCTCACCATCAACGGAAAGCGCGTACGCACTATCGAAGATGTCGGTATAGACGCCATTCTCGGCGCGGGCGAACTGATGAGCATCGTGATCGAACGAACGGAGCCGGATGGCGCCGTGGCGCGTTATCTCTCGCCGTTGCGTCCTGTCCCGATGGGGCCGGAAAAACGGCTGCGTTTCGGTGTAGGCGCCTATGAAACCGCACTGGTGGGAACCGTCAACGAAGGGTCGCCCGCCGCCGCGGCGGGGCTCCGTCCGGGTGACGTGATCCGGAAGGCAGACGGAAAACCCGTGGATGCCGCCACCTTTGTCAAAACCATGGAACAAACGCCCGATGGCCAAAGCGTGCTGCTCGATATCGAACGGGAAGGACGAACAATACAGGTGTCCACCACCCCGCACACCGTTGGCCGATTCCTGGGATTGGAATATGGGGCGTCCTATCGGGGACACGGCCCCGTGGACAAACAGGCCCGCCCGGTCATTGTCCATGTCGCGGAAGAATTTGCGGCCAAGGCGCCCGTAAAACCCCGCGATATCATTGAAACCATCGAAGGACAGCCCGCAACCATTGCGTTGCTGGACGAAATCGAGCGTTCCCGTCCCGGCCAAACGGTCAATGTGACCATCCGACGTCCCGCTATCCTGTACGGCTTATTGCGGCCGGAATCCACCTTGACATGCGCCTTGCCGATTTCGAGTGTGCGCGCTATCGGCATTCAAATGGACATCAAAATGGTTTACCACCGGGTAGATGCCGGCGAGGTCGTTCCCGAAGCGTTCAAATTGACGTGGCAGGCTACCGCACGAACCCTGCGGACTATTGAAATGCTCATTACCGGCGCGGTCAGTCCCAAGGAACTTGGGGGGCCGGTCATGATCTACCAGGTTACGACCATGGCGGCTCGGCTGGGCTATTCATGGCTGTTGAACATCACCGCGTTTATCAGCGTCAACCTGTGCATCTTCAATCTGCTTCCCCTGCCGGTGTTGGATGGAAGCCTCCTGGTCTATTTGGCCATCGAGGCGATCCGGCGTAAGCCGCTGAATACCCGGATGCTCGAACGTATTCAGCAGATCGGGTTGATGCTCATTGTCGGACTGTTGTTGTATGTGACGTTCAACGATGTGTCGAGGCTCGTGTCGAACCTGGTGCTTTGATGGCGGATTGGACCATGCGCGGAAGAAGAAGCGCGGTAACCAAGGGACACAACGGATCAACAAGACCCAAGGGATAATGGTCAAACGGAAAATCCTTTATCCTGGATTCGGCAGTCAAGATCGGATTCTACGTGCTATCCTCTGGATGTCGTGGACCTTGTGGACGAAATGGACAAGAAAATCAATCCCCTTGCGGGTGAAGTCCACTGGGTCCACAATGTCCATCTCGTCCATGGTTTGGTCGAAAGAGCCGCGTTCAACTGCCGATTTTAGGTTTATTTCCGTTTCGTTTTTATTTCCCTTGATCCGCCAATATGAAACGCGCCGGTTGTAACGCAAATCATCCGATTGGAATCGAATAGGAACAAGGAGTGAAATGTATCATGAAAGGCATTACCTGCAAATTTGGAGGCACCTCGTTGGCGGATGCGGACTGTATCCGCGCGGTGGAAGCGATCATTCGCGCAAATCCGGACCGGCGTTTCATTGTGCCATCGGCTCCCGGCAAGCGCAATTCCGGCGATAAAAAAATCACGGACCTGCTCCTGGCATGGCATGATCTCGCCCGCAAGGGACTGGATGCCTCGCAGCCCGCGGAAATTATCCGCGACCGCTATACGGAATTGGCGCGCGAACTGGGTGTATCATTCGACATTGAGCGCCATCTCGACGAAATCGCGAAGCAGGTAGCGGTGTTTTCCACACCGGATTTCATGGCTTCCCGCGGCGAGTTTCTCATGGGATGCCTTTTGGCCGAATACTTGGGCGCGACATTCGTGGATCCCGCCGAGTGCATCAAGTTCGATGAGGAAGGACTGCTCGATACACGCACCTATGAATTACTTGGCCGCCGGTTGCAGGGACCGGGATTGTTTGTCGTGCCCGGTTTTTATGGTTCGCGGCCCGATGGTTCCGTAAAAACCTTTTCGCGCGGCGGCAGCGACGTTTCCGGATCGATTGTCGCGCGCGCGGCGCAGGCGGATCTCTACGAAAACTGGACCGACGTCTCCGGATTCCGCATGGCCGACCCGCGCATCGTGCCGGATGCCAAGCGCATCGAAGTCATTACCTACGCGGAACTGCGCGAGTTGTCCTACATGGGCGCATCCGTATTGCATGACGAAGCCATTTTCCCTGTCCGCGAACCGGGCATTCCTATCCACATTCTCAACACCAAGAAACCCGATGAACCCGGCACCCTGATCGTCGCAACACGGACGTCGAAATTCCCCGTCGTGGGCATTGCGGGGCGCAAAGGCTTTACGATGATTCATATCGAAAAGGCTCTTATGAACAAGGAACGCGGTTTCGGACGCCGCGTGTTGAGCGTCCTTGAAGAGCATGGCGTCAGTTTCGAGCACATGCCCACTGGTATTGACACGATTTCGCTCATCGTTCGCGACGATGAACTGGACAACCACGGGCCGGCCGTCATCAAAGGCATCGAACGCGTTTGCGAACCGGATCGTGTTACGTTGGCGCCCGGCCTGGCCGTTATCGCAACGGTGGGGCAGGGCATGAACCACCATATCGGCGTGGCAAGCCGGCTGTGTACCGCCTTGGCCGAAGCCGGCATCAACCTGCGCGTCATCAATCAGGGTTCTTCCGAAATGAACATCATCATCGGCGTCGAAGAGAACGATCTCGACGGCGCCGTTCGCGCAATCTACAACGCCTTCGCCGATTGGGCGTAGAGGTGGGTGAGACTGTTCGGTGCGTCTCGGTCTTGGTTTGAAGGGAATGATTTCGGTGGTCAATACAGGCAAGATAGTTCTCTTCACAGATTTTTAACACACCGGTGTTATAGTGATTGCGCATTCATGCGCATGAGACGCCAAGGACACCAAATTGGGAGACACGAACGTATGCGCCGCACGAAAATGGTTTGCACACTCGGTCCAAGTTCGAGCAGCCCCGAAATCGTCCGCGAACTCGTGGCCGCGGGCATGGACGTCGCCCGGCTGAATTTTTCTCACGGAACGCACAAGGATCATCGGGCAACGCTCGATGCCATTCGTTCCGTATCCGCCGAACTGGGGCACAACGTAGCCGTTTTGGCCGACCTGCAAGGCCCGAAGATGCGCACGGGGCTTCTGCGGGACGGCGGTCCCGTCGCGCTTGCGGAAGGGGCCGCCATCTGCATTACGACACGATCCGTGCCCGGCGATGCGGACTGCGTTTCGACAACCTATCCGAATCTGCCGGGCGACGTCGCAAAGGGCGACCGCATACTGCTGGCGGACGGCACGATGGAACTGCGCGTCGAGCGTGTCGAAGGACCGGACGTGCATTGCCGGGTCGTGCGGGGCGGAATGCTCGGACAGCACAAAGGGATCAATCTGCCCGGCGTGGATGTCAGCGCCCCTTCACTCACGGAAAAAGACGGGGAAGACCTGGCATTTGCCGTAAAGGCGGGGGTTGACTATGTAGCACTCTCGTTCGTGCGCAAAGCGGGCGACATCCGGGGGTTGCGTGCGCGGCTCGGCGCGCTGTGCGGTGGCGGCCCGCATCCGGGCGTCGTTGCGAAAATCGAACGCCCCGAAGCGATCGAAAATTTCGACCGGATTCTTCCGCTTTGCGACGCCATCATGGTTGCCCGGGGCGACTTGGGCATCGAGGTGGATTTGAACGACGTCCCGCAACTCCAAAAACAAATGATCCGCAAGTGCAACCAATACGGCATCCCGGTCATTACCGCCACCCAAATGCTCGAATCCATGATGGCCAATCCAACACCCACGCGCGCGGAAGTCAGCGACGTGGCCAACGCCATTTACGACGGAACCGATGCCGTCATGCTCTCCGGCGAAACAGCGGCGGGCCGATTTCCCGTCGAAGCGGCGCGGACTATGGCCGCCATCGCCGAAAAGGCCGATGCCGCCATTGCGAACACATGGACCGAACATCCGTCCGAAACCTCCCACCCGGCCGTGTGGGGCGAATCGCCCAGCGATGCCGTGGCGGAAGCGGCATGGCACATGGCGCACAAATTGCCCGTCTCGCGAATCGTCTGCTTCACACAGAGCGGATTCACCGCGCGCGCTATCGCGAGATACAGGCCCGGCGTGCCTATCACCGCCATTACGCTCACGGAAGCGACATGGCGCCGATGCGCGCTCGTGTGGGGTATTGAAGCCGTTCAGCATGGTGAAATCGAGGGCGTTGACGCCATGCTCGGCGCCGTTGACGCCATCATGCGAGAACGATACGCCTTACGGCCCGGCGAGCAGGTCATTCTCGTTGGCGGTCTTCCCATGGCCGTCGGAGGCATCACCAACTTCCTCAAATGGCATACCATCGGCGAAGTGTCCTGATTGCTTCAACCAGTCAAGATCGGGTTCTACGTTCTCACTTCTGGACGTCGTGGATCTTGTGGACAAAGCGGACCCCACCCGAATGGGGATTGGTTTTTTGTCCACTTCGTCCACAAAGTCCACGATGTCCACGGATTGCGAACAGAACACAGGTTTCTACTGCCCAATCCAGGATCGTTAGCGGGATCTCCCCCTCGGATTCAGTTTCGCCGGCCTACCCGGACCACCTCGATGCGCACCGGTACGACCCCTTCCCGAATCATGTCGAGTTCGCGGGCCGCCGCCTTGGATAGGTCAATGATTCGGCCGCTGACGAACGGACCCCGGTCGTTGATGCGGACCTTTACGCTGCGGTTGTTTTTCAGATTTTTGACCAGCACGATGGTGTCGAACGACAATTTTCGGTGAGCCGCCGTGAAGGCCATCGGATCGAACGGCTCGCCCGAAGCCGTCAAGCGGCCCTTGTATTCATCTCCATACCAGCACGCTTTGCCTTTTTCGACGTGCTTGTGTCCCCACGGCATCAGATGGCAGCCGGTCAGACAAAAACAAAAAAGGAGCGCAACGACCGCCGCGCTCCCGTGTTGGGTCAGGAGTTTCATTGAAAAGGTCTCTAGGGAAGATACTTGCTGATTCGTTCCGCCACCTTGGCGACCACATCGGGATTCTTGTATTGGCCGCTGGCCAGATGTTCCCGCGCGGCCTCGACGCGTTCCGTCCGGACGTCGGCTTGAAGCGCAAGCGCCTGGAGCGAATTAGCCAGTTTCGCGGCGGCCTGCGCCTCGCTGCTGATGATGATATCATCCTGATGCGCAGCGGCTTGTCCGACTTCGCGTTCTTTTTCGCGCACCTTGGCCGGTCGTTCGGGCTTGGGTTCGGGAACCCCGCCGATTCCATTTATGCCAACCATATCCGTGCTCCTCGAACGATCGAATCGTTCGCTTATTTCTCTCTTTCGTCTTACTTATCGGAAAAAACCTGTAAAACTTTAGGGAGCAAAAGTCAACGCGGGCTCACCCTACAATCCAGTCTCTTTTCGTGCTCGTTATCGTCATCACAATCGCGGTAAAAAATCCACAGTATTCAAACTTTATAAATCATTGTATTTCAATTATTTACGAAATTCATCCATAACTTCTTGTTATGGGTTGAAGCCCGAATTCAAGACGCCAACCACCAACCACCAGCCACCAGCCACCAGCCACCAACTCATTGCGCCACAACCTTTTGGGGCTGTTTTGTCTCGTAGGATCGGCGGGCCGCCAAGGCCATCAACAAGGCCGCGCGCGCATCCTCGCCGGTTACGGGAACCGGTTTGTTCGATAATACCGCCCCGGCAAAGGCGCACATTTCGGCCAGAAAACTTTCCGTGTACCGCTCCATAAAGAAGTTGAGAGGCAGGTCGCGCCCGACCGATTGTGCGCTGGCAATAATCGCTGAATTCGCATAATTATTGTCCGTCTGGATGCTGCCTTTCGATCCAAAGGCCTCGACGCGCTGATCGTAACCATAAACCGCTTGGCGGCAGTTGTCTATGGTTCCGATCACACCATTTCGGAATCGGAGCACGGTCAGGGCCGTATCAATGTCGCCCGCTTCGCCGATGGCCGGATCCACCGTTACGCCTCCCGACACATACACTTCCTCGACCTCGTCGCCGGCCAGGAACCGGGCCATATCGAAATCGTGGATCGTCATATCCATGAAGATGCCGCCGGATACCTTGACATATTCGATGGGCGGCGGAGCGGGATCGCGGCTGACGATGTGGATGACGCGCAACGCGCCAATTTCGCCGGCGGTAATGGCCTTGCGGACCCGCGCAAAATTGGCGTCGAAACGCCGGTTGAATCCGAGTTGGAGTTTGACGTCCGCCTTCTTGACGGCCGCGAGGGCTTCGTCTACTTTATCCAGCGCGAGATCGATCGGTTTCTCGCAGAAAATATGCTTGCCGGCTTTTGCGGCCTCGACGACGATTTGGGCGTGCGTATTCGTCGGTGAGCAGATGACCACGGCTTGGATATCCGGATCATTCAGAATGGCATGATAATCGTCGAATGCGGCGGATACGCCCAATCGCGCCGCGCACGCCCGCGCCGCTTCGGCATTGACATCGGCTATCGCTTTGAGCCGAACGCCCGGCAAACGGTATGCGAGATGTTCCGCATGCAGTTTCCCTATGCGCCCAACACCTATCAATCCCACGTTCAGCAATTCGTTCGGCATGCTCCATAACTCCCCGGTTACCGGGCATATTGTAATCCAAGGAATGAGCGATGCGCCATTTCGCCATTATGTCATCGGATTTCCAAAAAAGATGCGAACAGCGGCCGACTTTTTTACGCCACCGGAGTAAAGATGGATTGAACGGCGGCCTGGAGATCCTTGGCGAGTTGGATCTTGTTGGTTCCGCGAATGGGTTCGGGTGCGAAACGCACGGTAAATTCATGCCATGGCAGTGCGAGCAATTTGACGAGGTGAATGAAAAACGATCGCTCCGGTCCCCAGGCTTCCAATTCCGAATCGGGGATTTTTCCATCCGGCGTTCGGTAATACGGATCAGGTCCGAACAGGGCCACCTTGGAGGCCGGGGGATATCCATCGGGTGTACGGCATGTAATACTTGCGTAATGGACCGGACAATCGGTTTGGACGGCCGATTCCAGCAAGGCCGGACGGAACCGCCGCACGGCGCGTCCCGGTCCCACCACGCCTTCCGGGGCAAGAAGGATATTGCCGCCCGCGCGAATCGTAGCCGTCATTTCATTCACCAGTCTTGGAATTTGATCGGCGCACCGTTCAGAGAAAATCGGATTCAACCCCAGAAACAGACGGCCCAAAAAAGGGAAAGTGGCGTCTTCGGACTGAATGACGCACCGCATGTCGCACAGAGATTCCATCACGAACAAATCGCCCCAAGTAATGTGGTTGGTTACGAGGAAATACGGTTCGGGCGGCGGTGTGCCGATGGTTTTGACGCGCATTCCGAAGATTGTGAGCATGTGGTTGTTCCACGTGCGCGCTATCCGCTTGCGAAGGGCGGCCGACCCGGCCCATTCGGCGGCCCGGATCGCCACCCAACAAACGAAAATCCAGCAGACGCCGCGGATTAGCCGCGTAGCCACGCGAAAAGGGGCGTATCGATCCACGAAGGCGAAACTCCTGTGAAGGCCGGCACTCCAAGGAGTTTGCATACGACCTCGTACATGTCCGGATTGTTTATTCGCGCCATGCGGCCTACGTCCGGAGGCGAGAAGGGCTCACATTGGCCGTTCTGATAAGCCATCCAGCGAAATGAAGGATCTTCGAGCGGCGCATCAAAACGGAATGCCGCCTCACGCGGACGCCCGTCCGGAGTTACTTCCCGCACCTCGACAGTCATACGATCGAAAAGCACGGTGTCGCCCGGTTTGAAGGGATCCCGGGCAGGATTGCGGAACGCCAGCGTGTATTGGTCTGTCAGAAATTCGTCGCCATACCGGAGCACGAGGGTGCGTTCGTCCTCGCGGCGCACCGTCAATGTCCGCGAACCCGCCGCCAGTTCATAACAGCGGCGGGGCGCGGGCATGTCAACCGACATGCGAACTACCGGTACGAATATGCCCCAAACGTCGGCCAGGGCATTGACCAGCACCACGGTATCGTCGCGAACCGCCGGATCCGACGGCATGCGATCCAAATCGCGCCGGACGGTCTTTTCGACGGCCACCGGGGTCAGGCTCATCAGCGGCATCCCCACCACCGCCACAACTCCGTGAAGAGCGATCCAGCAGGCCAGAAGACCGTATGCGTAGCGTCGCCGGCGAGGGGATTCCATCGCGTGGAATGGGGAAGGAGATCGGGATTCCGAAGAAGCGTGGCCGGTTCGTCCAAGCCGCCATGCGATGAACATCGCCACCAGCGCCATGGCGCCGATGCTCGTGCACATCAGCAAACGTGCCTGGGGGAATACGGCGCAGGTCGGCAGCGGGGCCAGGAGCGTTCCCAGCGCCCAGAACCGCGCTTCGGCGCGATCGCGAAGCAATGGCCACATCAGCCATCCCACCAGCCCCAAGAACGCCAGCGCGCCGGCAAGATAGGCCGCCGACAACGGGCCGGGGAGATAATTCCAAATCATCGGTTCGCCGGCCGCCAGTTCCGAGAAAAGCAGCATCGGCCAGTATTGAACAATCTTGACGGCAAAAGCCGCGGGATCGGCCAGAGGGTCCGTGTACAGCCGGGAACTGAATACGCCATACCCAAGCGCCCTGTATGGAATACGCCAAAGCCCCACGACCACCAAGTAAGGCAGCAGGGTCGCAAAGCGTCTCAAAAATGTACCCCGATCGATGAAAAGCGCATAGGCAAAAAGATAGCCGCCCGCCGCTACCGCGGCTTCTCCGCTCAAAAGCCCCAACGCGAGGGCGATCCATGCCAGATACATGCCCGGACGCCACGCATCGCGCCGCCAACGGTCGTGAAAGTAAATCGTCAGCACCACAAACAATGCCGACAACAAGGCGTTGCGATTGGCCAGCCAGCCGGCCGTGAGTCCATGGGGCATGTCAATGGCGAAAAACAATCCCGCCAATCCCGCGATCCATGGACGGTAATCGAATTCCGAAAAACCGACGCCCGGTTTGGAAGAACTTTCCATGCGCCCTGTTTCATTTGAATTGAAAATACGTTGATACAGACGCGTCACGGCAAAAACCAGCAAAGCATAGATAAAAATGCTGTGAACGTGCATGGGCCATGCCGTGTTGCCGAACAGTTTCCAATCAACCCAATGTGTAAATGCGGATAAAGGACGGAAAAACGCGACTTGCCAGCGTTCCGGCGTCCACCAAGGCATGCCATGTTCCATGCGGATGCGGTTTCGCGCCGGATCGCCATCTGAAAATGCAAAAATATCTATCGGAGAACACTTTAGCGATGGTTCTTCAGGAAACCCATCCATTACCACGTGAAAAAAATGGTCGTCCATGGAGAAGCCGCCCCAGATGGACGGCGTCAGAGCCAAAGCGCCTACCAGCGCCACACCCCACGGTAAATATACCGGGTGCGCATTACACCAATCGCGTAGAAATACAATAGATTGTACCAATTTAGCCACGCGTCGCTCCTTCCCAACAAGATGTAGACACCGCACATAATACCGTCGCAGATGAAATTTGTTTCATGGGAATTATTGAGACACACATCACGTAAGGCTATAATCCTAAAATCGGCAGTTGAACGCGGCTCTTTCGACCAAACCATGGACGAGATGGACATTGTGGACCCAGTGGACTTCACCCGCAAGGGGATTGATTTTCTTGTCCATTTCGTCCACAAGGTCCACGACATCCAGAGGATAGCACGTAGAATCCGATCTTGACTGCCGAATCCAGGATCAACAACTACAAGAAGTTTTTGGGCAACTTACACAAGCAATTGAAGTACAATGATTTGTCGAGTGCGAATACCGCGGAGTTCTTGCCTCGATTACGATGACGATGACGAACACGAGCACGAGCACGAAAAGAGACTGGGTTGTGGGCAGAGCCCACGTTGGAAGGAAGAGAGGGATTTACGGATATGCGAAAAGCGTTGCGGGTTGCGGGATATGTTGCCTGGTGGACGTTGATGGCCTTGCTGTTGGCGGGGTTGTATTTCTTTTTTTTCAAAAACGGGCCACAGCCGATCCGCTACGATTTGCTTCGTGTTCCCCAGGGCGCGCCGGAAGCGCAGCCGGGATTTCCAACTTTCTACGCGGCCGGTGTCCTGTGGGCGCTGGGTCTGGTGGATGTTATTGAATTTGAAAAGGTGCCCATTCCGCCGGGCGTGGTGTTCAAAAAAGACATAGAATACGGGCGAGTGGGAGATCGCCCGCTTCGCTTGGATCTTTACACGCCCGAACACTTGGATCGCCCTGCCCCGTGCCTGATATTCATTCATGGTGGCGGCTGGGCCGGTGGTGATAAGAAAGATTATGCCTATTACTGTGTTCGATTTGCGCAGCGCGGATATGTTGTGGCCAGCGTCGGTTACCGGTTCGTGCAGGAAGCCCTGTTTCCGGCCTGCATCCAGGACGTGAAATGCGCCGTGCGCTATCTGCGATCACATGCCGCTGAACATGCCATTGACGCCGACAAAATGTGCGCCATCGGGGGATCCGCGGGCGGCCATCTCTCGCTCATGATAGGGCTTTCACCCCATGTCCCGGAACTGGAGGGCGACGGCGGCTGGCCGGGCGTCAGCAGCCATGTGGCCGCCGTGGTTGATCTCTATGGCCCTACGGATCTGACCGTGCCGGGCGACCGCAATCATCCTATTCTCCGGAGAGCCATGGGTAAAACCTATGAAGAAGCGCCAGATCTCTATGCGCTGGGATCGCCCATCAAGTTCGTCACGCCGAATGCCCCGCCAATTCTGATTTTCCAGGGAAACATAGATGACCTCGTGCCTGTCGCGCAGTCTGACATGCTTGCCGAGAAACTCCGGTCCATGGGGTTGCCCTACTGGTACGACTGCCTATATGGCATGCCGCATACGATGGATATTCTCCTGCGGACCAATGAGCGCTGCCAGTACATCATGAATGCCTTTTTCGAAAAGTATCTCAAGGGAAATCCCGTCGAAGTGGTAGAACCCGGGAGTCGCTGAACCGACACAACCCGTGTCGCGTGCGGTTCTCTCATGAAGGGATTATTTCACGGCTTCTGAAGGATGAACGTGTGTAATTTCCCGGGGCCGAATGCCTGCGGCTGTCCCGCCATGGATGGCGAAGCCCACCTACAGGATCAAAATGGACAGGGCCGTAAAACCGCCGAGTGCGGCCAACACAATGCCAAAATAGGCCCATCCAAGAATGCCGCCCCACGGAAAAATTTCGTGAAAACTCCGTGCTTGTACAATAATGACGGGCATTCGAACCAGATCCCATAATCCAAATACTTCTGCTTTTCCCAATGCGATCCAGAATTTTCCCTCATTTGCAGACGGCAGATACGAGACCAAATAATATTTCCCGTCTTGCGGCAAAAGGAGGCTTTCCATTTCAAATTGCCAATCCACCGTGCCGGTGAATTCCTCATGAAATACGGCCGGATCCTTGCCTTCGGTGGTGAATATCGTCGCGCCCATTCCATCGGGAACCGTGAAGGGCAATTCGGGCGCGGCCGGAAGACCGGGTCCCAGCAAGGCTGTAGCCGGACGGATTCCGGAATACCGATCAATCTTGGGCAGACCCATTTGCAATTCAAGCCTTTGGCCGGCCTTGCCTTCAAATGTCAGCCAAAGGAAGGGCTGTCCCTCTTTGGCGTGATGATAGGCGACCCTGCTGACGGAAATATCTTTTATCACATGCGCCGTTTCGGCATCTGTAGGTCCGCCATTGATTACGATGGGATTGTGCGCCCACACCGCCGACGGTATGGCCACCCAAAGCCAAGCCATGATCATCACTCTTGCATGTCCAATCATCTTTTGCCCTCCTCCTTTTGGTCCAACAGGCATATTACCGTCACCGTTTAGCATTATACCACAAACAGATGTGTTCTGTTGTTTTCTTGTGTTTTGCCGGCTAATAGAAATGTTCCTTGCAATCCGTTTAGAATGGTTGCGCAATCGCCGGGCGGCACGCTTGAGGGATGCGTACGGCGATAACAATGCCGGATGTGTTGAAAGGCCCTGAAACAGGAATGGAAATCAAAATAGGCAAGTGTTCGCAGGCATGCACGGCCTGTGGGCGTGCATTTGTGCATGAGGAAACCTTGACGTCTGCGGTGCGGGTTGAAAACGGTTCGTTGTTGCGGGAGGACTATTGTCAGTCATGTTGGAACGGCGAACGGAGCGTGAAAGCCTTTTCGATCTGGTCGCCCCGATTCTACGATCCCAAGGTGGCGGACCAGGACCCGCCAGAAGCCTTTTCGCCGCTGCGCCGGATTTTTTACGATTCGGTCGAGCGGGAGGAACGCGGTGAATTGGCCGTGGCGTATCTGGCGGCCCAATTGCTGCGGCGGCAAAAGGCGTTCCGGCTGATCAAGGAATCCGATGAAGGCGATCCGGACGTGAAGATGATCCTATTCGCGGATCGTATTGGCAACCGTTTGATTGAAGTGCGCGATCCCAGCCTTGGGTACGCGGAACTGGAAGCCGGCCGCCAGATATTGATGGAACGGCTGGCCATCCTGGAAAATCCGCCGGATGGGGCGGAGGAAGGAGCAGCCCATGCTCAATCCTAACGTAAACAAGCCGACGCCAAGCGTGTCGCGACTGGGATCCGAATTTTCGTCGAGCCAACTCGTCATTGCCACCTGTGTCTTTCTAATCATGGCGCTGGTGTGCTTTGCCCTTGGCGTATTGGTCGGACGTTACGACGCCTCCTCATCCCGTCCGAAACAAAACGTTCCATCTTCCGAAACCGTTGCCGGGCCGTCGAAGCCGTTGCCTCCCGCTTCGCGTGGCGAGATCACAGAACCGGCGCCGGTGGGTGTGCAGAAATCGCCCCGGCCTGTGGTCATGCCGCCGACCAAGACGCAAACACCGGGATTTCCGTCAGCGGATGGAGCGGCGCCGTCCGGCCCACGCGTGAGCGAACATCCCGCACCACCGGCCAAGCCGGAAACGACTCCGTCTCCCGCGCCGGAAAAACCGGTTTCGTCTTCACCAGCCAAGCCGGAAACAACTCCACCACCCGCGCCGGAAAAATCGGTGGATCCGGCCAGCACCGGCATAAAACCGCCGCCGCCTGAGTCGCCGACTACCGCAACAGCGCCTTCGGAATCTCCGAAACCGGTTCCGGAAAGTGCGCCGCCAAGCGCTGAACCATTGGCCGGTGCTGCCTTGCCGCCCTCCACTACGACGCCGGGTGTTTATGGTATTCAAGTGGCTTCATTTTCGGGGGCGAACCGCCAACAAATGGCCGAGGCCTCGAAAAAACGGCTTGAAGCGAACACGGACATGAAAGCAGACTTGCTTCCTTCCGAGGATGGCAAGATAATCCGTGTGATTGTCGGACATTATCCTGATAAGGATTCCGCGGCCCAGGCCTGCGCTGAACTGAAAAAAAGGGCCGGATTCGCCGACTGTTTTCCGCGCAAACGCTGAGATGTTGTGATGTTGTGAATCAATGACAAAACCTGTGGGAAAGATGTCCGAGACTGCGCAGATCAGCAGCGAAAAGCCCTTTTTCGCAGACTGGACAGTCGGCGCTTGGAGTTTGTACGTTTTTTAATGCCTTAAATTCTGGTTTCTATCAACTATACCAAGAAGTTTTTAGGTCCTTATCGCTTGCACAGCGACAACAAATTGTCGATGTTTGTAACATGTTGATGTCGAGTGCATTTCGGCTACGTCGAAGGCGTCCCCTCTTCTGGGCGAAGTCCCAGATGAGGCGTAGTACCTTACGGTGTGGCTTCTATCAACAACTACAAGAAGTTTTTGGGCAAGTTACACAACCAATTGAACCTGGATTCGGCAGTCAAGATCGGATTCTATGTGCTATCCTCTGGACGTGGTGGACCTTATGGACGAAATGGACAAGAAAATCAATCCCCTTTCGGGTGAAGTCCTCTGGGTCCACAACGTCCATCTCGTCCATGGTTTGATCGAAAGAGCCGCGTTCAACTGCCGATTTTAGGTTGAAGTACAATGATTTGTCGAGTGCGAACACCGCGGAGTTCTTGCCTCGATTACGATGACGATGACGAACACGAGCACGAAAAGAGACTGGGTTGTGGGCAGAGCCCACGTCAGGATCTTCCGGTTTTTACGATCTTTTCGGTATCACCACTTTTTGCCTGCCGTAATAGTTTGCGTCGCGGAAAACGAGTTATAGTTTTTCAGAGTGATTTTAGGTCGTGTGCGATTCAGCGTACCGACGGCTGAAATTGAAAGCCCAAAGCGCCGCCTTGTAGGTGACCAAGAGAATAAAATGTCTGAAAGGGCAAAACATAATAACGCAGGACAACGCGTTGGAACGGAAGTTTCTGCATTTTGGCGTGAAAGGCCATAAAAATGAAAGCCCAGGGCAAAGACGTGGAACGGGAATTTCTGTATTTTGGCCTGAAAGGCCATAAACATAAAAGCCCAGGGCAAAGACGTGGAACGGGAATTTCTGTATTTTGGCCTGAAAGGCCATAAACATAAAAGCCCAGGGCAAAGCGATGGGCTGGAAAGCCCAAAGCGCCGCCCTGGGTATAGATGACCAGTAGAACAACAAGCCCTGAAAGGGCGTAACAAGTGATTTGCGCATGGCGCAGTCTTTAGTGATGAGTTTCATTTATTTCTGAAACGCTATGAGATCGAATATGACGAACGTTATGTGTGGGATTGATGGGTTGTCACGCCCTTTCAGTGTTTATGAGGATTACAAACCGTCCACATCCCCCCAGGGCGTTGCCCTGGGCTTTTATGTTTGTGGCCTTTCAGGCCACCATGTGGAAACTCCAGTCGCAGACAGGACAGTCTGCGCCACGCAGCGGGGCCATTTATTCACAGTCCTGAGATCGTTCAATGACGTTGCCTGAAGATAGCGGTACAAGACCTTCGCGGCGACCCGGCTGTAAGACCGGCGATGAGCCGAAGTTTCGATCAACGAAATTGAAAGTGGGTGTGGTCGGTCCCGGCGCTTTGGGGTGCCTGTTCGCGGCCCGTTTGGCGAGGGCTGGTTTATCGGTGACGGTGGCCGATTACCGGCCCGATCGCGTGGCCCGTTTGAAAAAAAACGGTATTGTGGTGGAATCGGCCACGGAGACATTTGGCGCGTGGCCGGTGATTGTTTCCCATATTCCCGAAGGAATGGATCTGCTTATTGTTCTCGTGAAAGCGTATGCAACCCCAGCGCTTGAACTGCCGAAAACGGGCGCGGTGTTGACGTTACAGAACGGCCTTGGAAACGCGGAGGCCATTGCCGGGCGCATCGGCAGCGCCCGTTTGCTGGCCGGTGCGACATCCGAGGGGGCAACGCTCTTGGGCGAGGGGCATGTGCGCCATGCCGGCCATGGCCGTACTATCTTTGGCGCATGGACATCCTGTCCCGTCGAACCGGCCTATACTATTCTCTCGCAGGCCGGATTCGATGTCGAAATCACGGAATCGCCCGGACAATGTCTCTGGCAGAAGGCGGCCGTCAGCGCGGGCATAAACCCGTTGACGGCCCTGCTCGGCGTGCCGAACGGACAACTGCTGGCCATTCGGGAGGCGCGGCAGTTGATGCGCGATCTCGTGGTCGAAGCCGCCAAAGTCGCCGGACTCGAAGGATACCGGTTCAATACGAGCCTCGTCGAATTGGCCGAAGACGTATGTCGGCAGACTGCCGAAAATATCTCGTCCATGCTGCAGGACGTGCGGGCCGGACGTCGCACGGAAATAGACGCTATCAGCGGGGAAATTCTACAACGCGCGCAAGCGGCCTCGCTACCTACGCCCCGCACGCGCATGATTTGGCAATTGATCAAAAGCCTGGAGCAACGACAGCCGTGACTGAAATTCCCGGCGTGTGCTATACCAGCCCGTACGTGTTCAGCGTGCAACAGCGGTGTGCCTTGGCCCTGTTGCCGCCATTGATCGCCGGCGCGATGAAACTTTTGTCGCGCTGTGCGCATTGGGAGGTTCGGGGTCTGGAACATTGGGAAGCCATTCAACAAACGCGGGGCCGGGCCATCGTGGCTTTTTGGCACGAATCGCTGGGGTTGGCGGCATGGCATCATCGTGGTTCGGGCGGCCATACCCTCACCAGTTACAGTTACGATGGCGAGATGGCGGCGCGGGTCGTGAAACGATACGGCATGATGGCCATACGCGGTTCGTCCTCACGGGGCGGATCGGATGCGCTTCGGAGTTTCGAGATCGCCTTTCCGCATCTGTCGCGCATTGGATTTACTCTCGATGGTCCCCGTGGACCCCGGCGCGTGGCCAAGCCCGGCATTGCGATTCTGTCGGCGAGACTAAAATCTCCGGTGCTGCCCCAGGCTTTTGCCGTTGCCCCATCCTGGCGGTTGCATTCGTGGGACCGTTTTCCAATACCCAAACCGTTTGCCCGTGTCATTGCGGCGTATGGACCCTCTATTCCGCCGCCGCAGGACGAATCGTTCGATGCAATCGAAACCATGCGCGGGCAGGTCGAAGAAGCCCTAAACCGCCTTCATGCGGATATCGAAGGAGAACTGAATGATGGAGACTTTTCGCGGAACCACGGTGCTGAGTGTTCGTAAAAACGGAAAGGTGGCCTTGGGCGGAGACGGCCAAGTCAGCCTCGGCGCTACCATCATGAAGGAACATGCCACCAAGATTCGGCGACTTGCCGACGGGCGCGTGCTTGCCGGATTCGCGGGCGCGGTTTCCGATGCCTTTGCGCTATTTGAACGTTTTGAAGGGAAATTGAGCCAATTTAACAACAACTTGGCCCGGGCCGCCGTTGAACTCGGCAAGGAATGGCGAACCGACAAATATCTTCGCCAACTCGAAGCGTTGCTCGCCGTTTGCGATACCGAAAAATCCCTGTTGATCGCCGGAAGCGGCGAGATAATCGAACCGGATGACGGCATCTTGGCCATCGGATCCGGCGGTCCGTATGCCTTGGCGGCCGCCCGCGCTTTGCTTGCCCATTCGTCGCTTGATGCCGCAGGAATTGTGCGCGAAGGGTTATGTATAGCCGCCGGTATTTGTGTGTATACAAATACATCTATTTCTGTTGAAGTTTTATAATCCTAAAATCGGCAGTTGAACGCGGCTCTTTCGACCAAACCATGGACGAGATGGACATTGTGGACCCAGTGGACTTCACCCGCAAGGGGATTGATTTTCTTGTCCATTTCGTCCACAAGGTCCACGACATCCAGAGGATAGCACGTAGAATCCGATCTTGACTGCCGAATCCAGGATAATTTTTACATACTTCAGATAAAATTCGGCAATCGAAACCCGGTTTTTTTTTGTGCAAACGGTGTGGACAAAGTGGACGAAGAAAACCTACGTTTCGGGTGAAGTCCGCTTTGCTTTGTCCACAGGATTGTGCTATTCGCCCTATGTGGAGTCCTTGGCGGCTTGAATAGGTAGAGAGCGGACCGGCTATTCGCGGTCAACGTAGTAGTCATTTCCGAATTCAGGATCTAGACCCGCGTTCAGAAATAGATGACGGTGGACAAATACAGTAGGTGCTGGTTGACGTCTTCGTGGAAGCCCGGTTCGAGCGCGGTTCCGACGAGCGTGTCGCGCCGGACGTTGTCGCCGCGGCGGTATTCATAGGCAAGGTCTATGTTCACTCGGTTATACATGAGCACACCAAGCCCCAAGGCAAAGCCGTAATAGTTATCCGATTCTCCATTGGCGGCCGCGACGCCATTGGGGGTGTCATGCCGCCCGCTGGCCGGTTCGGGGTCCCAGAAAATGCCCGCGCGCACGCTGGGCAGGAATTTCTGGCGGGGCTTGTCGGGATTGAAAAAGACATACTCGCCGCCCAAGCGCAATGTGTAAGTGGGATCAGCGGGGCTGATACGCTTGTCCAGATTGGTCAGCGGCGAGACGCGCGCACCGGCCAAGGCGGCCGGGATGCCTGGTCCGGTTCCACGAACCTGAATCGGACCGTCCGGATAGATCTGAACGAACGAATTCCAGTTCCGGCGCGTGATATCGAAGGTCATCGTTAGTTTGTCTTTCGGGAAGCGATAGGCCACACCGAACCCCATGGAAGCGGGCCAATCAATACGCAATTTGGTGCGGAATTCGTTTCGGCCGAATACCGTGCCGCGGAATTCGTCCACTTGCGTATAATCCACATCGGTTGAATAGGCCGTGTGATATACGGCGCCGAAACTGAGGCGGTCGGTAGCCTTGTACAATGCGCCGAAGGTGTAATTGATTCCTTCGATGTTCTCGTATTTCTCATAGGTATTGTGGGTGCCTGCGCCGGTAAACGGGATCAGGCCGCCGCCGACGCCGCGGATCACGCCGCTGACGATGGTTCGCCGCTGGGTAACCGATTCCCACTCGTTATCGCCGATAAGCGAACTATCCCAGATGTTCACGGCCATTCCGATGGACAGCCGGTCGGTCAGTTCGATGCCTGCCGCGGGCGACAACGTGGCCAGGCTTCCCTTCTGTTGGAAATCAATATATCCCGACCAATGGGTCCATGGTGCAGCGGGATTTCGGACATTGGAGGTCTGGCCGCGGAAGGCGAGCGATCGGTCAAAGTCGTATTTTCGCTGGAAATTGAGACTGAGCACAAAGTTGCGTCCGCTCAGCGTCCATGGAATCGGATAGACGAAACTCAGGTAGTTGAGATCGTCCAGATTCACGTCATAGGTTCCGTTGGGCGTGACGAAGCGCGTGTCGGCGAATTTTTCGTTGAACCATTTCCAACTGTAGACGATGGAGAGTTCCGGGCGTTCGAGTTGCGTCAGGCCGCCTGGATTCCAGGAAGCCGCGGTGGCATCGTCCGCCACAGCGATAAAAGCGCCGCCCATGCCGAGGGCACGCGCGCCGCTGCCCACGAAATTGGGCGATGAATTGACCTTCTGGGCCCCCGCACCGGCGGACACCAACAGGCCGATTGCCAGCACACTACATGGTAAGAGCCGCCATCCCCTTTTCGAACTTGACATTCTCGTTTTCCCGTTTGATTGCCTTGGCCTTGGATGCGTTTGTCAGGATACTTTCGATTCGCGCCCGGCCGATTTCCGAAATTTCGCCCGGTTCCAAGACCTCTCCCGTACTATCGTCAATCCATGGTTCGCCCTGTTGCACAATTAACAGGTAAGCGCCCGGTTGGACGCCGTCTTCTTTCGTCCAGTTGACCAACATCTCGTCGCCGGACGGATTTTCCTTCACGGCCATCAATTCTCCCGAAAGACGCGGGAAATTCTTGCTGAACATGTCGGCCAGCGTATTGCAGCCCGCCTCGACCTTGGCTCGGTCCGCCTTATCGTCTATGTAGACGTCGAGGGGCCCGCCTACAAATTCGGACGTTTCCGCACTGACCGCCCGCGCTTTGATTTCGAGTCCCTTCTGGTCGCGGTCGAACACATCGGCCACGACGAACACTTGGGCATTGGTCAGTTTGCCGAGGCTTATCGCGTCCTTCGGATTGGCCAAGGCGGCCGCCAACTGCTGCTCGGTCAGGACTTCCTGCAGATGCTGGCGATCAATTACCCGGAATCGCTTGGCTTCAAGGAGTTTGCCTTCGGTGCTGACCCGTAACAATTCTGAAGTGGCGGGATCGACATTCTGGCCCGCGAACCCAAGCACGGCCACGGGCATTTTCGATTCCGGCTTGTCCAGGCTGATCGGCTGGAGGGCGACATCGAATTCCTTGACGGCCTCGTGTCCCTGATCGTCCGTGGCTTTCACGGACACGGCCATTTTGGCCGGGGCGCCGTCCTTTGTCTCAATCGGAATGCGTTTGTTGAAACTTTCTTTCGGGGCGCCTGTCAATTCGGCGACTGGCTGGCCGTTGATGCTCAACGAAGCCACCTTGCTGGCCGAGACAGCGTCGCCGGAAATGGTCAGCGTCTTGCTGTGGCGGTAGGGGCGCGCGGGATCGGGCGATTTCAATGCAATGTTCACAAGGGGCGGGGCGGTTGCCGAAGCATCCTGTCCAAACAACAATTCGGACAGAACGGCCAGATTTCCCGCCGTGGCCAGTTGCATCCATTTCGGGGCGCGCTGCTTCAGCAGCCAAAGGCGCGCCGCGACCGAATTGGGTTTGCCCTTGAAAACTTTGCCGGCGGACCGCGTCTCGTTTCCGGCGACGTCCCGGGCGATGACGATGAAGGTGTTTTCGCCGTCGTGCAGCGGCAGGTCCGTGGCAAACGAGAGACGCTTTTCGCCCGTGGGCGATTGGGCGAGCGTTTTTTCGCCGACGGTGATAGCCGTCACGCCGTTTTTATCCACCGATGTCCCTTCGAGGCGCGTCAAGGCCGCTTCGGTAATCATCGCGTCGGTTGGGGTATAGATGCCGATCGTCGGGCCGCTCAAATCCACTTCGACCTTGATGGTTTTCGTGGTTTCCTTGTCGCCCAGATTGCCCGCGGCAACCTTGATTTCCTGTGTGCCTTCCTTGAGGGGGACATTCTGTTTGAACGTAATGGCTTCGGCGCTGTTGCGCTGCGGCAGGGGATTGTCGTTCAGTTTGACATTGGCGACGCCGATTGGGTCAGCCACTTTGATTTCGACGGGTATTTCGGGTGTGGCAATCACGGCGCCGTCCGGCACGGAAGTTTCAACGGCGGGAGGCGTTTCCGCTTTTACGGCGCCCTGCGCAATTTTTTGACGGGTTATCTGATCGAGATAATGATGCGCCCGCGCCGTGTCCACTTGCGAGAGGGATGTTTTGAGATAATTCTCGGCTTCGTCCAGGCGTCCTAGATGATAACAGACCACGCCCATTTCACGATTGGGGAAATATTCCACGAAATGGAGGCCATAGGTTCGCGTCTGCCAGGCGTCTACCGCCCGTCCGGCCAGCGCTTTCCGCAAGTCGGCTTCCGCTTCCTTGTAGAATTCGCCGGCGATATACGACCCGGCCCGTTCGTAATAACTCCACCAACGGCCGCGAAAAACGCCCTTGGTCACGCCGTATTCCTGGCCGTCCTTCTCAATCCGGCCCGGAGCGGCGCAGCCTCCGCACGCCAAAACCCCTAGAAGCATCACTGCAAAATATCGTTTCTTCATGATGTACCCCATCCTAACCTCCACCTAAAGGTTAGCATACAATATCGTAAAAGTAAAGCCATTAGCCGAAAAAAAGTGATTGGGAGCACGATGGCAGGAACCGGTTCGACAGGGAAGCGCAGAACCGCCGCCTGTTCCTTACGGATTTAGGCGTTACAACCATGGATTCGGCCCTATATAGGGCGCGGCGCCGCGGAGTGTCGTATCCGGCTCGACGGCCAGGAGTTTTTCGTCGGTGGTGTCGGGCGGGAGGATGAATCCGTAATATCTTCCCATCCAGTAGGCGTCGAGAAACGACGAAGGATCTTCGACCACACGCCCTCCGGCGCCGCCGTTCAATTCCAAGGTGCAATCCGACCAGCGCATCGGCCCGCGCTCTCGCGGTGAAATGGCCCGCGATCCGCCCGCATAAGCCGTGTAGCCCGGCGGCGTGGCGAGATCGGCACGGTGCTTGTTAGCAAACGAATAGGAAACCAGATCGAGCGGCCATTCGCGCAGGTGCCTGACGGCAGGGAGGACTTCGCAGTCGTTGCCCGTGAGCGCGCCGTAAATGAAATTGAACCACGGGGTTTGCTCGATGCGTTTGACTTCCCAACTGCGATCGAGGCTCCTGCGGTAGATCGATCGCAGCCTCGGATCGGTTTCATAGCGCAGGAGGTTGTAGTAGAGGAAGAAGGCGAGGCGGTCGTCAAACCGCGTGATCATGTTCGGCGGAAACGTGTGTTTTTGCCGGAGGACATATTCGGCGTATCCCATATCAATGAGGCGGCGATAGGCGTCCTCGAATTTCGGATCGCCCGTGATGGCGGCGGCGGTCCGCATATAGGAAAGGACGCCGAGGCCGTTCAGCCCGCGCGCGTAGGCTCCCCCTGGGCTGTCGAAGTAGGCCGGATCCCAACGCGCCCAACGGGTGGGTTGTCCGTCCATGTCGCGCAAGACCCATCCGTTATCCACGATGTGGCCCGCGATGCGCGCGATGTGTTCCTTTGCCCGATCCTTTTCGGGACCTTCGGCGACGAGGTCGTGAAAAATGGCCGCGGCGAAGAAATGTGCGTCGGTTTCGTCGCTGGACGTGTCGCCCTTCCATTCAAAACGGGTGTCGGCGGCTTCGTGCCATTCGGCGGGCAGGCCACCCGATCCGTGTTGCGCCTTGTGTCCGGGTTCGCCCTTGGCCCAGATGGATCGCGCGGGAAAACCGGGTATCGGCGTGATTTCCTCGCACCACTTGATGGCGCGGAAGGCTTCGACCGCGTTCTTGCGCGCGGTTTCGTCGCGCGTAACCGCGTACTTGAAACACATCGCGGCCAGATAATCGCAGGTCCAGCCCGCATCGTTGTCGCTGACTTCGCGTATCCATGCCTCCTCCTTGTTGTCCCATAGGAGAATATGGACGAATCCCAGGCGTTTTTGTCCCCATGTTTCGAGATGTTGCTCGTAAAAGGCCGCCTTTTTCTGCAAGGTGTATGGTTGATATTCGATGATGCCCAGACCGCCGTCGGTCGCGATGTATACGGTGTGTCCGTCGCACGCGATGGCATTTACGGCATCGTCCGGCAGCCAGCGTTTGCCCGCGAAGTAGTGGAATTCACCGCCGGTCATGCGTATCGCGCCGCGCGAGGTCCCGGTCCAGATGTCGCCGTCGAAACCTTCCGCGAGGCACGTTGTGTCTTCGTAGCACAGACCTTCCTTGCCGGTCAGATGCGAAAAGGCCATTCCGCGCAGCACATTCAAACCGCGGCCCGTGGCGATATATAAACGCTCCCCTTGCGAGAGAAGATCCCGCGGCTTGCCATGGGCCAGTTCGCCCCAATCGGCCACATCTTCCGCGTTCAACACGGATCCGTCAAGCAATAGCAGGCCGTTTTCGCACAGGAGATACAGCGTTTCGGCGTGCGAGGCGATTCGGATAATGGGACTGAGGTGTACGGAGGTGGCGGGGGGAGGCGGACCGGCAAAATGGATTTCCTGCAACAGCCCGTCAACCAGCCGGTACACGCCGCGCTCCGCGGCGGCATAAATCTCTCCGCGATGTTCGCACACATCCATGAACTTCCCTTCGGCCACCGGTGTCCATTCTCCGTTCCGATAGCGCGCCAAGCCTGTGTCCGTGAACACCCACAGATCGGCCCCGATACGTTTGAGACGCTTCACGGCAGCCTTGCACACCGGAACTTTTTCAAGCGCACGTCCGTTCAGACGCAGCAGGCCGTCTTTCGAACCGGCATAGAGTACGCCCTCATGCATGGCCAGCGTGACAATGGGTTCAGAAGTGGGTGCCTGGGCTCCGACTTCCTGCAGATACACTTCATCGCGGACGGGCCGCCAGAAGGTGCGTTCAGGTTCCCCCGTCAAGAGGAATTGGGGAACGATTATGAAAGCAAGCAACATGGTTCAGTCTCCTATTGTAGCGAGGACTTCGGCATTTTTCTGCCCGATACGAACACACGTTCGACGGGGATTTTACCGGACTTGACTTCGAGGAAGGGGCGGCCCTTTTTCAGCCCAACAGTTCCGTAGCCGCTGGCCGTGCAAAGGAAACCGCGGAAATCATCGCCAACACGAGAATCTATGTAAAGCGCCTTGTCTACCGCGTCGTATCGTGCGCCGGTCAGCGCTTGCAGCAGACCATAACTCGACAGGGCGCGCCCGTACCAGTGGCCGCACTCGTATTCGTTGAACGGATTGCGCCGGACACCGTCGTACCGATCGCGGCAAGTCCGTACGATGTCGAGTCCTTCCTGTGTCATCCCTTCCAGAATGAGGTGCGATGCCACCTGATACTCAATTCCCGTCCATACTTCGTCGCTGTATACGAACGGTATGGCCAGCGCGCCGCCCCGTGGCCAAGTACACAGCAGCAGTCCGCCTTCATCGCCCATCGCATAGGAAGGACGTTGCGGGTTCGCGTGCGCGGAAAGGTCGCGCTTCAAGTTGTAGGTGTGGACCGCTTTCAAATGGCTGCGGACTTTCTCCGGGTCGGCCACGGGCGCGTCCAAACCACACGCACGAGCAAGCCAGAATCCGAGCACGCCATCGGACAAGCAGCCGGTTCCGTACTGGTATTTCGGGCCTTGCTCGTTGAGCAGGCTGACAATGTCGGAATAACCTTTTCCATTGTCCGACGCATCGAGCGGATGGAACTTCGCATTCAGGCCGTCCGTCTGAATCTTCTGGTAAAAATATTCGCCGTTGAACAATTCCGTCTCGATAAACGCGCGGCCCTTTTTGAGCAGTCGCGCGTAACGCGAAACATCGTCGCCGAGGGCCTTGCCCATTTCGACGGCGGCAGCCAGCGCGCCAAGATAAAAACTGGTGCAATGGCCGTCGGGTCCCCAATACTCGATATCGTAGGTATTGTGATGCGGCTCTTCGAGGGTGCCCTTTCCGCGCGGATCCCATGTTTGAATGCAGTAATCGAGGCTTTTCCGGACCTTTGGCCAGAAAGTTTCGAGCCATTTCGTATCACCGCAGATGCGCCATTCGCGATAGACTTTCATGATTCCGCCCAACTGGCCGTCGGCGGCGGCATGGAAATCGTGCGCCACGGGGCGAATCGGCAGATTCGACCGGAACTGCTGATGGCCTTTTGCGTCTTGGCTTTCGTTGAACTCCGTCTGGCGCAGACTCCGTTCGAGTTCAGGAAAGAGATGGGCGATGGCTTGCGCATAGTTCCAAACATGGGTGCAGGAACCGTGGCAGCAGCCGACGTTGTCGCAACAGCCCTCGAAACACCACATCCGGCCGTCCGTTTGCCGCTGGACGGTCGGCGACTTCAGGATTGTGAGGTTGGCCGCGACCGCTTCGACGGCTTCGGGGGGCAGGGTCGTGTCGTAAAACGTGTCGCGGAATTGTGCGCTGTCATCGCGCAACGAAGCGTAATTCGTGCGCCAGAATGCCGTCAATTCGCCGATGTCCTTGAACCGGCCCGCGTACCACGGCACGTGGGTCTTGGATGCGCAACACACGCCGCCCTCGCAGGCCTCGCCGTCCTTGCCTATGCGGATGTCCGTGGCCGGCACGTACCAAGCAAAGAGCAGATGGATGGTCTTCGTTTCGTTCGGGGCCAGCGTGAACGGGACGAACAGCGACGCGCCGGGGCTTTCGCCCTCGACCGGGGGATTGTCGCGCAGAATGCCTTCCTGGATGTTTCGCCATGCGAGCGTCAGGCTGTCCCACCAGCCGCCCTTGAACCAGCAGTGATCAACAACCGCGCCATCTTCGAGCACAAACGCCGCGAACGCGCCCTTGTCCTGCGGAGCGTCCTTGTGTTCTTCCTGGTCGAGAATGAATCCGCCTTGGATGGGCAATATGGCGTTGCCGCCTTTGCCCGCGGCCATGAAATTTTTTGAGTTGAATGAAAAAACGGCTTCGATGGGTGTGCCGCCTGGATTTCGGAATTGATATTCGATGCCCGCGACGGGAAGACTGGAACGGTCCGCGTCGCCGGGGATAAACGGACTCCATGCCGCAATGACTGTTTCGATCGGAACGGCGTTATCCCGCAATTGGATGTCCGCGAAGGGAAAGCGTGGCAGAAAGGACGCGCCGCCGAATCGGGGCAGGCCGTAGCTCGTCCCGGCCGCGCCGTTGCCCGTGCCCGGCGCGCCAAAGTATTTCCAGTCCGGAATCGGGCCTTCGAGAATCCGCGCGACGTTGCCGTCCTTGCCTTTGACACATATCGCGGAGAAAAGGCAGGGGGCATTGAAAAAATCCATTTTGTTTCGCACGGACACATGCGAGAACGCGCCTGTGCCCTCGATGCAAATCATCCCCGCGCCGAGTCCGCCCAATGGAAACGCAATCCGGTTCAGTTGCGCGCCCGTGTAGGATCCGTTGTAAGCATGTTTCGGCATGTCAGTGTCTCCCGATGCAATGTCGGCTGTTATCAGCAGGAACAGCGTGCAGCCGGCCGCGAGTGTTTTACCCATATACGTTTCCCTTTCGTGTTGGCAACATTTCCCACCATACCCCATCCCGTAATCGTGTTTCTAACCGGGTATCATTCGAACACGCTCTTGTCCAAATTTAGGAGGTTCATTATCAACGCAAAGGCGCAAAGAATGCAGAGAATGGAGATTATTGCGTGACAACTTTCGACCCGCGGACATAGACCTTTAATGAACAAAAGCGATTTTGTCTCCAGCCGCGCTTCTCCGAACCAGTGAAATAAAGCCCGGCCACGTGGCGCAGACTGTTCTGGCGTGGCGCAGACTGTTCTGGCGTGGCGCAGACTGTCCAGTCTGTGCAAAAAAAGACTTTGCTGCTGAAGATCTGCGCAGACTCGACAGTCTGCGCCACGGGTTTCGTCATTTATTCAAAAAACTCTCTGCGAACCTTTGCGTTCTCGGACCTCGGCATTGGAGTTATTTTGGACAGCCGTGATTCGAGCATTTGGTTCATGCCGGCGCTGGCGCGGATTATTCTTTGCGGCGGAAGGGGCGGGTCAGGGTATCCACCACTTCGCCGGCCGCTTTGCCGGCGTTTTCAAGGCGCTGGGTCGGACGTAACCTTACTTTCATGTCATAGGGTGAATCATAGACTTGCAAGTCCATGCCCGTCATGCCGCCGACACGCGATGCGACGGTTCCAAGAAGGGGGACTTTGCCCAACAGGCCTGTGACGGATTCCAGAAAGTTGATGCGCAGCCGCACATCCGTTGAACGGCGTGGAAAATCAATCCATCCTTCGGCAATCATGGAAAGGTAAGGGTTTTCCATGTCGGCCTGCTGAATGGTCCATACGCCGTCTTCGATGATCACCGAAGCCCTGCAGCGGTCAAAATCGAGTGCGTCCGTGCCGTATTCGGGAAGCCGCAAACGGATCAGCGTTGTTGTTTTCAGCAGGTCGCGCAGGGGAGTCGCGAAGGCCACGTCGCCGAGCGATCCGTTACGAGCTTCGAGGCTGAATCCCCCGTTGGCGCCGTCCATGGCTTCCGTGCCCGATCCGGTGGGAATAATCATCGAAACCTTTCCGGTAACGATGCCGGCGAGTCCGCGGGGCTTGTCGAAAACAATCGCATCCACAAACCGAAGGTCGGCATCCTTCGTCGCGAAATCAAGTTTTACGTGTCCGCGTTGCTTGCCATGCGAGGGATATACTTCAATGGATCCCGTGAGGCGCCCCGTGTTCGGGGTTCCCGTGATGTTGGTGGCGTGAATGATTTCGTCGCGCATCGAAAACACGCCGGTGACGTTTTGGGCGCCGGCCTTTCGGTAGATCAATGTGTCGAGCGCAACCTGTAGTTCACAAGCGAATGGCGAGGGACGCCGCGGTGCGTTTTCGTCCGGTGGTTTGGGGCTTCTTTTGTAGTCGGGCAAATGATCGGCAAAGTAGATGACGTCGTTCAAATTGAGCCGGCTTCCGTTTGCGCTTCCATGAAATACGCCGTCAATCAATTCAGCATTGAAAGTGCAGTCCGAATCGAGTCCCTGCGCCCGGACGTCTTTCAGGACAACCCGTTTGCCGTGAATCGTCACCGTGCCGTTTATTTGGTTGATGCCCATATTCGGCGCGATGAATGCGCCGGCGTCTTCGAGTTGAAGGGTGGCGGCGAGCGGCTTCGAACCAAAGGAACCGCGTACCTGCCCGTGGATGGTTCCCTGCTGGGGCAACAGGCCTTCCAGCGCGGCGAGATCCAGGGTGATGTTGTCCACATAGACACCGCCATCCCGGATTCGGACGGGAATGTCGAGACCGCCATACAAAACATGCACGGCGTCCAGTTTCATGCCGCCCGCCATATCCGGTGATGCCCTGAGATAAAGCGGATCGCCCCGTTTTTTGTAGAGGTAATCCCCGAAAATGGCATCCACACCGCTCAGATCCGCTTCAAACATCCATTGGGGATCCGCCGCCGGTTTCTGTGCACGCAAAACGACCATGCCTTCGGCATCCAAGGTTTTGGGAAGAGCCGGTTTCAGCGGCGTGAGCGGAATTTCCAAAGATGCGTCGAGTTGCCTTGCGGTCCATTTGCCTTCGTGTTTGGCCAAGTGGATTGCCAGCCGGCAGGGCGGTTCGCCTTCGCGGGTGATTTTTACCGGCGTCTCAGTATTCTTGTCGGGCGGCCACGTGGCTTCGATCCGAAAAGTGGACAGACCGAATAGTTGGGCCAGTGGCCGCAAGGTTTCCCGTGCCTGAATTGACTCCAGGAAATACGACATACACTGGCCAGCGTCCACGGCCAGCGTTGCGTTGATCCGTTTCGACTTGGCGTCGTAGCCGCCCTGCGCGTTTAGCGTGCCCATCCGATCCGATCGTGTTTCGAGATCGAATCGGAGGCCTTTGGGATCCAGGATGGCGTGCGCGGTGATATTGGACAGTTTCTCCTTGAATTGCGCCATGGCGAGGGTCAGGCGTCCGTCTTCGATTCCCGCGGCCATGTCCAAGTCGGCCGGAAGGCCCTTGCCGCCAAGGGTCGCCTTGAAGCGTTCCAGCGTCAACGTTCCCCCCAGGCCGCTTATCAAATCTTTCTGGAAAAATGCGCTGATGGGCGTCCGATCGAGCGCGGCTTTTCCTTGCAAATCAATCGTTATCGCGCCTTTCCGGGGCAACAATGAACCCGAAATAGCGATGCCATTTGCGGAGACGTTGTCGAACGCGATCCGTCCTTCTTTGAAAACGACGCGGCCCTTCAGCCCTTCGACCGGCAATGGTTGCGTCAAGGGAGGCCCGGCGATTGTGAAGCCTATGTTTTCAAGGACGCCTTCGGCGGAGAAATCCTTGGGAAATCCCTCCCCGGGGCGGAGGGTTGCCGATATCTTTTCCAGTTTACAGAGGCCCTTGATATCTGCTACCGGCCAAGAGGCGGGCGCCAGCGCCAGCCAGGCCGGCAGGAGAGTGGCCGTTCCACTGGCTTCACAAGCGGCCGAACGATGAGTCCAATCCGGACGCAGCGTGCCTGTAAGTTGGAAAGCGTCCGCCGCCAGTTCGTTTATATGAATGACATCGTCTTCGGCGGTGATGCCGGCACGGAGATCCGCCAGAAGCCGGTGTCCATCCAGTGAGAAAATATCCAATCCTTTGAGCGACGCGATTCCCTGTGCGATACGAATTTCGCGATCGGCGCTCAGACCTATGATGACATCCTTTATCGTGAATCCGGCGTCTTTTTGCGGTTTCAGTCGAATGGTTTGTCCGGAAGGCACGGCGGCCAGCGCGGCCAGTGCTCCGGCATCGGCGCGCGCTTCGGCAATCCGGCAGGCCAATGGGCCGGACGGTTCCCATGTCAGATCCGCAGCCAGCGATGTTCCCGCGGAGTTCCACTTGATATCGTTGATGGTCAGTGCGTTTTCCTGCCACCAGGCCAAAGCCGACAGCGATCCGTTCAATGCTTCAAGCGGCGCATTCCGGACGGCGCCGCTGATTTCCGCCGATATGCGGCGGACGTTGGGCGCGTTGATGGAAAGGGCGATATCGGCCTGGCCGCCCGCCCGTTCGGGACGACTTCCCAATAGGGCCAAGTCAATCCCTTTGAAAGAAATCGTTCCCTGGCCTCCCAATCCATTACGGACCGTCAGTTTGCCTTCGATTAGCAATTTGGCGTCCTCGCCGCAGGCGGGCAGGAGCGCCGTGATTCGCAATGGCACCGTTTCAGCCGTCAGCGAATGGGCCGTTCCGTCGAAAGTGGCCCAAATGGGGCCGCCGATACCATGCCGAATTACCCCATTCCGGATGTAAAATCGCTCAATATCGAGAAGTGACGGTACGTGGGTGTTGGTTTGGTCCGGTGGGTTGATGCGTACGGCGATGTTCCGTAAAGTCGAAAGGTCCTTCGGCAATACGACCGACATGTCCGAAAGAGATATCCCTTGGACGACGAGGCGTCCCTGGGTAAGGCCGGCCAGGCGGAGCGATGCCGTAGCGCGACGGATCAGGATCCGAAAATCCGCATTCCCCAATGCGATATCGTCAATACCGATCCCGGGCGCCGGAAAAAGGCGGACGCTCATTCGTCCCACGGAAACAGGCATTCCCGTGGCGCGTTCCAGCGATTCGACAATCTCCGGCCTGTATCGTTCGATATCGGTAAAACGCGTGGCCGCCATCACGCCCAGCGCCACAAAGGCCGCAAGCGCTATGATGGCAATTGCGTAACGGCGGCGGCGTATTGCGGCGGCTATATCCAAATAGAAACTCATAATGAAAGTTTATCACAGATAGTGTGTTCAACATTCGAAAGCCGGCCTGGTTACCTTTTGGGACCGGGAAATGACAACGATGATGATAACGGCCAGGTGAAGGGACAAGAACGGTGGGCGGCGAAGGATGGGAAAAACGGATGAGACTGGACAATCCATCCGCCGGGAAAATTTTCCGTGGACGCCTTGAAGCCATTTGCGGGGTGGTGCTATACTCGATTTGTACGTGGGCGAAATACAGGGTCATACGGCGCGATGAGCTGTTGCCCGTTTTTCGCGATACAAAGCGGGGATCCGCCTGTCATTGGAGAGGCGGCCGCATAAAGAGTTCGCCGTGCCTGTACGCATGGCAAAACAAAGAGGAACCGGGATCGTGAGATCGTTTAGCGCCGCCTTTACGAATGCGTGTCTGGTTGTTTTGTTGCTTGTCGTATCCAACGCCGCCATGGCTCAGGAGGCCAAGCCCACGGCCAACACCTCGGGCCAGTACAAGATTGGCGTGATCAACCGCAAGCAAATTCTTGACGGATATAAGAAAGTGAAGGCGGAATATGAGAAACTTCAGGCCGAAGTCGAGAGCCGCCAAGCGAAGATAGACGAACTATCCAGTAAAATTGATGCCGCCAAAAAGGCCTATGAAGCGGAAAAAGACAAGCTCACCCCTGCCGAACGCGCCGAGAAGGAAACGGCCATCCAGAACGATTACCGCGATTATCAAGCCAAACTCGCCAGCAATCAGGCGGACATAGACACCAAGGAAAAGACCTTGATGAAAGCGGTTTTCGAGGAAATTGACGCGGCAGTGGACAAGATTGGGGCCAGTGAAGGATATCACATCATTCTCGAAGGCGGCGGCCGCACGGGCGCGGTCTATTTCAGCCCAACGGTGGATATTTCGCAAAAGGTCGTGGATGCGCTGAACAGCGGTGCTCCAGCCAGTCCCAAGGCGGAAGAAAAGCCTGCCGCCAAGACCGAAAAGTCCAAGCGCTAATCGGTCCGGTTATCCGGTCTCAGCCCAGCCGAAGTCATATCGAGGAATCGGATTGGACGAATGAGAAAGTCCGTGGGTGAGATAGCCGAGTTGGTGGGCGGCGAGGTTGTGGGCGATCGTGATGCCGAAATAATCGGTCTCAACGGCATTGAACAGGCGCAGCCGGGCGAATTGACGTTTTTGAACAACGCCCGCTATGCCCGGTTTCTGGAAACGACCGGCGCCACGGCCATCCTTGCTGCTCCGGATGTCGCTTTTCCCGGCAAGACGTTCATTCATGTCAACAATCCCTATATCGCCTTTGTGATGGTGTTGAATGCGTGGTCGGAACCGCTCCGGGCGTCGCTGCCGGAGGGCGTCCACCCGACCGCCATCATCGGGAAGGGGGTAACGTTGGGCGCCCATGCCGCCCTAGGGCCGTATGTCTGCGTGGGTGATGATTGTGTAATCGGTTCGGATGTGATGCTGCATCATGGGGTGTCCATCGGCGCCGGCTGCGCCATCGGCGATGGGAGTGTCTTGTATCCGAATGTCGTCGTTCGCGAACGGGTGTCCATCGGCGCCCGGTGCATCATTCATGCGGGTGCGGTTATTGGCAGCGATGGCTTTGGTTTTGCGCCGCTTGGGGGATCGTGGTTCAAGATCCCGCAAGTGGGCACGGTAGTCATCGGGGACGACGTTGAAATCGGGGCGAATACGGCCATTGATCGGGCGACCTTTGGGCGGACGGTCATTGGACGCGGCACGAAGATTGACAATCTGGTCCAAGTGGGCCATAATGTCCAAATCGGCGAACATTGCGTTATTTCAGGGATGACAGGAATCGCTGGCAGTGCGACAATCGGCCATCATGTAACCATTGCCGCGCAAGTTGGGATAGCCGATCATATAGACATCGGAGACGGGGCGACGTTGGGCGCCCGTGCGGCGGTAGGGCAGTCGGTGAAGCCGGGCAAGGTCATGTCGGGCCATCCCCTGATGGAACATCGGGATGATTTGCGCGTTTTGACCGCCCTGCGGCGTTTGCCGGATATGCCGAGGCGCATACGCGATCTGGAGCGGCGTATCCAGGAATTGGAAGAAAAACTGCATGGAACGTCAGAAAACGATAAGCAGTGAAGTATCCTTTTCGGGCATGGGACTGCATACCGGCAGTCTTACGACCATGACGTTCAAGCCGGCCCCGCCCGATACGGGCGTGACCTTCTACCGGGTTGATCTGCCCGGTTCGCCCGCCATTCAGGCGGATATCGATCACGTGGTGGACGTCTCACGCGGCACCACGATCGGCATCAACGGCGCCAAGGTCCATACTGTTGAACATGTGCTGGCGGCGGTTTTCGGACTTGATATTGACAATATCGCCATTGAACTCGACGGCCCCGAAATTCCCAATGGCGATGGAAGCGCTCAGGCCTTTACGCAAATCTTGCGCAAGGCGGGCCTCGTCGAACAGGATGCCGAACGCCGGTACATTCACATCGTCGAACCGGTCTACTACCGCCAGGACGACGTAACGCTCAGCGTGTTGCCGGCGGATGAATTCCGCATGACGATGACCATTGCCTACGACCATGTGGCCATCGGCACACAGTACGCCTCCCTCACCATTACTCCGGAGGTTTTTGAAAAGGAACTGGCGTCCGCGCGAACGTTCTGTTTTTTGCGGGAAGTGCGGATGCTGCAGGACCAGGGATTGATCAAGGGCGGCAGCCTCGAAAGCGCCGTGGTTATCGGGGACGAGTCCATTCTGAACGAACAACTCCGTTTTCCCGATGAGTTCGTGCGCCACAAGATGCTTGACTTGCTGGGCGACATGTACCTGCTGGGACGACGGCTCAAGGGGCACGTCATCAGCGTGAAATCCGGCCATGCTAAAAACGTCATGTTCTCGAAACAGATCAAAATGGCCTATCTCAACAGCCCTGAGATCGGAACTCCATCGCTGCCGGATGCCGCGCTGGACGTCAACAAGATCATGGAGTTGCTTCCCCAGCGTTTCCCTTTTTTACTGGTGGATCGCATTCTGTCCTACGAACCGCATAAGCGGGTGTCGGGCATCAAGAACGTAACGGTCAACGAACCCTTCTTCCAAGGCCATTGGCCAACCGTTCCCGTCATGCCGGGAGTACTGGTCATCGAAGTGATGGCCCAAGTCGGTTCGTTGCTCGTGTTCGACGCGGAAGCGGTGCTCAAACATGGCGTACCCAAGCAATACGCGTTTTTATTGGGCATTGACCGGGCCCGCATGCGGCGATCGGTCGTGCCCGGTGATCAAATCCGGGTGGAAGCCGAGGTCCTTCATTCCCGGCGAAATGCCATCAAAGTCAGAGCGGTCGCCAAAATAGACGGCAACGCCGCCGCTGAAGCGGATTTGCTTTTCGGCCTGATGGATGGCGCCTGATCGAACTACGGCAAGCGTTCAAACGACTTAGATCGGCTTGGGATCAAGGGGCTGCCGCATCAATTCGATAAAACTCGTGTCGTGATGTGTGCGGGAGATCCGTTTCGGTTCGCCGCGTTTGTCGGGACGAAGAAGGACAACGGCTTCAAACGGCGGTTTCACAGGCCGGAGGGAGGGCGGGGCTTTGCGCAGTTTGCGAATGGCGGCTTCCGCGGATTGGCGAATGATTTGGCGCGCGCGCGGCGGGGGGATATGCACGGCGCCGGCATTACGCATTTCGTATTCCTCCGTGGTGCATTCTTCGCCCGTTCCACGCATTACGCCCCGTTTGACTTCGCACACCGTGATTCCGGGCGCCAGCGCCTGCGCCTCGGCGGCCAATGCCCAATCGCCGCTTGCAAAAAAGACCGGCACGCCTACTTCCGCCGCGCACAGGGCCAACTGGCCAAATTCGCCGATAGACACGCCGTTTACCGAAAGATCAATGTAATGGAAACTTTGGGTGTGGGCCAGATGCGCGAGTTCCGAAGATGCTTTCGCATGCTGGCCGACAAACGCCAGCCCGTCGTAACTTGAATCGAGTCCGAATGGCCAGGCGCCCGGCCATCCTCGCGCGTATTCAACCCGTTCATCGAGCAGTTCAATGTCAATCGCGCCCGCGCCATGGCCGTCAGCGACTTGTATGTATTTCGCGCCGCCCGCGAAAAATCCCTCGATGGCCGCGTTGGCCTCGCGCGTCAACAGGCGGCAGCCGGCTTCGTAATAGCGATCGCCCGGCTTGAGCCAGTCCGTGGCATTCTTCACGCCCGAAACGCCTTCCAAGTCCGTCATCATGAGAATTCGCATGGTTTCCCTCGCTTATTGGTTTGCATATCGGCGTTATCTGCATTCAGGCCCGATGGTTGTTGCGCGGCAACCGGCGTTCCCCATACATCGAGATGTCTATCCGATGCCATGGCCACACATAGGCCATCGAGTCCCGCTGAGGCAATCTGCTCCCGCACTTCGTTTACGGTGAAGGCCGCGAGCAAGGAACGATAATATTCTCCCTGAAGCAGCGCCGATTCATGGCCGGCATAGATCTGGACGATTTCCGCGGCGCGTTCGGGGGATTCAGGCCGCGCAAGGTCACGCAGAAACACCCAGCCGCCTGGTGCAAGAATACGGCGGACTTCGCACCAGAACGGCATCGGGTCGGGTATGTGGTGTAAAATGCTGTTGGAAAAAACGATGCCAATGACGGCGTCCGGTAAAGGCAAAGCCTTTGCATCCGCGCCCAGCCACGGTATTTGGGTTGCGCCGCTGTTTGCGCGCGCCGTGGCCAGCATCGGCCACGAATAGTCGCTTCCGATCACCCGCCAGCGGGGTCTTGCGCGGGCAAGGCGCAAAGGGATGTCGCCGGGGCCGGATCCCAGATCGAGAGCGATTGGGGATCCAAGCGCGCCGGCAAGTTCGAGCAGGCGATTGACGAACGCCGTGTTGACCTCGGAAAAATCCGCCTGTGCGTAGGCCGCCACCTCGTCGGTTATGTCCATTATTTCCGGTTCGGGTATGCGTTTCATCCGCCATCGTTCCTTGCTGCGCCAGCATACCGCAACCCGCGGTGTGGATTCATATCTTGTCGCGCAGCCGAACGTATTCGTCTATGGCGGCCATGAAGTTTTCGTATGGCGTGCCTTTGGCGATCGAGTGGCTTGGGCCGAGAATGAAACCGCCGCCGGGCGCGCCGGTTTCCATGGCGCGGCGAACGCCTTGCCGGCAGTCGCCGGGCGTGCCGGTAAGCAGCGTTTCCAGCGCCATGCCGCCCCAGAAGGTCATGTGCCGTCCGAAATCGCGTTTCAGTGCGCCGAGTTCCATGTCGGGAATCGTTTGGAGCGACTGGTAGCATTGAATGCCGGCCTCGATGAATTGGCCCATCAAGGGACGGTTGTTGCCGCAATTGTGCAGGATGACTTGTTTTCCTTGGGCGCGCACATGCTGAACGCGATCGCGCATGGGTCCGAAGCAGAATTCGTGGAATAGGGCCGGCGAAATCATCGGTCCCTTGCTGGAAGCCATGTCCTGTTCAAAAAACACCGCATCCTGTCCGGGGCGTATGTACCACGCATCACGCTGGTTCTGCCGATTGACCTGTTGTCGTGCCGCCGCATGCACGATCTCCGGCAGCAGATAATATCCGAGCAAGCCGCCGGATTCGCCCGGAAGATCGATCATCGCGGTGAAATTGCCCACGGTCCCGGCTATATAGCGTTCCCGACCGAGACGTTCGATCAGATAATCACACGCTTCGAAAATTGAAGGATCGGGAGGGGACTCCTCGACGGTCGCGAGGTAATCCTCGATGTTGGGTTTGCGCATTTGTTCGGATAGCGGTCGTTGGACCACGGAGATGTCGTTGGTCAGTTCGGACGCGCGCCAGACCGTGCCGTTCGCCTCCTGCCATGTCACGTCGTCCAATCGCTTTACCCTAGGCGGCTCGTAATCCTTCGGGGGCGCAATAGCCGCTTCCTTAAACGAGATGATGTCGCAACAATCCAGTTTCGTGAAAAATTCAACCGTGTCGAATTTCCAACTCGCGACGACCTCGTCACGCCGCCCTTCCCAGAATGCGATCTGGCATGCAATCTTGTTGCGCACAAAGGTTTTGCGTCCGATGACGGCTTCCACGGTATCGTAATCAACGACATATAATCCCAGGGGGATATACGGCGCCGGATCGCGCGCAAGGGTCCGCCGGACGCATTCCTTTGCCGTCATTGTTGGGCATTCTCCGGGACAGGGATATCGGGCATGATTTTCGTTCTTTTTCGGGCTGGGCCGCTACCGAGACTTGGACAACGACTTGGATGTGCTCATTGTATCCTGGAAATATTGAACGATTACGCCGATGGCGCTGGCGCCCAGAATGACGCCGAGAAGGACACCGAGCCAGTCCATCCACGCATCTGTGGGATCCGCCGCCCGCAAGGGCCGCCGTCGCGATATTTTTCGAGTGTGCATGTTTCTCATCTCCGGATAACTGTCTTGATCCTAAAATCGGCAGTTGAACGCGGCTCTTTCGACCAAACCATGGACGAGATGGACATTGTGGACCCAGTGGACTTCACCCACAAGGGGATTGATTTTCTTGTCCATTTCGTCCAAAAGGTCCACGACATCCAGAGGATAGCACGTAGAATCCGATCTTGACTGCCGAATCCAGGTTGATCTGAGGATACAGGAAGGGCGGAAGGGACGCAAAAGCACGAAAGCGAAAGGTTTGTGTCCGGTCTGCCGGGCGTCGTGATGGTGTTTCATGTCCCTTTGCCGGGCATGTGGCTTATTGCGGGCGTTGCCGTCCCCTTTGTTAGGGCTTCCAAAGTTTGGGCGGCATCGGCATGTTGCGGTTCGAGAGCCAGCGTCTGTTCAAAAAGAGTTCGGGCGCGATCCGTTTTGCCTTGCTGCATCAATGCGATTCCCAAGGCATAGGTGATGGCGGCATCCCATGGCCGCTCCACAAATGCCGCGGTCAGATCTGTTTCCGCTTCCGCATATCGTTTCAGTTGAAGCAAGGCCACGGCCCGGTTGAACCGGGCATCGGGGTTGTTGGGCGCGATCTGCAACACGGTATTCCAACATTCGAGCGCTTGGCTAATATGACCCAGTTGAAAGAGGGCAATGCCGAGATTTGTCCGCGCAAACAGAAGTCCGGGCTGCCATTGCAAAGCCGTTTCGAAAGCGAGCCGCGCGGCGTCGGGCTTGCCTTGCGACAACAGGACCATGCCGCGATTGCCCATGGCCTGTGCGTAACGGGGATCGATGGAAAGGGCTGCCTCGAATTGGTCCGCAGCCGCTTCAAGTTGTCCCCGCTGGAGCAGCACGCAACCGAGTTTCATGTGGGCCACCTTGTTGGGTCCGGTAACCGTGAGGGCATGCCGAAACAGCGTTTCCGTGTCTCGCCAGACATAGGTTTGCTGGTTTGCCAGAACCAAGCAGGCTACGATGGCCGCAACGGCTGCCGCGGCCTTAGGTGGGATCGTCTTTACCGCATCCGCGGCAACCCATATCCCGGCGATACATAGACCGATGGACGGCAGGTAGGTGTAGCGGTCCGCATAGGCCTGATCGCCGATCTGGATAATCCCGATGACCGGGAACAGCATGATCCCGAACCAAAACCAGCCCATGGCGAGATAGGGGCGGCGCCGGGCAAGAACTATCGTGATCAGGGTGGCGCCAAGCAACAGGATGGCAAAGCCTCCCGCCATCGCATAGGAAATGGATGCGCCCGGATGCGGGTAGAAAACGGCAAGACGGATCGGGACAAGGCTCTTGCCGAGGTAAGCCGCGTAGGCCACTGCCGCGTTGGCCAAACGGACCGCAAGGGGAAATTGCTCGAAAGACCCCACCGCGCCTCCACGCGCCTGCACAAAGACGGTTATTGCGGACGAAATCGCCGCCGCCGCGAAAAACGGCGTTTTTTCCAAAACAAGCGCCCGCCCGCCTTTGCGATGAAGCGGCCAACGATCGATTAGGATCATGACCAGCGGAAGCGTGACCAGCATGGGCTTGGCCAGCAGCCCCAGGACAAACAAGGCGAATGAAAGCACGTAGCGTGAACGCTTTCGATCGTCTGCATAGGCTACATACGCCCAAAGAGACGCAATGCCGAACAATCCGCTCAATACGTCCTTGCGTTCCGCAATCCATGCCACGGATTCGACACGAAGGGGGTGGGCCGCAAACAGGGCGGCCGCCACGAATGCGCGCGCGGGCGCTCCCGTTGCATGGGAAAGAAACAGAAAGAGAAGCACGGCGTTGGCGGCATGAATCACAAGACTGGCCAAGTGGTGTCCGGCCGGGTTCAGGCCAAATAGGGAACAATCCACGAGATGCGAAAGCCATGTCAGCGGATGCCAGTTAGCGGCATGGCCCGTTGTGAAAGCCCATCCTATGTTTGCGGGTGTCAGACCGCCGCGCACATGCGCATTCGAGGTCACATACAGATTGTCGTCGAATGTGGTGAAATCATTTCCCAGCACGGGATGAAACGCAGCCGCCACGATCAGAATCAGGATTAGGGCCGCCAGAATGGGATGTCTTTTCATGGATCGGCCTCTTTGATCTTCTTTAGATACGCCAGCGCTCCGGCATGCGTGGGGTCGAGTCGGATGGTTTCGATAAAATGAGTTACGGCCTCGCCGTGTTTCCCGGATTCGGCCAGCGCAACGCCCATAAGATAATGTGCTCCGGCATCAGACGGCCGTCTATCCACGATTTCCTTTATCGCCTGGATTGCCTCGCCGTGCCGCCCTGATCGGAGAAGTGCGTTGGCGTAATTGAAACGCAGATCCATGTCGTCCGGACGTAGTGCGCAGGCACACCGCAGGGCTTCGATGGCCTCTTGAAACCGGTTGGACGAAGCCAACGCAAGGCCCAGACTGGCAATGGCTTCGGCATTGTTCGGCATGGCCGAGGCGATCACGGAAAATTGTTCTATGGCTTCCTGGAAATGCCCGGTGCGCATGCACGCCTTTCCCAGCAGGCGGCGGACATCCAGGCGGTCCGGATTCAGCGCGAGGAAATAGCGCACGTGCGGAATGCCTTCCTCTACGCGCCCGAGTTGAAGCATGAGCATGCCGTAATTGTTGCGTGCGTCGGGATCGTCGGGGCGCAAAGCCACGGCCTTTTCAAGATAGGGCAGCGCTTCGGCGGTCTTCCCCGCATTCAGCAGGCATACGCCCAGATTCATGATTGTGTTGGCATGATCGGGGCGTAGGCGCAACGATCGCTGGAACAATTCCATGGCTTTGTCGGAATGTTTCAATTTGTCCATGACAATGCCGAGATTGGTGATGCATTCGACATGGTTCGGAGCGATTTGCAATGCGGCGTCGAATTGTCGGGCGGCGTCCTCATAACGTTCTGCATCGAGATAGGCGCAACCAAGGCTATACAGGGCCTCTTCGTTGTCGCGGGTCACGGCCAATGCATGTTTGAACAGTGTTTCGCTGTCCCGCCAAACGCCAATCTGTTCCACGGTGCGGGCGGACAAGGCCGCCAGCATGACGGCGACAGCCGTGTGTAGGACGGTTGCCGGCAACCGTCGCGCGCTCCAAAATTCGCCCACGCCCCACGTTCCCATGATGAATAGGCCGGTAAGCGGCAAGTAAGTGTAGCGATCCGCCATGGCTTGGCGCCCAATCTGAACAAGTCCAATCACGGGGACCAACATACCGAGATACCAGAACCAGCCAATGGCCGCATAGGGGATGCGGCGTGCGGCCAGCAGTATGGCCGTCGTCGTGATAATCAGGAACAGTGCGGCGCCGAATACAACAGGCAGGGGAATCGTGTTTCCGGGATGCGGATAAAACACGGCGAGATCGAAGGGTCGGATCGTTTTCCACAAGTAACCGGTGTAAGCGGTCATCGCATTGGCAATGCGCACAGGGATGGAATACTCGGTGAAATCGCTTACCGAACCACCGCGGAGTTGTGCAAGGAAAGCCATGAACGAAGCCGCAACCGACAGGAAAAACCACGGCGCCTTCTCGATGAGGCATTCGAGGAATTGGCCGCGCAACCGGTTTAGCGGCCAGTAATCGAGGAGGAGCAGCACGCAGGGCAATGTCACGATCATGGATTTGGCCATCAGGCCGAACACGAACAGGACGGTTATGGCCGCATACCGGCCTAATGACGGCCGGGCCGTGTAGACGGCGTACGCCCACAGCGCGGCCATAAAAAAGAAACCGCTCAGCACATCTTTGCGCTCGGCCACCCATGCGACCGACTCGACATGCAGCGGATGGACGGCGAACAAGGCCGCGACAACGAAAGCACGATTCGGCATGCTGGTCATCCGTCGTAGCGCAAGGAAGAGAAGCAACGTGTTCGCCGTGTGCAACAATACGTTGGTGGCGTGATGGCCGACGGGATTCAATCCGAACAATTGCGCGTCCAGCATGTGCGACAGCCACGTCAGGGGCATCCAGTTGCTTCCATGCAGCGTGCGGAACGCCCATGCCGTTCCGGGTCCGGTGAGGCCGAACTGCGTTTGGGGATTGTTCGTGACGTAAAGATGATCGTCGTAATTGACGAAATCGTTGCGAAGCGCGGGAAGATAGACCAGCGCCGCCATCCAGACGATCAGGATGGCCGGCAGTCTCTCTCGTATTCGATGAATCACGATGGGCTGCCGGGCCCGCTAGTCCTGCGACGCATCAACGCGGACCACGTGGTTCTGTGCGTCAACATGGACGATACGCGGGATATGCGCATTCGCTTCCTCCGGCGTCATCATGGCGTAGGCGATGGCGATGACAAGATCGCCCGGATGTCCCAGGCGCGCCGCCGCTCCGTTCAGGCAGACGGTTCCCTTGCCGCGTTCACCAGCGATCACGTACGTTTCAAACCGATCCCCCGTGTTGATATTCACGACCTGTATCCGCTCGTTTATGAACAGGCCCGCCGCTTCAATCAGGAGCGGGTCCAGCGTCAGACTGCCGGCGTAGTTCAGGTTCGCCTCCGTCACGGTGGCCCGGTGTATCTTGCTCTTCATCAACGTCACAAACATTACCTTATACCTCGCATTTGATGTTGTCTATCAGACGCGTCTTGCCCACCCAAGCCGCAACCGCCAGCAGAATCGTTCCTTCGATGCGATCCACTGGTTTCATGGTGTTTCCATCCACCAGTTCCACATAGTCAATTTGAACGTCCGCTAGGCCGGCGCGGACGTGTTCGACGATCGCCTTCGCGTCTCGTTCACCCGCTTCGATGCGATCGCGCGCCGAGAACAGCGATCGCGACAGGCACAGCCCGCGTTGGCGTTCTTCCTGGCTCAGATAGGTGTTGCGCGAACTCATCGCGAGTCCGTCCGGCTCGCGCACAATCGGCATTTCGACAATTTCGATACCCATGTCGAGATCGCGTGTCATGCGCTTGATCACGGCGCACTGTTGCGCATCTTTTTGGCCGAAATAGGCCCGATGCGGCAGAACCGCATTGAACAGTTTTGTGACCACTGTCGCCACGCCGCGGAAGAAGTGCGGGCGCGATTTGCCGCAAAGTCCTTCGCTTACTTCTTCGACATTGACGTATGTCGAATACCGATCCGGATACATGGCCGAAGCATGCGGCGCGTAGATGACATGCATTCCCGTTCCGGCGGCAATACGGGAGTCCGCATCGAAGGTCCTCGGATACTGGTTATAATCCTCGTGCGGTGCGAACTGTGCCGGGTTGACGAAGATGCTCACGACGCCGAGATCGTTTTGCGCCGCCGCCGCGCGCATCAGGCTCGCATGGCCTTCGTGCAGCGCGCCCATCGTCGGCACGAATCCGATCGTCTTGCCTTCCGCGCGATGCGCAAACGACCAGGCTCGCATCGCTTCGGGCGTTTCGATAATCTGCAGATTGGTTTCCACTGGCTCTTGGCGCCTTTTCACTTGAATTGGTTCTCTTCTTTCGGAAAGGATCCCGCTTTCACGCTCTTGACATAGTCTTCGCACGCCTGCTGCATCAGTCCGCGCACATCGGCGAAGGTCTTTGTGAATCGCGCCGTGCCCCAGCCAAGAATATCGTGCAGGACGAGGACCTGCCCATCGCAAGCGGCGCCGGCGCCAATACCGATGGTGGGAATGGATACGAGTTCCGTGATTTCCGCCGCCAAATCGGCGGGAATGCATTCGAGCACGAGGGCGAAACAGCCGGCCTCTTCGAGTCCGCGGGCTTCGTCTTTCAAGCGGATGCGGCATTCTGGAGAACGGCCTTGGACTTTGTAGCCGCCGATCTGATTGACTGATTGCGGCGTAAGGCCAATGTGTCCCATGACGGGAATGCCCGCCCGGAGGATAGCCGCAATGGCGCTGCCGAACTTGTCCACGGGGCCTTCGAGTTTGACGCCCTGTGCTCCGCCTTCGACAATCAACCGTCCCGCGTTGCGCAACGCCTCGTCCGGATTGATCTGGTAGGAAAGAAACGGCATATCGCCGACGACCATGGCCTGTTGAACCGCGCCGGACACCATGCGCGTGTGATGGACCATTTCTTCCATCGTTACCGTCAGGGTGTTGGGCCGGCCCATGACGACGTTGCCGCACGAATCGCCCACAAGAATGATATCCACCCCGGCGGCGTCAACGATTTGGGCGGTGGGAAAGTCATAAGCGGTGAGCATGGCGATCTTGTCGCCCTGCTGTTTTCGCTCCTTGAGCGAAACAGCGGTAATGCGTGGCACAGTCCGATCCTCCTGAACCCCATTCCGGAGGAATATTCCGTCCGTTGAGGTCTCGTCCCGGTCCCGAAAAGGGATCCAAGCGTTCAGCGATCTCGTCTTGTCAAATGTTCAACCCATCGTGGAATGCAGACGCCGGGGCATAAAACGCCACCGCGCCGGCCGCCTCCGGACTCGCCGCCAAAGCCGCTACCGTTTTCCCGGTTTCCGGGTCCACGGCATCCGGCGCGATCTCCGCCAGCGGCGTCAGCACAAACGCCCGCTGCCGGAACGAGGGGTGCGGAATCGTGATCAAACAACTTTCCATCACACATCCGCCCCGCAGGATGATGTCAATATCAATCACCCGCGGGCCCCAGCGCATCGCCGGTTCGCGTCCGATTGCGCGTTCCATCTCTTTGACCGTGTTCAGGAGTTCAAGCGGCTCCAGCGCCGTCTCGATTTCCACGGCCATGTTCAGGAACGCCGGCTGGCCCACGATGCCTATCGGTTCCGTTTCATAGCACGACGATACGGCGGTCAGCCGTATGCCTTTGTGCCGCGCCAACATTGCGACCGCCTCGCGAAGCCGCGCCATGCGATCGCCAACATTGCCGCCCAGACTCAATAGAACCCGCATCGGGGGCCATTCCACTCGGCAAACACTTGCCATGGATAAGAATAGCACAGAAGGTGGAACGATTCAAAGGCTTTTGATTGCCGAAGGCTTTTGATCGCCTATACCAACTGTGTTATCCCCGGCATCGGAATCGGACCCAACGGATGCGGTCCCCATTCGAGTTTTTCAGGGCTGAGGTCGAGTTTTGAGGCGTTCATGACCCAATCCCATTTCATGGCGCGGCCGGTGTAAGCGCTCATGCGGGCCATGATGGCGGTCATCGTGCTTTCGGCGACTTGGCGTCCTTCGTTGATTGGCTGATTGTTGCGGATGCTTCCGATGAAGTCGGCGTATTCCTGTACGGCCGGATCCATGGACGGTCCGTCGTATTTGTAGGTGACGCCGCCCTCGAAATACGCGCCGCCGAAATCCACATAGGCCCGCGCTTTCGTGCCGACGTAGCGCATGTCGTTGCGTGTGCTGACGCCATCAGTCTGTCCGCCCATGTATTCGACGCGGACGCCGTTCGGGTATTCGAATTCGGCGGCGAAATGGTCGTAGACATCGCCGTATTCAGGCGCTGTACGGACTTGCCGCCCGCCGTTGGCGATGCATTGCACCGGGTGCGCGTTGAACGCCCAGTTCATGAGGTCGAGGTTGTGGACGTGCATCTCGACGATGAAATCGCCCGACAGCCACGTCATGAACAGCCACCGGCGGATCTGATATTCCATTTCCGACATGCCTGGTTTCGGCTGTTTCAAGTCTCCGTACCATTCAAGCATGCCGTCGCCGATGCGCACACACTGGCCGCCGACCAATTCGCCAATCTCGCCGTTGTGCATGCGTTTCATCGCGTCCATGATGTGCCTCGCGCGGCGCATTTGCGTGCCGGCGACCACGGAAAGGTTCTTTTCTTTCGCTTTGTCCGATGTTTCGATGAATCCGCGCACGCCGACCGGATCTACCGCGATCGGTTTTTCGACGAAACAATGCTTGCCTGCCGCCACGGCCGCGCGGAAGTGTTCGGGGCGGAAGAACGGCGGCGTGGTCAGGATGACCGCATCCACTTCGGCCTCGATGACTTTCTGGTACGCGTCGAACCCCACGAACATTTTTTCCGGTGTGACCTTGTAGATATCGTCCACCGGCAGTTGCCGTTTCGCGAGATTGTCTTTGATCGCATCCGGCGCCTTTTCGAGCCGGTCTTGGAAAAGGTCGCCCAGCGCCACGAGTTCAATCCCGGGCGACGACATCGCGCAATCTATGATTCCCGCGCTTGTTCCGCGTCCGCCGCAGCCAATCAATCCGATGCGGACCTTGTCCGAACCTTGTGCATGCGCCCGATGCGATACCGCCATGAGCGACGCCGCGCCGGCCGCCGCGGACGTCTTTAGAAAATCGCGCCTCGACACATCGTTTTTCTTCACCTTCATGCCGTCATCCTCCTTTACTGGCTTGAGGCATCAGGCTACAGGCTTTGGTGTCCGGCGATCAAGATGGTGAAACAAGGCGCGAATTATGTCCTTGTTGTCCATCCCCCGATTATTCTTCGGACTGTTCCACCAGAAAACGATTCAGGCGTTCTTCGATGGGCGCGGCTTCGGTATAGGTCATGAGTTCAGCGCGCAGCTTGGCGATCGATCGAACATTTTTGAGATAAGCGGCGTAATATTTCCGATGTTCGAGCACCGCGCGCCGTTCGCCTTTGTACGCGACGGCGGCATGGAGGTGCTGCAAACACGTGGCGACGCTCTCTTCGAGCGAGGGAGCGGGGGGGAGGATACCCGTTGCCAGGTATTCCTTGGCGTGCCGGAACAGCCATGGATTGCATATCGCGGCGCGTCCAATCATTACGCCGTCGCAGCCGGTTTCGAACATCAGGCGGACGTCTTCGGGCGTGCGCACGTCGCCGTTTCCGATGAGCGATATGGAGGTAACCTTGCGAATTTTTTCGAGCCATGACCAGTCGGCTTGGCCCTTGTAGCCCTGTTCGCGCGTGCGGCAATGGACGGTCAAAGCCTGGACGCCGCATTGTTCGACCATCCGTGCGACTTCGAGAATGCAGATGCTCTTCTCGTCCCAGCCGAGGCGCGTCTTGACCGTGACAGGCAGCCGTGTGCCGCCGACAACCGCGCGCACCACCGACTCGAATTTTTTCAAGTCCCTCAACAGTCCCGCGCCATCGCCACGATTCGCGATTTTCTTGACCCAGCATCCGCAGTTGATGTCTATAAAATCCGGCGCCATTTCCTCGGCGACGGCCGCGGCGCGTTCCATGCTTCGCTCGGCGCTGCCGTAGATCTGCACGCCAATGGGGCGCTCGTCGTCATTCACCTGCATCTTGCGCAGCGTGCGTGTGACGTCGCGGATAATCGCCTCCGCATTGGCAAACTCGGTGTAGACGATATCCGCGCCAAAAGATTTGCAGATCTGCCGGAATGGCCGATCGCCGACGCTTTCCATGGGCGCAAGCGCCAGCGGGCGATTGAATTGAATGGTCCCGACGCGAAACATACTCAGGCGGACGCACCTTCCTTCGGGTCTGTTCCTTTGCGGACCTTACGGGTGTTCTCCATCGCACAGAACTTGGGTCCGCACATGGAGCAGTAGTGCGCGGCCTTGCCGTCCGCGGCGGGCACGGTTTCGTCGTGATAGGCGGCGGCGCGATCCGGATCGAGCGCGAGGGCGAACTGATCGTTCCATTGGAAATCGAAGCGGGCGCGGCTCATCGCTTCGTCGTGCGCGATGGCGCCGGGGTGCCCTTTCGCGAGGTCCGCCGCGTGCGCCGCAATCTTGTGCGCGACAACCCCTTCGCGCACGTCGTTCTTGCCGGGCAGGCCGAGGTGTTCCTTCGGCGTGACATAACACAGCATCGAGACGCCGTGCCATGCGATCAACGCGCCGCCGATTGCGCTGTTGATGTGATCGTAACCCGCGGCGACATCCGTTACGAGCGGACCCAAGGTGTAGAACGGTGCATCGCAGCACCACTCCCGCTGTTTTTCGACATTCTCCGCGATTTTGTGCAGCGGCACGTGGCCGGGTCCTTCATTCATGACCTGCACGTCGAAGGCCCATGCGCGCCGGGTGAGTTCGCCTTGCGTCCTGAGTTCCGCAAACTGCGCCGCATCGTTCGCGTCGGCGATGCATCCCGCGCGAAGTCCGTCGCCGATGGATACGGCCATGTCGTACGCGGCCAAAATCTCGCAAATTTCATCCCAATGGGTAAAGAGGAAATTCTCCTGGCCGTGCGCCTGGCACCAGTGCGCCATGATTGCCCCGCCCCGGCTCACGATGCCCGTCTTGCGCGCCGCGGTCAGCGGGATGGCGTCTTTGAGCAGGCACGCGTGAATCGTGACATAATCCACGCCCTGTTCCGCCTGTTCGAGAAGCGTGTCGCGGTAGAGATCCCACGTGATCGCGGCCGGTTCGCCGGCCTTTTCGACCGCTTGGTACAGCGGCACGGTGCCGATGGGAACGGGCGCATTGCGGAGAATGCTTTCGCGTGTCTCGTGAATATCCGGGCCGGTCGAAAGATCCATGACCGTATCCGAACCCCATCGGATGGCCCAAACCATCTTTTCGACTTCTTCGCCAATGGAACTTGCAAGAGCCGAATTGCCTATATTCGCGTTGATCTTGACCAGGAACTTGCGGCCGATGATCATCGGCTCGCTTTCGGGATGGTTGATGTTTGCGGGGATGATCGCGCGTCCGGCGGCCACTTCCGCGCGGACGATTTCCGGCGTGATGGGACCGTCCGCCACATTTTCAAGGCGCATATTTTCACGAATGGCGGCGAATTCCATCTCCGGCGTAACGACGCCTTGGCGCGCATAGCGCATTTGAGTCGGACGCGGGCCGGTCCGCGCGCGAATCCAGTCCTTGCGAATCGGCGTGAGGCCCTTGCGTATGTCCAAGGATGCGGCCGGATCGGTATACGGTCCGCTGGTGTCGTATAACACCACCGGTCCCGCCGCGGTTTCGACGACCCGCATCGGCACGCGGATGGACGCATCCGAACCGCGCACATACACCTTGCGGGATCGGGGAAAAGGGCCGAGAGCCAACGCGCACGGCGATGGTTTTTCGTTCAAATCGCTCAAGAAAACAGTCTCCTTTATCGAAAAAAGTATACCACTTCGGTTGTCCGGATTGCAGTTTGGATGCCCGAATGCGGCGGAAATCCATTGCTTTATGCCGTCTATAATCCTAAAATCGGCAGTTGAACGCGGCTCTTTCGACCAAACCATGGACGAGATGGACATTGTGGACCCAGTGGACTTCACCCGCAAGGGGATTGATTTTCTTGTCCATTTCGTCCACAAGGTCCACGACATCCAGAGGATAGCACGTAGAATCCGATCTTGACTGCCGAATCCAGGATAATCAACGCGCGGGGCGAAGAAGCGAACTGGTGAAAATGTTTTCGGCCAGCGGCGTGCTGCTGATCAGGCGGAATCCGAAGCGTTCGTAGAAGGCGATATTCCGCAAATTGTGCGTGATGACGTAAGCCGGGAGGCGATCCCGGTCGGCTTGGGCGAGGGTGTGTTCGATCAGGGCGGATGCGACGCCCCGGCGCTGGTGTTTGGGATCCACGCCAAGCACATCGAGAATCCAGTGCGGGCCGGCGACCTCGTTGCGGTAATGGCGCTGCACGTCGGCATTGGTTCGCAGGACACGCCCCAGATTGCGCAGGCCAAACCGGAACGGCGCCGTAATGAATCCCGCCCGGATCAGCGTCCACAATCCCAGATTGTGGTTGAAATTGGGTGGAAACCAGCCCGCGACGCCCTCCAGATTTTCGGTGGTGAACAGCGCGCCAATCGGTTGCAGAAAGGTTGCCCATCGCGCGTGGGCCCATGCCAGCACACGCGGCCGGCGAAGCGGATCGGGAATCGTGTAGTTGGTCAGAGGATCGTTGGCAAAAGCCCGCGCCAGCAATTCGCCGGCTTCGCGGCACTGATCGGACCGGAGTGGAATTACGCGCACGGCAACTCTCCTCGGTGACGGGCGGGGCACAACCGATCGTTTTTATCCGACTTCGATACCGGCTTTTGCGAGCGCTTTGCGCAGATCGTCGGGGGTGAAGGGCTTCTGAAGGCACATGATCGCGCCCAACTCGACGATGCGGTTCATCTGATCGCCCTCATAATACCCTGTCATGGCGATGATGTGCGTGCCGGCGTGCTGCGGATCATTCTTGATGCGGCGGCAGACCTCGAATCCGTCCACGCCGGGCAGGCGCAGATCCAGAAACACGACGTCCGGGCGAAACGAAGCGATTTGGTGGCCCGCATCGTAGCCGTCCATGGCGATTTCTATCTCGAATGAGGCTTTCGACATTTCCAAAAAACGGCGGATGACAGACAAAACGGCTTTTTCATCGTCCACGATTAGAATTTTGACACCCGAATCCTTCAGATCCTCGTGAAGGGGAATTTCGTTTTCCTTGAGGAATCGGATCAGGTCTTCCCGGCGGATTCGGCGATGGCCGCCGGGGGTTTTGAATACGCGGATTCGACCGGATTCGGACCACTTGCGAATAGTATCGGGGGTGACGTGGCAATACGTGGCCACTTCGGACGTGCTGAATGAAAGCTTGGTTTCCATCGTGTGCGCTATCTCGCGTCCAGTGACGTTTAGGGCGTTTTGTGCCAAGCCGCCTTCAGCCACACTGCCGCCGAAGGCCGGCGATATGATCCATGGAGCTGGAGCGGGGAGTCGAACCCCGGACCCCGTCATTACGAGTGACGTGCTCTACCAACTGAGCTACTCCAGCCAAAAAGAATGGTGCCAAGGGCCAGAATCGAACTGGCGACACGCGGATTTTCAGTCCGCTGCTCTACCAACTGAGCTACCTCGGCACACGCGGATAGCATACGAAACGAAAAAAGAAGATGTCAAATTTATCCGCTTGGATGAAATCCGCGCGGGGTTCACGGACGCATCAGGAGGACAACGCGGACGGGCGGCGCGATCTTCGGAAAGACGTTCGGCGTCTCGACATTCCATGCCAACCAAGGATACCCATGAGCGATGACAGCATGAACACGTCGCCCGGCGTCATCCTGGGCGGAACGCCGGCGTTCCACGCGGTCCGCATGCCACCGAAACATCCACCGTCATCGCCCTCGCCCTCGCCCTCGCCTTCGCCTTCACCCTCACCTTCACCCTCGCCTTCACCCTCGCCTTCACCTTCACCTTCGCCACCAACGGGCGTCAGCGCGAAATTGCGCGTGGCCACCGCACCGGCGGTTACAACGACGCCGCTATACTGCGCTTGCTGATAACCAACCGCCGATGCGCTTACCGTGTACGTGCCGGCGGGCACCGTCGCAAACAGGTAGGCGCCGCCGGCGTTCGTCGTCGTTTGGAGACCTTTACCCACCACTTGGACCGTTGCGCCGGAAATCGGGGCGGTCGTGACGGCGTTGGTAACGACGCCCGCCAAGCTGCCGTCCACCAGGCCCTTCACGATTACAGCGCCGTCCTGCCGCGACACGGTCGTGTACCAGTCGAAACGCTGGCCGTATTGCCCATTGAGTTGGGCGTCGTTCAGGCGGACCGCCAATTGCGCGCCTTCGGAGGCGGAATCGGACACGCGGAACTTGAGATTCAGCACGTCGCCCTGCGCTTTCCGCAACGCTTCGGAATTGCCCAGGCTGAATCGGATCGTGCCGGCCTGATCGGTATTGGACGCGCCCTGGAAATCCTGCGTTAGCGTGCCCAGTTCGGCCGAAACCAATTCCAACTGGTCCGGATAACTGATCGTGAAATCCATGCCCGTAAGACCCGACGAATCGCTCACATCAATCGGCAAGTCCACGGTATCGCCCGGCGCCGCTTCCTCCGATGCGACCGCCACCGCCACGTTCGAGTTTTTCTCGATCTGCATTTCCAGCGGCATCTCGGCCCAATCCAAATCCTTGCCCGGCGACGGGTAGTACAGCGGCATGCCCACGCCCTGCCGCAGCATCATCACCGCGTCGGCGCTGTCCACGAGGCCGTCGCCGTTCATATCGCCGGTTTCCCGCTGCCAATCCTCGAACACGTCGCGCTTGACGACCAGCCGCAGCGCGCGGATCGCGTCGCCCGCGTCAACGTACCGGTCCTGGTTCAGGTCGCCGAGGACGTGCCCCGACGCCAGGCAGAGCAGTTTCGCTTCGGGCGTCGCGACGCTCATCGCCGTGCCGGTCGTGTCGTAGAGGCGGACGGTCGGCAGGGCGAGATCGCCGCAAATCGGGCCTTGCGCGTCCGTACGCATCGTCAGCATCACGTTGAACAGCGTGCCTTCGCCCCGGAACGATTCCGCCGATCCGACATAGCCGATGGATACTTGTCCATTTACCAAGTCCGTGTTGACGGAGAATGGCACATTGCGCGAAATGTACGATCGCTCGACCCGCGCTTTTTCCACGAGCGACGGGTCGTAGTTCAGCCGGATATTCAACCCGCTCGGCTTGATGCCCCATGCGTTCGAAACGTTGATCGGCACGCGGACTTCCATCGTGTCCACAACGTCCGGGTACGCCGCCTGGTTCGGGATCCACACCACGAGTTGGCCCACGCGCACGGTCACGGCATCGGACGGATCGCTTTCGTTCCCGTCCAGGTCAACCGCCGTCACCATGTACGAATACTCCTGCCCGGGCGTAAGCGCGGTCGTGTCGTCCGCATACCGCGGATCGATTACCAAACCGTCCAGATTGACCTTCACGCCGTCGCGGTACACGTTGTAACCGGCCAGATCCGGCTCCGTGTTCGCGGTCCAGCGCAGTTGGACGAACTGGCCGCCCACCGCCGCCGTCAGGCCCGTCGGCGGCAACGGCACGATCCGCGCCATCCGGACGTTCAGCGTCATCGGTGCGGTGAACCCGCTGCGCTCCTGTGTTTCGTATTGATCCTTCGTGAAACGGATTTTGAGCGCCCCCTGGCCGGCGGCGATGGTGAACGAGAACCGTCCTTGGCTGTCGGTCGTCGTCTGGCCGAGCGGGGCGTTCGTGGCAAGGACAAACAACGCGGCCTGAACGCCCGGCAACACGGCGCCCGAATCCGCGTCGCGAACGACGCCGGCCACCGTCACGTCAACATTGGCCGGACGCGCCACGATAAAGTCGTTTTTCGTTTCCGTGTCCGAGCCGCCATCCGTCACCACGGTCAGCGACACCGTATACGTGCCCGCGCTCTGGTAGGTGTGGCTTGGGCTTTGCTGTGAACTCGTCCCGCCGTCGCCAAAGATCCACGACCACGAACGCGGCGTCAAGCCCTTGTAATCCGAGTAATCCGTAAACTGCACCGCGAGCGGCGCATCGCCTTGGCGCGGCGTCGCGCCGAAATCCGCCGACGGCGGCTTATTGGGCACATTGACCGTCAACACAGCGGCATTCGACGTCGCGCTCCCCGCCATGTTCGACACCACGCACGAATACGATCCCGAATCCGCCGGTTGCGCGGAAGCGATGCTGTACGATGGCGTTGTCGCGCCCGAAATGCTCGTCGCGCCCTTGCGCCACTGGAAACTCAGCGGCCACGAACCCGCCGCCTCGACGTTGAAACTCGCGCCCGCGCCCTGGTTGACCGTCAACGATTGTGGATGTGTGGTGATTTGCGGCGGATCGTTCACGGTCAGCGTGGCCGCGTTCGATGTCACGTTGCCCGCTATATTCGATACCACGCAGGTGTACGACCCTTCGTCCGATTCCTGTGCAGACGCTATACTGAATGTCGCATTCGTCGCGTTTGCGATGTTGACGCCGCCC